>JAESFU010000409.1_pt1 | contig 25683 bp, 22 predicted proteins | sample 9269461 | NCBI WGS metagenome assembly JAESFU01 (sample SAMN14502556, study PRJNA617107) | algae metagenome | isolation source: Stenomitos rutilans HA7619-LM2 and co-occurring heterotrophs from cave walls | place: USA: Waikapalae cave, Hawaii | collected 2009-07-28
TTTGGGATCTCGACAAGAACTACTACCCCTGGCTGAACGATAGGCCGCTTATACCATTTCGGTATGGCGACTATTCGTCGATCTGCCGGAATTATCAGCCGGCTGACTATAAGAAAGACGCCAAGAGCCACAATGTCGTCAAAACCGTCTACATCGAAGCCGAATGGGATCCGAATGATCCAATCGGCGAGATGGATTATATCGCGACACTGCGCCGCGAAACGGGATGGCCGAATGTCGCCGTAGGTCAGGCCTGGCTCGATCGCGATGATCGCGCCAGCGTCCTCGAACGCTTGGCCAAGTTCGACTTTGTCCGTGGCGTTCGCCACAAGCCGAAATCAAATCCGAAGCCCGGCATGTCGGCGACCGGTAGCATGGTCGATCCGCACTGGACCGACGGCTTCGCGCTCCTCTCCAAATTCGGGCTCCGGTTCGACTTGCAGACGCCGTGGTGGCACCTGCACGAAGCATCGCAGCTCGCCGATCGCTTCAGCAAGCAACAGATCATTCTTCTTCACTCAGGATTGCCGGCGGACCGAAGCCCCGAGGGCATCGCCGGCTGGAAATCGGCAATGGCGCAGTTTGCCAAGCGCTCGAACGTCGCTGTAAAGATTTCCGGCATAGGCCGGCCGGATAAGCCTTGGACGGTCGAGGCCAATCGCGACATCGTGCGCACTATCATCGACCTCTACGGTCTCGATCGCTGCATGTTCGGGTCGAATTTTCCGGTCGACGGCGTTTGCGGCGAACTCGACACGATCTTCAGCGGTTACAAGGAGATCACTGCCGATCTCGGCGCCGATGCGCAGAAGCGCCTGTTCCACGACAACGCCATTCGCATCTATGACATCCGCTAAGCCAAGTATCGCATATCTGGGCGTGGGCCTGATGGGCGGGCCAATGGCGGCGCGCCTCGCCGGTCAGGGCTATCGGATTACGGCCTTCGATATCGATCCAGCGAGGCTCGCTTCTGCTGCGCGTTCGAGCATACGTATCGCCAAATCGCCAGCCGATGCATCGGTCAAGGCCAACATCGTTCTCCTCAATCTTCCAAGCCAGGACGCCGTTGAGGATGTCGTGTTCGGCCAGGCCGGCATCGCCTCCTCGCTCGCGCCACCGCAGCTTGTTGTCGACTTCTCGACGGTATCGCCGACGTTCTCGCGCGGCATAGCTGCCCGCCTCCGCGAGGCGACCGGGTGCGAGTGGATCGATGCGCCCGTTTCAGGCGGCCCGCAGGCAGCAGCCGATGGAACGCTCACGATCATGGCCGGCGGATCGCCCCAGGCAATCGCGCGGATCCGGCAACTCGCCTCGGATATTGGCCGCCAATTCACCCATGCCGGCGAAACGGGCATGGGATCGGCAGCAAAGGCCGTCGCGCAATTGGTCGTCGCCACCAATTATGCCGTTCTGGCCGAGGCCGTGCGCTTTGCCGAGAGCATCGGCATGGATGCCGCACTCCTGCCAGCATGCGTGAAATATGGCCATGCTGACGGCGTTTTGATGCAGCAGCTCTATCCGCGCATCGCCGCACATGATTTCGCGCCGCGCGCCTATGCACGGCAATTGCTGAAAGATCTGGAGATGGTTCAGGACCTGGCTCGCGAGTCGAGTTCGCCCACGCCGATGTCGGCGCAAGCCACGCAGCTCTTCAGGCTCCTGATAACCGCCGGCTTCGGCGAGATCGACGGCACCGGCGTCTACCGGCTCTACGAGGGCGCGGCGGCACATCAAATTTCAAACAGGGAAAGCGCACGTGGCTGAGAAAGCATACGGGTTCGTTGGGCTTGGCGCCATGGGAGCGCCAATGGTGCGAAAGGCATTGGGCAAGGGATTCGAAGTTCATGTCTTCGATGCCGATCCGCAAGCCGTCTCGGATCTGGTCGAAGTGGGTGCCAAGCGGGCTGCGAGCGCCGCTGCGGTAGCCGACGCCGTGGAGGTCGTGTTCGTCAGCCTGCCTAATGCAGCGATCGTCGAGGCTGTCGCGTTGGGCGATGGCGGCCTGATTTATGGCACACGTATGCGCTCTTATATCGACCTTTCCACCACAGGCCCGACAGTCGCGCGCAAGGTTGCGGGTGCGATGGCCGAGGGCGGGGTCTCCGCCTTGGACGCCCCGGTCAGCGGCGGCCCGATCGGCGTCAATAACGAGACCCTCGCCGTCATGGCTGCAGGGTCGAAGGCGACGCTCGAACGGGCCAGGCCCTTCCTCGACACGTTCACGAAGACCATCGTCCATCTCGGCGATGAGGTTGGCAAAGCCCAGATGCTGAAGCTCGCCAACAATCTTCTCACCGCCACCAACATGATTATCGTTGGCGAGGCCCTAGCCTTCGCGGAAAAGGGCGGAATCGATCCTGAAGATCTTTTCCGGATCATCAATGCCGGGTCAGGCCGCTCCTGGGTTTCCGAAATTGCCTATCCCAAGCACGTCGTAACCCGCACCTACGATCAGAACTTCCGCACCGAACTCATGCACAAGGACGTATCGCTGTGCATGCAGGAAGCCGAAAGGCTTGGCGTTCCGATGTGGCTCGGGTCCAACGTCCGCCAATTCTGGCAGTACGCGATGACGCAAGGCATGGGCCAGGCCGATTGCTCGCGCATCGCCGCCGTGATCGAGGAATGGGCGGGCATCGAGACAGCCGAGGCGCGCTCATGATGCTTGCTGGCAAAACGGCGATCATCACCGGCGCCGCCTCTCCGCGCGGCATCGGCAAGTCGACGGCGCGCCGTTTCGCCAATGAAGGTTGCCGCATCGCCATCTTCGATCTCGAAGCATCAACTGCGGCGGCTGCCGCGCGCGATATAGGCCTGAACCATATCGGGCTTGCCTGTGACGTGCGGCATCCGCAAGCCTGCAAGGCGGCGGTCGGCGAGGTTCTCGCCCGGTTCGGGCGCGTCGATATTCTCATTAACAATGCCGGCGTCAGCCAGCCCAACAAGCTCATGGAGATCACCCAGGAGAATTTCGACCTGGTGATCGATGCCAGCTTGCGCGGCACGCTCAACATGGCGCAGGCGGTCGTGCCCGCGATGATCGAAGCGAAAAGCGGAGCGATCGTATCGATCGGCTCGATTGCAGCACAGATCGGCGGCGGCATATTTGGAGGCCCGCATTATTCAGCTGCCAAGGGTGGCATTCACAGCATCACCAAATCCATGGCGCGCGAGCTCGCCCAACACGGTATCCGCGCCAATGCCATCGCGCCCGGCACGATCGACACGGATATTTTCGGAGACAAGCTGACGCCGGACCGGCGCCGCGAGATCGTCGCCAATATTCCGCTCGGTCGTCTCGGCACCGCCGACGACATCGCCAAGGGCTGCCTGTTTCTCGTCTCTGATCTCTCCGATTACATAACTGGAGTGATCCTCGACGTGAACGGCGGCCGGTTCATGCATTGAGGAAGCCCATGTCGAATCCTCTCCCCAATCAACACCACAGCCCGAGCGACAGCGCGATCCACCGCGCCGATTGCTCGATCTGGGACACGCCTACAGATTCACAGCCAGATAAATTGCTGCGCGCCGGCGTGAAGGATGAGGTTGTGGCTGTCTATCTGGGCGAGGTTCGGCCGCTTTACGACGCCGCCAAGCGCTGCATTGGCCAGCTTTCCGGAATCCTGCTTCTGCAGCAGATCAACGGGCTCGAACGCGGTCGCGATCAATTGATACTCGCCTCGGCGGCGCAACAGTTGCGCGAGAGCGCAGAGCGCCTCGAGGCAGTGAAGCCGCCTTCAGCCGCGCTCCAGCATCATCAAACGCTCTCCAACCTTCTCGCCCTGCTCGGGCGCGTGCTGATCAGGCTCGAGGAATCACGCTTTCTCGTCGATCCGCAAAGTCCGAACGTGGATGCCGTCTTGGACGCTCTACACGCCGCTCAGGCTGCCTTGATGCAGGCTTCAAAGCCCGCAGCCGGGCTCGCACCCGTCGATTTCAAAGCCGCTTGCTGCAACTGCCGGCCAAAAACACGTGACAACAAAAATTAGGCTTCCTTGGGAGGAAACGCATGTCTCTCTATTCAATCTACGTACTCGAATATGGCTATGTGCCGGAGTACCACAAGAGCGGCGTTATCTACGGCGCCCATAATGAAGGTTATGTGAAGCTTCCCTATTGCTACGCCGTCATCAAAGGCGACAATTGGACGGCGATGGTCGACGTCGGCTACAATGACGCGGCTTACGGAAAATATCTCGGCGATCTCTTCAACGTAAAAAACTGGCGCGCGCCGCGCGATGTGCTCGCCACGATCGGACTGACACCCGAAGACATCAAGGCCGTCTTCATCACGCATTCGCATTTCGATCATTTCGGAAATGTCGAAGCCTTCCCCAATGCGACGTTCTACATCCAGAAAAAGGAGCTGCAGGAGTGGATTGCCGCGATGTCGCTCCCGGACCGGTTGCGCTGGATACTCCAGGGCATTGATACGGCCGACATTCTGCGCGGCGTCGAACTCGCACGTTCAAAGCGGCTCGTCGCCGTCGACGGCGCGCTTGAGAATGTGTTTCCCGGCATCGACCTTCATCCCGCCTACGACACCCACACATTCGCGTGCATGTGGGTCACCGTCCGCAATGACGGCAAGACGGACTCCAAGGATTCCTGGGTTCTCGCGGGCGACCTCATCTACCAGTTCGAGAATCTCGGCGGTCGGAACCAGCAATTGAAGATCGACAACATGTACCTGCCCATCGGCCTCGCAACGGGAAGCCAGCTCAATCTCATCATGGCCACCGAAGAGATGATGAAACAGGTCGGCTACGAGGCGCGCCGCGTCATCCCCGTTCATGAATCCCGTCTCGAGAAAACGTTCCCGTCGCGCAACTCGAAGGAGAACCTGCGGATCACCGAGATCTGCCTGGCGAGCGGCGCGAAATCGATGGTGCGCTAGGGCGACCCCTCACCGAATTACGCGAGACAGATATGCCGCAGCATTCAGAGCCACAAACACAGCAGCCAAAGCCCGGCTTCTCCCTGGTCGGCGGTCCAACCTTCGGCATTGCGCTTGCCACTCTGATCCTGTTTGCGGTCGGCGGCTTGCTTGCTCCGGAGAGCCTCAGCACCGGCGCCATGAGCGGCATGCTGCCGTTTGCAGCGGTCCTGGCGATTGTGGCGCTCGGCCAAACGCTGGTCATACAGCAAGGCGGCATCGACCTTTCGGTGCCAGGCGTCGTGTCGCTCAGTGCGGTCATCGTCTGTTACTTTGCCGAGAGCCATCCTGGCCAGTCGGGCGGTTATGTCGGGGCATTGCTGCTGGCCTTTGCGGCAGCCGCGATCGCGGGCCTGATCAGTGGACTCCTCGTCAGCAAAGTCAGGGTCGCCCCGATTGTCGCGACGATCGGCATGAACGCCCTCCTCTACGGCGTGAACGTCAAGATTTCGGGCGGCACGCCGGTCGCCGTTCCCGCCGATGTCGCCGCCTTTTCGAATGGAAAGATCTTCGGTCTATCGCAGCTCATCTTCTTCGCCGCGGTCGTGACACTCATCGTTACCTTCCTGATCAAGAAGACAACTTTCGGACGGAATTTCGAAGCTGTCGGCGCCAATGTCAGGGCTGCGCGCGCCGCCGGCATCGTCTCCAACCGCTATCAGATTGCGGCCTATGTCGGCGCGGCTCTCCTCTATGCGCTTGGCGGCATCCTCCTCGGCGGCCTCATGCAGTTGCCGAGCCCGCAGCAAGGCGACAATTATCTGATGCCTTCCATTGCCGCGACGGTTCTCGGCGGCACGTCCCTCTTCGGCGGCAAGGGCAATCTCATTGCGACGTTCATTGCCGCGCTCTTTCTCACCCAATTGCAGCAGCTCGTCCTGACGACGGGCGCAAGCATTGGCGTTCAGTACCTCTTCCAAGGTACGGCGATCCTCATCGGCGTCGGGGTCTACAGCTTCAATTTCAGGAATCTCAAGCGAGTAATCGGTCTTGGGAAGCGGGCGGCAGCATGAAACTGGTGCCCGAGATTGGTGAACCCTCTGCTCTTGTTTTGGCACGGGGCAACGCAAAACTTGCAAGGAGTAAATCATGTTGCTGAAAGTAAAGTCGTATCGGCTGCCCGCCGCGCTGGCTCTGGCAGCCACGATTAGTGCCTTTCCGCTGCTCGCAACGGAGGCAAAAGCCGAGAAGGCGGAATGGTGCAAGGCCATTGCAGATGGAATCTTCTGCGCGGAATTGCCGGCCACGCCGCCGAACTGGTGCGGGACCAAGCCAATCTCGGTCGCGCTGGCCGACGGGTTCGCACAGAATCCCTGGCGTCAGATGACGACGGCGTCGGCGATCCATGAGGCGAGCCAATGCGCGAATGTGACCGGTTGGGATCACACGGACGGGCAAGGCAATACCCAGAAAGCGATCTCTGACTTGAGCGGCCTCGCGGCGCGCGGCGTCAACGCCATCGTCGTCTTCCCTGACGCGGGTCCAGCGATGCTGCCGGCCATTCGCGATGCCTTCAAGCAAGGCAGCGCTGTCGTCCCGTATCGTGCGCGCGTCGGCGGGGAAGAAGGCAAGGACTATAGCGTCTTCGTCGGCACCAATTTCTATCAGGATGGCGTCGATTGGGGCACATGGATGGCCAAGGCCCTCAATGGCAAAGGCAATGTCGCCTATTTGGGTGGCCCGGCCGGCACAAGCCAAAGCATCGAGCGCTCGCAAGGCATCGACGATGCCTTCAAGAACTATCCCGACATCAAGCGGATCGGACAATTGCCCTTCGAAGTCACCAATTGGGACTCGAGCCTGGTTGCCAAGTCGCTGACCGGACTCATCGCACAGTATCCGCAGATCGACGGTGTCATTGCGGATTTGAGCATGGGTGTGGTGGCGTCTGGTGCGTTCCAGCGCGCTAACCGTCCTTTGCCGCTGATCGGTGGCGAAGATGCCAACGTCTTCGGCTGCACTTGGAAGAAGCTCCATGCGGACGATCCAAACGCGACGTTCCAATACACGACCAACAGTGCCGAACAGTGGAATGTTCGCCTCGCCGTGCGTTGGGCAGTCGCTTCGGCCGCAGACGGCAAGATGGACGAAGCGCTTATCATCACCGACCCAGCGGGCACAAAGCATGAAGTTGCCGCACCCGGTGCGAAGGAAGTGACGAACTTCCAGCTGGAAGATTCCCTCGAGGGAATCGTCTTCTGCAATCCCAACCTGCCGGAATCGGCCTCGAATGGCACGGGATTGACCGACGAGCAGGTCTTGGCCGCGTTGAAGGGCGGTCTCTAGTCGCAAAAAAGCGAAGCAGGCGCGCGCGTTGCGCGCCTGCTTCAAAGCTCGGCCCGCTTAAGTGACGAATAGACGGAGACCTCGCGTGCATGCAGTCGCCGAAAGCCAGATGGCCCCGACCAATTCGCAGATGAAAACAGCGCCCGAAGCCTCCTTTGGGTTGCAGCTTCTCGATGTCTGGAAGCGGTTTGAAAGCGTAGCGGCGGTCAAGAACGTCACCTTTCAGGCGCAGCGCGGCGAAGTCCATGCATTATTGGGAGAGAATGGCGCCGGCAAGTCGACGCTCATGGCGATTGCGTCGGGCAATCTCAGGCCCGATGAGGGTGTGATTGAAATCGCAGGCCAGAACGTCGCCCACCTCACGGCGAAGCAGGCGCAGAAAATGGGCCTTGCCATCGTCCACCAGCATCCAGCCACGCTTCCCGATCTCACGGTCACCGAAAACATGCTGCTTGCCGTGCCGAGCGAATTGCGCACCGGCTATGCGAGCAGCAATGAATGGGTGATGGCCCAGCTCAAGCGCGTGGGCTCCCATATTCACCCCTCAACGCGACTAGGCGATGTCAGCATCGCGCAGAGCCAACTCATCGAGCTCGCAAAAGCACTCGCCATTGAACCGAAGGTGCTCATTCTCGACGAGCCCACGGCCGCGCTCACCGCCGATCTGGTCGATATTTTGTTCCGCAATATTCGCGAGGCAGCGGCGAGAGGCGCCACCGTCATCTACATATCTCATCGGCTGAAGGAGATTCGCCAGATCGCCGACGCGGTCACCATCATGCGCGACGGCGAAGTCAAAGGCTCGGGCCGGATCGGCGATTTGTCGGACGAGCAGATTCTCAACCTGATTGTCGGGCGCGCGATAACCGACACCTACCCTGCGAAATCATCGGGTGCGGTGCCTAGCGGACGACGGTTGGAGGTCAAGGGCCTTTCCGGATCGCAGTTCTTCAATGTCCATATGACAGCCCAAAGTGGAGAGATTGTCGGTATCGCCGGTATCACAGGGAACGGCCAGAGCGAATTTCTCCGCAGCCTTGCCGGGCTTGTCGATGCATCGGGCGAGGTCAAGCTAGACGGCGAGGCCGTGTCGCTTGGGCGACCAAATGCCGCCCGCAAGGCCGGGATCGTCTATCTGTCTCCTGATCGCCAGAAGGAAGGCATCTTTGCGACTCTGTCGGTCAGGGAAAACGCGGCAGTCTCGGCACTCTCCCGATTTGCACGGTTCGGCGTGATCGATCGCAAGCTCGAGCGCCAGAACGTATTGAAGCAGCGAGCCGATCTCGATATTCGCGCGGCTTCGATCGAGCAAGGTATCACCACCCTCTCCGGCGGCAATCAGCAAAAGACCATCGTGTCGCGGGCCTTGCTTGCCGAAGCCTCGCTCGTTCTCGCCGAGGAGCCGACAGCGGGCGTCGATGTCGGTGCACGCGCGGAAATCTATCGCATTCTGCGCGACCTAGCGTCGGGCGGCACGCCGGTCGTCATCGTTTCGTCCGACAGCGTCGAGCTTGAAGGAATTTGCGACCGCGTCTTGGTTTTCTCGCGCGGACAGGTCGTTGTGGAACTCTCGGGCCGCGATGTAACGGAGTCGAAGATCGGCCGGTCGATGGTGACGGCCACAACCGATCGCAAAACAGCGGGCAAAACCAAGAAGAGCGCCGAAGGCGAGCGTTCATTCATCCGCCGCTTGGCAAGCAGCGATTACATGCCGAGCGTCGTACTGGCAGGCCTTGTCTTGCTGCTCGCAGCGATTGCGACCTATCACAATCCGCGCTTCATCACGAGTTTCAACATCGAGAAGATCCTCTTCCTGGCTTCGGCCCTGGCATTTGCGGCCTATGGCCAGCTTTGCACCGTGCTCATTGGAAGGATCGACCTGTCCATCGGACCGCTCGTCGGCCTTTGCCTGGTGATCGGATCGTTCTTCCTCAATGACGGCTCAACGACGGTCACGATCATTGCGGGGTTTGGCGCAATATTTGGCGCAGCAGCATTGGTCGGCCTCGTCAATGGTTCGCTCGTTCGCTTCGGCAATTTTACCGCGGTGGCGGCGACGCTCGGCGTCTATGTGACCATCCAAGGTGTGACGTTGCTATTGCGGCCATTTCCGGAGGGCCAGATCGGATCGGCCATCATGGAAGCGATAAAGATGACAGTGGGCGGCATTCCCATTGTCTTCATCATCGCCGTCGCGCTCGGAATCCTGCTTGAACTTGCGCTGCGGGCGACGCGGTGGGGCATGAGCATCCGCGCCGTCGGGTCCAACGAGAAAGCAGCGACCTATATCGGCGTGAATACCGGTTTGACGATCATTGGCGCCTTCGTCACTTGCAGCCTGTTCACGGCGCTGGGCGGCGTCGTTGTGATCGCCCAGTTGGGCATCGGCGATCCCAATCAGGGCATTGAATACACTTTGGGGTCGATTGCCGCTGTGGTTTTGGGAGGCGCCAGCCTGTTCGGTGGGCGCGGCAGTTTTGTCGGCGTCCTGTTGGGCGCCATCCTCATTCAAGAAGTCAATTCTTCGATGGTCTTCCTCGGTTTGTCGCAAGCCTGGCAGTACTGGTTTGTCGGATTGCTGACCCTAATCGCAGTGACCATGTACTCACAAGCCGGGCGAGTTTCCGCGGATTAATGTTCACTCAATTGCGATGCCCGCAAATCGGCGTCGAATTTATGCAGTTCTCCAAGCGAAGCCGCATCATGACGCCTTCGCTTGCAAAATGGGACAACGCTGAGATTGCTTGATTGTTGCATCGACGCCTGCAACGATGTGAGCTCGCTAGAGCTGACTCCGAGACCAAAAGTGAAACAGCGAAAATGTGCGGTCATCACCGGCGGCCGCCGCGGCATTGGCCGCGGCATCGCGATCGCCCTGGCACAGGCCGGCTTCGATCTCATCATCAACGATATCGTCCATGACGGCGACGCCGAAACCACCCTGAGCCTTGCCATGGAGAATGGCGCCAAAGCGCATTTTGTGTCGAGCGACATTGCCGATCTCGCGAGTCACGAGGCGTTGGTTAACTCGGCGTACCAACATTTCGGCCGCCTCGACTGTCTCGTCAACAATGCTGGTATCATGTGCGTAAGAGGCGACATGCTCGAGTCGACACCGGAAGACTTCGACAAGGTTCTTGGCGTCAATCTGCGCGGCACCTTCTTCCTCACCCAGGCCGCAGCGCGCCGCATGATCGCTGAGGACGCGCATCGCCAAGGCCGCAGCATCGTCACCATTTCTTCGGCGAACTCTGTGATGGTATCGCCGGAAAAGACGCCCTACTGCCTCTCCAAATCGGCGCTCTCGATGATGACGCAACTTTTGGGTGTGCGCCTCGCCGCACACAATATCGCAGCCTTCGAGATCAGGCCGGGCTTCATCGAAACGCCAATGTCGGCGCCGGTGCGCGACCGATTTACCGGCATGATCGAGGCTGGTGCGACGCCGATCCGCCGCTGGGGCACGGCCGACGATGTCGGGCGCACGGTCGCGAGCCTTGCGACAGGTGCTCTCGCCTACAGCATTGGCCAACCGATCAATGTCGATGGCGGACTTCTGGTGTCCCGGCTCTAGTTCAAGCCGAGAAGCTCGACGGTCCTGAGCGATTCTTCGTCTTTGCGGGCCACTTCAAGTTCCAGCATCGTGCCGCATTCGGCGCAGGAGAAGGCGCGCAATTCGAGCTCTTCATGCAGTTTGATATGCGGACCGCAGCTCGACGGCGGCACGACGGCGCGATGCGCCTTCGCCTTCCAGTCGCCATCGGCGCGGCCGTAATCGGCACCGCAGCAGCAATGGAAATGCCTGTCTTCGCCGATGTAAAAATCTGAGCGATCGAGCGTCGGCGCAGTTGCGGGTGCGCGCTTCGGTTTCCCTCCAATACGCCGCGCGCGCATCTCGGCGCGCAATGTCTCGGTCGCCTTATCATCGACACTTCCATCGCTGCGTAGCACCACGCCATAGAGCGATTTTGCGGAGTCCGGAGTAACGAACTCTGTCGCGACATCTTGCGCGACACGCAGAGGATCGCGGCGCAAAGGATCGCCATAACCCCCACCGCCCTGGAACGTATAGGCGAGCACATCGCCGCGCCCGATATGAAAGCTGCCGGGCTTTGCGCCAATGTCGCGGGCACTCGGATCGCGCATCACGGCTTCGGCCGAGGCATAGCGCCCGAGGAGATCCGCAGTGTCACTATTCGATTGCTTCAGAAAGTGATTGGCGACGGCACCGGGAAGACCGCCAAAGAGCCCCGTCGAATTCGGAACCTCGATCCCGTGACCGACAAGTGTCGCATCGAAACCATCGACATCATGCGGCGTCAGGCCGACCGATGTGGTGGCTCCCCCTCGCATGCGCCCCGGGCCTCCCGTATCAGAAACGAAAGAGCGGAAGAGATAGAGGATCGGGCTTGAGGATTCATTCGCCTCGACATTGGCGATCGATGGGCGCGGCACGTCATAATCGCCCGATCCATCCAATCCGTCCTGGTTGATCGAGGCGCCGCCACCGCCCGCCATCGAATCGAGCAGGAACGCGCCAAACTTGCTGCCATCGCGATCGCGGCCACCGAAAGTCAGGACCGACATCTGGCCCTTGGTTACGGCTTGCGCTTCGCCGACGGTCTTCTCGGTCATGCTGACGAGCCGCGATAAGGCTGCGACGGCGACATTCATCACGATCCACACTGTCGAGATCGTGGCGCCCGAAACTGGCGCCGGCCATTTGGCATTGCAGACGATGGCCTCCGGCGCCTTGATCGTGACGGGCCGCAACACGCCTTCATTCCAGCGAATATCGGGTGCGAGAATAGGCAAGAGGCCGGTGAGCAGCGCACCTTTCATGCCGGACCAGGTGCAGTTGATGAAGCCCGGCGCTTGCGGCGATGTACCTGTCATGTCGAAGGTCAATTCATCGCCGCGCTTCTCGACCGCGAGACAGACGCGATAAAGCGCGTTCGACAATCCGTCATGATCGATATAGTCGCGTGCCCGATAGATGCCGTCAGGCAATGAGCGCAGGCGCTCGCGCATGCTGCGTTCCGATGCATCGATCTCGGCATGCATCACATCGACGACCGTGCTTTCACCATAGCGATCGAACAGTTCGTGAAGGCGCCGCGACGCGACATTGTTTGCAGCGATCATGCCTTTCAGATCGAGACCGACCACATCCGGCAATCGGGTCATGCCCATGATCATCTGCCAGATGTCTTCGCGGATCTCGCCATTCTCAACGACTTTGATGCCCGGAAGCAGCATCGCCTCCTGCTGGACGTCGGTTGCCGAATAGGCCCAGCTGCCGAAGCTCATGCCGCCGGTATCGAGCTGATGCGCGCAGGAACCGGCCCAGGCGATCAACCGGCCATTGGAAAAGATCGGCGCGACGATCGATACATCCGGCTGGTGAATGGCACCCTTATAGGGATCATTCAGGATAAACATGTCGCCGTCGCGAATGCCGGGATTTTTCTCGAAGCGCTCGATGATGCTGCGGATCACCGTCGACATGGTTCCGGTATGAAAGATGACCTGCGGCCCCATGGTGACGATCGATCCGTCGGCAAGATAGAGCCCGTTGTTGAAATCCGTGGCATCCGTCACGACCGGCGAGCCCGAGATCGACTTGAGCGTGATCGCCTGTTCTTCGGTGATCGCCTGGAGCTTGTGACGGATCACTTCGAAGGTGATCGGATCGAAGGAGCGTTCTGCAGGTTTGGTCGAAGCGGTCATGTGCGCGCTCCCAATTCGATCACCAGATTTCCGAATTTATCGACGACTGCGGTTTGCCCAGCAGCGACATGAACCGCAGTCTGCGGATGTTCGATCATGGCCGGACCCGCGACACGCTCCCCAACGGGAAGATCCTGCCACTTCCATACTGGCGTCTCGACCCATGCATCGGCGGCCGCATCGAAGATTGCGCGGGATTCCGGTTTCGGCCTCGCATTGGCCGCGGGATGATGCGGAACCGGTTTGCGCGTTCGACCCAGGCCCTCGACGCGGAACGTGGTGAGTTCGATGCCGGCCTGCCTGAATCCCGAACCTTTTCCGTAAAGCGCTTCATAGGTCTTCTCGAACAATTCGACCGCAGCAACGATGCTCGCGCTCGTGACTTTGCCTGCTGCAAACGGCACGACGATATCGTGCGTCTGCCGGCGATAACGCATATCTACAGTACGGAATATATCGGCTTCGGATTTTGAGACGCCGGCGGCTTCGACGCGCTTCAGGCACTGGGCATCGAGCTCTGTAAAGATCTTATCGATGGCCGCGGGATCAAGACCGGTCCAAGGCTCGGCGGCACCGCCACCGCCGCGCATGATCGCGGTGCGTTCGACCGATTGATGAATGTCGGAGGCAAGTGCGCCATAGGCCGAATGCGCCATGCTGGTGGCCGGCACGACAATGCGCGGCACGCCGAGATCGGCGGCGAAGGACGCGCAATGGACGGGGCCTGCGCCGCCATAAGCGAAGAGTACGAATTCGCGCGGATCATAGCCGCGGCCAACGGTGACCTCGCGCAGGATGTCCGACATATGGGCATCGACGACGCGCCTGATGCCTGAGGCCGCTTGCTCGACCGAAAGGCCAAGCGGTGTCGCAATCTGCTCCTTGATCGCAGCGATCGCCGCATCGCGATCCGCATGCATGCGGCCGCCAAGGAAATTGTCGGCCGAGATGATGCCGAGCGCCACATCGGCATCGGTCACCGTCACGCGCTTGCCGCCGCGGCCGTAGCAGACAGGTCCCGGATTGGCGCCCGCACTTTCCGGTCCGACGCGCAGCAAATTGTTCTCCACACGCGCGATCGAACCGCCGCCGGCGCCGATGGCGCGGATGTCGATCATCGGCTTGTTGAGATGATAGCCGCCCGATTCATGCTTGGTCGAAATCAGCGCCTTGCCGTCGACGATGAGTCCGACATCAAAGCTCGTGCCGCCCATGTCGGTGGTGATGACATTCTGATGCCCAAGCGCTTTAGCAAGATGCAGCGAGCCAAGCACCCCGCCCGTTGGACCGCTCGCCACAAGCTGCACCGGCTGGCGCGCCGCCTCCTTCACCGGCATGACGCCGCCGGCGCTGTTGAGAATGTGGAAATTGCCGGTGAAGCCGCGATCGCGCAGCAAATCTTCCATCTTCTCGAGATAGGTGACGACCTTGGGCGCCAGGTAACTGTTGAGCGCCGTCGTGGCGGTGCGCTCATACTCGCCGAGAATGGGCGCGAGGTCGCAAGAGATACTCACATAGGCCTCAGGCTTCATCTCACGGATGATCGCGGCGGCGCGGCGCTCATGTGTCTCGTTGCGGAACGACCAGAGGAAGGTGACAGCAAAAGTCTGCGCGCCTAATGCGGAAAGCTCATTCACGGCCTTGCGCACACCCGCTTCGTCGAGCGGCACCAGAATGCGCCCCGCATAATCGACGCGCTCGGCAATCTCGGCGCGAAGCTCGCGCGGAATGATGGGATCAGGATAGCGCCGCCGGCTGTACCAGCCCAGCTGATCCGAAGACATGCCGACGGTGAAGCCCATCAGGCGCTGCAATCCGATCGTGTCGCCGAAGCCACGCGTGGTGAGAAGGCCGGTCTTGGCGCCGGTGCGTTCGATCAGCGCGTTTGTCGCCTGCGTCGTTCCGTGTCCGAACGTCTTGATCCGCGTGAGAAGATCATTGGCCTCGATGCCGAGCCCTTCCGCGGTAACGGCGATTGCATTAAACACGCCCTTCTCGAGTTCGCCCGGAGTACTCAATGCCTTGGCGGTGCTGATCTTGCCGTCATCATCCATCAGGACGAGATCGGTGAAGGTCCCGCCGATATCGATTCCGAGATACACTGAATTCCTCCCGAGCGCGCCGTCGTCGTTTATTCTTATGAAGGCTTACTATGAAACAGATTATCATGATCGGTAAGCCGCTCAGTCATGTGCGCAGCCCATATCTCCTCCGCGATCTAATCCGGGCCAATGGCAGCGACATCACAGTCTCGACGGAAGAATGCGATCACGCCGAGCTCCCCGATTTCATGGCATCGCTGCAGCAGCGGGACGGAATTATCGGATTGATCGTCACCACGCCGTTGAAAGCCGCAGTATACGCCTATGCCAACCGGCTGACTGCCGACGCGGCATTCATCGCGGCTGCAAATTGCATTCGCTGCGATGCCGATGGCTGGCTCGCCGCCAATTTCGACGGCTATGGTTTTGCCAATGCCATCAGAGATCGTATCGATATGCGCACGCGACCGCGCATCCTGCTGATCGGCTGCGGCGCTGCAGGAAGCGCCATCGCGACGAGCTTGGTTTCCATTGCGGAAATTGACCTGCTTCTCTTCGATCGGGAACTAGAAAAAGCCGAGGAATTCGCCGCGCGCTTGCAAGCCTTCGCCCCTAAGTCGACGGTCCATTCCGTAGCGCAACCGGTGGCCGCCGATATCGTCATCAATGCATCGACCATGGGCATGGAGAATGTCGACGGCTCGCCGGTACCCGATACAATTCTGGATAGCGCGCGCGCCATCGGCGATATCGTGATCCGCGACACGGCACTCAAGCGCATGGCTCGGAAGCACGGCAAAACGCTCATCGAAGGCGAAGCCATGGTGCAAGGCCAGGCGCAGCTTCTCTACCGCTTTCTCACAAGCCGGGATCAATCGGAGCGTGAAGTGCTTGCCGCATGCGGGAGAGCTGGGTAACCAGAACACGGCAACGCGGAGATACGGGATATGCGACTGGTCAGTTTCAAGAAGGACGGCAGCGAAGGCTGGGGCGTGGTCAAAGGCGATGACATCGTCGAGATGACCCGGCGCTTCGACAGGAAATATCCCTCAGTCCAATCTGCAATTGCCGCATCTGCTCTTGTCGCTGCCGCCCGCGAAGCTGAAGTCGCATCTCCCGATTTCGTACTTTCCGCTGTGACATTGCTGCCACCCATTCCGGCGCCCAACAAGGTGATCTGCATCGGGCTCAATTATCGCGGCCATGTGAGCGAAGGAGGCGGCAAACTGCCGTCGCATCCCTCCTTGTTTACGCGTTTCGCCGATACATTGGTCGGCCAGGATGAGGCCATCATCAAGCCTATCGTGTCCAATGATCTCGACTATGAATGCGAACTGGCCTTGGTGATCGGCAAACCCGGGCGGCACATTGCGCGCGGGGCAGCGATGGATCATGTCGCCGGCTATTCCTGCTTCAATGATGCATCGGTGCGGGATTACCAGGTTTCGCATTCGCTCCCGGCGGGGAAGAACTTTTATGCCACCGGCGGCTTCGGTCCCTGGCTCGTCACGGCTGACGAGATTCCCGATCCGGGCAATCTCGCCTTGCGCACGTTGATCAACGGCGTCGAGGTGCAGCACGGCAATACCAAAGATCTGATCTTCGATATTCCGGCGATCATTGCCTATGTCTCGGGCTTCACGCCGCTCGGCCCGGGCGATGTCATTTCGACCGGCACGCCGGAAGGTGTGGGCTTCGTGAGGAAGCCGCCGCTGTTCCTCAAGCCCGGCGATGTCGTCGAGATCGAAGTCGAAAAAGTCGGAACCCTGCGCAATCCGGTACTTGCGGAAAGCCTTTAGCCACCAATGGGCCCGGCATATTCCCCATAGCGTTGTTCGATTGTCGAATTGGTCAACTCGCCATCATGCACCAGGATCCGGTAGTGCAAGGTCGCGGACTCGCCCTTCTTCACATTGGCGGCGCGATTGCGGAAAGGTCCGACCGTCACGACGCCCCAATCCGTCACGAACCAGGATTCATCCTTGTCCTCAATCGGTGCGGGAATGACGGTTACCCCGGCAATATGACCGCCACCGATGGGGCCGGAATAATCGATCCAACGCGCACCATCGCCGGTGATCGCCGGACCCACCTTGCCGCGGTCATCGCGCACATGACCGCCTGACGTCACCGCGATTGCTTCCGCCACGCGCACATTGAAGAAGGCGTGCCGTGTCGGTCCAATGGCGAAATCCCAATCCGCCGCACTGATGCGCGAGGTGAAGTCGATCACATACATCGTGTCTTCAGCGGAGATATCGATAGTGCGTTCTTCAGTGAGCGCGATGCGGCCATTGGGCGCCGCCCATTCGATCGGCCCGCGCCATTCGAGCTTCTGTGCAAGCTGGAAGGACGTGTCGCCAGTCGCGCGGCCCTTGACGCCGGTTTGCAGTATCGCGCCCGGCGCGCGGCCTTGGAAAGTTTCGTTGAGATAGAAATTATAGGTGTAATCCTCGAGCCGGCCGCCCATTGCCGGCATCTTGCAATGCACATGATCCGCGGCGATCCAGCAGGAGCTGTGATGCGGATGATCGGCCGGCGCTTCCGTCGTCACCAGAAATCCCGCTGGCGTATAGAGTGGGAACACATAATTTCTGTGCTTGCCTTGCGTGAGGCTCAGGACCTGCTTCTTGCCGAGCCGCAAGGTCTGTCGCTCGGTTGCCGCCCACGCGCCGGTCGGAAGCGCAATCGGATCTTCATCGAAACTGAAACTCATCAGCCAAATAGCCCCATTTTGGGCAGGAGACTGACGTAATTTAAGAGGCTTCGTCAATGCGGCAATGATATCCGCGTCGGGGACGGCGAATTCGATGACGGATCAACTGCGAGCGAGCAGCGCCATAGATGAGATAAAGAAGTCCGCTAGTGTTTTCATGCATCTCCGGTGCTGATCGCATCTTCCGTGTCGGCGGCGGGCAAGCCATCGCAGCAATGGCCTTTGGAACGGAAACGCTGCCACGCGTCGACAAGATTTTTGGGGCCGGGCAGTGCCTATGTGAACGAAGCCAAGCGACAAGTCTTCGGTGCAGTTGGGATCGACCAGCTCGCCGGCCTAAGCGAGATATTCATCGTGGCGGACGCGGCACCGGCATGGCACTAATTCGGGTAGATTGTTCTGTGTAGCGATGAAGATCCATAATCGCCTATTCCGATCATATTGCTGCCGAGCATTTGCAGGTCTACACGCTCGATCCACAGGCGACCGCAACGAAGCTGTGCAATTACGGTTCACTTTTCGTCGGCACCAATGCGAGTGTGGTATATTCCGACAAGTGCGCTGGAACAAATCATACTCTACCGACAATGGCGGCAGGCCGCTATACAGGCGGACGTCGGCTTCTATCTCAAGACCTGCACCTATCAGTGGCTGGATGATGCGGGCGTCAAGGCGCTCGCCCCAGTGGCGGCGCGCCAGAGCCGCCGGCAAAGTCTCGAGGGTCATCGCCGCGCTGCAGCGATACGCCTCGATCGTCAGAAGGTGTTGGAGGAGTATGCATCGTGATTGACGTTCCTTCGCAAGAACAGTTGGCGACCTATGCGAAACGCTACGGTCTCAATCTCTCAAGCGATGACTTTGATGCAATCAAACGATTGAGCGAGGGGATCAAGACCTCCTACGACCGTATCGATGCGTTGGCGGACCCCTTGTCTATGTCCGATGACCGCCCACACGTTGGCCACTCTCCCGCGGCGCAGAACAATCCTTTCAATGCTTGGGCCTGGATGAGCCACATTGAAGGCGCATCTGATGGTCCGCTCAAAGGCGTCCGCGTCGGCGTGAAGGATAATATCTGCGTTGCCGGCCTCCCACTCAGGAACGGCAGCCGTGTGCTTGATGGTTTCGTGCCGAGGCAGGATGCAACCGTCGTGGCGCGGGTCCTGGCGGCTGGCGGCGTAATCGCAGGCAAAACCACGTGCGAGGATCTATGCTTCTCGGGCGGCAGCCACTCAAGCCAACCTGGCCCGGTCCTCAATCCGTTCGATCCGACGCGTTCGGCCGGCGGGTCATCGAGCGGAAATGCGGTGGCGATCGCCGTCGGCGATGTCGCCATGTGCATTGGCGGCGATCAGGGCGGTTCGGTGCGCACGCCAGCGAGTTGGTGCGGCGTCGTCGGCCTGAAGCCAACCCATGGGCTGGTTCCCTATACAGGTGCCTTTGCGCTAGAGCCGACGGTCGATCATCTTGGCCCCATGGGGCGAAGCGTCAGGGATGTCGCACGTCTGCTTGCCGTCATCGCCGGCAATGACGGCCTCGACCCGCGTCAGCCTCATGTCGAGACAGCTGATTATATTGGCGCTCTCGATTTGCCCCTACGCGGATTGCGCATCGGCGTCCTGCGTCAAGGTTTCGGGCGACCGGAAAGCCTGGCTGCGACAGACGTTAGCGTGCGAAAGGCCCTCGCCAGGCTCGCTAAGGAAGGCGCAACCGTCAATGAGGTCAGCATCCCTTGGCATTTGGACGGCTATCATCTCACGGCGCCCGTCCTTATCGAAGGCGCAATGGAGTACATGTTCAGCGGCAATGCCGTTGGCTATGGATTAATGGGCTGTCATCAACAGGAGCTCAGCCAAGTCTGGTCCAATGCGTGGCGACGGCATGTGGATAAATTACCCGACATCGCCAAACTCGTCCTCTTGCTGGGCACGTACATGCGGGACACTTATGCGGGCGAATGTTATAGCAAGGCCCAAAATCTGCGCTACGAACTGCGCAAGGCTTACGATACGGCGCTCGGGGACTTCGATGTCCTCGCCATGCCGACGACCCCGATGACGGCCACCAAGCTGTCGGATGGCGTCGGCGAGTTTGGACGCAGGGTCGAAGCTGGCTTGAACATGGAGGGCAATACTGCGCCATTCGACATAAGCGGCCATCCCGCCATTTCAGTCCCCTGCGGGCTGGCCAATGGTCTCCCCGTCGGTCTAATGTTTGTGGCCCGTCACTTTGATGAGCGCAGTGCCTTGCGCGCCGCTGCAGCTTTCGAAGGCTTGGGCGACTGGAAGACAATGTAACCTTGGAACCTGAAACAAGAAAACATAGGGAGTGAAACCAATGATCTACAACCTTACGCGACGCAGAATGCTCGCCGCAAGCGCGGGTGCCGCGGCGTTCGGCCTCTCTGGCCGCATTATCCCCGCCCACGCCCAGGCCGAAGGCCAGCTCAGCATGATGGGCTGGGCCGACTACATCAGCCCGGACAATATTTCCGCGTGGGAACAGGCCAACAGCAGCAAACTCGTTTACGACAACTACGCCAGCAATGACGAGATGTATTCGAAGCTGCAGCTCGCCCAAGGCAACAGCGGCTATGATCTGGGTATGAACACCGATTTCATGATCAAGCTGCTCATCGATCAGAACCTGATTCAGAAGCTCGACCGTTCACAGGTTCCCAATATCGACAAGATCATCCCCGAATTCGCCCATCCGGATTTCGATCCGGACAATGCCTATACGGCGCCTAAGAGCACGGGCTCACAGGGCTTCATTTACGACAAGACTGTCGTCACCCGGCCCATGAAGACCTGGGGCGACTTCCTCGAGGCCCTGGCCAACGAGGCGAGCGGTCAGACTTCATTGCTCGATGACGCTCTGGCGATCGCGCCCTTGTTCTGGTCGAAGGGCCTGTCGTGGAACACGACCGACGAGGCCGCGCTCAAGGATGCCGAAACGCAGGTCGAAACGCTGGCGAAGCACATCAAGCAGTTCAACTCATATCCGGTGCAGGAAGTCGCCTCGGGCGCCATCATTCTTGCGCAGTGTTGGAACGGCAATGCCAAGCAGGCGATCGATTCCTCGAAGAACGAGAACCTGGTCTTCGTCTATCCGGAACCGAAATCGGAACTGTGGCTCGACAGCTATCATTTGCCGACCGGTGGCAAGAACCTGAAGGCCGCCCATTCCTGGATCAACTACGTGCTTGATCCCGTCGTTGCCGCAAAGGAAATCACCTATACGGGCTTCCTTTCTCCGGTCATCGATACCGGAACGCATCTTGACGCGGCGGTTGCGAGTTCGTCGCTGATCTTCCCGCCTGCCGATGCCATCAAGCGCGGCGAGCGCACGCAGCGCAACGAGACTTATGATCGCCGCGTCGCCATCCTGACGAAGTTCAAGGCCGCCGCCGCGCAGTAAACAAGCAGCCATCGGGCGGGCGCCAATGGCGCTCGCCTGGTTCAGGGGCAGGCACGAATGGCTGCTGATGTTGAACTCGAACGTGTGACCAAACTCTATGGAACGTTCAAGGCCGTTGACGACGTCTCGTTGCAAATCCGCAAAGGGTCATTCGTATCGCTGCTTGGATCATCGGGTGCAGGAAAATCGACTGCGCTGCGCATGATTGGCGGCTTCGAGATGCCGGATTACGGAACCATCCGGATCGGCGGCAAAGATGTGACGATGCTGCCGCCCTATCGGCGCGACGTTAACACCGTTTTCCAGAATTATGCCCTCTTCCCGCACATGACCGCGGCCGAGAATGTCGCCTATGGGTTGCGGCAGGATGGTGTCGCCGGCGAAGAGAGACGCAAGCGCGTACGTGAAGCGCTCGACATGGTCGAAATGCTGGCGCTCGCGCATCGCAAGCCGACCGAGCTCTCAGGCGGCCAGCAGCAGCGCGTTGCGCTCGCTCGCGCACTCGTCAAGCGTCCGTCAGTCTTGCTCCTGGATGAGCCGCTCGGCGCGCTCGATCGCAAGCTCAGAAAACAGATGCAGCTCGAACTGAAGCTGCTGCAGAAACAGCTAGGCCTCACCTTCATTTTCGTCACGCACGATCAAGAAGAAGCCCTGGCCATGTCGGATTCAATTGTCGTGATGCGAAACGGCGGCATCGAGCAGATCGGCAGCGCGAGCGATCTCTATGACAAGCCGGATACCGCCTATGTCGCCGATTTCATCGGCGCCCAGAATTTCATCTCCGGCACGCGGATCGACGACAGCATGACGATGCGCGGCCAGTCGGAGACGCTTTTTCGCGCCGGGCGGATTGCCGGCGTTATCGAGCGCTCCGCACCTGTGCTCGCCGCCATCAGACCCGAAAATGTTGCCTTGAGTACTGCCGAGCCCGGCGATCCGGAGAACAAATTGCCTGCTGTCGTTGCCGCATCAGTCATGCTCGGCGACAGTGTTGAATTCTTGCTTCATACGCCGGGCGGCGCCGAATTTGTCAGTCGTCTTCCCCGTCGCGGCATTGAGATTTATGCGCCCGGAACGCGGCTCTGGGCGCATTGGGAGCCGCAATTCCTCTGCCTCTTTCCGGAACAGGAATTGGATCGCAAGCAGAAGGCGGTCGCCGGCAAGCAATGACAGACGCACTCGCCATTGCGCGCAACCCGCCGCGGCTCCTGCCGCGCTGGATCATGGCATGGCCGGCGCTCGCCTGGTGGGTCGTCTTCTTCGTCATCCCGCTTGTCTGGATAATCATCTACAGTTTCGGTGCCAAACCCGAAGCGGGCGAAGGCACGGGGCCAGTTACGCTTTCATATCTGTCGTTCGACAATTACTGGGCGGCCTTGAGCGATGTTTTTTTCCGGGTGTTCCGCATCACCATGCGAACGGCCGGAATTGGAACGCTGCTTTGTGCGCTTGTCGGCTTCCCGGTTGCCTATGCGCTCGCACTTCACGTGCCCGAACGCTGGCGCTCGCTCCTCGTCTTTCTCTTGATCCTGCCTTATTGGACGAGCTTTCTGCTGCGCACCTTCGCTTGGCGCATCATTTTAGCGCCAGAGGGCGGCCTGTCGCAGAGCTTGCGCGAGATCGGCATCATCTCGCGCCCACTGCTCATTCTCGACACCAACGCCGCCGTTCAGCTGGGCATCGTCTATAATTATTTGCCGATCATGATCTTGCCCATGTATGTCGCCTTGAGTCGCATTGATCCCGCTTTGCTCCGCGCCAGCATGGATCTTGGCGCCGGCCCGATGCGAACCTTTTTCAATGTGACGCTTCCGCTCGCCATGCCGGGTATTCTCGGTGGCTTGCTCCTGACCTTCATTCTGGCGGCGGGTGATTATGTCGTGCCGACGATTCTCGGCGGCACAAAAGGATTGATGGTCGGCAATCTCGTCGCCACGCAAATTCTCTCCGCCCAGAATCTGCCCTTGGGCGCGGCAATGGCGGTGCTGCTCATAGTCATGCTGGCGCTCGTCGTGGCGGTAGCGGGCTTCCTGCTTTTGGTATGCACAGCACTGCTGCGGCATACGAGGGGCAAGCCCATATGATGCCGCCGCGCAACCGCCAACCGCCGCACTATGGACGGATACTGATGCTCGTGTGGACGGCCTTGATCTTCGCCTTCCTGTTCCTGCCGATCGCGATCATCGTGATCTATAGTTTCAACGGCGGTCGAAACCTGTATGTCTGGACGGAATGGTCGACGCGCTGGTACGGCGCCGTCATCGATAACCCACGCGTCTTGAACGCGCTTCGCGTTTCCGTTCAGACCGCATTGATCAACGCCGTCATCGCCGTCTCGCTTGGCACGCTCGCCGGAATTGCGCTCGCCCGGCGAAAGGGTCGTTGGACGATGCCTTACCTCGCTTTGATCTTCGTCATTCTTGGCATTCCGGAGCTTGTCTCTGCCATTGGGCAGATGATCTGGCTTGACCGGCTCGGCATCTTCAACGGCATCGCGCGATTGTCGATCGGCCATTCGCTGTTCAACATTGCGGTCGTGGCATTGATCGTTCGGGCTCGCGCCGAAGGCATCGGCGAAACCCTCGAACAGGCTGCGGCCGACCTCGGTGCCCCGCCCTGGCGCGCATTTTTCGACATCACGCTACCGGTCATGTTCCCGGCGGTACTCGCCGGCCTCCTGCTCGCCTTCACCTTGTCGCTCGACGATGTGATCATTTCGCTCTTCGTGCAGCGCCCAGGCAGCTCGACCCTGCCGATCTATATCCTCTCCTCGTTGAAGGCCGGCCTCAAAGGCGATGTCGCCGCTCTGGCTGTCTTGATGCTGGGTGCTAGCATAATTGGTATCGGATTCGCCGCGTGGCTCCTCAATCACGGGCAACGCAAACCTCTTTCCGCGGCGGCTTGAATAGAAGCTAACAGCTCGTCAGACGGCTCTGGTCGCCGCAAACCGATAGGCGCCTTACTGCACACGCTGTGCCCACGGAGGATTCTAAGCCATTGTTTTCTTTGGATTGTGCTCCCGTCCATCATGGGCGCAACTGGGAATATTGTTCCTTTATATTTCAATATCTTAATCGCATCTTCCGCGTGGACTATGGTTCTAATCTCGTTTCATTCTCTTCACATAGCTCATGCGATTTTGAGCGGAGTGCACACGGATGTCCGCTCTCGTCAAGCTACCCTCTGGAAATCGGCGGCCCAAGTCCGGCGCAAGGGTCGATATGGTGATACACGTCGCCAGCAACGCGCTGAGCCGCTTTCTGCCTTAGGCCGGAGTGGGCGCATCCTGTCGCACCAGGCCTCCGGCCTTGAGTTCCTGCCAGAAAGCATTCGGGATCGGATGTGCCATGAGTTCCAGGTTCTGGTTCATCTGCGCCAAGTTGCGCGTGCCCGGCACATGCGAGGCAACCGCGGGATGGGCGAGCAGGAACTGCAGAGCAGCCGCAGGAAGCGGCACGTCGTGGCGCGCGCAGACGGCCTCGATCTTCTTCACCTTCTCCATGATGGAGGCAGGAGCCGGCGCATAGTTCCACTTGGCGCCGGGAACCGCACCGGTCGCCAGAATGCCACCGTTAAAGCCGCCGCCGATCACGACCGCCGTGCCGCGCCGCTCGCAGAGCGGCAGCAACTCGTTCAGCGCCTCCTGCTCCAGGAGCGTGTAGCGGCCGGCCACCAACAGTGTGTCGAAGTCGCCGGCCTTCATGAAGTCGAGCATGACCTCCCAGTTGTTGACGCCGACGCCGATCGCCTTGACGAGACCCTGTTCACGCAGCTCGATCAGGGCCCGGTAACAGCCGTCCATCGCCTGCTTGAAATGGACCTTCTGCATCTCGGGCCCGTGGGTAAACACGTCCGCGTCATGGATGAACAGGATGTCGATGTAGCCGAGCCCCAGCCGCTGCAGAGAATCCTCGAAGCTCCGCATCGTGCCGTCATAGGAATAGTCGAAGCGGCTTCTAAAGGGTGCGCCATCGACCCATGGCTTGAAGTCGATAGTCTCGCGCCGCGCCGCTTTGAGCACGCGGCCCACCTTGCTCGACACCACGAATTGCTCACGCGGCTTCCAGCGCAGGTAATGGCCAAGGCGGAGTTCAGAGAGGCCGTGGCCGTAGTAGGGCGCAGTATCGAAATAGTGCATGCCCGCATCCCAAGCGCGCTCTATCATGGCGCCCGCTTCGTCTTCCGGAATGGGCCGCAAGAAATTGCCGATGGGGGCCGCACCGAAACCCATGTCGGTGATGTCGAAGCCCACGCGGCCGAATTTGCGAACGTTGATGGCGTTCATCTTGGTCCTCCCGGTTCTCTATGCTTCCCGCTTCAGCCACCGCATGATGTGGCTAGCGACGGCGCAGACGGTTCCTGACTGGTTGGCGAGGCTGACGTCGGCCACTGTCCGCATGCGTTCAGGATCCGCGCTCACGATGCTGTAGGTGATGGTGATCGTGTCGCCGATCTTCACTGCTTCGAGGAAGCGCACCCGGTCATAGCCGAGCGAGACCGGATAGTGCTCCCGCGTCAGCGCCTCGCACCTGTCGGCGATCATTGTGGAG
>JAESFU010000410.1_pt1 | contig 25592 bp, 20 predicted proteins | sample 9269461 | NCBI WGS metagenome assembly JAESFU01 (sample SAMN14502556, study PRJNA617107) | algae metagenome | isolation source: Stenomitos rutilans HA7619-LM2 and co-occurring heterotrophs from cave walls | place: USA: Waikapalae cave, Hawaii | collected 2009-07-28
CCGAGGCGGCCTTGATAGGCGTTGGCCCAGGAGGTGCCGTTGTTGGCGCCGGTGGTGAGCTGTGCGTTGACGTAGACGATCTGCTGCGCGGAGGTGGTGAAGGCGGCGAGGCAGGAGGCAAGAAGGAATGCGTGGAGCGAGATGCGAGATGAGATCGTCATGATGAAACACCCCATGAGTGGCGCGGCGAATTGATGCGAGGGTTCTGCGCTTGCAGTTCCCACCGTACACGCTTGCATGGGGCAGGCAAACAGTGATCTTGCAAAAACGCCCATGGCGGGAGGAGAATCCCGCCATGGGCGATTGCGTCTGGCTCGATTCCAAAGGAACCGGAGCTTATTTGTTGGATCAGCGGCGGCGACGAGCAGCCAGGAGTGGCATGCAGAGCAATGCCATTGTGGATGGCGCGGGGATGGTTGCGACATAGGCGCGCACTTCGCCGGGCCTCCGCATGGTGCCGGTGAACGTCATGCCATCGTCCGAGACGCCGGTGACGGAGCTGAGTTCCCAGCCTGCAGGAACCGCGGGGTAAAGAACGCTCGCGAGCGTGACGGTGCCGGTTGCAGCGGTCCAGTAGAAGGGACGCTCGGTGCCGGTGATGTCTGCAGGGAGCAACTGCCCGACGATGACGGATCCATCGGCGGATGTGGCGGTTGCGCGTGCGTCGGTCCAGCCTGCAGGGATGTCGAGGGTGGTCAGGCCTTCACTTGATGTCCAGCGGAATGCGCGGCCCCCGCCGCTGACGGCCTTGCTCCAGATGCGACCGACGACGACATTCCCGTCGTCGCTGATCGCGTGTGCGCTGTTGCTGAGGTACTGGGGGAGCGTGGGAAGGAGAACCGCGCCGGTGTCCTGCGTCCAGAGAAACGCGCGGTCGCTCGTGGTGGTGCCGACGACACGCGCGGCGTCGTACGAAGCGCCGTTCGCGATGCCAGGTCCGATGGCAACGGGGGCGGAGGTGTTGTCCCAGAATACTGCAGTGGGCATGCCGGAAGAATTGAATGCACGACCGACGGTTCGAACTCCGTTTCCGGAGACGCCTGCTGCGAAGGACGTGTTATTGGATGGGCTGGGAAGAAGAGGAAGAATGGCGGGGCCGCCCGATTCGGTCCAGCGGAATGCAGCACCGACAATCTGGGTTCCCTGCATCGCGTTTCCGACAACGGTCTTTCCATCGGAAGAGATCGCGGTGGCTTCGCTTTGTTCGCCATATGAAGGGAGCGTCACTGCGTGGGTTCCGACTGCCTCGGTCCAGCGGAATCCTCGGCGGGGTCCGTACTGAATGTCAGACGTGCCGGACCTTCCTACGACGGCTTTGCCATCTGCCGAGATGGCCGCCGCGGAATAGCGCGTGGTCTCGGGCATCGTTGGAAGCATGAAGAGTGAAGCCGGATCCGCGAATGCGGATGGCGCGATGGCCGTACCGGCAAGTGCGATAGCCATCATGGTTGTGCAGCAATTCCTCATCGGTCTCTCCCTTAAAAGGTGCTCTCGTCTGCGGACATCGATCGCACCTTTAACACAGATGTACGTCTGGTTGTTTCCTGGGACGCAAAAAAGCATGAATCTTCGCACACTGTTGAGGTTGAGACGTGGATGACGGTCTACCCGTGTGACATTGCGGGGGAGAGAGCATCTTTAGCTGCGTCGTTTGCAACCCATGGCCATGTGACGGGGTGCGATGAGCGGCGAGTGATGAACCTGCGTTTGCAGGTTGCATGCGGAATTGACTGTCGGCATACTTCTTTCATGAACTGGGAAACATTCATTCACAAGAACTCGGGAACGTGGGGCGTCAATCCTCCTTCGATCAAGGATGGGATAGGTCAGTTTTTTGACTCGCAGTCTTCAAAGAAGGCGGCAAAGTGGCGAGAGAAGCTGGGAGCGATCAAGTGGGATCGCGACGTTGCCATGTTGAGCGAGTGGATTGAACGCGTGCTGCGGAAGTTCCCGCTGGGCGATGACATCGCGGGGCTGTGGTTTTATGTCCCAGAGATCGAGCTGAATCATCCGTTTACATACTTTGTCGGGAGCAGGTCGTTCTTCGTAAACGAGGGTGAATGGGCGTGCGACACTGCGTGGAATCTTTCGGAGCTTGCGGAGAAGGCCAAGGCCAAGCGGTTTGCGACGGAGTTTGTGCCGAGCGTGCTGGTTGAGGTGCAGCGTGTGCTGAACGTGGGGCCGGGCGATGTGGTTGAGATCGATAGTGAGCAGGCACCGTTTGAGGTGTATGCAGGAGTGACGCTGACGTACATGGGGCTGCTTGTGCGGCATGCGATCGAAAAGGTGGATCGCAAATTGCTCGTAGGCAAGCGAGAGTTCCGTGGTGTGGGTTTTGGATATGCGAGTGGCGACGTCGAGGAGCTTGGTGTTGTGACTGCTGGCGGATGGAAGGCTGCTTCGCGTGCATATGCAGTGGAGTACAAGGAGCAGGCAAAGAAGGTGAGCGCGAACCCGAAGCTGGACATGAACTCCGAGAGTTTCAGTCTCAGTGCGTATTTGAAGGCAGGGATGGATGTTCACGCGATGGACGAGGATGGCAATACGACGCTGATGCTTGCAGCGAGAGGCAGCGGCTTTGGCACAGTGAACTACGCGATCGTGCGGGAGTTGATTGAGGCAGGCGTGAATGTCAAGACGCCCGGGGTGAGTAAGGCAACACCGCTCCTGATGCTCTGCGATGGGCCGCTCGACATCGTTCAGTTGTTATTGAAGCGGGGTGCAGATCCGAATGCGAGGAACTCCATGGATCACACGCCGATGCACTCGTCGATGGGTCCGAACTGCAAGCTCGCGAACGTGGAATTGATGCTGAAGCACGGCGGCGATGCGAACCTCCAAGGAATTGGCGGACGTCGTCCGTTGCACACGATCGCGGAGGATGGTGATCCGACGTACATGCGGAGCACATCGTCGGAGAAGCGGATCCAGCTCTTGGTGAAGCATGGGGCGAAGATCGATGCACTGGACGGTGAAGGTCAGTCTCCCTTGCTGCACGCAGTGGGGCGTTATGCGATCTACTCGGGCCAGGAGACGGATAGGCAGAGCCAGTTCTTCAAGGTGATCCTCGCCCTGCTCAAGCACGGCGCGAACCCGAACCTGACGTACAAGTTTGCGCCCGATCCGCGCATTCCTGTTGGCGGGACGCCGCTGATGTGCAGGCGGTATGACGATGGCGAGGTGCACCTTGCGCTCTTGAAGCATGGCGCGGATCCGAAGCTCACGTGCAAGAAGGGGAAGACTGCACTGGATTATGCGAAGCTTGGGCTTTCAAAGGCCAAGCCCAAGGATCGCAAGGGCATCGAAGCAGTGATCGCGGCGATGGAAGCGGCGATGGGGGCGGATGTGGCGACTGCCAAGCCAAGCGCGAAGAGCAAGACCGGCGCGAAGCAGGGCGCGAGCGCGAAGAAGCCTGCCGTGAAGACAGGCAAGAAGAAGGCGAGCAGCAAGAAAGCAGGCAAGAAGCCCTCGAAGAAGGCACGGAGGTAACTGCGAGAGCAGACTTACACGCCGACTTCGTCCGCCACGCTTTCGAAGGTGTCGCCGCCTGCTGATGCCTCGGTCGCGTCGCCGCTGGCGCTCTTGCCTGCGAGGACATCGACGGTCGGTGCGTTGGGCAGCGGCTTGCCCTTGGAATCGGTGAGCGGCTTGCCATCCATCGTGCGGATGGTGGGGACAGGGTTCTTCTTGTCGTGCTCGAAGAGTGCATCTTCGAGTGCCTTGCGCTTGTCGTCTGCAAGGTCGGTCCACTTGCCGCGTCCGCGACACTTGGGGAAACGCGAGCAGCCGAGCCAGGGGCCGCGCACGCCGCCGCGCAGGTTCATGGGTGCTTCGCAGGTGGGGCAGGGGAGATCGGTGACGAGCGGGGGCTGGCTGGGGGCGACGACGTAGCCCTTCTTGTCGATGTTGAGGATGCCGTCGCAGGGGTTGGCCTTGTCGCCGTAGCGTGCACAGCCAAGGAAGGGGCCGAAGCGGCCGGTGCGGCGCGTCATCGGGCCGGTGCACTTGGGGCAGGCGATGTTGACGGTGTCTGCAGCGGGGCGCGGCTTGCCATCGCGATCGACGGGGCTGGCGTAGCTGCACGTGGGGTAGAGGGAGCAGGAGAGGAAACGCCCGTTCTTACCGAAGCGGTAGACGAGCGGCGACTTGCCACGGCCTTCCTTTTCGCAGACGGGGCAGGTGTATTCCTTCGGGGCGGGGACGGTCTCTGCCTTGGCATGGGTCAGCGTGTCCATCGCGTGGGCGAGGCTCTTCTTGAAGGGCCCATAGAAGCGGTGGAGCATTTCGACCCAGTCGAGGTGCTCTTCCTCGACCTTGTCGAGCTGGCTTTCCATGTCGCGCGTGTAGCCGACATCCATGATCTCGGGGAAGGCTTCGATGAGCTTGTCGGTCACGACTTCGCCAAGGTCGGTGGCGTAGAAGCGGCGCTCAAGCTGCTCGACGTAGGCACGTTCCTGGATGACGCCGATGATCGAGGCGTAGGTCGAGGGGCGGCCGATGCCTTCGCTTTCGAGCATCTTGATGAGGGATGCTTCTGAGTAGCGGGCAGGGGGCGAACTGAACTTTTGATTGACGCTGACGCCGAAGGGGTGGAGGGGCGTCTTTTCCTTCAGCGAGGGGAGCGTGAGCTCGTCTGCAGCACTGGGGACGCCAGAGACCCTGTAGAAGCCGTCGAAAACGAGCGTGCGGCCGGTGGCGCGGAAGGTAAGCTCGGCGATCTTGGTGCCGTCGGGGCGAGATCCGCCGCGGCCGCCCTTGATCATGACTGCAGTGGCGTCCCACTGGGCGGGGACCATCTGGCACGCGATGAAGCGATCCCAGATGAGCTGGTAGAGGCGGAACTGGTCTGCAGAGAGCGCGTTCTTGACCTTCGACGGCGGATGGTTCACGCTCGTCGGGCGGATGGCTTCGTGTGCTTCCTGCGCGGACTTGTTGGACGAAGAGAAGAAGTTGGGCTTCTCGGGGATGTACTTTGGCCCGAAGCTGTTCTCGATGTAGCCGCGCGCCATGTCGAGGGCCTCGCGCGAGAGGTGCGTCGAGTCGGTACGCATGTAGGTGATGAGACCGACGGGGCCTTCGCCGGGGATCTCGACACCTTCATAGAGCTGCTGGGCCGCACGCATGGTGCGCTGTGCACCGAAACCAAGGCGGTTGGCTGCAGCCTGCTGGAGCGTCGAGGTGATGAACGGGCCGGGTGGGCGGACGCTCGTGCGCTTGGTCTCGATCGAATCGATGCGGTAGGGGACTGTCGGATCGATTGTGCCGGTGACGGTGCGGAGCCAGCGTGCAGGTCCCTTGCCCGCGGGGTCCTCGGTGGTATAGCCCTTGATCTGGTTGAGGCCTGCAGCGTGCGCGATGGCGCTGACTGCAGCGGACTGGTCGGAGCCCATGGCCTCGTTCATCGCGTTCTTGCTTGCGAACGTGCTGCCGGGCGTCGTGAGATCAAACTTCACACCGTCGATCTCGACGAGCTCACCGCGGATGCCGCCGTGCTCACCGAGCCATGCGTTCTGGGCCTTGAGCGAGCGACCGTTGCCCTTCTCGTCGCGTGCAGCGAGGTACTTGGCCCACTCGGGCGCGAGCTTCTGGGCTTCAGACTGGCTGAGTGCAAAGTCGGCGACGATCTGCCAGGATTCATCGGGGATGAAGGAGCGGATCTCGCGCTCGCGCTCGACAACGAGGCGGACGGCGACGCTCTGGACGCGGCCTGCAGAGAGGCCGCGGGCGACCTTCTTCCAGAGAAGGGGCGAGACCTGATAGCCGACGATGCGGTCGACGATACGGCGGGCCTGCTGCGCGTTGACACGGTCCTCGTCGATGGCGTGCGGGTTCTGGAACGCCTTCTCGATCTCGGTCTTGGTGATTGCAGGGAAGATGACGCGCTTGGCGAGCTTGGATTCGATCCCGATTTCCTGCGCGAGGTGCCATGCGATGGCTTCGCCTTCACGATCCAAGTCGGTTGCGAACCAGACGTTTCCGCCGGTGGTCAGTGCGTCCTTGGCTGCACGCTTGAGGTCGGTGACGACCTTCTCTTTGCCGGGGAGGACCTGGTAGGTCGGTGCAAAGTTGTGCTCAAGATCGACGCCGGGGACGGGCGAACGGGCGACCTTGACCTTGGGGGCGCCCTTCTTCTTGCCTGCAGCCTTGTTAGCTTCCTTGAGAGCTGCCTTCTCCGCGTCGGTCTTCTTGGCTTCCTTGCTTGGTAGATCTCGGACGTGGCCGACGCTGGCCATGACGAGGTACTGGTTGCCGAGGTACTTATTGATGGTCTTGGCCTTGGCAGGTGATTCGACGATCACCAGGTCCTTGCCCTTGGCCGAGCCTGCGGTGTAGCTGAAGGATTTGAACGAGCGCCCACCCTTGGCGGAGCGACCGCCGCCACCGCGAGCGGAACCCTCGCCGGCGGCGGTGCTCTTGGCGGAGGATGATGACGAAGTGGACTTTGCCATGGGGAGGTGGTTCGCGTTCTTTGATGCACGGACGCTGTGGTAAGTGTCCGGGATGTGGCCTGAATCTGCCCCTGGACGTCACGGCGTCCGAGAGCCTTTGAGTCTGACCACCGCGATCAGGAAAGGGACATGACGCGGGGTTGTCAAGTAGGGGTCTGCGGGGTCCGGGGGTATATTTGAGTTTTGTTCGTGTAAATCTCGTACTCAGAATACTTGTAGAACTACCGACATGGCGGTATAGTATGGGCGTCTTCAAAAAACCCCGTGTGCGCACGAGGTTTTCTGAAGGCAACTCATTTTCCTTTGCCCCCGGAAGGGCGGCGAGTGTGCTTCGGTACCTCGCCGCCTGCTTTTTTTTCTGAGTCTGTGTGTCCGGGCTCGGCAATGGCTCCCATCGAGAGCGCGAGGCTTTCAGTGATTTCTGAAACTTCGATTGATCCCTGCCGTGGTGTGTCACATACTTCAGGCGTGCACGGCGATGCCAAGGACAACTCCATTCGTGAGCCGCGGACTCTGCAGGAGGCGCAGGATCGCTTCATTGCGGTGTGGGGCCAGATGGGGAGCGTGTGGGGGATCAGCAGGACGATGGCGGAGGTCCATGCACTCCTCTATATAACGGATGAGCCTTTGTGCACGGACGACGTGATGGAGCGGCTGCAGATCAGCCGTGGGAACGCGTCGATGTCGCTGCGTGCCTTGGTTGACTGGGGGATCGTGGAGCGGTCGCACAAGCGTGGGGATCGCAAGGAGTATTTCCGGGCTGAGCAGGACGCGTGGGCGATGGCGCGGGCGATCGTGCGCGAGCGGCTGAAGCGGGAAGTGGATCCGCTTGTTGCGAGCTTGTATGAGATTCGCGATATGACGCGCAAGCCTGCAAAGACGCCCAAGAAGGGCGGGGGACCTGCAGCCGATCAGATCGATGAGCATCACCGGCGCGTGGATGAACTGATCGAGCTTTTCTTGACGCTTCAGCGGGTGAGCCAGGCGTTTGTTGGTCCTGCAGGTCGGGGGATGCAGGCAGCTGCTTCGCTTTTGAATTCACCGATCATCGCGAGCCTTCGGGGCAAGGGCCGCGAGACCGCGGATGCCGCGGGGCAGGATGGTCAGCGGTCATCATGAGCACGGTTCGTCGTCCATCTTCAGGACTTTCCGCGCCGCTGCGCGTCGAGGCGGCGGATGTATCACGTGCAGTGCATTCTGTGTTTGAGGCGTCTTGGCTGGTGTCGCGGCTTGCGCTGGGCGCGTCGCGGCCGGACCTGAAGCTTGTGGGCGCGGGGCCGGAGGTGGTGCTGCGGTGGCAGGTGCGGGCGTGCGAGATCGATGGTGGGTGGACGCTGGAGAGTGCGTCTGCTGTGCTCGGTGCATCACAGCGCGGGGATGGGGTTGTGATCTATAGCGTTGATGGTGAAGCGGAGCATGAGCTTGCGGTGGTGGTGGATCGTGGAGCAGGGTTGATTTCGCTGCGGTTGAGCGCGGATGGGCGCGAAGTGCTGTCGCTATCGGTGCCTGCAACTGATGGTGCAGCGGGGCCTGCGTATGCACGGACGAGCGTGCTTGGTGCAGCTGCGCCTGCGGGGCTTGCAGTGGGCGGCGGGCGGTATGAGCTTGATGGGGTCAGGGTGGAGATGGTGCGAGGCTAGGAATTCGCTGGCGCGAGGGGTGCGTGCAGGGAGTTTGGACAGAAGCTCGAGAGGCGCCCTTTCAGGGCTTTTTTAAATCAGGCCGTATGTGCTCGTTCGCCCTGCCGGGCGATTTTTTGTTTTCTGCTTTTCCAGGGGCTGGCTCGCAAAGCCTCGCTGCGCCCTTGGCAACGTTTGTGCGCCCTCCGGGCGAAGAAGCCAAGACGCAGAATGTGGTGACGCGAAGATGCGAAGGAACAAGGCAGAGTGAACTGCAGTATGCCTACCTTCCGACCATGCGCATCCTGCTCACCAATGACGATGGTCTGACTGCTCCTGGCATTGTGGCCCTGCACGATGCGCTGGTGGATCCTGAGAACAAGTTTGGCGGGCCGCTGGGCGGGAACCGCGACACGACGACGCGGGCGCCGCGGTCTGTGCTGCACACGGTGGCGCCGATGACGGTGCAGTCGGCGACGAGCCACGGCGTGACGTTTCACACGCCGCTGATGACCAAGGACATGCAGGTGACGCCGACGATGCGAGGGATCGCGGTCGATGGTCGACCCGCCGACTGCGTGAAGGTGGCGATCTCGTCCTTGTGGCCGGAGAAGTTCGGGCAGGGCTCGCGGCCTGACATTGTGATCTCGGGGATGAATGCAGGTGCGAACTGCGGCGTGAACGTGATCTATTCAGGCACGGTTGCGGCGGCGATCGAAGCAGCGTTCCTGGGCGTGCCGTCGATCGCGGTGAGCCTGCTTCTTGGGAAGGGAACGCCGTTGTTTGACGTGGCGGCGGGGTATGCGAGGAAGGTGATCGAGATGCTCATTCGCGATCGCCTGCCGCGTCCGCATGAGTGCCTGAGCATCAACATTCCGCTGACGGAGCAGGACGGGCCGATGCCGCCGGTGCGGGTGTGCCCGATGAACACGCACGGGCTGGTGGATAAGTATGAGCGGCGCGTGAGCCCGGGGGGCGAGGTGTACTTCTGGGCTGCAGGTCACGGGCTTGATTTCCAGGCGACCGAGCCTGAATCAGACGTGGGCCTGCTCAAGAGCGGGCACATCACGGTGACGCCGCTGAAGTATGACCTGACGAGGCATGAGGAGTTGGAGCGGTGGCGCTCCGTCATCAGTGGACAGTGATCAGTAAACAGCAGAACAGAGCAGGCTGCGGACTGCAGACGGCGGGCAGCACGACACAGACTGGTGTGTGATTACCTTGGGCGCTTGAGGACTCTGACGAGGCTCGAGTAGCTGTCGGTCCAGAGTGGGTCGGTGGGGGTTGATTCAAGGCGCTTCCAGCGGGCCATGTCGTCGATCATGGGGCGGAGGTTACGCGATTCGCGTGCCATGAGGACCCAGGTTGAAGGGAGCTTGCCCTGCGACGTGGTGAGCTCGTCGCCGGTCTTGTCGTCCTGGATGATCGCGACGATGCCAAGCTCGCTCGCGACACGTGCGAGGACCTGGCGGAGATCGACGTGGTTGTTGGTGATGTTGGTCGCCATGATGCCACCTGCCTTGAGCTTGGTCAGGTAGGTTTCGAAGGCTTCCTTGGTGATGAGATGTGCAGGGACTGAGTCTGAGCTGAAGGCGTCGAAGATGATGACGTCGAACTCATCGTTGGGCTCTGCAGCGATGACGAGGCGGCCGTCGCCGAGCTTGGTGTCGACGCGGTCACCTGCGTTACTGAGGAACGTAAAGAGCGTGGGGTCCTTGGCGACGCGGATGACGACGTCGTCGATCTCGTAGAAGGTGAACTTGGAGCCGGGGAGCGCGTAGGCAGCGATGCTGCCGACGCCCAGGCCCAGCACACCGACGCGGCCGATGCGGCGCGGGTCGTCCTTGGCGAGCGAGGTGAACATCTGGCCGAGGGGACCTGCAGGGTGGAAGTAGGAGGTGGGAACGTATTCCCACCGGGTGTTCTCGCCCTGTGCATCGCGGTTCTGGAGGCCGTGCCAGGTCGTGCCGTGCATGAGGACGCGAATCTTGCCGTCGAGGCTCTCCTTGACGCGGTGCACGCCGTAGAAGGAGCGTTCCTGGAAGAGGAAGCGCTCGGTCGCGTAGTCGGGGACGAGCTTGGCGACTGCAAAGACGACGCTGAGCGAGAGCGCGAAGGCGAGGATCTGGGGCGAGGCGATGAGGCAGATGGCGAGCGGGATGAAGACGCGGAGCGCCATGCCGGTGATGTCGGTTTTGCCGGTCGAGACGGGCGCACCCTTCTGGAGGAAGACGCCGACGACGACGGAGGCCACGACGAGCACGAAGACCAGTCCGGGCACGGCGAGACTCTTGAGATCGGACTTTCGACGTTGCTCAGAACCGACTGGAGCGGGGCGCGGGCGGAGGAGACACGCAGCGACGATGGCGATGGGGTACTCGAGGATCTCGGAGAAGATGGCAGGGGAGAGGAGCGCGTTGAAGAGGCCGCCGATCATGCCGCCGACGGACATGAGGAGGAAGTACTCGGTGAGGTGCTCTGCACGGGGGCGGTCGTCCGCGAGGCGCTTGTGGCACATCCAGGTCGCGACGAAGAAGGTGGCGACGTGGAGAACGACGAGCGGGATCATGGGCTTGCGGAGGTACATGCCCGTGACGAGGCAGACGCCGACCGCGCCGATGATGGTGAGGTAGCCCAGGACCTTCGCGGAGACGAACTGCTTCTTGGCAAAGACGATGACGAACGTGAGGAGATAGAGCGCCAGCGGGATGACCCAGAGGAGGGGCATTGCAGCGACGTCGGTTGAGATGTGCTGCGTGACGCCAAGGAGGAGCGACGAGGGAACTGCAGCAAGCATGATCCAGTAGAGGCGGCGCTTGAGCGTCAGGCGCTCGGTTTCGACGGAGCCTGCGGTGTCGGTGCTTGCGATGTTCTGGACTGCGACCTTGCCGATGCGGTTCCAGAGGACGACTGCGCAGGCCAGGGCGAGCGCACCAAAGACCATGAAGCTGAGCGACCAGTACTTCTCCTGCTCACGCAGACCGAAGAAGGGCTCGATGGCGAAGGGGTAGCTGAGGAGGCCGATGAAGCTTCCTGCGTTGCTGGCTGCATAGAGGAAGTAGGGATCTGCAGACTGCGCGTGACCGGTCCGGGAGAACCAGCGCTGGAGGAGCGGGCCGGTGGTGGCGAGGACGAAGAAGGGCATGCCGACCGAGACTGCAAGGAGCTTGATGAGGTAGAAGGAGAGTTCGAGTTCCGCACCGGCACCCTGCGCAGCGGGGGGCATGGGGACGGGGTTTGGAAGGCCGATGGGAAGGGCGAGGAAGACGCAGGCAGCCAGGACCACGAGGTGGATGATGGGCTGGATCTTGACAGAGATTTTGCTCAGGACGTGCGAATAGCCGTAGCCTGCAAGGAGTGCAGCCTGGAAGAAGAGCATGGAGGTCGTCCAGACTGCAGGGGTTCCGCCCAGGAGGGGCAGAACAAGCTTTGCGGCCATGGGCTGGACGAGGAACAAGAGTCCCGCGGAAAGGAAGATCGCGGCAGAATAAAGAAGCAGCATGGAGCACTCCGAGGGCCGGCGCGACCGGCGTAAGAGGGCCGGATTCTATCGAACCTGCGTGCCGGGGTGGAGTGCGATATGTCTTGTATGGGCGGGGTTGTTCAAGAAGTCTTGCTGCGTGCAGCGAGAAACCACTCGCAAACCTCCCGAACTGCACCCTGACCGCCGTTATGGGATGTGAGGGTGTCGCAGACAGCGACTGCTTCGGGGTATGCATCCGCGACGGCGACGGAGAAGCCGACTGCGTTCATGCAGGTGACGTCGTTGACGTCGTTGCCGACATAGGCGACCTCTCTGAGGGTGATGCCGCGCTCGGTGGTGAGGCGGGTGAGTTCAGAGAGCTTGTCGTCGATGCCCTGGATGCACTCGATCTTGACCTTGCGGCAGCGTGCAGCGACGACGGGGTTCTGTTCCTTCGAGAGGACGAGCATGGGCATGCCGCTCTTGCGGAGGAGCTCGATGCCCAGGCCGTCGGAGCGATTGCAGAGGACGCCTTCGGTGCCGTCCTGCATCACGAGGACTTGGTTGTTTGACCAGACGCCGTCGAAGTCGAAGACGACGAGCTTGATGTCGGCCAGGGGCGTGACATCGGCGCGGCGCGGGCGGATCTCAAGGCCGGTGATTTCGGTTGCACGGATGGTGCGCGGGCCCTGGGTGGTCATGACGACCACTGCATCGCCATCGAGCGTGACTGCAGCGTGACTGGACTGTGCGATATCGAAACCCGCGGAGGCGGTTTCTATGCGGAACGCAGTGAACGGGCGCGCAGCGTGGAAGCGTTCAAACTGAAGCATCAGGTTGGCGGGGCGTGCGTGCGAGTCGGGCATGGCCGATCGTACACACCCGCGAGCGTTCTTCAGCAGGGTGGATCAGAAGTTAAAGAGCGTTTCGAGCACGCGGGGGATCCAGCCCTTGGTCGCGCTGTCCTTTACCTGGCCTTCCTGCTCAGAGACGATCGAGAGCTCTGCGAGCTGGGTAGAAAGGACGGTGTTGTTCAGTGTCACGTCTTCGCGCCTGCAGTTGCCCGAGAGGATGATGGTCTGCTTTTCCTCGCCGGTCTGGACTGCCTTGCGTGCTTCGACGACGAGCACGCCGTTGGGCTTGACGTCGATGACCTTGGCCTGGATGCGTGCAGAGAACTTGTCGGTGCGCTCGAAGGTGCCTTCACCCTTGAACTTGTTCTTGCTCTCGACGTCGAGCTCGACGACGGGCGTGCTGTCGCCGGTGCCGAGTTCGCCATCGATGAGCTTCTTGAGGCTTGGGAACTTATTCAGTGCAGCCTGCCAGTCGTAGTCCTTCTTGGTGTCGAGAGACTGATCGGACTGCTGCTTGCTTGTTTCATCGATGATGATGGTGACGAGGTCGTTGATCTGGATCTGGCGCGGCGGGGGAGCCTCGGAGTAGGTGAGGCTGGTTTCGCGGAGAGCAGCCTGGTGATCGGGCTTGCCGTCGGGCGTGGTGGGGATCTCTGCAGAGCGCTGGAAGAGGCTCTGGGCGGATGCAGTGGAGGCGGAGAGGGCGAGGCCCGCGAGAAGCGTGATCGCTGCAGTGGAAGTGCGGAGGTTCTTCATGGGTGTTCTCGAATCTGTTGCGGAGCGTTCACGAGAATCAGCGGTCGGCGTCGTCGAGCTTGCGATCCGCGAGCTTGGTGTAATTGGCGACCTTGCGGCCCTGGGTCGAGCCGTGCTGCTTGCGGGAGACCTGGATACCACCGACGGTGGCGGTGTTTGGGTTGATATTGGCGTCGGCTGCTGTTGCTGCAGCGAGCTGCGAAGGCTGGGTGGGCTTTGCAGCGTGCGTGATCATCTCCACGCTCGGGCCGACCTGTTGCTCAGAGGGATTGGCGAGCGGGTTGAGGATGAGCACTGCACGACCGGGGCCGGAGAGGCGGGCCTGTGCAGTCATCTTGCCGTTCGAACCTGCGAGGGCGATGGTGTCGCCTTCGCGGCCGGTTTCGAGTGCACGCATGGTGCGGCGGAGGATGATCGAGCCGCTGATGCAGTCAACGTTGACCTGATCGCCCTTCTTGGCGGCGATGATGGGTTCAACGTCCTGCGGGATGAGCATCTGGCCTGCCTTGAGCTTGCCTTTAGCGACCTTGCCGATGGTTTCGACGGGGTCTGCAGGGATCTCGGTCGGGCCGATCCAGCGGGATTCGATGGTGGTGTTGTCGTTGGTCAGGCCGACGCCGCGAGCGATCGGTTCGCGGAGGACGAGCACATCGCGGCGAACGGTGACTTTTGCACGGATGCTGCCCGAGGCGACGACGCGGTCCAGCTCAAACATGCGCACGGAGAGTGCCATGCGGTCGGACTTACCCATCGGCTGAATCTCGACGAGGCGGCCGCCGGTGCCCATCGCGAGGAGGTCTGCATCCTGCGGGGCGAACTCGATGCGGACGTCCTGCGGGTCCATGCCCACGAGCTGGGCGATGCGTGCTTCTGCGAGTTCCTGGAGCCTCGGGCCTTCAACGGCGGGCTTGATGGAGGGAACGGGAGCAGCAGAGGGCTTGATATCGGTTTGCGGGTGTGCGATGCCGACGTTGCAGGCAGAGCCGCGGAGCGAGAGGCGGCCCCAGTGGATGCCCTGCTGGCGTTCGAGTTCGCCGCGGACCTGGTCGATGGTGATCGTCTGCCAATCGATCTCGGCGGGTGCGTCGCTTTCGTTCGTCGCTGCACGGGCCTTGTTCGTGAGCGATGAGAGATCGAGATCGGCCCAGCGGAGTGCATCGGGGCCGGAGAGATCGGCGATCGAGCTGAGCGTGAGGGTTTGCGCGGGCTTGAGGCGTGCAGTGCTGCGGAGTTCGATGGTGCCCTGGCCGAGCGCAGACTGGCCCAGGCATGCGACGACCGCGAGCACGGCGAGGGAGCGTGCAGTGTGGGTGCGGCGGGTGCTTTGGGCGGGGAAGAAATCCATCGAGAGAGATCCAACGCACATGGCGTGCCAATACCAAAGCAGTAGGGCATGGAGAACACAGGCGGGACGCCTGTGCCACGAGATGGAGTAGCAGAGAAGAGTTAATTACGAACGGAGCTGGGAGACGGTCCGGAGGACTTCGTCCGAGGCGCGGATCGTCTGGCTGTTCATGTCGAATGCACGCTGGGTGCGGATCAGTTCGATCAGCTCCTTGGTGGGATCGACGTTGGAGGCTTCGAGGAAGCCCTGGAGGATCTTGCCGCGCGCGTCGGTGGCGGGTTCGCCGGATTGGGGCGTGCCGGATGCAGCGGTCTCGACCCAGAGGTTCTCGCCGACAGAAGAGAGGCCGCTGGGGTTGATGAACGTCGAGATCTCAAGCTGGCCGACTTCCTGCGGCTCGATGTCGCCGGGCGTCAGGACCGAGACGATGCCGTTGGCGGAGATCGAGATCTTGGTCGCGTTCTCGGGGATCTGGACGATCGGGTCGAGCCTGCGGCCCTGGTCGTTGGCCATCACGAGCTCGCCGTCAGAGTTCAGCGTGAGATTCCCTGCACGCGTGTAGGCGTTGCCGCCGCCAAGCTCGGTTTCGGTCGTGACGCGGAAGAAGCCGTCGCCCTCGATCATGATGTCGAGCGTTCTGCCGGTCGCGTAGGGCGCGCCCTGCTCAAAGTTCTGCTGGGTCGCGGAGACCTGCACACCGAGGCCGACGTAGAGGCCGGTGGGGCGCTGGTCGCCGTTGGCGTTCTCGGTGCCGGGCTGTGCACGCTCGATGTAAAGGAGGTCCTGGAAGTTTGCACGGCTCTGCTTGAAGCCCGGCGTGTTGACGTTCGCCAGGTTGTTGGCGGTGACGTCGAGCTGGGTGTTGAGTGCAGAGAGGCCGGTCGCGGCCGATTGAAGTGCCAGAATCGCCATGGAAACTCCCGCTCACAGCGTCGAAAGGTCAATAGGTCGTACGGATCAGTCAACACACCCGGAATCAGAACTGTTCAGAAGTCGATGGTGGAATCACCGCGAAGAGGAAACTTCTTCATGGAGGGCGCCGCGAAGGCTGAGAAGGCGCGTTACGCGATGCGGCCGAGCTGGGCGATCGCACGCTCGGACATCTGGTCCTGGTAACGGATCATGTTGAGGTTGCTGGATGCAGAGCGTGCTGCATCCTGGATGTCGAGCATGGTCTTGATCTCGTCGATGCTTGCACGCTCGATCGCGTTCTGAAGAAGATGGCCCGATGCAGGTCGTGCGTTGGTCATGGCCTCTGCGTCTGCAGCGAAGAGGTTGCTGCCGACCTTGCGGAGCCTGCTCTTGTCGTCAAAGCCCAGGAGGCGGAGCTTGGCGATCTCTGCACCGTCGTGGCGGAGCGTGCCGTCGGTGTCGACGGTGATCTTGCCCTGGCCGGGAACCTGGATCGTTCGGTTCTGTGCATCAAGCACGGGCATGCCGCTTGAAGACATCACAAGGAGGCCGTCGCTGTTGATGGTGAACCTGCCGTCGCGCGTTAGGCGGAGGCGGTCCGCACCGTCGGTGGTTTCGGAGCGGACGACAAAGAAGCCGTCGCCCTGGATCGCGATGTCGAGGGGGTTTGTCGTCTGCTCGATCGTGCCCTGCTCGAACTTGGTCCTGGGCTGGACGACCTGGACGCCGCCGCCGAGCTTTTCAAGGAGCTCGTTGGAAGGCATGAAGGAGAGGCCGTCCTCCTCGCGGACTGCAGGGCGGTAGCGGACTGCAGGCTGGTCTGCCTTGAAGCCGTTGGTGTTGATGTTCGCCAGGTTGTTGGAGAGAACATCCTGCCGGTACATCGCCGACAGTGCACCCGAGGCTGAGATTTGCATCCCGTAGTTCATGCGCGGAATCCGTGGAGGCTGGTTGGGCAGGTGGTGACACCACAACCCGCGTGCCAGGGATGGATTTCGCGGAACGTCGTGCGGATTCCGCGTGAAAGCGGGTCCGGACGGTTTTGCGCAAAGGCTGCGCGAGTCAGTTGTTTGAGCAGCTTCCGCGCGACTTGCCGCACGGGCAGCACCCGCCTGCCATGGGGAGGGAACCACCCCCCGCGCTACTACCTACCGATGCTCCCGCTGCACCGCCGCCACCTGCAGAGAAGGTCGAGTGGATCCGCTTGAAGACGCGGCCCTTGCCGTCGGGATCTTCGACCGGTGCATCGGCCTGGCTCATGGGGCGGATGAGCTCGATGACGGTGCCGTCCTGGTCGTTGGTGTATTCGTAGAGGGGCATAGGGGGATGGTATGGGGGGACCGCTCGCTGACGGTCCGCACGAGCTCGGGGATTCAGCGCCGAGATGCGGAGCCCCGGAGACGATGGATCGCATCACGGAGGCCGTCAAATTCGGGAAGAAGAACTGCGTCGGCCGGTGGGCCGACACAGTTGGTTGTAAAGGCGGGTGAAGCGTGAGGTGCGTGCGTCTTGCCACGCACACTCAGGCGCGGCGACGGCGGAGTGCGAGCGCGCCCGACGCGATGATCGCCGCGACCGGGGCAGGTGCAGGGATTGCGACGCCGCGGAGCTGCAGCTCGGAGATGCCGTAGAACCCGTCGCCGCCGGTCTCGGTGATGCGGATCTTCGTTGTGTTGACGGGCGTCAAGGGTGCGAAGGTGACCTGGTCGCCGCTGGGCCGGGTCACGAACCCCCAGCCGGTTGAGGCGTAGGCGACGTTGTACAGCGGCTGATACGTGTTGTTCGAATCGAGGTATGAAATCAGGAGTGAATCGTTGTCGTCTGCCTGGGCGATGATGCCGTCGATCGTGCACAGGCCGCCGAGGTCGATCTCAAGCGTGACGGGGCCGCCTGCGCCGCTGTTCCAGCGCACCGCGCCTGCGATCGCGCTGGGCGCGGAGTACGCAGTGGCTTCCGTCAGGAACGCGCCGTCGGTGACCACGCCGGCTGCAGTTGCGGAAAGAAGACTTTCTGATCCTGCGACGACCGACACGGTCTTGTTGAGCGCGACGTTGTCCGCGAGCGCGGGGGCCGCGGAAACAATCGCTATGAGCATTCCGCTCTGCCAATGACGTGCCATGATGTCCCTCTCCTCTATGAGAAAACGTGTGAAGGAGGGCCTTGCACGACACCCCCTTCTGTCCTGTGCGGCGAGCGTACTGACCGGTGCGCATAGCAACCAGCATAAACTTCAGAAAGTCATCGCTTCGGACGATCTGGGCCTGTGTTGATCGGTTATCGGACAGGTCCGATGGGAAAACGCGAGGGTGTTCGGTCGCCGTGTTCTGGTCGGTGGCGTTGTGCGGGTGCAGGGGATGTGCAGCGTGAAGTGGATTCGCATGGAGCGAGAATCCTGCGATCGCAATGGCGTGTGTGATTGCGGTGGTCTTCGCGGGCTACAGAAGACAGCGGGTGCCACAGCCATGCAGCGTTGGGCATGGCTGTGTGAGGCGTATGAAGTACGAAGGGTCTTTCACTGCCACGCTCCAAGCAGCGTGGCAGTGGCACCCGGTAGACTGGCAATCAGCGCATGACCAGCAAACCGCCAGTACGTGCATCCCTGCGTGTAGATCGTGCACCGATCTGGGAAGTAGCGGATCGCGTTCGCTTTCATCGTCGGCGATCATGCCGTGCATGGAAGATGGCAGGCGTTGTCATCCTCCTACTCATTGCGTGTGCATTGATTCCCAATCGTCCCAGCCGCGTCTCGTCCGGTGCGTTCATGGCGCTCGAGCGCGGCACGCTGTACCTCGGGTGGGCACGCGAACCGTTGTACGTCAACGTGCACTTTGGCTATGAACGCGGCTTGGTCGGCTATCGCACGTCGATCTCGGGATGGAGCCTGACGCTTGAAGTCGGCCACGTTGCCACCGGGCTCTCGCTTCTCTTGTGTCTGCTGCTGATCGTCGCCGTGATCAACGGGCTTCGAGGGTCGCGGGCGTCGTTGAAGTTCCTTTCGATGAGACCGATGGCTGTCTGCTACTGGTGCAAGTACTCGCGTGAGGGGATTCCCCGCAGGGCTGCGTGCCCGGAGTGCGGGAAGCTGCATCCAAGATATAGAACAAAGACCGAATAAAATCGCGGTTATGGGTCGAGATGGCTACGCTTGCGACCCTCATCCAAAGGTGGTGGGGATTCGGGTCGATTCTGCCGTGTCAACTCTGTGGAGCACTCACTCATGCTTGGACGAGTCTTCAAGGCCTACGACGTTCGCGGTACGTATCCCGATCCTTTGAACGAGAACCTCGCGTGGCAGATCGGCTACGGGTGCTCGAAGTATCTACTTCACGATGCACAGGTGGCTGGCGAGACGTCGCCGATGATGCACAACATCGTCGTGGGGCGCGACATGCGATCGAGCAGCCCGTCGCTTTCCAAGTCGGTGATCCAGGGGATCACCGACCACGGCGGCAACGTGATCGACATCGGGCTGATCGATACGTCGATGATCTACTTTGCGGTCAATCACCTTGATTGTGCAGGCGGCGTGATGGTGACTGCAAGCCACAACCCGCCGCAGTACAACGGCTTTAAGGTCTCGAAGCGCAAGGCAAAGCCGGTGGGTGAATCGACGGGGCTGGCGGACATCCGCAAGCACGCGGCGATGGTGGACAAGGCGACGCTGGTGGCCGGCAAGGGCAGGGTCGAGCAGCGTGACCTGTGGTCTGCGTACGTGAAGCACGTGCGGTCATTCCTTGATACTGGGACATCCAAGCTCAAGGTGGTGATCGACGCGAGCAACGGCATGGCAGGGACGATGATCCCGCGCGTGTTTGGCAGCGCACTGACCAAGACTGCAGGGATCCAGCCGGTCGCGGGCCTCCAGATCATCGAGCTGAACTTCGACAACACCAAGAACCAGTTTGCGCACGAGCCCAACCCGCTCGTCGCGGCGAACCTCCGGCAGCTCCAGGGCGCGGTCGTGGCGGAGAAGGCGGACCTTGGCCTGTGCTTTGACGGTGACGCAGATCGCTGCGTGGTCGTTGATGAGATGGGCAACATCGTCGGGTGCGATCACCTGACTGCACTGGTCGCCAAGTTCATGCTCGCCAAGAGCCCGGGCACTGCAGTGATGTACGACCTCCGCTCGACCAAGGCGGTGGAGGAGGAAGTGAAGGCTGCAGGCGGCAAGCCGGTGCGTGGCCGCGTGGGGCACGTGTTCATGAAGGCAGGGATGTCGGAGCACGGCGCGTGCTTTGGAGGCGAGCTTTCGGGGCACTTTTACTTCCGGGACAACTTCAACGCGGATTCGGGCGCGATCGCGATGGCGGTGGTGCTCTCGATCCTCGCCAAGAGCGGCAAAAAGATGAGCCAGTTGATCCAGCCGATCGCGCGGTATCCGCAGTCGGGCGAGATCAACTTCACGATCGAGGACAAGGACGCGGCGATCGGCGAACTGCGCAAGACGTTCGCAGGGCAGGGCCAGATCGACGACCTCGACGGCATCACGGTTGATTGCTTTGCGAAGGATGGCTGGTGGATCAACGTCCGCAAGAGCAACACCGAGCCGCTGCTGCGGTTGAATGCAGAGGCGAAGGACCGCAAGACGCTGGAAGCAGTGCTCTCGCGCGTGTCGCCGATGCTGGGTAGGAAAGTCGATCATTGAGCAGGGCCAAACGACGGTCATAACAGAACCGTGATAGGGCTTGGATACTCTGTGGCTCATCCAATGTGATATACTCGCTCTCGAAAGGGGGAGCGCGTGGAGGGGGCCGCGGATATACAAGGTGCACCTTACGGGTTCATCGCGGAATGCATCCGCGAGGATCGCGCAATTTTCTTTCTTGGCGCTGGCGCATCTGCTGCGGGCGTGGATGCAGTGGCCAATGGGCTTCCGACGGGAGCGGGCCTTGCACAGCAGATGATTGAGAAGTTCGGCTATCCAGGCCAGGATGGTGACGGACTTACCAAGATCACGCAATGGGTTGAGGAGACTGTGACAGGTCGCGGCGGCCTGTACGGCATGCTGCATAACCGTTTTCACAAGTCGTGCATTGATTGCAAAGTGCCGCCGGTTCCGGACATGCTGGGGCTGCTGGCTCAGAAGGCAGGAAAGCCGCTACAGGTGATCACGACGAATTACGACCCGTTTGTAGAACGGTCATTCGAATCACGTGGCTGCCCGTACATCGTTCTGACTCATCCGATCCGCGAGCCCGAGTTCAAGGGCAGGTTGATCGTTCACGCATCCGGCTCGGAACCGACGCTCGCAGATCCGCAGGCGTTTTTGCAGCCGAAGGAGCCGCCTTGCTCGTTGATCTACAAGATGCACGGGACCTTCGAGCCCGCGATCGGCAAGATCGCGGGTGACGATGATTCGCGGGTTGACACGATTGTGATTACCGAGTCGGACTACATCAATTTCCTGATCATGTCCTCGAACAACTTCTTTCCCAGGGCCATCCAGCGGATGCTGCAGAAGAGGCATGTCATCTTCCTGGGGTACTCGCTCGCGGATTGGAATTTTCGCGTGCTGCATGAGCAGATCCGCGCTCTGCCGGGCTTTGACAAGTGTCGGTCATGGGCGGTGTGCCGCGAGCCCTCTCCGGTGGATAGAGCGTTCTGGAACTTCCGCCAGGTGTCGCTTTATGACATCGACCTCGTGGAGTTCATGACAAGTCTGCTCAAGGAGTTCGAATGAGCTCCGAGGTTCGCAACCCATTCATCGGTCTTCGCCCCTTCCAGCCCGATGAATGCGACATCTTCTTTGGACGCGAGGAAGATGCGGAGGTGCTTTTCAACATTGTCGTCACCAGTTCGCTTTCCCTGGTGTATGCGCGGAGTGGAGTTGGAAAGACGTCGCTGCTCGCGGCGGGCCTGAAGCCCTTCCTGGATGCGGATGAGGATCTTCATGCGGTGCACGTAGTGGATTGGAAAACGGGCTTTCATCAATCACTGCAGGCCAAGCTTGGCGCAGGCGAGCAGCGATCCCGCTTTTCGATCCTGGCGCACCTTCGGCAGTTTGCGCAGCCAGTGACGAACAACGGCGCGTCGAGGCGGATGGTCCTGCTGCTCGATCAGTTCGAGGAACTTCTTCGCTATACATCCGATCATGCGATGATCTGGGACGCGCTTGCAGAGATCGCACACGCGCCGGATTCGCCGGGCCACGTGGTCATCTCGATGCGCGAGGACTACCTGGGCCTTCTGGATCCGCTCCTTCGCAGGGCAAGATCACTGATCGAGAATTCGATGCGCGTCCCGGTAATGAAGGACGCGAGCATTCAGGCGGTTCTCCAGAAGACACTTGAACGCGGAAGCCCGCGCATGTCGATGGATAAGCAGCTACCGACAAGAATCCTTGCGGATCTGCATCCCAAGGGACGCGCGGCCGTTGATTCGCCGCTGGAACTTGGATTGCTCCAGATCGTGTGCTCTCACTTGTGGTGCACTGCACAGCAGCAGGGGCAGGATGTCATCACCGTCGATCTTTACGACAAGGCAGGTCACGCGGAGGGAATTGTCGACAAGCACATCGCAGTAACACTTCAGACCGCCCTGACGCAGAGCCAGGAAGCGATCTTCGTCGCTGCGTGTCGATCGTTGATTACGCGTTCAGGTGCCAAGATCGCCCTGTCCGTAGACGATCTTGTCGACTCCATCGAGCTCGATCACTTTGCGTGGGGGCATTTGATTGATCACGGCAAGACGATCGGCATAAGCCGCGCGATGGGTGTGAAGGTTCTCGATACGCCTGAGGCGCGGCGGGCACTTCAGGACACGCTTGACGTCCTTTGCGAGCAGCGTGCAGGACGCATCCTGCGGCGCGTGGAGGTCGCAGACGACCGGATTGAGTACCAGCTCAGTCACGACATGCTCGGCCGGATCCTGAGGCGATGGAGAGAAGGCGTCATCCTTTCGCGTGCGGGCTTGACGCACAAGCTTGGGACAAAGCTCACTCATTTTTTAGAGTACACAGTAGATTTAATTCTTATATGCATGATTATCGCCATCGTGCTTGCATTCATGTATTTGTTCAACGACGTGCTTCCCAGAATTGTTTCGCCCATCCTGGACGATCTGTGGCACATACCGGTTGTGGTGGTCGTCTATGCAACAATGTTGTTTCTTGGCGTTTCCTTCGGTACCCGGTTGGTGAAGCTTCGACATCGGTACTCGAGAAGGATTCGAGGGCTGAGTGAGAATGATTACTTTGTCACATCCGATCAGATTAAAGATGGCGTGCCCGCGCACCATCGGATTGCGTTTCTTATGAGCTTCATGGGAGTGTGGTTGTCTGTGACTGTTGTGGCATCGGTGGTGATGACTGTGGTGGTTGCAGTAATATTTAATATCACGACATCTGATCAGTACATTGCTGGATTTGGTATTGGCGGCGTCGCTTCAGCACTGATAGCGTTCCGTGTGTATCGTTTCCTTCGAAATAAATCAACGCCCTATGATTCAATTTATGAGCAGCGAGCACTTGAGCTTCAGAAGCATCTCGTGGTCATTTCTAGTTTTGTCGCAGCGATCGGTTTGATGCGAATCGTGTGGGTTGTGTCGAATATGTCAGTGCCGGATCTTGATCCTTTTACAATCGTCGCAGCGATTTTCGCCGGATTTGTATCCTGGATCTACCGGTTGCGTGAGCGTTTTGCGAAGTCCGACCGGTCGAAGGCCGCATGATACGGCTCTGGTGCAGGGTCGCGTACATCAGCGCCCAATGTGCGTGTGTTCGTAGAGTTCCTCTTGTGCGTCGATGCACATGCGGGCGATGACCTTGGCGTTTGCGTTTTCAATGGTCAGAGGCGAAGCGCGTTCGTAGTTGCGCATTCTGCAGCCGCTCATGGTGATCGTGGGTGAGTCTTGGCCGCGCACGAGGAGGAAGTCCGCGGATTTGCCGAATGCAGTGACTGCGCCGTTGGGGCCGGAGAAGGCTTCGACGTTGCTGATAGCGGTGTGGCCTTCGCCTTGGATGATGAAGGGGTGGACGTCATCGACGGTTTTGCCGACGTTGGCGATGATCGAGCCCTGGGCGATCATCCAGTTGCGGTTGAACTTGGAATCGCCGTCCTTGAAGATGCCGACGGTGACGCAGTCGAAGTTGAAATTGGTGAGCTGGCCGTAGGTCGCGGGGCCGAGGAATGCACCGCCGAACGTGCCGAAGGTGAAGAGGTCCATGAGCTGGGCGTTGTCGGTCCGGTCGATGCGGAAGGCGTAGGTGCCGCGCGCGATCACGCTGTCGACGACTGCTTTGCGAAAGTCACCTGCAAACGCGCGCATGGTCGCGGGGTTGACGTGGCAGTGGAGGAGGCGCGGCACGTCGTAGCAGCGGTCGATGCGGATGAACTCGCCAGAGAGCGGGTAGCCGTAGCAGTGCTCGATGAGGATCTGTTCGCACGGCCTGCCTTCTGCAGACCTGAAATCCATCGCCATGAACTCGCCGTAGAACGTGAGCGAGCGGAGCGTGACGCCCCAGACGTTCGAATCCTGCGAGACGCGGATGGTGGGGGGATGCTCGATGATCTTCGCAGGGTCGGTGAGCGTTTGCTTTGAATACCAGAACTGGATGCCGCTGATCTGCGTCGAGCTTTCGACGGTGATGAATGGTGCAGAGGCGTCCGTGATCTGGAAGACGCTGCCGACGGGCTGGGGTTTCTCTGCGTGCTTTGTTCCGCGGCCCACGGGGCCGTGCACGCCGATGAGCGAGACGTTGCGCTTGAGGATGATGCCGGGCGCGACGTGGTAGGGCTCGGACGATGGTTCAACCAAGAGAGCAGAGCCCGACGCGGAGGCCCAGTCGATGGCCTCCTGGAGCTTTTGCTTGTTGAGCTCGGGCGGATTCTCGGGAAGGACGCCGAATGTGCGGATGGAGCGGCCCATCGCGGATTGTGCGTGCAGTGCAAGCGACTCAGTGGCTGGTGGATCCTGCGCGGGCGTGCGTGCCACGGCGGCGACCTGCATGGTGATCAGCGCCGTGAGAGTTGCAGTTGTGCTGAGGGCAACAAGCTTGCGATTCAGGTTCATGTGTCCCTCCTGGTCGTGCCGCATCGTCGAGGATTTTGCTCTTCGCACGGTGCAAGTGGTTTCGTCAGGCGATGAACAGCGTACCGCGTGCGACGGAGGGTGCACATGAACCAGCAGGAAATCTGAGTTCTAGAAAAAGCGCACCCGCTGGCCGTGGGCCAGCGGGTGCACAAGAGAAGAGCAATCGGCATCGGTCGTTACCGGCGCCGACGGGGTCCGACAAGAAGTGCACCTGCACCTGCCAGCACCATCGATGCAGGGGCTGGGATGACCGCGAGGCTGTACACCTGGCTGCCCATGCCCAGCTCGCCGACGAGCGTGGCCTGACCGGTCGCGAGGTTGATTGTGTAGAAGCTCGCGGCACCGGCAGGACCGGTGAGGATGGCATACGCGGTATCGACACCGCCCGCCGTGTAGATGTCAAAGCCTGTGTAGATGTCGGTGTCGATGCCGAGGCTGCCGACGGTGGTGAGCGTTCCTGCGTTGTTGGCGAGCTTGACGAGCGCGTCGAGCCCGTAATCGATCGCGTACTGCTGGGTCGCCATCGAGCCTGCAAAGTTCTGGGTGTAGGCGTTGTCGATCACGTTGGGATCAGCGCCCTCGTTCACGTCGCCAACGCCGTAGAAGAGGTCGGTGAACGCAGCAGACGTTCCGGCGACGGGGTTGAAGACGATGTTCTGATCGCTGTCGGTGATGACGCGAGCACGGTCAATCGTCGGGTTGAAATCCATGCCGAGCTGGAACGTGTTGGTCGATGCAGTCGCGCCGCCGGAGGCGAGCGTGAGTGCACCGGTCATGACGTCAACGGTGTAGTACGAATCGGTTGCGTCGAGATAACCATAAAGCTGACCGGTCTGCGGGCGAAAATCGATCGCATCGAGGAAGGATGCGGCCCCTCCGAAGTTGCCGACGACCGTCACGTTCGAGGGGTCGTTCGACATGAAACGCACCAGCGAGGTACCACCGCCGCCGATCGCGTACACCGTCTGCTGCGCCGATGCAGCGGTGCTCATTCCCGCGATGGTCGCAAGCGAAACTGCCGTAAAAACGCGTGCATTGCCGTGAAAACTCATGCCATGCTCTCCTGCTTGATTGCGTCAAGCACTGGCGCGACGCGTGAACGCCGCGCCAGTGTTGATTGAAGTCTTGTGAAAGCCGAATCGTGAACTGAACTGAGATCCGTGA
>JAESFU010000411.1_pt1 | contig 25561 bp, 32 predicted proteins | sample 9269461 | NCBI WGS metagenome assembly JAESFU01 (sample SAMN14502556, study PRJNA617107) | algae metagenome | isolation source: Stenomitos rutilans HA7619-LM2 and co-occurring heterotrophs from cave walls | place: USA: Waikapalae cave, Hawaii | collected 2009-07-28
GCCTGTGGAAATGCGGCAACCTGCGCCGATCGCTCAATTGGTCAACGTGATGCAAGAGACTGATCGCGTGACTGGGGAACTCTTAACCGAGGAAGGGCAACTGTTGTCTGTGACTTCTGACCCCCGCTATTTCTCAACCGTCACGATTGAGCGCCCTGGTGGAGAGCAGGCACGGATCAACCTCAAGTCAGCGACGCGCCGGACTCTAGAGCAGTTGCCTAACATCTTTGTTCAGGGTTCAGTCATGGTCAGGAGGACACAGTGAGACGGTGGATAATGGCAGCGCTGGCAGTGGCTCTGTGCAGTTGTAGCAAGGTTGACCCGTTGCTGAAGGCGGATGCTCAGTCGGTACAGCCGCCCATTCAGTTAGGCGACCAGCAGTCGGTGACAAGCAACGGCGCTCGGTTGCTGCGGCTCAAGCTGACACTCTCCAGCCCGGATGACCTGCGGGTGAAGGAAGGGGATTCGGTGAGCCAGGGGCAGATGCTCAGCGATCGTGTCAATGACCGCACCCGACTAGAGGCACAGCGCAAACAACTCCAGCTACAGATTGACCGACTCAAGCAAGCGGTAACGGGACCGCCCCCCGTGCGATCAATTCCAGAGTTAGCCAGCCTCCCCGCGCCGACCTTCTTTCAGGAAGTGGCAGAGGTGGAACGGGTGAAGCTCAAGGCGGATCAGTCGCAGCGTAACAAGGAACTCCAGCAGCGCAAGTTAGACCTGTTGCAATCGTTCCCTAAGAGTGAACTGCCAGAGGCGACCATTCCCCATGAGCAAGCGGTACTTGACCAACGGCAGCGCGACGTAGACCAGGCAAACTCAGAGGTGGAACTGGCACGGGCAAAGCTGGGAAATGCGCAGAATGACCGTGCCTATCAGGAATATTTGCACTCGTTGGAGCAATCGAAACGGGCGATCGCCATCCAGCAGCAAGAGCTACAGCGACAGGAACAGTTGCAACATCAGCAGGACCAAGAACGCGATCGCTCGTTTAAGCTGGCGCAACTGGAGGCACAAAGGCAGCAGTTGAACGCTCAAATCCTGTCACTGTCGGCAATTCGTTCACCCTACGCCGGAGTGATTCAACGCATCAAATATGAGGGACAAAATGATCAGAGTTTCGTGGTTGAACTTACTCTGGCTGTTAATGCTGTGCAGTCCGGGAGTGGCAGAAGTCAGGAGTCAGGAGCCAGGAGTCAGGAGTCAGGCGATCGCTCCGGTCAAATCGTCTCCCCAAGTCCAGCCGTCTCCGCCAGTTCCAGTCCAGCAGACGGAAACGGAACCCACTGATGAACCGGACGCGCTACAGGGCGAGGCAAACCCCTTGAATCCAGCGGGAGACTCGCTGGATAAGCTGATTCAGATGCGGGTGAATGATGATTTGTGGAAGTCAATGCTGGGTGATTTGCCCTGCCTGGAGGCTTCTGATACGTGTATTGGGCAGTTGCAGACAGCGGCGATCGCCAAGTCTAAAACGCTGCAAGCCATTGACCAGCGGATCGAAGTCATCAACACCAAGATTGAAGAAGCCCGCAAGAACAACCAGAAGACGATCGCGCTGGGCGTGTTTGAGCCATTGGTGCAGAGCTATCTGAAACTGGAAGACGTACCCATACAGCAGGGGCAGCAACCCCGTAAGCGAGGGTTTATTGATCGGGTGTTTGATTTCTTCGTCAAGCCCACAGGTGCGATTAACGAAGTCCTCTCGTTGATTGGCGTGCCGTTGTTTCGCAATGCCATCGGTGGCGATCCAGCAGCGCAGTCCCGGCAGATTGCGATCGCGGACTTGCAGGTGAAGGTAGCAGAAGTGGAGAAGCAACGGGCTGACCTGGCAGACAAAATCCGTGAACAGGTGATGTTGCAGGTGCTGGACTTTGACGTACTGCGGCGAGACTTTCAGGTAGCACAGGAGATCTCAAAGCGCGAGGTGTTGCGCCATCGCTTGATTGAGGTGGATTATCGCTTTGGGCAGGGCGAGACGACGCAGTTTTTGGGCAATTTGAACGCGCTGGACAGGCAGAAGGCAGAGACGTTTAAGACTTGGGCAAGGTTGCGATCGCAGATGGCGCGGATCAAGTTACTGGTGTTGGGTGCGGGGGAGGAATAATTGTTGAATAAAAAGCCTCCATAGGGAGGCTTCGCCGTGGAAAAAAGCAAATACGACCAGTAGAAGGCTCTAACTATTGGAGTAAAGGGATAGCAATTGTCTTCCCTCTGCTTGCGTTTGTCCGCAGCACCTAATTATCAATCACCTCTTTGTTTGGCTGGTGGTGCTTTACGTGGCGGTGCTTTACGTCGTTGCGCCCTTACTGCCTTGTCGAGCCGATTATTGGCTTCACGCTCCATTTCTTCAACGCGACGGTGAAAAGCAGTGGATAATGTACCGCCAACACCTGACGCGACAGCTTGGTTAATCTGTCCTGTTATAAAGAAAAATGTAGCTGAGGCGATGAGTCCTGCTGAGGTTGCGTTAACGCACCAGTAGAGCTGTGAAGCCCACCTTGCTTGCATGAGCCGGAGTCTGTACTGTTCTTGCTTTGGGTTGTAGGTTGCTCGTCGTCTTCTAGGTTGGCTTGAGGTCTTGATTTTTTGAGAAGGCATGATACTGTTAACTCACTAATAATTTAAGTTGTCCTGGTTTGGCGGAGGTAAAATACCGTGAACTGGGGCATTTTACTTTTTTGAAGCCAACAGTGAGTTAGTTTCCTCTCCTTGAAATAATCTCTTAGAGGAAAACCATCCCAGTTATTGGCAAACTACCATAACCCTACAGGTAGGATTAGATGTCATCATCAAGCACTATAGGTAGAGATTGACTGATGGTTGGTGCTATCAAACACTAGAAGCTTCAGCCTGTCAAGCGTACAGACAAAGATCGTATCTATGTACTAAAGAGCTTGACTCCTTTGATTTATCGGTTCAGCTTTAAGTACGCATATACTAAAATCTGCGCTTATTTGCTGTCGTAACCGTTCATGTAGAGAATACGGGATACAGCAGCTCATGGCAGTTTGATTGTTATTTCTTAATCCGTTATATGGGTAGCCACAAAAAAGCCCCCCGATCGGGAGGCTAAGAGGCTCTCAGTAAAGGCGAAACTAGCTGCCCCCATAGGGTTGATACGTCACCCCATTAGAGCAGCGCCAGGGAGTCTTTGTAGACAGTTGACCATAGGTGTAGTCAATCCCATTTACCGTAAAAACAGTCGTGGCGAGGAGTGGTGTAGAGGCACTGCTGCCCATCCGCGCAATGCCACAGGCGTTGGATTTCACCTTCCGAATCACAGCCGCATTGTAGGCAAGCTTGTAGTAGGAGCCTGCCGTCTTGCCGACGATGTGAATTTTGCCGTCTGCCGTTTTGAAGTTGCTGGCGCGAGGCTGTTCCAGGCTGCCATTTACGCACTTGGGCAGAATGTCTGAGCTGAGGGAGGCAGGGTTGACACTGATACCATCGACCTTAAAGGCATTAGACAAGGGAATCGAGCTTGAAGGGGTCAGGTGAACGGTGCCGCAAGCATCGGCTTTGACATCCTTTTGCTTTTCGACCGACCCAAAGGTAACGGCAACTTCAGCATTCGCGCTACCAGGCGCAAGGTAGACATTGCCCTCGGCATCCTTAAAGGGTGCATACTGAGCCGTTTGAGCGGAGGTAGAGAGTTGAGTCAGAGCAGGGGCGATCGCCAACGTTAGACCGAGAACTGCCGCTGCTTTCCTCACAAGAGAGTTGTTCATAGATGAATCGATAGGGGTAAGGTGAGAGTCCCGCATTTGGGAACTCTAAAACCTGTATTCACCAACCCATTTGAGAGACATCGGGGAAGCTACGGAATGAAAGCGAAAGCGCTGTTGAATCTTCTGCCCATTGGAGCGGTCGCGGTTGTTGGTTGGGTCTATGTCTCTTCGCAGTGGCAGCAGTCGCAAGCAAAGCGACCGGGCTATGATGACCCAGCAGCTCCTTCCCCAGTACCGGGACTTGTGCCCAAGCCTCAAAGTGAGCCAGCAGATGTGATTAATGTGCATGATGGTGACACTATCACCGTGATGCAGGGCGGGCAGAAGCTGAAGGTACGGTTGTGTGGGATTGATGCGCCGGAGTTGAGCCAGCCGTTGGGGGTGCAGAGCCGGGACAATCTACGATCGCTGATTGCCAGTGCTGGGAATCAGGTGATTCTGTACATCAGTGACACCGATCGCTATGGGCGCAAGGTGGCTGAACTGTATGTTCCGGCTCACAACCCGCAGCAGCCAGAAGAGGAGAAGCTGTTGAACGACGAACAGTTGGTAGCGGGAATGGCTTACGTGTATACGAAGTATGCTAGTCGGTGCCCGAATGGACGTGGATACGCGCAGATGGAAGCAAAAGCCAAGCAGCAGCGACGGGGTGTGTGGAGTGACCCGACTGCTATGAAGCCTTGGGATTATCGGAAGACACCGCGATAGGTTTTAGGCTGCGAATGAACTCTCGAATGACATCTGTTTGAGAGCGTTGCGTTTCCTCACAGTAGCGCCGCAGGGTTTCCATTTCCGAAATTGGAAGCCGCACGTTTAAATGTTCGATGTTTGTTCGTCCGATCTTGGGCATTCTGTAACTAAGGGTGAGTTACGCTATTGCTAACTATTTTATGGGATTTCAGGCAAAGCCCTTTAAGCAAGTAATACTTTTGCTCTGTTACAGCCTATGAAGCAAGTTGTCATTGAGAATCCGATCATCAACTCTCCGTTCGCAGAACCAGAGCGTCATTTTCGCTTTGATGATGATGGCATTACGAATGAAATTGTTGAGTCCCGACGCATTAGCCATTATTTCGTCCCGATCGCACAGCCCAAGAAGAAGACGCAACAGATAGAGCTAGACCTGAGCGGATGGACGCAGGATCGAGTTAAGCCAAACGACTTCATCAACCGAGTGCGGGAAAAAGTTCGCCAGTGGCGCTGGGGAGGCTACCAGTATGTTACTCCAACAACTAAGAAACTACTTCAGCATTGGATTGACCCAGAGCGCGATCGCAAGTTGTTCTTCTGTCAAATTGAGGCGTTAGAAACGGTCATTTACATCACTGAGGTTGCTAGAAAGCTTGGTGAGAACTGGATTAGCAATGAACTCAAGCAGTTTAGCGAAGATGCTAATCCGTCGCTGTTGCGGATCGCTTGCAAGATGGCGACAGGTAGCGGCAAAACGCTTGTGATGTCGATGCTGATTGCCTGGAATACGTTGAATAAGCTGGCAAACCCTCAGAGCCGGATGTTTAGCGATGCGTTTCTGATTGTTGCTCCTGGCATTACGATTCGCGATCGCTTGCGTGTCCTCAAACCCAACGACCCCGAAAACTACTATCGCAGGCTGGATCTAGTTCCTGCTGACTTGCTGCCAGAGTTGGATAAGGCAAAGATTGTCATCATCAATTACCATTCCTTTCTGTTGCGAGAGCAGGGGGAGAAAGCCAGCAAAACGACCAAGAGCATTTTGACTCAAGGGGGCGAGAGTCCCTTTACAGAAACCCCAGCCCAAATGGTGCGGCGAGTTTGCCGGGAACTGGGCAACAAGCAAAACATCATCGTGATCAACGACGAGGCACACCATTGCTATCGGGGTAAAACGAGTGCGGACAAGCTTAAAGGGGATGAGCGCAAGGAGGCTGAGAAGCGCGATCTAGAAGCGCGAGTTTGGATTTCTGGGATTGAGGCAATCCAGCAAAAGCTAGGCGTAAGAATCGTCTATGACCTCTCTGCGACTCCGTTCTTCCTCAAGGGGTCTGGCTATTCTGAGGGTGAGCTATTTCCGTGGGTGGTGTCTGACTTCTCGCTGATTGATGCGATCGAGAGTGGCATTGTGAAAATTCCCCGTGTGCCCATCGATGACGATAGCCAGAAGGGGACGATGCCTGCTTATCGCAACATTTGGGCGTTGATTCGTGATCATCTCCCCAAGGGCACGAAGGCAGATAAAGAAGCCAGTAAAGCCCCTGGCGGACCAAACTTGCCAATGGAGCTAGAAGGGGCGTTAACCAGCCTTTATGACAATTACAAAAAGGCTTATACCCTTTGGGAGCAAAACGGTGAGGCACAGGCGCAAGGAATCACTACCCCTGTCTTCATCGTGGTTTGTAATAATACAGCCGTCTCTAAACTGGTCTATGACTACATTTGCGGTTGGGAAACGGGCAAGCTCAACCCAGATGGTAGCCCCATTCTGGCACCAGGGAAGCTGGAGCTATTTAACAATGTGGAGCATGGGCAATGGACATCTCGCCCTAGCACCATCTTGGTGGACAGCGAACAGCTTGAGTCTGGCGATGCGATGAGCGCTGACTTTAAGAAAATCGCAGCCCAAGAGATTGAGGAATTTAAGGCAGAGTACCGCGATCGCTACCCTGGTTCTGACCCTGACAAAATCAGCGATGAAGACTTGCTGCGCGAGGTAATGAACACTGTTGGTAAACCTGGCAAGCTAGGAGAGCAAATTAAGTGTGTCGTCTCCGTATCGATGCTAACGGAAGGCTGGGATGCGAACACGGTAACTCATGTGTTGGGTGTGCGGGCGTTCGGTACTCAGTTGCTTTGTGAGCAGGTTGTGGGGCGAGGGTTACGCCGGATTAGTTATGCCCTCACGCAGCATCAGATTGATGTGAATGGTCAAAGAGTCGCCTTTCAAGCCTTTGAGCCGGAGTATGCCGAGGTCTACGGGGTGCCGTTTGCCTTTATCCCCTGCGCGAAGTCGGGCGATGGCGTGAAGGCGAGAAAGATTCCGACTCGTGTACGTTCGATTGAGTCCCGTGCTGCGGATTGCGAGATTCAGTTTCCTAAGCTCTTAGGCTATCGCTACGACATCAGCAGCCAGACGCTGACTCACAAGTTCACTCCCAGTTCTAAACTCACCCTGTCTACTGAAGATCTGCCGATCAAAACGGAGAATGCGCCGATTGTGGGAGCGTCTTCGATTCACTCGTTGGAAGACCTCAAGCAGCGCCGGGAACAGGAAGTGGTGTTTCTGTTGGCAAAGTTAGTGCTAGAAAAATACTTCCGCTGGGATGGAGAGAATCGCCCTGATAAAACCGATGTGCATCAGTTTGATTCGGAGGTGCAGGCGTGGCTCTTCCCTCAGCTATTGCAGATCACGCGAGCTTGGCTGAAGGAGTGCGTTAAGTGTAAAGCTGGCACGTTCAAACAAGAACTGTTACTGATTGAACTCGCACATGAAGCGGCAGACAAAATCTATGGTGCGATCGCCGCATCGGAGGGCAAGAAAACCTTGAAACCTATCCTCAAGCCCAACGACACGATCGGTACTAGCAGCAACGTCGATTTTGACAGCATCAAAGCGGTGTATGCGACCTCTGCTGATAGATGCCATGTCTCCCATGTGGTCTTAGATAGCAACTGGGAAGCGAAGATGGCACAGGTGTTAGAGACAATGCCAGAGGTGGTCTGCTACGTCAAAAATGACCATTTGGGCTTTCATATTCCCTACACCATGAGCGGCGATTCTAAAAATTATGTCCCAGACTTCATTGTGCGGGTGAACGATGGCGACCCTGACGGTTTGCTGAACCTGGTGGTAGAAGTTTCTGGGCAGTCAGAGCGGAAAGACAAACTTACCAAAGCCTTTCATGCCAAGAACTTTTGGGTGCCAGCCGTGAATAATCATGACGGCTTTGGGCGTTGGGGCTATATCGAAATTATCGATCCCTGGAATGCTGAAACGGCGATCCGCGCTGCCTTACAAGACGGGGATTTATAGGAGTTTATTTGTTATGGCGAAGAAAGCTAGCTTGCCAGCTATGTCCATCAACAGCGTCAAGCACAGCGACAAACGCGCTAATATCCCTACCGAAGAGTTGCGTGATTTTGTGGCTGACGACGAGAAGACCCCTAAGACGGTGCTGTATCCCCGTGACCCATCCTTAGACCCCCAGCTCGTCTGGAAGGGCAAGGATGAGCAAGACAATGCTGACTTGGAAGTGCCAGCCGTACCGATCTACATTCAGGAGAAAATTCATCCCCATTCTATTATCGAAAGTTTCCGTAGCTATGCACGGCAAGAGCAGGCTGAGGAGCAGTTAGGGATGTTCAGCAACGATTTTGATGGGCTGGAATTTGACAAGCAGATTGACTTCTATACCCATAAGGACGGGATGAAGTGGGCAAACCGGATGATTCTAGGTGATTCGCTGCTGGTCATGAACTCTCTGGCAGAGAAGGAAGGGCTGAAGGGTAAGGTGCAGATGATTTACCTCGACCCACCCTACGGCATCAAGTTTGGCTCTAACTGGCAGGTTTCGACTCGAAAGCGCGATGTGAAAGATGGCAAGGTTGAAGATGCGACTCGCCAGCCGGAGCAGATTCGAGCCTTCCGCGATACCTGGGAAAAGGGGATTCATTCTTATCTGGCGTACTTGCGCGATCGCTTGGTTGTGGCGCGTGAGCTACTAACAGAAACAGGTAGCGTTTTTGTACAAATTGGCGATGAGAATGTACATCTAGTTCGATGCTTGATGGATGAGATATTTGGGGCAGGCAACTTCTTTGCTCAAATTAACTTCAAAAGCCTTGCTGCACTTGGACAAAGCGGTATAGCAAAAGTTTATGACTATATAATTTGGTACGCAAAAGACATAGAAAAAGTAAAATTTAGACCACTTTGGACAGCGAAGGATATTTCAGATGACAAAGAATATCGATTCATCAATGATGATACCTCTGCTATAGGCTATCGAAAACTTAGCGAGGATGAGTTTTCTAACATTGGTAGCTATAAAGGTGTATTTCGTCGAGGAAAAATGACATCTTCTGGCTTTACACTTAGCTGTATGTTTTCGTTCAATTTGAATGGCGTTGAATGCAACTCTTATGGAAATAAAAGCTGGCGAACTAACCGCTCTGGAATTGAGAATCTAATTAAAGCAAACCGCCTATTTTTGCTCGGTAATAGCCCATATTTGAAACAGTATTACGATGATTTTTCTCTTAACCAGATTGATAATTGTTGGTCTGATCAACCAGCAGCAATGACACGGACATATGTGGTTCAAACAGCCGAGAAATTTATTCAACGCTGCCTTCTCATGACCACTGATCCTGGTGATTTAGCTCTAGATCCTACCTGTGGCAGTGGTACAACTGCCTGTGTTGCCGAGCAATGGGGTAGACGGTGGATAACCATCGACACAAGCCGGGTTGCTCTTGCTCTTACCCGTACTCGCCTGATGTCTACAAAGTTCCCCTATTACTTGCTGGCAGATTCACCAGAGGGGAGATTGAAAGAGCAATCCTTAACAAGCATTTCTAGCGTAACGCCTGTTAACGGTAAAGACATACAAGCGCAGGTTTCGTCTCAAACTAATCTCCCCTGGGAAACGAATACTGGAATTGCAGTTAAGACAGAAGGCGATATCAAAAAAGGATTTGTCAATAAGCGCGTACCCCATGTGACGCTGAAAGCGATCGCCAACAGCCCTGACATCGATACTATCCATACTAAATGGCAGAGACAAATAGAGCCGATTCGCACCCAGCTTAACAGCCTGCTCGGTAAAACCTGGGAGGAATGGGAGATCCCTCGTGAGCTTGAGGCAACCAAAGGGTTCACCCCGACTCTAGAGGCGATCGCTCTACTCGCTCAGTGGTGGGATCTACGAAAACAACGACAGCAGGAAATTGATGCCGCGATCGCGCTCAATGCTGAAACCGAGATTCTGTATGACCAGCCTTATGAAGACAACAAACGCATTCGGGTAACAGGTCCCTTCACCGTTGAAAGCCTCTCACCCCATCGCTTCCTACCTAGTGACGCAGAGCATCCTACCGCTGAAATCGAAGGGCAGCAGCAGGCATCGGATGAGTTTGAGGTTCGCATTATCGAGAACTTGCGGAAGGCTGGAGTGCAAAACACCATCAAGCAAGAGCGTCTGAAGTTTGATCACCTGGAGCCTTACGCTGGACAGTGGCTCAATGCTACAGGTGAGTTCACCGATGCTGAGGGAAAACCCAAGCGAGTGGCTGTATCAATCGGTCCTGAATATGGCACCGTCAGCAGTGAGCAAATTAAGGAAGCTGCAAAAGAAGCTGTAAAGGGTTTGGGCTATGACCTGCTGATCGTTTGTGGGTTTGCCTTTGACCCCAATGTGCAGGAAGAATCTAAACGCTATGGCAAGCTGCCAGTACTTGTGACGCGGATGAACTCTGATTTGCTGCTGGGAGATGACCTGCTGAAAAAAACCGGGGCTGCGAACCTGTTTATGGTATTTGGTGAACCAGATATGGAGGTGCAGCGCCAGGAGGACGGCAAACTTGTTGTGACATTGAACGGTTTGGACATCTATGACCCGACGACAGGTGAGATTCGCAGTAACGCGATCGATGACATCGCCTGCTGGTTCATTGACACCAACTATGACGGCGAGAGCTTCTTTGTGCGTCATGCCTATTTTACAGGAGCCGATCAGCCCTATGAGAAGTTAAAACGAGCCTTGAAAGCAGAAATTGATGAATCGGCATGGTCAGCACTTAATACCAACGTCAGCCGCCCGTTTGATACACCTAAAACAAAGGATGGCAAGCTTGGAAAGATTGCCATTAAGGTAATCAATCACTACGGCGATGAAGTCTTGAAAGTGCATAAGGTTTAGCCAGAAGCTGATGCAGGCAAACGAGCGATCGCAGTTCGCTTGATGGATGGATGCTCTTGGCAATGATGATATCAGCGCAACAGTCAACCTAACTATAAACAAAATGCAAGAGAATTCTATTCCCAAGTACAAAAATCCAATAGCCGAAACTCTGCTTGAAGAGGGGTATGAATTAGAGCGAGACTTTATTGTTGAGTCAACCACCGGACAAATTTTTATTGTAAGTAGCAGCGATCGCTGTGAACAGATCTCTGAGCGAATTCAACAAATCTTTCCTGGCAATACTGGATTTTCGCCAGCTCTCATAGAACTTCATGATGGCAAATGGCGATGTGTTGCTTCTCTTAGCTCATTCGATCCGAATCCTGAACTAGCTGACACCGAGCTTCAGCAATTCCTTGACAACCTTCTCAATCATTCCTAGAAATATGGGTTTTATATTGCCTAGCAGAATTAATGGTGGCTTTCTCCTACTCTGACGGCTTTACCCAAAAGACTGACACAATCATTTCAAAGAAGTGTCTATGACGCTCAGCAATGCTAGTAATTTAGGTGACGTTGACTTCAACCCGGAAGACATCGATCGCGCTAGTCAGGGTCAAATTGTCCCGATCGGCAGTGGTTTACCCTACAACGTCCAAATTCCTACAGGTAAGCTGCTGGATGTCTTGATGGCGCTGGCTCCAGGGACTCAGCGACTCAATGCTAAACAGAGGAAAGACTGTCGCACCAAGTTTCAGCAGAAGCTCTACCCTAAGACCCGTCCAGGCTTCTGTATGAGAATTGCTGAAAATCTCCACTTGGGCTATGCAGGTCAACCAGATGGGCATGGAAAACCGCACCACTGGCGACTTTTCTATGATGATCAGCTTAAGGAACGCATCGAGGCGCTAGTTGATGGGAGACCTCCACTGGAGGCAAATGCAAAAGGCGGCTACCAGATTGAATGGGGTGGCTTGTATCTCCGCTCAGAGGCAGAGCGCAGAATTGCTGAAGCTCTATACCAGCGCGGCATCCTCTTCTTTGCTAACAGTCGGGGGCTTGTCACTTTGGATGGTGCTGCCATCAGCAACACTGAACACAATGGACGAGTAGAAGCAGACTTTCTCGTATTCCATCAAGGTAAGTGTCTCGTGCTGGAAGTGGATGGGCAGCATCACCTTGAGGGTGAGCAGGCAGTCAGAGATTATGCACGCGATCGGATGCTATTACGTGCAGGGTTGCCGACGATCAGGTTTACTGGAAGAAACTGTCTAGAACGTCCTCAAGCGGTTGTGGATGAGTGCCTTTCGATTCTGCAAGCTCAAAAACCTTAATGGTATCGTCGCTGCCTTTTAAACCTCATCATGGCATCGTGTCTAGATTTGCCGCACAAGGCTATACTCCCGGTCGCTTAGGGCATTTAGTCTTCTTGTGAGACTCTATTTTTTTTATTCCAATAGGGCACTTGCAGTATGGGCAAAGCATCTGGTCAGATTTGAGTGTAACTTTGGTGTTAGATTCGTTTTTTAAGGCAACTAAGCTCGGTCTCTTTTGAAATAAAATTAGGTTGCCATCTTTTTCAATCTCTAGAAATTTGTCTGCAACCATGATGTAGCAGATGTTCCGTAAACGCTGAATATAATAGCTTGGCTGATTCCTATCAAGCTGCATATCGATTCCCTGAATGGACTTATAGATTTTTTTACAGTCAAACAGAGAGGGAATGCTTGCAGCAGCCAACTGCCTTCTAACCCGATCTACCTCGCCTTGACTAATCGCCATAAAGTTGCCGCGAATGCCATCTTTCTGGCAGGTGAGGATATAAAAAATGCGTCCTTGTCTAAAAATGAAGTGGGGCTTTCCACCCTTCCCTTCGGTCCAAAACTTAAGATCTTCGTGCTGCAAGGGTAGTGCTGTTTGGTGAGGTTGAAGTGTTAGCAGAAACTGAAAACACTTATATTGAAGCTAATAGCAGTATTCCCTCAATAAAATTATTTTTAACGGAGAACTTGCTGCGTAGGCACTTACAACGCCCATCACTTTGAAAAATGTTTGTCAGGATAAGAAATAGTCAACAGAGTTGCGTATTTGTCCTAAGTCAATCATTAACCGTCAAAACCCCAGCACCGCTACTGCACTCCGTTTATTCTCCTCACTCACCTCTAGATACCGTTGCAGCGCCGCCAGCGACTCATGACCCGATATCTTCTGAATCGTTCGCAGGGGCACCCCTGCCTGTGACATCTGCGTGAGCGCCGTCCGTCTGAAGCTGTGGGTGCTAAAGCCTTTTAAGCCGATATATTCACACGCCTTTCTCAGCGCCAGGTCTGCCGCCTGAGAGGTCATGCAGCTCCCTGCCTTTTTGCCGGGGAACAGATAGCCTTGCTCCGGCAGTTCTGCCACTGCCAGCAGTGCTGCCAGACCAGGGGCGATCGCCACTTCCCGCGTCAGCTTCGTTTTAGTAGTGGCGCGACGAAACACAATGTTCTCTTTACCCACGTCCGATCGCTGCAACTGCAAGGCTTCCGAGATACGACAGCCTGTGTAGTAGCAGATGCCAAACAGCAGTCTGTATTTGGGACTCAGCACCGCAAACAACTCGACGAGCTGGGCACGGGTAAGAATCTCTGCCTGTCCGTTGCGGTGGATCTTCATGCCGAGATACCTTCCTTGGGCGCTACTTGGTCTTAGTTCAGTTTTACCAAGTAAGAAATCCCATATTAGCAAGGCTTTAGCTGACCAGTACGCTTGAATTAAGTGCAGCTTATCAATCAAAAGCCAAAACGCCCGCCCGAAACGCCCATTCTTTCGTTGATTGATAAGCTTTTCTGATCGTCACGTCTGTTTCGGGGTCGGGCATACTGTCATCAGGGTGTCATCAGGAAAGCTGATTCTGTCATCACTTTGTCATCACGTTTTGTCATCACCCGACGATCGCGGTTGTCATCACCCTGACTGACCATTACCCCTCGTTTTGTCATCACACCTGTCATCAAATTATGGCGAAAGGAAATCCCTTACTCTCGGTGCGGCTACCCTCAGACCTGCACGAACGGTTGGAACAAAAAATCGAAGCATCGGGTGAGAGCAAATCAGATATCGCGATCGCGGCTCTGACGGCTTACCTGATACCACCTACCCCAGAAGATGAAGTGGCGCAGTTAAAGCGACGGGTGGATGCCCTGGAGCGACGGATCGGGCTGTAGGGGTGATTGAAGCGAACGTGTCACCAGGTGCAATTAGAACTAATCCGAAGCCGGAAACGGCGTAAATTCGTTAGCTAGTAGAGGCAAGTGAGGGATATGACAAGAATTTTTAGTGCTAAATGGCTACTCTAAAGCCCTCTCCCCGTAGGAGTTTCAGCCTAATTGCACTTCATGACAGCTTCGCTTCAATCACCCCTGTAGTCGCGCTTCAGTCAAGACTCAAAATAAAAACTCCGCGCTGGTCTGCTAGAGGCTGTTGATGCAAATTAGACTTCAAAGTGATGTTATAGAAAGTCCAAAATGACATCACAATGAAATCTTTATGGCATCAATCCGATACTACTCTGCTTCCTCAATCTCCCGATCGAGCTTCTCGTAAAGCGCCTCTAAGATCCACTGATGACGGCTGGGAGCAGGGCGACGGGTAGCAACCGCATCATCAACGCGCTTGAGCAGGTCTACCGGGAGTCTCAATTTCAGCCCTTTAACCTCTCCTTCGCTGGCTTCCTCGATCGCTGGCTTCGTTGTCCCCACCTGGGGCGCTGTCCCACCTTCCTGAATAAAATCATCAACGCTCTTTGCCTTGGGCTTTCGTGCAACTGCCATCTTGACCTCTATCTAGACTCGAAACAAAATCAATAAGGTATCTAAATGATTCTATTATGACATCACTTAGAAATCACTTAAGCATCAAAAAGATATTTGTAGAGCTTTTCCAGTTCCTCAACGGCTTTCTTATCGGGGCGCTTCATTTCCGTTACAGCCAGCCCTTGAGCGGCAGCACTGCGGAAGGCTTTGCGGTTGCCCATTGGTGCATCTATATAGGTGAGGTTGGGAATCTCCAGGGCGATCGCGGCGGCTTCCGCATTGTCTGAACCGATGGAGTCTGCCCGATTGATGACGCAGACTGCCTTGAGTTTGTCGTTAAAGGCGCGGGCTTCCTCGACCAGCTCACCCACAGAATCCAGCGTCCACACGTCAAACGATCCTGGTAGGAAGGGCACGACATAGACATCGGCAACAGACAGCGCCGCCCGTTGTCCAGCGGTATCCCGCCCACCGACATCGATCACCACATCGTCATACTTCCCGACCATCCGCATGACTTCAGACCGAACGTTTGCCCCGTGCAACTTGATGGACGTATAGCCCGCATTGCCCTGGAGTGTTTCATTTCGCACGGCTGTAAAGTCGCTAGCGGTCGCCTGGTCGTCAGCATCCACGAGCAGCACGTCTCTCCCAGCCGCCGATCGCAGGATTGCCATATTGGTCGCCAGTGTGGTCTTACCGACTCCGCCTTTAATGCCCCCGCATACGAGAATCATAATGATGTCTCCGAGATGTCTTTAGGGTGTCTGTACGAAATAACAATAGCATCAGAGTGATGTCATAGTGATGCATTGTGACTGACGCGAGTGCGATCGTGCAGAGGAATTTGTCAGATGGCATGATGAGGGAGGAGACAAAGCGCGAGATTGAACATGGTTTGGAATGTGCAGGTTCTAGAGATCACAGATGAACATGGTCACGGTATTGACAAATATCGGAAAGTTGCTAACTCATCTGATGAAGGTGGGATGCATCCGCTTTGCGAACATCAGCATGACTCCATCGACGAGGCTGATCACTGTCCTGAAGCGTTAGCGAAAACGGTAGAAATTACGGGTGTCCCAGACGGTAGCAACGCCGATCGTGCTGCCCTGCTAGAGGCAGAAGCACAACAACTGCTGGCAGAAGCGGCTCAATTAAAAGAGCAAGATGAAGCTTGACTGTGACTCTCCGTACAGGACTTTGCGGGAGTGATCATCGTTGGCAGTGACCATGCTAGGTTGATCAGCAGTAAACCCTTGACTTGAGGTATGGCGATGCAGCTAAAAGAAGTGGATGGACAGCTTAAAGCCTATAAGACATCCATTGATGTGATTAACGGACTGGATGATTTTAGCGAGTTTCAGGTTTCTTCACGGGTCGCTTATGAGTTGCAGCAGTCCTCAAGTTTTTTGGCTGAAAACCACTGGTACTTAGCGGTGGGGAGCACTGATCCAACCGCTTCTCTACTTGAGTGGGAAATTACCGTCATTGATGATTCTACGCCTGTTCAAGCTCCTATTAAAGGAGTTGTTGATGTTGAGAGCGGGCTTGCAGTGCTTGTGTAAGCGCTAAAGGACATCTTGGTGAGTCTTAATTGGAATCAAAAAGATATGAATTTGATGTCATAAAGACATCTTAGTGATATGCAAATGGCTTAATGCGATCGCTCCTCAGTTGTTCTCTTTTGTGAAGTCAGCGCTCTCGCTCAATTCAGAAAGACTGCCTCAAGGTCACGGTAGCCACTCAGCACCCGGATTACCTGAATACTGTTGGGTTGGGGAAAGTAGAAGACGATGTAATCGCCCACGAAGAAACCTCGCAGCGAGGGCAGGAGGTAGGTATAGGAGTGTCCCATCTCTGGGAAGTCTGCGATTGCCTTAGCCTTTCGCTTGACCTCCGCCAGGAGGCGTTTAGCAGCCGCTGGGTTCTCACGGGCAATGCGGTTAGTAATGTCCTTCAGGTCTTGCTTAGCCTGGACAGCAAAAAAGGAACGGCTCATCGTTGGGCGTGTTCAATCAAGTGAATGTCTTCCTCTAGCTCAGCAAAGACATCATCCGCATCTACTACTTCCCCACGCTCGATCTGCTCAACGCCAACCATGAGTTCTCGACGCAGCGTTTCGAGTTTCATCTGCTGCACGCGATCGCGCTCTTCTAGCAGCCGTAAGCCCTCGCGCACGACCTCACTTGCAGACAGATACCTGCCGCTGTCAACTTTCTCTCGCACGAACTGTTCTAGTTGTGGGGTCAGCGATACGTTCATAACGTGAACCAGCCAGTGAGGATGTCCCTTTATTGTGCGACTGGTGAGAGGGAATGTCAAAGTTTGTTATTAGACTGCTGCGATCGCCGCTTGCTTGTCCGATCGGTCGTTAGTGCTTCATCAGGCAGGGAAAGCCTACTTCTTCTCAGACCCCTCGCAGGGGCGTACCGAAAGGTGATCGAAGAAACCAACGCAGGCGAGTCTATTTTACGCCCTGAATACCCGTGTCAAGGGCTTCGCAAGTCAGGGTCAAGGTGCTTCGCTTTTTTGGTTGTGTGCTTGCTCGTGCCTGCGCCAGCACGTCACCTGCCCCTTGACACTAGCCATTGTCGCTCGAACTAAAGTCAACCGGAAGGCGTGAAGGGAGCGCGTTGCGTTTGGTTTTAGTTTATGCGCTCTGTGCCTTTTGAGTTTGTGTCGGGTTTGGCGGCTGAGTTCGGTGCGGTTGAGTGCTGCTGGCGGGAGAGCGATCGGTCGTTTACTGGGTTTGTGGCTGAGGTGTGGTTTAGCTCCTTGCCTGGTGAGTTCGCGGCTCGGTGGTCGGCGGTGGTTGGTTATGCGGTGCTGGTGCGCTGTGTGTCGGCTGGTCCGGGTCGGTTTGCGGTCTCGGTGCCTGTCACTGTGCCGGGTGGTGCGGTGCGTTTGGGTCCTGTCTTGCGGGGTTCGCGGGTGCGGTTGGTGCGTTAGTGGTGTGGCGCTTGGGTGCTAGTCGCTCAGGCGCTTTTTTTTGACATGGGTAACGTGGCAGGAAAGATAGGCGATCGCTCAGTCTATGGATCGCTGAGAAGCTGCCGCCCGTGCCCTGTAAATGTTTGGTGAATAGCGATCGCCGTCTGTTGGGGAGGCACCGGCTATCGTGATCACTAGCACCGAGCCAGCCAGTTATCACGAGCGGAGTCCTTCTGCCTGCTCTGGCTCCGTGCCCCGGACAGTAACGGCAAGCGATCGGCAACTTCCCACAGAGACACCCTTATATGGATTCTTCCGTAGGGGGATAGTTGAAGATAAGTTTTTGTTCGAGCTTCAATCTACCAGACAGCCAGGGTCGCCCTGGAATCAGAATGCCAGCCGGATAACTCCCTTCTAGCAACTGAGAAATACGGGCACCACCTACCCCTGTTGGTCCGATCGCTTTGTTGATGTCATCGAGCCAACCAGATAGGTCAGTCACTCCTTTAGGTGTGCTGCCAGAGTAGTTCGGAGCCATCGAGGGCTTGATCACAATGCCTTGAGCAAGAAGGTTTTGATCGAAGGCAATTTGCTTCCAGTCCTCAATGTCTTGGGGTGTTCCAAGCGTAGGCTGCTCGTCTCCTGTCGATCGATTGAGTTCAGCTTCGATCGCTCGTCGGCAGACTTCAGACCAGTTTGCTGCAACGTGGCTCATACGTTCCTTCAGATCATCTGTCACATAAATGTTGATACTAGCCATGCTGCTTATGCGTACTCTAGAAAATTGTGTATGTGCATATGCTGGCACACAACTATAGAGATGTCAGTAGCATGACGATCGGCACCATCTGACGGAACTGCCAGAAGTGCTGTTAGTGCTAACGATAAGAGTTTGCTCGTTCGCGTCTCGTTCTCTCCATCAGCAGCGCTTCGCACTATTTCAAGAGAGAACAGCCACTCACAGCCGTATCTGTCAGCGGCAAAGTCTTACGTGGGGTGTCCATCGCAAAGGATTTTAAGGGTTTCTCCATCCGGAGCCTCAAGCCCTCCCCTTTCCCCCACCCACCGCCCCAGACATTAACAGGGGTTGGTTTGCCACTGCTTCGCCGACCCTTCCTCGCGTTTCCCGTCTTGCGATCGGTTCCTGGTTTCCGGTCGGTTGGTTTAGCAGTGGTGGGCAGGGTGCCCTATGAACTCTATTTCCCTGCCCTAGAAGCTTTTCCATCCCATAGCGCTCCGGTCTGGTAGGGTTGCCGCCTCGCCGTCCCCGGTGCCCTTGCGTTTCCCGTCTTGCGATCGGTTCCTGGTTTCCGGTCGGTTGGCTGGTGGCTGGGTTGGTTCTGCCTGCGCCTACTTTGCGGTTGCCTCCGCTGGCAGGTGTCTTGTTTTAGTCCAGGGCGTTATCCCGTCCGGCTCGTCGCTCTCGTTGGGTTGCCCTGGTGTCCGTTGGTGCCCTCGCGTCTGACGGCTCCCCTTCCCCCCTTGCTACTACTATTATAAGCTATTAATAGCTTATAAACAAGCTTTTATAGCTGAATATATTTGAGTAGACTAAGCTAGCTTGATGAATAGATAAGCTATCAATAGCATACAAACAAGCTATAATAAGCATAGTTGAGTTTGGTTGCTGACATGGTTCGGGCAAAGGTTCACGCTCTCAAAGATGGCTACGCTTTTCTCTCGGTGTCGCCGCGTTTGGCATTGATGTACAAGGCTTTGAAACGTCCTGGTAAAGGTGGACGCAGAGACCGTATTCAGTGTGTTTACTTCGGCTTTGACACAGAGGAACGGGCAAACCAGTTTGTTGCTGGCTTGAAGCGTCAGTTTGGCGAAATCCGCGTAGTAGTCAGAGCGCGCGATCGCCTGCCTGAGTCTGCATGGGAAGTGAAGGTGTGGGAGTTTGAAGGGCTTCTCACGTTCGCTTTGCACTGTGCCCAAGCTGCCTAACACAACGAAAACCCCCTGCTGAGTCTTTGGCGAGAGCAGCAGGGGGTTCCACCAAAACTAGATGGAGAGTCAATTTTATGTCACCTCAAGACGAGCTTGCTTTAGTAAACCGCGATCGTCAGCAAGACCAGGCGGCACAAGACCTTTACCTGAATGGCTGCACCGATGCGGACTTTGGGCGGTTGCCGCAGTATGCCGATACTGCATACCTAGATGGGTATGTTGCCACGCTCAAAAGTCTACCAACGGACGACGCGGGTAGAATTCGGCACTATTCGCATCGTCAGCATTTTGCCTATGGCTATGTAGATAGCCCCGACCCTTGCCACTGTGAGGAGTTCTAGACCGCTGGCACCTAGCCGGGAGTGGTGCCCCGGTGCAATCTTATTGAGAACGCATGATGGCAACAGCAACTCTCATCTCTGGCAAGGTTAAATACGCGGCTGGGCACCCCAAACAGACCCAGTATGGTGAGCGGATCAATGTGGTGATTTCCCGGTTGGATGGGGGCGAAGACATCAAGCTTTGGGGCAACCCTGGAGACGCGATCGCCCATCTGCGGAAAGGTGAGGACGTTTCATTGCTGCATGATGGCAAAGGCTACAAGCTGGTTGCCACTGCCCCAACGCAGCCGAACGGTAATGGCAAAGCCCCTCCATCTGCGAAGCCTTCCACACCTGAAACCTGGAGCGAAGACCATCGGGCAATGGTGTTTGATGAATTGAAGCGTCGGGCAGGGGTGCTGACCTGCTGCCATGAGGAGATGAGAAAGCGCTTTCTGCATCCTCAAACGGGAGAACTCATGGTTTCAGAGGAAACCCTACAAAAGTATGCGGTCTCGCTGTTCCTGGACTTGAAGGAGTTGTGGTGATGACGGCAGGCATTTATCTGATCACCAACACGGTGACGGGCGATCGCTATGTCGGTATGTCGAAAGAAATTGAACGGCGCTGGCAAATGCACCGATGGCAATTAGAACGAGGGATTCACAAGAATGAGTTTCTGTTGCAACTGGCTCGGGAGCATGGCGTATCATCCTTCAATTTTGAAATTTTGGAGGTTTACCCACTGGAGGGCAGGTTTAGTTCTGTCAACGGACTTAAGCTCAAACGGATGGAGCGGCATTGGATTGAAAAGCTGAACCCCTCCATCAATGTGAATAAAACTAGCTTAGGGCGGCAAAGGCTACAGGAAGCATGGACAGAGGAACGCCGTCAGCGGATGTCAAAGCTAATGAAGGCGTTTTGGCAGCGACGCAGGGAGAAACCGTGATGCTATCCTTAGCGTGGATGTTAGCTATCAGTAACGTGGCAAGTCAGGAACGAGCAAAGGCGATCGTGAATGCGATCGTGGAGGAAGCCAAGGCTCTGTGGGGAGAAGACTGGTTTCCGGCGTTGGTGCGGAAGTATTGTGAAATCGAGATTGCGGAGGGTGGCGACCCGGCGAAGGTGACTCCCCTGAATCGGCGCAGTCAGATCCTATTTCTAACGGAGGACGCGAAAGCGGATGGGAAGCAGAACCCGAAGCTGGAGACGTTGCTGAAGCTGGCGGATGCGGTGGGAGCAGAGATTCAGCTTGTGTTTACGCGGCAGGAAGTGAGACGGTTTTAGTGAGATAGGATGGGGCGATCGCTGCGGGACTATCACCGAAATCTAAAACTGGGTGTGCCTAGCAGGAAAGATTAGTGTTCAGCTTTTTGCTCGATAGGCTACTTCATGCAGTAGCAGCATAAGGTAGCCCATCCTTCTATCTACCCTACAATCGGCACTCAGTAAGGCTTAGTAGATTGTTTGGTTGTTCTCCGTCAGGCACAGTTTTGAGATATTTATTCCCATAACGACTGACAGCGACTATAACGTCTACGACATGACCAGCTTTTCTAACGAAGAAAGCGGAAGTACCACTTTCAATCTTTTGAATAGCTGTTTGTTGAGTAAGAAGCCAGCGGGAACCGTTGGTATCCTTGCCCCCTACATGCGTAATTCGCTCATGAGGGTTTGGGCGATCGCTCTTGTTGACACAGATGATTTCGTGTTTAGAAGCCATAATTGAGAGAGTGTAAACTGTAGTGTGCGTTGAATGCACAATGAAAAGATAACACGAGTTTTTGTTTCTGCAACAACTAATGACATAAATTGCACACTGTAGTTGGTAAATTGATGTGGAGTTCTAAACTTGCTTCCATGAGAATCATTTATGACACCAGAAGATTTTGGAAAAATAGTTCGAGAGCGGAGAAAGCAGGAAGGTTTAAGCCAAGAAGAATTGGCTGATAGGGTTGGCATCTCTCGCAACTACCTTTCACAAATTGAACGAGTGCAGGCGACAAACCTTTCTTGGCAAGTGATGGAACGCCTTAGTGCGGTGCTGGGACTACAGGCGGATCAAGATACTACTACTCTGCCTCCTGGTTTGCCTGAGTTTGCTGAAGCTGCCAGTCTGCCTCCTGATGACGTTTTGATGTTGGCTCGGCTTAAGTATCGGGGGCAGCAACCTACTACTCCTGAGAAGTGGGAACTGCTCTATAAAGTTATAAAGATGGCTGTTGAGGACTGATCCGTGAGCGAGGTTGACCCACCACAGCCTTATAGAAACCCAGGACGAGATTTTTTGCTCCAAAATGGGTTGCTGAGAACTGAAAAGGATATTTATCGATATGTTGAATTTTTGCGCCAACAATCTGGACTAAGTGATGCTCCTCCAATTGACCTATCAAGAATTTATAGATGCTTTGGCATTCCCACACCTCGACGTGCCCCACTAGAGGAACAGCAGGGCATCTTATTGGATAGTGAAACGGGAAAAATTTTGATTAAAGAGGATGATCCCATCGGTCGTCAGCGATTCACTGAGGGACATGAATTGTTGGAGTTGTTGTTTGCTGCTCAGGATAGTCTAGGTGGAGTAAACTCAATCCCTGTTTCGATGGAACGGGAGAAGGAGCGACTCTGTGACCGAGGATCGGCAGAGTTGCTAATGCCTACCTCCTCATTTAGACCTATGTTGAATGATTTAGGAATTTCCTTCAGCACGGGACAGACTCTTGCGACCTTATATCAAACATCTCTACTAGCAACGCTGCTGCAAATGCTCCGACTAGAACAAGGAGATTGCGCTTTGGTGGTCTGGCACTTTGCATTTAAACCCAGCGAAGTTAAGAATTCTGGTCATTCAGAAGCGTTTCTACAGAAGAAACCGAGAGTGTTGTGGAGTATGTCAACCGAAACCTGGACGGGAGGTTATATTCCCAAGAGCAAATCAGTTTCATTTGACTCGTTGTTGTTCCAAACATACGACATTGGACATCCTCACAGTGGAGCAGAGATAATTAACCTGGGTCAAAGGTCAATCTCCTGCTTAGTGGAAGCGATGCGAGTTCAAATGGGGGATGATAACTGTGTAATGTCTTTACTTCACATGCTGCATGAATAGCATCTGGAGTTTGAACCGCTATGTGTCTACGGTCGAGAAGGCGATCGCTGATCCATTGAGCGTGAAGGTTGAGACGCTGGAGTGGGTGAAGCAGGCGATGGGGATTGAGACGCACTACTCGATCGTGGAGCGGCGGGACGTGTCGCTGGGGTAGAGCAAGTCTCTCCAATTTTCATTATCTCTTCTGATTTATAGTATATTTGTACTAAAATAAGATCGGCTAAATGTGATGCAAGATCATCCTGTAACACTTACTAGCCAGGAGTGAGGTGTGTCAGTTCGATATGAAGTTCCAATCATTCGAGAACAAGATAACCAAGCCGTTACAGCCTGGTTGGTGACGCTGGGTGAAAAACACCTGGATGATTTTGAAGTGTTTTGGAAAGGGCGATTACGGCGCTCGGAGCAAGAGGATCAATTCTGGGATTGGGAACTAAAGAATCGGGTGTATCTTTCTAGTGCCAACTATGAGGGGTACGCCGTTGAACATGAGCAGATTACGCAAGGGTTAATGTTGATCGAAACGCGGGGACATCGATCGCAGTTTGAGCAACATCGACGACTGGTCTATGTTCATTCGTTAGCATCTGCTCCGTGGAACCGCCCGAGTCTCCAAAATCCAGTTGAGTTTCGAGCAATCGGGCGTACACTACTACAATTTGCACAGTTTCGGAGTGAAGCATTAGGCTATGACGGGTTGGTTGGACTGCACGCATTACCAGGGGCGGAGGGCTTCTATCGCAAGATGGGCATGATTGACTGTGGTGCGGATGAAGCGAAGGAGAACCTGACGTATTTTGAGTGGTATCGCCGCCGTCCCTCATTGTTGGATGAGTTGGATCTTTAAGCCGGACTGTGACGCTAGCAAGTTGCCTGGGGGAAACAATGGAGTTCAAAATTACCGAGGAAGAAGCACGGGAATTTGCTCAGTTAGAGGAAGCTGCGGGGTGTGATATTGGCGCAGGTTTTGACTGGGGAACAAGCCTTGGGACGTTTTTAGCCAGTGCTAACAGCTATGTAGACCATGAAAAGCTGGTGGAGTTGTTACGCGATCGCCTGGGAACTGTGTTATCACAGGAGGAAATTGAGGACGCTGCCCGTAGTTTTCAAGTGCAGTTGCACGATCGCGTCGTTGAGAAATACCAGGCTCCCAAATCGGCTTGAAATAAACAAGGACATGGCATCGGAATCTCAAGCAGACTTGAACAAATCAGTACCCCTGAGTCAAGGGCTGGCAAAGCGTCGTTCCAATCAATCAGCCAGTCAGCCACTAGCTAATGTCGGCGAGGATCGACTCCGAGAGATTTTGGGAGAAGTCATTGATCAGCGAGTTTCAGAAAAGATTGTTCGGTTAGAAACGAGCATCAATCGCATGGTTGATCACTTTGAAGCAGTGCGGCGCGGAGAAGCAGAAGATTCGGCGCTGAGAGTGACAACCGACATGAGTGCGGCGGATATAGCGTTGGCTGGAATCCATCTGCCAGCCGAAGAGTTCTACCCTCATACAACTGAAATGCTGGCGGATCAGTTAAGTATCAAACTTCATATCGTTCAAAAACTGATCAAGCAGCTTGAGTTAAAAGGGAATTTGGAATACCATCGGGCTATCAAAACGGGCAAGAGCGAAAAGAGCCAGGTACAAAAGTATTCTGACGCTGCGTTGCAACGACTCAAGGATTCTCTGAAAGTGTCTAGCTCAGTTGATTGAAGGCTTCTGTTGCCAGATCGATCGCTGACCCGTTGAGCGTGAAAGTGGAGACGCTGGAATGGGTGAAGCAGGCGATGGGGATTGAGACGCACTACTCGATCATGGAGCGGCGAGAAGTTTCGTTGAGTTAAATTTGAAAACTTCTACTTATTAATCGTGGGGATGATTCGTAAAGCGACTTTACTGCTTTCGTGTGTTGCGCTTACAACCCTATATATGACAAGCCCCCACTGAGTTCTCACCTCAACGGGGGGACAAGCCAAAACGAAAGTACTGTTCTTTCAGAAAGATATATTGTTACGGCTTGGCTCTAATGTCAATTGATTGTGAAGATTCCGTAAAGCTAAAACGCCTGTACACATCAGAACCTCGTTAGGTTAACAGAAACTTGATACAGCTTTCATACCGTTTTTATAAAGTTTCAGTGTAAACGGAGCATCACGTATGTTTTATCAAGAATTCTTTGGTAGGCTATTGCAGATCGAAAAAGACTCTAATTACCTGTCTTCTAGATCGGTTTCTGACAGCAGGTTCTCACCCTGTTGCTGGGGACAAGCCAGAACGAAAGTACTGTTCTTTTTCGGTGAGGTTTGCCCCTTCAGGCACGTTTCCATAACGTGCATCTGCGTTCTCGGAACGTAAACCTTACTGGGTGAAATATGACTCCCAACGAAGATGCCCGCGCATTTCGGGCTGAAGTTCCTGTTAGTCCGAGCACCCCGCTTGGTCTAACCGAAACTACGATCGCCAAACTAGCGGAGTACGGAGGTTTCATTGCTTCTGTACTGGCGCTCTGCCTATTTTTCTGGGTGCTGACCCAGTTTGTGAAGGAGGTTAAGGAAGACTAACTTTGACCCGTGCTGTGGGTCTGGCGAGATTCCCCTGTCAATAAAAAGCAGGGGAACCTCCTTCTCTATCATCACCCTCCCCTCTCTCAGTTCCCTCTATGCGGTACGTCCACCTGAACAGGCACGTAGAGCGCTAACCCTTCCTCGCCTGCTGTAACTGGCTGCACATCCTTATCAATGCCACCAACCAGTTCCAGCACAACTGTCGATATCAGAATTAACGTGCTGATTGTGAGCCGACCCGCGATCGCTCGTAGCACTTCACCTAATGCAGACTCATCCATCCCGTTAA
>JAESFU010000412.1_pt1 | contig 25435 bp, 22 predicted proteins | sample 9269461 | NCBI WGS metagenome assembly JAESFU01 (sample SAMN14502556, study PRJNA617107) | algae metagenome | isolation source: Stenomitos rutilans HA7619-LM2 and co-occurring heterotrophs from cave walls | place: USA: Waikapalae cave, Hawaii | collected 2009-07-28
GCTCGCAAGGCCTCCACCGTTCGACACAACGCCCGCGAGCTGCACCTTCGAAAGCAACTCACACTCCTCAAACTGCATCGACCGCACATCAAGCCCCGCGAGATAGGCCTGCGGCTCAAAAGCCTGCACTTCCCTCCCGCGATCATCCACGATGGTCCGCCCCTGCGTCATGGCCGAGAGACTACCGCAACTTCGATCTTCATAAAGTGTCCCGCCACGAGCGTCCTGCTCTCTGTCACGCAAAGCCCACCACACCCTCCCCGTCTTCAAATCCAGAAGCGAGCCCGGCCCCCAATCCGCCGATGAATACCATCCGGGGAGACTTACACCCCGATCAAAGACCCTCCATGCACGTACTCCTGCTCAATCAGGCGTTTTATCCGGACGTCGTCGCCACCGCCCAGCACGGCAAGGACCTTGCCGACGAGCTGGTCCGCCGTGGACACCGCGTCACCGCTGTCGCCTCGCGCTCGATCTACGGCAAGGCAGGCGCGGTCCTCCCCAAGAGCGAACTCGTCACCGTTCCAGGCGGCAAGCACCCGATCAAGATCGAGCGCGTCGGCGCCAGCATCTTCGGCAAGGCCGGGTATGCAGCCCGCATCGCCGACTTTGCACTCTTCTACATCCTCGCCTTCGCCAAGGTCATCTCGACCGACCGCCCCGACGTCGTCGTGAGCTTCACGACCCCGCCCTTCATCGGTCTGGTCGGCATCATCAACCGCATGGTCCGCGGCAGCAAGGCTGTCTACTGGGTCATGGACCTCTACCCCGATGTCCCCGTCGTCTGCGGCATCATGAAGCGCGAAAGCCTCGCCACCCGCTTCTTTGAAGCGCTCAACCGCTTCATCCTCCGCCACTCCGATGTCGACGTCGTCCTCGGACGCTGCATGCGCGACCTGGTCCTCTCCAAGGGCACGCCCGAAGACCGCGTCCGCATGATCTCGATCTGGTCCGACACCGACGGCATGGACCCGATCGAACCCAAGGACAATCCCGTCCGCACCGCGATGGGCATCCCTCCCACCGACACCGTCGTCATGTACTCGGGCAACTTCGGCATCGGCCACGACGCACAGACGCTCTGCCGCGCGATGGAACGCCTCCAGAACGTCCCGGGCCTTCGCTTTGAGTTCGTCGGCGGCGGGAAGCGCCGCGGCGAGGTCGAGAAGTTCATCAAGGAACGCAACCTCACCAACGTCCGCTGGCACGACTACGCCCCGCGCGAAAACCTCGGCCGCTCCCTCGCGGCAGGCGACATCCACATCATCTCCCTCAAGGAAGGTGCAGAGGGCGTCATGGTCCCAAGCAAGCTCATGGGCATCCTCGCAGTAGGTAGGCCCTCGATCTTCATCGGGAACCCTGCATCCGAAGTCGCCCGCGTCCTCACCGAAACCAATAGCGGCATCGTCGTCCGCGAAGGCGATGACGCAGGTCTTGCAGAGGCCATCAGGTCGCTCGCAAACGACCCCACGCGCCGCACCGAAATGGGCAACAGCGCCCGCCGCGCACTCCACGGCACCTACGACGCCCACACTGCCTGCCGCCACTGGATCGACCTCCTCGAGGAAGTCACGGGCGAAAAGCAGCCTGCAGTCCCTGTCGGGCAGCACGCCCAGCCATCAAGCCACGGCTGAAATCAGTTCAAGGCGATAATCGCTTGATGCACAACTGCACCGCTCGCTCGCATACCTGCGCGGCCCACCTCTGCATATACAATTCGCTCCAGACATCACTCGATCACCCTTCAGGCTGATCGAATTCGCATCATGAAGCATCTGCTTGGGAGGCAGGGTTGTTGAATGACATCGTCACACTCGCGCACGGTCCATACTTCCAGGGTGCAGAGTGGGCCTTCACCATCATCGCCCTCTTTGCCTTCCGCCCACTTATCTACCTGCTCCTGGCACGCTGCTTCATACAGCGCCCGCACCATGTCTCGCGCCCGTGGCACAGAATCGGGGCACTCATCTCCATCCGTCTCCTCCCCGATCTGCTCATCCTCACGCCCCTGATCAACCTCTTCGATCCAATAAGCCTCGTAGCGTTCTTCCTGATAACGCCCCTCCTCATACTCCCGCTGGCAGGGAGCCTCATCCTCGGGCTCAAAGGACAGCGCCTCGGTGGCTGGACCGTTACATCTCTCATGGTCGATCCCCCGATCTACTTCACCTGCTTTGTTGTCATCGTGAGCGGCATCGATGATGGCTTTGCAAAAATCATCGCCCTTGCATGTGCAGTCGCGATGCTTGGTCTCCTGGCCATCACCGCCACCATGCTCTCGCGCGACCCCAAAGCCCAAGATCCTCTCGCACCCACCTGCACGACCTGCGGCTACAACCTCACCGGCATCACAACTGCAACCTGCCCCGAGTGCGGAAAGCAGGACGCACCCCCAGCGTCCTGACTCGATCGCACGCAAATCCCGTTGCCACCGGAACAGCCCTTCCTGTAAACTCGCTCCACGCACGAGGGAGCAATACATGGAGAAGGATCCGTTCGATCAACGCGCAGTATTGCCGCTGTGCCTGACCGCCATCCTGATGCTCGGTTGCCAGTATCCATCTGAAAGAGCCGCGCCGATCATCATCAACGCGACCGATCAGAACATCGATGTCGCGATGTTTTTCCCTATATCCAGGCGATCGCAGGAACGCTTCAGCATGACCGTGCCCCCCGGCGGGAAGGTCCATCAATCCATGGTCCACTTTACGACCGTGGATGACTCAGAACGTCCCACTGCTCGCATCACCAGCGGCGACGAGGAATGCAGGATCACGTTCAGCGAAAAGAAGCAGCAGTACGAAATCATCCTCGTGAGCGGCACGCTCGTCGCACGTCCGATTCCTAAGGCCGCGAACAACGACGTTCTGGAGGCAACGCGATGAACCTTTTGCGCACCTCTGCACTCACGCTCTCTGCCTCAATCGCCCTCCTCGCAGGCTGCGAGTCCACGATCCTGATCGACGCGCACAACACCACGCAAGACGCAGTTGAAATCCGCATCGACTCATACTCACGCCACACGCAGAGCAAGTTCTACGAAGGAACCCTCGCCCCCGATTCTCACATCCGCTTCGAGCAGCCCGTCAACGCAGAATCCACGCGCGGCTACAAGTTCACCGTCCTGCCTCGAAGCACGCCAGGCGTGGAACAAAGTTCTCCCGGCGCCTCCGTCGCCCTCCCACACAAAGGCACCTTCCACATCGAAATCTATCAGAGCCCCACCGGCCCCGACCTCCGCCCACTCCCCACCAAATAGTCTCCTGCTTTCGCAAGTCTGCTTCTGCTGCCTTTCCCCTTTCATATCGACCTCTGTGCGGCTCTGTGCTCTCCGTGATCTCTGCGTTCAAATCTGTTCTTCTCTACCCGACCGGCAACTGTCCCTCCATCTGCCAGTCCTTGATCGCCTGGATCGGCGTCAGCAGCATGATCACGTTCAGCGTCAGGTTGTCCTTGATCGTCACAAGCAAGATGATCTCAAACGCGATGAAGAGCATCAATGTCTTGGTGAACTTCAGCCACTGCGCGATGTAAAAGCCCAGCGCACAGAACAGAACATCGCATGTCGCGTTCGTCACGCTGTCCCCCATGTAATCCAGCGACATCGTGACCGACCGGTACCGCTCGATCACCCACGTCGAGTTCTCTGCAATCTCCCACACCGCTGCAATGAGCACCGACAGCACGAGCCGCCACGGCGTCGTCACCTTCGCTGCAAACGCAGGGAATCGCCGCGGTCCCACGCGATCAAACAGCCAGTGGAACATGCACCAGAAGATCAGCCCGTGCGAGATATGCGAAATCGTGTACGGGTCCGACACGTGCTGCGAGCAGTGGCTCGACCACACGCTCGATTTCCAGAGTTCCCAGCTCCCGCACTCGCAATACCACACCCGCCCCTCAAGCCGGACGATCACCACCGTCGCAATCAATATCAGCACGACCGCCGCCGCTACCTGCCGTGCAGTTCTCGACCCATCCGGCACCGGAATCGCTGCCTTTTCCATGCACGACAGCCTATCGACTCTCGCGAATCCCGGTAGACTGATTCCTCAACGATTCTCCCTGCTCGCAGCCGATACACAACGCCGTACTCCCCTCGCTCCCACTCTGCACGCACCCTCCGCAGGCGAACGCATGAACACCATGCTTCAGTTCATCGCGATCGTCTCGTGGCTCACCGCTGCATGGTGTGCCTTCATCTCCATCCGCAAGATCCTCCGCTTCCGCCGCTCTCCCTCGCTGCCCTGCCCGGGCCCCTCCACATGGTGGCACGACTGGATCCTCCCCTGGTCCTGGACCTCCTCAAGCCAGTGCGGATACGACCTGCGCGGTCTCGCCCCGCTGCAGCCTACTAACGAGCCCTCCACCGATACGGTGAGCCCTGTATCGCACCCTGTACCCATCCAATGCCCCGAATGCGGCGGACACACCCACATCGATCGCCGCCGCCTCATCCTCCGTGCATCCAACCGCCCCATCGCCTTCACCACGCTCCTCATTCTCGCCGCGATCCTTGCCACACACATCGCCTGGATCCGCAACGACGCATGGATCAGAATGGCCCCCACTGCTCTGCTGGCCCATGCAGCGACCTACGGCAAGCTCACGCCCGAAAGCGTCTACGACGAACTCTCGGACCGTGCACGAAAAGACAACAAAGAAAGCTGGCAGTACGACTCGCTCATCAAGTCTGCAATCAGCAATCTCCACGATGACGCCCTCCACTTCAACGCAGAGTGGGCCTTTGACGTCCTCACTTCCGCAGGCGAGCGTGCAGTTCCACGCCTTGAACGCGAACTCAACTCACCCGACTACCAGGTCCGGCAATTCGCTGCATCGCTCCTCATCCTCCATTGGGACCACAGCCGCCCCGGCTCGCGATACGCCCACACGTACGAAACTCCATACCTCCCGCCCGATCTCCTCATCAAAGCCGCCATCGAAGCACTCAAGAGCGACAACATCAGCTTCGTTCACGCCAATGCAGCCGATTCGATGGAGTTCCTCTCGCAGATTGATCGCGACGTTGCCCCAGACGTCGAGCAAAGCCTCGCCCCATCGCTCGATTCATCCGATCCGCAGGAACGCTTCCTCTCTGCTCTCATCCTCGGCCTGCGCGGTGCATCCGCGCACGCACCCAAAGCCGCCCCGATCCTCGCAGAGCACCTCAAGCACAATTCCATCACCAACGACGCCGCCCCCGCTGCACGCGCCCTCTACCTCCTCGGCCCTGCCTGCCTCCCTGCCCTCGAACCCCTCCTCACTTCACTCGACACACAAGCAGCCAGCGCCGCCCTCCTCATCCGCCTCAACATCCTCACCCCCGGCGAACCCCTCGAAAAACGCAAGGCCCTCAACTCCATCACCAAGCTCTGCCACGATCCCACCCTCGAACTTACGCGCCGCCAGATCCGCGAAATGATCCGCCACGCCCTCTAAAGCACTGAATGCCACGACACATTCTTCATAATTCATCTACTAGCACTTCGTTGCAAATTTACTAAGCGTCGCAAATGATTTGCATTTTCTTTTTATCACATTTATATCAACATGGCCTGCAATTTTAGCATTATGTATGTCTGGAACATACCTAGGCTTGGAATTATTGTCGCGAGAATGCTTGACAAGCAAATTTTTAGGATCGCGCAGCGATTCTGGATTTGCGACATCAGGTATACGCATACGATCTAGCGCCTTGGATACTGCATCCGGATCAGCTATCAACCAGGCTTCGATCATTTGAACAGGAATTATTATAATCGTATCGCCGCCAAATGCTGGTGATATGATTCTAAAAATTTCACTTGCAAGCTTTACAGGATCCTCGTTATCTGCATCACGACAAACAAGCAGACTCTTCGCCCCTAGATTCTTACACATTTTGGCGATTTTTTCACCTTCTCGCAATATATTACCCGCACCTCGAACGCCCCGCTTCGCTACACACTTAGGACGGTGTCCTCCTCGCATTTTAGAAAGAAAAACGCACAATGTCTCAATATCAGAATCTGATTCAGCAATAATTGCAATCATAGTTCAGGTTATCGCATCTAAAAAATCACCAAGGGTACCACGATCACGAAGATACTCACGTGCAGCACTGAGTTCGGACTCAGTGAATCGCCTTGCGGAAGTAGACCCATCAGATGCATCAATGAGTCGAACTTCTTCGGGAAGCATAAGGTCTAGAATATCGGAAGAGTGAGTAGAAAATACCATCTGCGAACCATTCGCATATTCACGAAATACGCCAATTACCTTTTGGAGGAGTCCGTGATGGATTGAATCTTCTGGCTGCTCTAACAGCGCTACACTACGATTGTCAACAAACAGAATTGACAGAAGACGCAGGACTCTTCGTGTACCTGCAGAAAGGCTGGAATACAGAACCTTTAGTCCTGCACCACCAAGTTTCTTTGCTGGCATATATGAGATGTAGTATCGTTTTTCGATACCGCTCGGACTTGCAAATACAGTCACCTCTATATCGTCAACAAGCTCAATTCCATCAGAACCTACGAGCGTTTTAAATTCTTGGAATTTCGGCTTTTCATATTCCCAAAGATAGAGGATGCGATACGCAATCGAACTCGCCGGAACACCCATAGATTCATACTGCTGCAGCCAAGCACGATACTCCGATTCAGTGACAATATCTTTCAGATCAGAGCGGTCATCCAGTGAGTAATAAGATATGTCCTGAAGATAATTCTTAACACGCGTGACGTGTGCGGCAGCTGGATCTGAAATGGAAAAGAGGCTTGCAATTACCGATATAGCGGATGCTGCTTCATTAATTGAAATCTGCTCGTGCTTTCCAAATGTAATAATTGTGGGTCCTTCTCGAATCAGTACTGTTGTCATTTTTCCGTTATCAAGTACATGAAGCTCTTCCATGTACTTAATTGCGAACGACTTTTGCCGAGAAATATCGCGAGTGCCGACAGTTGACACTTTATATGTATACTGAAATGACTCAACGATAAAACTAATCGTGATACTAGCTGGCGAACTGGGGACTCCAAAGGGTCTGGCTTGATCACCTTGCGACGCAGACGCAAACCCGGCAGTTGCCGCAACCGCTTGAAGAATTGTGGTTTTCCCTACACCATTGCGACCAACAAGCGCAATGAGCGACTGCGACAGATTGACGTGGCAATCCCTGCAACTGCGAAATCCCTCGATGTGGACATCAACCAGCATGGCTAAGCGTATCGGCATACGGCAGGAATCGCCAACAAAATGCTGGCGTTCCCTGCCGAAATGCGAACCCTAAACGACCCAATCGAACTTAGCCACTCTCGCTCGACTTCCGCATGCTCCGCCACCCTATCCCCTTATGCGTCCCTCCCTGCCCTCCGCGCTTCCATGTTCTCTTCTTCCTCGTAAAAACAAAAAGGCCCGATCTCTCGATCGGGCCTTCGTACTCAGTCTGGAAACTCACCCGCGATCAGTCGCGTTCGACTTCCTCACGCTCCGCCATGATCGCCGCCTGAGCAGCTGCAAGGCGTGCGATCGGCACGCGGAAGGGCGAGCACGACACGTAGTCGAGCCCTGCCTTGTGGAAGAAGTGCACGCTCTTGGGGTCGCCGCCGTGCTCGCCGCACACGCCGACCTTCAGATCGCTCTTCGTGCTCCTGCCCCTGCTCGTGCCCATCTCGACCAGCTGGCCCACGCCGCCCGTGTCCAGGCTCTGGAACGGATCGTTGGGAAGCAGGTCGCGACGGAGATAGTCAGGCAGGAACGAGTTGATGTCGTCACGCGAGAACCCGAACGTCATCTGCGTCAGGTCGTTGGTGCCGAAGCTGAAGAAGTCCGCTGATTCCGCGATCTCGTTCGCGGTCACCGCTGCACGAGGAATCTCGATCATCGTGCCGATCTTGATGTCCAGACGGTTCTTGAACTCCTGCTCGGTCCTGACCTTCGCGATCGTCTCTTCGACTTCCGCGCGGAGAACCGCCAGTTCCTTCTTCGTGCCGACCAGCGGGATCATGATCTCAGGCAGCGCCTTGATGTTGCTCCGGAGGCAGTCGATCGTCGCCTCGACGATCGCCCGCACCTGCATCGCGAGAATCTCGGGATACGTCACGCACAGGCGGCAACCGCGGTGGCCCAGCATCGGGTTCATCTCGTGGAGCTGGTTCACGCGCTGGCGAACCTTCTCCGCCGAAACCTTCAGCGTCTTTGCCATCTCGGCCTGGTTCGCATCGTCGTGCGGCAGGAACTCGTGGAGCGGCGGGTCGATCAGGCGGATCGTCACCGGCAGGCCCTTCATCGCCTTGAAGATGCCGATGAAGTCGTCACGCTGATAGGGCAGGAGCTTGTCGAGTGCCTTCACCCGCGCGTCCTGCGTCTCAGCGAGGATCATCTCGCGCATCGCCTTGATGCGGTCGCCCTCGAAGAACATGTGCTCAGTGCGGCAAAGGCCAATGCCTTCAGCGCCGAAATCACGTGCACGCTGCGAATCCTCGGGGGTGTCCGCGTTCGTGCGGACCTGGAGCGTGCGGTACTTGTCCGACCACTTCATCACCTGGAGGAAGTCGCCCGAGATCTTGTCGGGAACGCGGCGTGCCACGTCGGTGTCGAACACCTCGCCCGTGAACCCGTCGACCGAGATCACGTCGTCACGGCCAAAGGTCCTGCCGCCGACCGTCATCGTGCCCTTGTGCTCGTCGATGTGCATCTCGCCCGCGCCGACGACGCAGCACTTGCCCCAGCCGCAGGCAACGACTGCTGCATGGCTCGTGCGGCCGCCCGTCGAGGTCAGAATGCCTGCAGCCATGTGCATGCCTTCAACGTCTTCGGGGCTCGTTTCTTCGCGAACCAGGATGACCTGCTCGCCCTTTTGTGCACGGCGAACTGCTTCGTCCGCGGTGAACGCGGGCTTGCCGATCGCAGCGCCCGGTGATGCAGGGATGCCGCGCGTGATCACGTTGGCCTTGCGCTTCCCTGCAGGGTCAAACGACGGCAAGAGGAGCTGCGTCAGGTCGCCTGCAGGAATGCGGAGCAGCGCCGTCTTCTCGTCGATCAGGCGCTCCTTCACCATGTCGCAGGCGATGCGCACTGCAGCAGTGCCGTTGCGCTTGCCCGTGCGCGTCTGGAGCATGAAGAGCGTCCCGCGCTCGATCGTGAACTCGATGTCCTGCATTTCCTTGTAGTGACGCTCAAGCTTCTGCTTGATGTCCAGGAGCTGCTGGTACACCTTCTTGTTCCACTTGGGCATCTCCGAAACGTGCTGCGGCGTCCTGATGCCTGCAACCACGTCCTCGCCCTGCGCGTTGATCAGGAACTCGCCGTAGAACTCGTTCTCGCCCGTCGCGTTGTTGCGGGTGAACGCAACGCCCGTGCCCGAGTCGGCGCCCATGTTGCCGTACACCATCGACTGCACGTTCACCGCCGTGCCGTTCAGGCCGCGGAGGTTCTCGATGCGACGGTACTTCACTGCCTTGTCGCCGTTCCAGCTCTTGAACACCGCCTGGATCGCAAGCTCGAGCTGCTTGAACGGGTTCTGCGGGAAGACTTCGCCCACGTACCGCTGGTAAACAGCCTTGTACGCCTCGCACACCTCGATCATGCCCTCTGCAGGCACGTCCGTGTCGAGCTTGGCGTTGTACTTCGACTTGATCTTGCTGAACTCATCGTCGAACAGCTTGTGATCGACGCCCATCACCACGTCGCCGAACATGTCGATCAGGCGGCGGTACGCGTCGTACGCAAAACGCACGTTGTTCGTCGCGTTCGCAAGGCCCGTCACCGCTGCATCGGTCAGGCCCAGGTTCAGGATCGTGTTCATCATGCCCGGCATCGACACTGCAGCGCCCGAGCGCACCGAGACGAGCAGCGGGTTGTCGTTGCTGCCGAACTTCTTGCCAAGCTCCTTCTCGAGCGTCGCGATGTTCTTGTTGACCTCGTTCATGAGGCCATAGGGGAGCTGCTCCCCGTTCTTGTAGTACGCGCCGCACGTGTCGGTCGTGATCGTGAAGCCGGGAGGAACCGGCAGGCCGATCGACGTCATCTCCGCCAAGTTCGCGCCCTTGCCGCCAAGGAGCGTCTTCATCTTGCCGTCGCCTTCGCACTGCGTCCGGCCGAAGTAGTACACCATCTTGCCGGGCTTGGGTTTGTGGCTCGAAGGCTTGTACGGAGCAGCTGCAGACGCCGACGAACCGGCCTTGCGCGCCACCTTCTTGATCGCCTTCTTCGAGACCGAACCCGCCGCGTGCTGCTTCATGGCAACCTGCGACTTGCTGGAGACCTTCTTGCTCATAACGATGCCTACCTCATGCGTGAACGCCCCGACTCCAGACGGCGCCGGATATCGGAACAGGCTCTTGTGCGTTCTCGGAACCTTGGCCCAGCGCGGGCACCGCTCCGAGGACTGAACAGGGGCTAGATATTAGGGACCACTGGTCATTGAGACGAATCACACGCCTGTTACACCGTCATTTACCGAGCAGGATCCATTTATAAAGCAAACACCTCCCAATCCGAATTCCTCACATCTTCCTAACGAGGCACGTCTTCTTCCCCCCGATCCCGCCGCCGTTCTCCTCGCGTGGCCTCCTGAGGAACCGATATTCGCACTCCATTCGGGCGTGTTACATGGCTGGTCGTCCGCTTCCGGCGACCAGCTGACGGTCATTGGCAGGCTCGGCGCTCGCTCGTCCATGCTCCCGCCCGTCGCCACGACCGCGCCGCCATCACGCCCATCGCTCCACGCCGCGACGATCTCCACGCCCTCATTCAACCCTGCATACGTCGGCTTCATCGAGTACGAGCACTGCGTCACCTGGGAGCCGTGTGCATTCCACCACGCACCATCGCACCCCACCATGTCGTGGTTCCGTGCAGACGATGCCCTCCTCTTCAACCACGCGCATCGCGAGTGGTCCATCCTCGGCTCACCCCCGCTGCGCGAAGTTCTTATGAACCTTGCAAAGCACGCCGCGCCACCGACCTTCTTTGCAGGTCCTCTCGCCAGCGTCGAAGGCCAGGGCGCCTACACCCGCGCAGTCGCCCGTGGCATCGAGTACATCCGTGCAGGCGATGTCTACCAGGTCAATCTCTCGCACGAGCTGCGCGGCCCGTTCAATGGCAACACACGCTCTGCCTTCGCCGCGATGATCACTGCCGCAGCCCCTGCACTCGGCTCCTACTTCGAACTCCCCTCCGAGAACAACACCCGCCGCGCCATCCTTTCGCTCAGTCCCGAACTCTTCCTCGACATCGACGGCCGCAGAGTCCAGACCCGCCCCATGAAGGGCACCCGCCCCGGTGCATCACACCCCTCCGAGCTCGATGCCTCCGAGAAGGACCGTGCAGAGCTCAACATGATCATCGACCTGATGCGCAACGACCTCGGTCGCGTCAGCCAGTTTGGCTCGGTCCGCGTTGATGCACACCGCTCGATCGAACACCATGGAAGCAGCACCTCGGGCGGTGTTCTGCAGGCCACCGGCACCGTGAGCAGCACCCTCCGCGATGGCATCACGATCGAGCACCTCCTCCACGCCACATTCCCGGGCGGTTCCATCACCGGCGCACCCAAGATCCGCGCCATGCAGATCATCCGCGAACTCGAATGCGCCAACCGCGAGGCCAATCGCGGCATCTACTGCGGCTCGATCGGCTACATCGATGACGCAGGCAGATCGCAGCTGAGCATCGCAATCCGCACTGCAGTTGTCGAAGGCACGCCCAACCCTGATCGCGCAGATCACGTCGAAAACGGCACCATCTCGTTCCGCGTCGGTGCAGGGATCGTCTCTGACAGCGACCCGCTCGAAGAGTGGAATGAAACTCTCGTAAAAGCAGCCGCGATCCGCGCTATTGCACAGATCACCGACGACAAGCCCGGAAACAATCGCCCATGAGCCACGCAGAAGGCCCTATCTCAAACCGCCCCGGCCCCAAGGTCCGCACCGACGTGGTAGACGTCTACATCTTCCGCCGCATCGAGGGCTATACCGAGTTCCTCCAGATGCGTCGCGTCGGCGATCCGCTCCACGGCACGTGGCAGCCGATCATGGGCCACATCCACGCAGGCGAAACCGCGACCGACACCGCCATCCGTGAACTCGCAGAGGAAGCAGGGATCAACATCGGCGATGCCATCACGCTTCAATCGCCCAAGGAAGGCGAGATCGACGCCTCGATCAAGGGCCTCTGGGCACTCGAGCAGGTCCACCCGTTCTATCTCGCAAAGTCGAACGAGATCATGATGTCCCCGCGCTTTGCCTGCGAAGTCGGCCCGGGCTGGAGCCCGCGTCTCAACGAAGAGCACGACGCGGTGCGTTGGATCGAAACCGGCGACGTCCCCTGGGCCTTCATGTGGCCCGGCCAGATGCACGCGATCGACGAAATCCTCCGCTGCATCGTCCCCGAAGAATCCATCACCCGCGAACACCTCCGCGTCCGCTGATCTCTCTACTTATTGCTTTTGTACGAGACCTTTCAGGCCTCGTATCTCTCTTCTCTCTATCTTCGGGTGCCCTGCTCCGCTGCTCTGAGCGGGGCAGGCTACACACACTTCTACCACACCTCCCCCGTGCCATCAGGATGCTGCTCTGAGCATTCTGATGCTCCTGCCTCCCCGCCAACGACACAACCCAACCCCACCGGGGTCGTATCCAAAAAACTCTTCCACTATCACATCACCCCACCATCACCTCAACACCGCGACGCCTCAATCCCTTGATGCCTCGGTGCCTCGATGCCTCTGCCTTCCTGCATCGCCGCCTGCCGGATCCCGCGCGTGATCCCCGCCACGTCAATCCCTGCCTCTGCAAGCTGCTTGCCGCGCCCGTCCTGCAGAATCCAGTGATCGGGAATACCAAGCCGCACCACCGACGAGGCATCAAGCCCCATCTCCTGCGCCGCTTCAAGCACCGCAGTGCCAAACCCGCCCACCACGCTGTGATCCTCAACCGTCACGATCGGCACGCGCTGCGTGAGCAGATCGCGGATCAACGCCGTGTCCAGCGGCTTTGCAAACCGCGCGTCATACACCGCAACGTCATACTCGGGCGCGAGCGCCTTCGCTGCAGTAATCGAATCAATCGCGGGCGTGCCAAACGCAAGCACCGCAACCGTCGGCACTCGCTTCGCATCACCCGTCCGATGAATCAACCTCGCCTTGCCAAGCTCAAACGCAGGGCAGTCCTGCCCAACCAGGAATTGCGAGACCACATCGCGCGGATACCGCACGCTCGAAAGCCCCACGTCATACCCCGCCATGAACTTGATTGCCTGCACCAGCGACTGCTCATCGATCGCTGCAGTGATCACCGCGCCCGGCAGCGTCCGAAGCAGCGCCGTATCACAGAACCCGTGATGCACCGCGCCATCGCCGCCCACCAGCCCCGCGCGATCCATGCACAGCCGCACGGGCAACCCCTGCAGCGCCGCTTCCTGGAACGCCTGATCAAACGCGCGCTGGAAGAACGTCGAATACACCGCAAGGAACGGCTTGTACCCCGTCTTCGCCAGCCCCGCCATCATGTCAAAGGCGTGGCTCTCGCAGATGCCAACGTCCCACGAGCGCTCGGGGAACTTCGGCAGAACCTTGTTGATCCCCGTTCCATCGGGCATCGCTGCAGTGCACGCGACAACCTTCGGGTCGCGCTGCATCAGTTCCACCATCGCCTCGCCAAACGCGGTCGTGAACGACCTGCCTTCGGACTTGATCTCGACCCTGCAGCCTTCAGACTCAAGCCCTGCAGGCAACTGCCCCGGCTCGCACGCGTTCTCCGTCTCCGGATCCGCTTCCTTCATCACCTGGAACGCGCCCGGCGAATGAAACCTGCTCGAATCGCGCTCCGCAAATTCGTATCCCTTGCCCTTCACCGTCTTGACGTGCAGCACGATCGGCCGGTCGATGTCCCGCGCCTCGCCAAGGAACTCGATCAACTGCGGCAGGTCATGCCCATCGATCGGCCCCACCGTCAGCAGCCCGAAGTGCTCGAACCACCCACCTGCAGCGCCGCCCGACTCATTCACCATCGCCTTGGTCATCTCGCCCACGCGGTGGTACGCACCGATGAGTGAATCGCCGCCCGGCACGTTCTCCAGAATCCGCCGCGCGGACTTCTTGAAGTCTCCGTACCGGTGGCTCAGCCGGAGGCGATCAAAGTACTGCGAAACCGCGCCCTGCGGCTTGCTGATCGACATCCCGTTGTCGTTCAGGATCACCATGAACTGCCGCTTGAGCGTCCCTGCGTTGTTCAGCCCTTCCATCGCGACGCCGTTCACGATCGACGCATCGCCGATCAGCGACACTACGCGCCGACCCGCATCACGCGTCCCCGGCACATACGAATCGCCGTTGAGCATGTCGCCCCGTGCAAGCCCCACTGCAGTCGAGATCGCGGTCCCTGCATGCCCCACCCTGAACAGGTCGTACGGCGACTCTGCAGGTTCGGGGAACCCCGCCATGCCCTCACGCGTCCGGAGCTTGTTCAAAAGCCCCAGCCGACCCGTCAGCAGCTTGTGCGGATAGCACTGATGCCCGACGTCAAAGACCAGCCTGTCGTGCAGGAAGTCAAAGACATAGTGCAGAGCGATCGTCAGCTCCACCACGCCCAGGTTCGGCGCCAGGTGCCCGCCCGACTGCGAGATCTGGTTGGTGATCGCGTGGCGGATCTCTTGCGCAACGTTGGGAAGCTCCGAGACTGGAAGTCTGCGGAGGTCATTTGGGCTGAAAGTCTCGGTGAGAATGGACAAGGTTCGCGCTCACTCTTTCAAAGTTGAGTGAAAGTATAGCGATGCAAAATCCACGAAAATCCTGCCCGCTCATTACTGCGAAACGACCCCAGGTGTTCACCTGAACACATCAAACTTCCACGTCAATTCCCAACCGCTGGATGATGGCCCAACGCGTTATCGGTGCACCACTCGCCGCCGGCGACGACTGCACATCATCACTGCCCACGCAGCGGGCACGATCGAACTCCCCGGCGACGGGATGATGGCAATGAATGTGCCCCCTGCACTTGGCCCTGCAATAGACCAGCCATCCGCCGACAGGAATGTCGGGTTCGACACATCGACACCCCCAAGACCAATCCCGAATTTCGCCAGGTACCCCTCTACCGACAAGAACTCACCGTCGTGCCACATGTTTGAGAGGTTGCCCACGCGAACCAGGAACGTTCGCCCATCGTTCGTAGGTTCGGTCACCACAACGCCCTTGGGTGCCGCAAACAACTCAGCTCCCGTCGCGGCTGACCAGCGATACAAATAGGTCTGCCCGTTCACAACCGTCGACCCCACAAACCACGTGCCGTTCCTGCTCATCGCCGTGGCATCTCCAGGCAGTGAGAGTGGAGTGAGGCCTGCGCCGCGCCTCCAGAGGAACGATCGCGTGTCATGCCCAAACACCGATCCCGTCACCAATGCCATGCTTCCATCACTGGTAAGGCTTGATACGCCCAGCTCCTGCCCGATCGATTCGTACCCGATCCCGGATCTCCAGACACTCGCCTGGCTTGGTGCAGCTTCATAAAAGTTAGTTCTGAACGCGATCGTTGACCCATCGGCCGACACGCCGCCAGAGCGAACGGAAAGACCCGACGAGATCACGTTGCTCTTGCTGCCATCCTTGAGCTGGTACAGCCTTGAGTAGATCCAGTCAGTGCCCTCGTTGATCGTGAGGTACAACGTGGACATGTCCTGGGATCCGTCAACGACCATCATGCCACGATCGCTGTGTATCGTGTGCTTCACGACCAATCCGGTCTCGGGAGTCCAGCGCAGCGCGGTATACGTATCCTGCTCCCACCACTCCGACTTCCATTTGACGGTTGTTCCCGCAAGCGAACGGCCATCCTCGCCCATCACCGCGTTCGAGATGCCGACGCGTGTGACGGATTGCCCAAGCGCTGTGGCCGCTGCCAATGATGTAAACACCGCGACGAGTTGAACCGACACGTGACGCATGGATACCTCCACCGTCCCCTCCTCGTTGCATGCTATCAGATCCTCTCGCCTGCCTCCAAGCACAAACGACCTCGTCGCGTCTTACAATCGATCGTGCCTAGCGCCTCTCGAACCCAAACTTCTCCAGATTCCACCAAGCGCCCCACCATCGCCCTCACCCTCGGCGACCCGCTCGGCATCGGCCCCGAAGTCATCGTCAAAGCACTCGCCGACCGTGACCTACGCGGCCGTGCACACTTTCGCATCTACGGCGTTGAAAGCGTCCTCGCAGACGCTGCACGCTCTGCAGGCATCGAGCCCTTCTGGTGGCGCGTCGATCACAACTCCCCGCTCATCGAGACCACCCACGCACACGACGTCGTCGTCCTCGACTGGGAAAAAACCAGCGGCGAGTTCGGCCTCCATCGCATCGCACGCACATCCCACCGCCTGAGCGGCGAGCTCTCGTTCGTCTTCTGCGATGCAGCGATCGCCGACGCCAAGCGCGAAACGCACGACCCACTCCGTGCCGACGCGATCGTCACCGGCCCTATCAGCAAGCAGGCTTGGTCCATGGCGGGCTTCGGCCGCTTCCCCGGCCACACCGAACTCCTCGCCACTCGTTTCGCCGCACGCCGCAGTGCCATGATGTTCGTCTCGCCCAGGCTCAACGTCGTCCTCGCGACCGTCCATCTCCCGCTCATGGAGATCCGCGACATCTTCACGATCGGCGTCGTCTTTGACGCGATCGACCTGGGCAACGAGGCGATGAAATCACTCGGTATCCGCAGGCCCAAGATCGCGGTGTGCGGCCTCAACCCGCACGCAGGCGAGGGTGGCCTCCTCGGCGACGAGGAAACCCGCATCATCGAACCTGCCATCAAGGTCGCGAACGACGCAGGAATCGACGCACGCGGCCCATTCCCCGGCGACACCATCTTCCTCTCTGCACTCAACGGCAAGTACGACCTCGTCGTCGCGATGTACCACGATCAGGGCCTGATCCCCGTCAAGCTCCTCGACCGCGACCGTGCAGTCAACGTCACGCTCGGCCTGCCCAGCGTCCGCACGAGCCCTGACCACGGCACCGCCTTTGACATCGCAGGCAAGAACAAGGCAGACCCCGGCAGCATGAAGTCCGCGATTGAACTCGCGATCAAGATGTTGCAGCAGTGAGGCCCGACCTCGCACCACAAGCTTTATGAACTGCAGTGCAACGCCATGCCGCTGCGCTGGCGGTGAGCTTTTCCTCCCGTGCAGAGCGTTCGCATTTACAGCCGTATGAAGCCATCCAGCGATGCAAGGCTTCGCGAGCCTGCCTTGACTGCATCACCAAGATTACCTTCGACTGTTTCGATCGATGAACCATCAGAAGACACGCCGGCGACAAAACCAGTATGACCACCCACGAGCTTGCCCGTGCTGTCGTGGCGCGCCATCGTAAAGATGTCGCCTGGCCGCGGGCGATGCCCCTCTGCCCCGAGATAGCAGCCCTTCTGCTCTGCCCACGAACGCAGCGAGGCGACCGAGGGCACATGGCCAAAAGGGCTGGTACCCGTCCTTTCCACGCACCACGAAACAAAGTGCGCACACCAAGGTTCAGCCCGCCCGCCGGTGAAGACATCTACCTCCGGCCCGCGATTGGAACCCGGCGGCGACTCGCGAACGCCGATCTTTTCCTTGGCAAATGCGAGCGCACGAAGACCGATCTCAGAATCGCCGCGCCCCTGCGATGGAGCAGCGGATTGCTTCTGGCCCGTCGCGGGTGAACCAGCAGGCCGTGAATCATCAGCGCTGCCACTGTCCCCGGCCGTAACCCCTCCACTGGCAGGAGAGCCGGACGACTCGTTTCGCGGCACCGCCGTCGCGCTGGACGGCACGTTCGGAAACGCGGGCGACGCCGGCATCGAAGGCGCGTGCGGCGCGGATGGCGGCATGATCAACGCAGGCAACTCGGGCAACGTCGGCAGGAAGCTCACCAGAGGACCAGGTGACGGCAATCCCATCGCCTTGGAAATGTCCTGCAGCGGCGTCAGCAGCGCATTCATCCGCGCGCCTCGCTTTGTTGACTCAGTTGAACCCGGAACTGAATCCGTGAAAGCGCGTGCGGAGCGAGCGAGCTGAGCGCGACTGCATCAATGCTCATCATCGGCCTGCCGTTGCTTTTTCCTGCCGCCATTCCGCACGACACATCGAACGACACGCATTCGATCTCCGCGCCTTGCTTGCTCGCATGGACCATCGCTCGCTGAACCGCCGCGGTGAAGTTCGCGATCACGGCCTCAACGTCTTCCTGAGGCAGTTTCACCGTACCCCGGTTCACTACTCGGCCCCCTCCCTCTGCTTCTTTCGAGGGCTTCTCGGAATGCTGGCTCATCTCGACCCTCCGGTCTTTGCGTCGGGCTCAACCTGCGCGGAGATCGAGTCGGCAAACATCTGCCCGACGCGAGCCATCCCCTCCGCCGCTGCACGTGCCTTCATGGTCAACTTCACACTCACCGTCGGTGTGGATGAGTTCATCTGCGCGTTGTTCGACGTGAACGCCGCGAAGTACGACGGCAACTTCTCGCCCACCGCCGTACGCCCGCCCGTCCCCGGCGCCGATCCTGCGATGACAAAGCGGTATTCAAGCTCCGCGGTGTCAATCGCCATCGGCAGTGGCCGTATCAGGCTCGCCACCGGCGCCCGCACCATCGTGGACTGCCGCAACGACGCGCCAGGCACCGTGGGATCCGCCGTCCCGCTCTCAAACTCAAACTCCAGCTGCCGCGCTCGAAGCACGACCCCCGATTTCCCCTTCACCGGCTCAAACGCCGTCTCGACAAACTCCCCAAGTGCCTGCACCTGTGCCGCAAGCTGTGCCCGCATGAGCGCCGCGATCGGCACGCTCAGCAGTTGACTCATCTCAAGCGGTTGCTTGTCCGGCTGGACATCCTTGTGCGGTTGCTTTGCCATCTCGTTATCTCACGTGGATACGGCAATCGCGCTCCTATCGGAGCGCGATTGCCGCCCAGGTCTTCTTGATATGTTCCAGGCACAACGCAGAACGCGAACTTATGCAGTCTTGGTCACGATTGCATTGTTAAGGATCTCAAGCACGCGCCGGAAGCCTTCTGGCGTCTCTTCCTTCACGTTGAGATTGAACTTGTACGTCGCGCTCCGATCGGTCTGATGCCGTTCAGAACGCTGGTACGTCGCCGATCCCGTCGCCGTGAACTTGTACTTGCTCGAATACTCGGTGCTCGCGCCAACACCCGCATTGAAGTTCAGGAAACTGCCTATCCCGAACCCTCCGCCCACGCCTGCCTTCGCGCTCGATTTCGATTCCAACTGCGCTTCGGCCGAACTCGTGAAACCAAGCTTGCTCGACGAGGCCATCGTCACCACGTCGCGAATCTTGAACTCAAAGCCGATCGCCATATCGTGGATGCGCAGGTTCGGCGTGTGCACCATCGCCATCAGCGGCACGCTCAGCGTGAGATTCTGTTCCTTTGACTCGCTTGGATTGTTCGGATCCGGCACCGTCGATGTGTAGTTGAATGACACCATCCGCGCCGCAGCGCTGCCCGAACCGTTGGCCGCCGCAGGGTCCGATTCCAGAAGTACGTTCTGGATGAAGTCCCCTGTTGAAGCAGCCGCGAGTGCCTGCCCCTTGATCGCCGCCGTAAGCGGCGCGGCAATGAGAAATTCCAGCGGAAGCGCGCTGAGCTCAGCCCCGATATTGACTGCCATGTGACAAACCCCCAGAGTGAGCCCAGCAGGCGTACATCGCCCGCAATGACTCGCTGCTCCCGCCGCAAAACGACATCGCACCTGCTTGTAATCTCAAGTAATTTCCGCCGATCACTCAACCGCACACACAATCCAAATGCTGCAATGATCGGTCGCCAGGTGTCAATGCCAAGTGCCCTGCTCCACCGCTTTGAACGGCCGCGGGCTACTCCTTTTCCCCGCCCCTCTCTTGCCTCACTCCTCACCATCCCGCACCGTCCGCCGAATCAACACGCTCCCTCCGCGCGATCTTGCCAATCTCCCACGAACACGCAGCAGCACTCCAAACACGCACACCGCGACCACGCCGACCAGCATCGAAACCAGTTGATCCGCGATGGCGACCACGTCACCCAGCCTGCCATCCCACCGCACTGCTTCGATCGACGGCGTCGCATGGCCAGTGACGTTGTAAAGCTCCGGATGAATCAGCCGCCGGACAAGATCCCCGTAGAGCGCAATCACCGACACCGACCCGATCACAATTGCAGTGGGCCACTTCAACCTGCGAATCATGCCAGATGCACGCTCAAGCTTCACGCCATACGCGCACGCCGCGATCATGTGCATCGCATACAGCAGCCACAGCAGCCCAGACAGCGTGAAAAGAACGTCCCGGATGCGTGGTGCACTCCCCGGCATGTTCATCACCTCGCGCCCAAGCAGCCTCCACATGAGGCACACCATCACCACCATCCCCACCACCGCGCGAACCGTCAGATCCACCCCTTGCAACGATTCACCAGGTCCGTAGTCTTCCAGCAGCACCTCAAGCACCAGCACCGCACCAACGGTCATCGACATCCCCGCGATCACCAGCCATGTTCGCATGCTCTGGCCCGCGACCACTGCTTCTAGGGCATCAACCGTTCCGCGTGGAATCGACCACACGATCATGCTGATCGGAAGCGCCACAAGCAGGACATGCACCGCAATAACAAACCACCGAAGTGAAGACCCTGTCAGCCTCTCCACGAGCACGCGTGCACCACACCCCGTGCATACTTCACCCCACGCAGTCCATTCAAGCCCATGCCTGCACATCGCACACCGCGATACATCCCGCCCTCTCGACTCCACACGACCATCGACCACAACCCCTCCTCCCTTTCACTCTTGGGGCGGGGCCTTTCGAGGCCCCGTCTACTCCATCTCGTCTTCCTCTTCACCCCGACAGGGGCGCACGAATGTAGCCGGAGGTCGAGCGATCAACGCGAGCGAACCCCCCCCCCCGGAAAACCAGATAAATACTTGGACTACGTGCTGCCTCCCCAAGACTCCGCTCACGCGAACTGTCATCTCAATCACCAGGTGCTCTGCCCCGCTCTACCTCTCCCGTGCCACCGAGATGCTGCTTTGAGCATCTCGGTGCTCTGCTCTTCCCCCACCTCTCACTCTTCCGCCAATCGATCCCGCACCTGCACCAACACATACACCACATACGCGCTCATGACTCCAACCAGCACATTCAACACGCCGCTCGCAAACACGCCCAGCTGATACAGAATCTGATTCATCTTTTCGTGCCATGGATCCACATTGCGGTTCAAGCTGGAGGGCAGATATGTCCTTTGCCACCATTGCTGAACATAGGGCCCCGCAATCATCAAAATCGCGCACACGATGATCGCCGCAGCCATGATGAGCTTCAGCCTCGATAATCGCCGCGCGTGCCTCAGCAGACCTGCTCGCTCAGCGAGCGCGGCCATGACATTCAGCATCCCAACGGTCCATGTCGCACTGAAAATCGCGATGATGCAATCAATGATTTCATGACCGGCAGACCAGGACACACCGAAAACCGCGTACACCATCGAGTCGATGACGCCATCAAGCCACACCGCACGCGCCGCAAGAAGCACGCATAACACCGCACCAGGCACCGTCACCCATCGCATTGTCAGTGAAAGTCTGTTCGACATCATCTTCATCGCGGCAAGCATGCCTGCCAGAATCAGCAGCAAGAACCACGATGCATCATCAATCAGCGGTCCGCTTGAGTTCTGATTTTCCTGCACATGCAGCGTGGAAGGCAGATACCACGCCACTGCACCAGCAGCCACGAGCGCGGCCAGCAAGCCGACCTGCGACCTCAACCTCCGCTTGATCGGCCCATCCATCCCCGCAAACCCATTCCTCGCCCCACACTCCGTGCACGGCACCCCATCATCCCCCGCTGCACGCGGATGATGACAGTTCACGCACAACTCGCCGCTGCTCGACATCGCGTCCCCCTCCTTCATACACCCGCAGCCTACCGCACCCACCAACCTTCAACAACACAGGCTCCCCGTGCCATCAGGATGCTGCTCTGAGCATCCTGATGCTCTTGCTGCTTCTACCACTTCTTGGAGTGGGGCCTTTCCAGGCCTCGCTGACATGCTTTTTACTCCTCTCTTTTCCTATCCTCGGCACCAACGGTGCCAAGACATGTAGCGACGGGTGAGCGCAGCGAACCCGTCGTACCACTCCTGATCTCCCTGCACCGGCAGGTGCAGAGGAAAACGACCATCTCTCAACACCTCCAAAAACAAAACCGCCCCGGACCTCCGGGGCGGCTTCTTCATCCTTCACTCAAAACCAGCCTCACTCCTGTGACAAGATGATCACCGTATACGGCCCGATCCCGACATTGCCGTTGTACGACATCCCATCTTTCGCGCCAGAGCTTGCAGTCGTGTCATACGAACTCGTGTTCGCAAACCCCGAGTCATACCCGTTCCAGTCCGAGTTGAACCGGACCTTCCACGTCCCCGAGCGCGGGAAGCCGATGTTGTAGCTCGCGTACGACGTGTTCGCGAAGTTCGCCACGATGATCACGTCGTCACGCACGCCGCCATTCTCCCAGCGGTGGAACGCCACGACCTTGTTGGTGTTGTTGACATGGTGCACGTTCACGTTGTTCCCACGCAGGCCGCGCGTCGTGTCAAACCAGTTGCGCCGCAGACGGATCATGTCGCGGTACATCGTCTGGATACCTGCATACGTCGTCAGCTTCGTCCAGTCGACCGGATCCGTGTCCTGGAAGTACGTATCTTCCAGCACTTCCTGGCCCTGGAAGATCATCGGGATGCCCGGCGACGTCATCGCGATCGCTGCACCAAGCGTCGAACGCTTCTTCGAAGCCCAGCTCGAGGCGTTCCCCGGCCAGATTTCTTCCGGCACGCGTGCATGTCCGTTCGCCACCTCATCGTGCGACTCGGTGTAGATCACTCTCTGCGTCTGGCTGCTGTTGTAGTACCGGTTGATCGCATCACGCACTGCAAACATGTCGCGCGACGCATCGCTCCCCCCGATCACTGCAGTGCGCATCGGGTGCACAAACCCTGCATCCCACTGCGAATCAAACCCCGTGCCGCCCGCGCCCGTCGTCTTGGTGATCCAGTCGTTGTTCTGCAGATCCTCCGCGATCGAGATCTTCCAGCTCTGCGCGGAGTCGATGTCGTTGTTCACCCACTGCATCAGCGACCAGCCGTCGGGAATGTCAGTCCCCATTCCGTTGCTGGTGTTGCGGATGTTCACCGTCGAATCCCACCGCAGACCGTCGGTCCGGAACTCCTGCAGCCACATCATGCAGTTGTCGCGAATGTACGACCGCACCTCGCCGCGACCGTAATCAGGCCGCGTATCGCCCCACGGCGTGCTCGCGCGGTAATCGTTGTAGAAGAAGATCCCGCCGTACGAGCCTGAGTACCACCCGTCATACCGCCATGCATCAAGGTCCGAGGGTCCCCAGTGGTTGTGCACAACGTCCTGGATCACCGCGATCCCGCGTGCATGGCACTCGTTGATGAACCGCTTGTACTCGTTGAGCCCGCCGTAGATCCCTTCCACTGCATACGGATGAGCAGGGTTGTACCCCCACGAAAAATCACCTGCAAACTCCGCCACCGGCATCACCTTCACTGCATTGATGCCCAGCGCCTGGATCTGATCGAGCCGCGCGATCGCAGTATCGAACGTGCCGGGTGATCCGCCCGCGCTGTCGTTGAACGTCCCGATGTGCATCTCGTAGATCACCATGTGATTCCACGAGGGCGTTGTGTACGAAGGCGACTTCACGCGCCCCGTCACCACCACGTCGTCGATCGCCACGCCATCCGACGACAAGGGCGAGTTGTCATACTCCTGCCAGCGGATGTAGAACGTCGCGCCCGGCGTGATCCCTGCAGTCGCCGCTGCAGCAGAAAGGTTCACATTCCGCGTTGAAAATGTCCCCGCGATCGCGGGGAACGTGTCCACCTTCGTCCACGTCGAGCCGTTCCCCGAGATGTACACGCCATCGGTCGAATCCGTCTCATCGCCGACGTTGCGGATCTTGTAGCTCAGGTTTAGTTGCCCGTGGTTCGAGGCATTCACCGTCAGCGTCAGCCGCGAAGTCTGGTAGCTGCTCGACGTGTGGCTGTCGAACGTGCAACCCCTGCTCCCTGCAGCCTTGTACGTCGTCGAGGTCTGCACCCGGTACGTCCCCGTCCCGCTCACCACCCACGGCGCGGGGATCGACGCATACTCAAACCCATCCGAGAACAACGTCACCACCGGCCCATACACCGACCAGTCAAACGTGTCGCCACGAATGATCGAGTTGCCGACCGAGCTCGTCACCTGCCGTGCACGCGGATCGTTCTTCCAGATGTCTGACCCGTTGGTCACGACAAACTTGTACTCCTGGCCTTCGCCAGCGCTTGGCACATCCACCGACCACCACCCGCTGCCTTCAGATGCAAGCGGATTGGCCGACGACGACCACGAGTTGAACGTGCCCGCGACCTTCACGGCACTTGCGTTGGGTGCCCATGTCCTGAACGTCGTACCACCCGAATATGGAATGGCACCAACGCCCGGCCTGACCGACGCGACCTGCCCGAACGCAGACGTGGCGATACCGATGGCTCCCGCAAGAGCGGGAACGACAAACCGACCGATTCGATTGTCCATGAACGCGTTTCTCCCAAAGCGACCGAAGCCGCCCCTCGCGGTGAACGCAACACAGCCGCAAGAGGGTGCAAAAAGGGACCCTCACCCTACCGTTCGATCTGTTTCATTGCAACCGCTTTCTTCGCTTGTTTTCATAGGACTTTTCGACACTCCACGTTATCCAAAAACTAGCGCTTATACGAGGAACCAAACCCGACCCAAAGCGCGTATCCTGCGATTCTCCCTTTCACGCATTCACCGGAGTTTCCGTGGCGTACACACCAGGCCAGAACACACCCGGTCACGAGTGGTTCGATAAACCCGATCCAAAGACCGGTGACGTCGGCCTCCGCTTCAAGTGCACCATGTGCGGCAACTGCTGCACCGGCCCCGAGGGCTACGTCCTCGTCAGCGACACCGAAATCGCAGCCCTCGCTAAGCGCTTCGACATGACCGTCGAGCAGTTCACCGATCGCTACACCCACATGACCCCGCCCGGCCGCTCCCTCACCGAGACCGTCACCGAGTACGGCAACGACTGCATCTTCCTCGACCGCCAGAAGTTCCCCGGCAAAGCAGTCTGCGGCGTCTACGAAGACCGTCCTGCCCAATGCAGAACCTGGCCCTTCTGGAAGTCCCTTCTCTACAGCCGACGTGCCTGGGAACTCGCCAAACGCCGCTGCCCCGGCATCGATACCGGCCCCACCTACACCCCCGTCCAGATCCGCATCCAACGCGACGTCGTTGATATCTGACCCTGCTCCCCCTCCTCCCCCATCTTGTCGCACAGGTGTCCCACCTGTGACCTACCCCCTCTCTTCTCTTCCCGGTT
>JAESFU010000413.1_pt1 | contig 25427 bp, 20 predicted proteins | sample 9269461 | NCBI WGS metagenome assembly JAESFU01 (sample SAMN14502556, study PRJNA617107) | algae metagenome | isolation source: Stenomitos rutilans HA7619-LM2 and co-occurring heterotrophs from cave walls | place: USA: Waikapalae cave, Hawaii | collected 2009-07-28
TCAGGGATCAACTGGCGCAAACTCAGGCGCGAGGAACTGCGAACCTATCATGAAGCCACTGGTGTCTATCTCTGCAGCGAAATCGATCAGAAGCGCCTGCTCGACCTAGTTCCCACGGCTAGAACGGCCGTCATCCCGAATGCTGCGGATGTCGATTACTATCAGCCACGATCGGCGGACCCGCCTCCCGACGGTCGTACCGTGATGTACTTTGGACTCCTATCCACAATCCCCAACGTCAATGCCGTTGTCCACTTCGTTCGAGACATCTGGCCGCGCATCCTTAGGGCACATCCAGATGCACATTGTAAAATTGTCGGCGGCCGACCGCCGCAATCCCTGCTGGCACTGGCCAGCTCAAATATTGAGCTGACCGGTTTCGTGCCGGATCTCAGACCTTATCTCGCTGCCGCGTCGGCGGTCGTCGTGCCGCTAAGACAGGGTGGAGGGACCCGGCTCAAGATTGTGGAAGCCATGGCCATGGGAAAGGCCGTCGTTTCAACTTCCCTTGGCGCCGAAGGAATTGCAGCGGTTCCCGGTCGCGACATCCTCATTGAGGATGATCCTTCGGACTTTGCCAATGCGGTAGGTCGCTTGCTGGCCGAACCTGAACTCGCGAAGCAGATTGGCCGATCGGCGAGGCAGCTTTCAGTCGAACATTACTCTTGGAGGGGAGCCGCGCACGCATTGGAAGCTTTCTATCACCAACTCACGGAAGGCGCCGCATGAAGGCCGCCCTCATCGGAGCTGGACAGATAGCCAGACAGCACATCAGCTGCCTCAAGACACTGCCCGGCGTCGAACTTGCCGCCGTTTGCGACCTGTCCCCTGCGGTTGCAGAGGCGACGGCCGAACGCAATGGCATCCAGCATTGGTTTGTCGACCATCGGGCCATGCTTGAGAGAACGCGACCAGACATTGTCCACGTAACCACGCCGCCCACTTCGCACTTCGCCCTGGTCAGAGACTCGCTCGATGCCGGCGCCCATGTTTTTGTAGAGAAACCCGCTACCACAACTTTCGCGGAGCTTGAGACGCTGGTTCGGCACGCTGGGGAAGCCGGCCAATACCTCGTGGAAGACTACAATTATGTTTTCAACCGAGCTCCCCAAGAAATCCTGAAGCGCATCGCCACTGGTCAATTCGGCAGGGTGACTCATGTCGAAGTCCTGATATGCCTCGACATCCTAGGTCCAAGCGGCTTTGCCGACCCTAACACACCGCATCCCGCCCTATCCCTGGCGGGCGGCGCCATCGCAGACTTTCTGCCACATCTGGCATCACTGGCGCACGCCTTCGTTGGCCCGCATCGTACCGCGCAAACGGTCTGGGAAAAACGTAAAACGTCAGCTCTGCCATTTGACGAGTTTCGCGCTTTGGTGGAGACAGAGCGCGGCACTGCTTCCCTGGGCTTTAGCTCAAGTTCTCAGCCTGACGCATTCTGGCTGCGAGTGTACGGTGAACGTATGCAAGCTACGGCCAACTTATTCGAAACGAGGCTTACCTTCGACGGCCCGCGGAATGTGCCAAAGCCGCTTCGACCTTTCTTCAGTGGTCTCGAGGAGGGAAAACTCATTAGACGTGCCGCCCTCTCCACGTTGCTACGCAAATTCAAAGGACCGGGAGCCTACGAGGGACTATGGGAGCTTCTTTCGCGCACCTACCGGGCTCTGGCCGATGGATCGCAGCTGCCAGTCACGACAAGTGACGTTCTTGAAGTGAACCGTCTGGTCGAGGCGCTTAAGCCACGGCAGCAGTCTGCATGAAAGCCCTCGTTACAGGCGCCAATGGCTTTCTTGGTAGGCGGGTGGTCGACGCCCTCCTACGACAAGGGACAGAAGTTCGCGTCTTGGTTCGCCCGGCTGTTCGTTTGGAAGAGCTAGGCTGGCCAGCATCGGTCGACATATTCAGAGCCGACCTTCGCGCTTCGCGCGAACTCGATCGCGCATTCAAAGATGTGGACGTGCTGATACATCTGGCGGCAGTCGTTTCTGGCGGAGAAGACGCGCAATTCGCCGGAACCGTATGCGGTACGGAGCGGCTGTTGAACGCCATGGCCACAAGCAAATGTCGCCGATTGGTGCTCTGCAGCAGCTTCTCCGTTTACAATTTCAGCGCGACCCACGGAACGTTGGACGAGAACTCGCCGCTCCACAATGTTCCCGACGTTTACGCCCGTGATGGCTACACGGTATCAAAATGGTGGCAGGAGCGCCTAACCCGAAGATTTTCAGAGAAATACGATTGGGATTTAACGGTCCTCAGGCCGGGCTTCATTTGGGGGCCTGATCACGCCGATCTGGCAGCGATAGGTCAAAACTTCGGGCGTTACTACCTCGTCATCGGTCCAACCACCCGCATACCGATGACCTACGTCGACAACTGTGCCGATGTGTTCGCTCGCGTGGCAATCGACGACCGAGCGCGGGGACAAACATTCAACATCATCGATGGCCCAGGCGAGCGAATCTGGAGTTACCTTTCAGCGTATTTGAGCGGCAGCGGCCGACCGGGATGGCGTTTTCCAGTCCCATATACAATTGCCAATTGGCTTGTGAGGCTCGCGTATGCCACTGTCTTTCGAAGTGCCACGAAGGTGCCCAGCATCCTCGTTCCGAATCGCTTCGAGTCCCGTTTCAAACCGCTACACTTCGACAATCGAAAACTTCGTGAAGCGCTCGATTGGACGCCACCACTCAGCTACGATCAGTGCAAGGCCAAAACGTTCGGCCTCAAAACGGCTTCGGCGCCTATCGGGGGTGGACGTATTAGCGGCCTCGAAGAGGAGTCTTCCTAGGGCATTCCGGAGTTATACCTAAAACGAGCTCACCCGCTCGGGTGTAACAGCAGGTCGAGCAACAGCTTCTGAAGCTCGATAATGGCCGTACGAATACCGCCGCGCGTTTTCCACCATTGGTCTGGATCAAAACTCGAGTAGCGCGCGGGCTGCACTGCCACGCGTACTGGATGACCCGCCATGACCCGGTCAAGCACTCGCCGCGCGCGTCGTGAGTGATCCTTGCTAGCCACGAATACTATCGACCGCAGTTGATGTTCCGCGCACCACGGCAAAAGCTCCTGACCTTCACCTCCGGTACCCGCTTCAATTCGCGCAATTTGCACGATGTCGCTGACGCCAAGCAATCTCAGCTGCCGGACTTGCCTGGCGCTTTCATCCTCATAGGCAATCCCTCGACGGATAAACTCCAAATCCTCACCACTCGGTGGATCCTCAAAGACCGCAACTTTGGTCGCTATTCCACTCTTTACGAGATCTGCCGCCTCGAGCGCTCCGGCGCCACCAGACTCCAGCGATATGACAATGATATCGGCAGGGGATACCGGATCACCAGCGACGAGCGCCCATCCCGCACCCCGCAAAAGCGTCTCGCCAAAGGGACGGATAGCAACAATCGCGATTGCAACCAGTACAGCCGCAAGAACGAAGGTTGCGGTCCGATTCGGCCGCCGAGACGCTACAGTTTTAGTCATTGACCGTATGGCGCGGCATGGTCTGATCAGCCATCGCGCACCTGCAAGCCGGCAAATGACGTCGCCTCCGCCGCCTTCCTCTTCGTTGATAGGTTGGGCTCAAAGTGCCGCTTCAGCCCGAGGAAACGTCTCTCATAGAATTCATAACTTACATAGGCCAACGCTAGCGAGACACCCGCTCCCAACGTGGCTTGCAGCGCCACCGCGACCGTATGAGAGCCGATCCACTGGGCCAGCACAAACTCGGTCCCGTTCGTCACGAGATAATAGGAGATGAAATGATGGTACACATATAGGCCGTAGCTGTAGGTGCCCAAAAAGATCAAGAAGCGACATTTGAAAACTCGTGATGTCCACGAGCGCTCTGGCGTCATCAAAACCCACACCAAAAGGCAGGCGAGAAGCAGCACGATCGAAGAGGCGCGCACTGGGAGCACGAACTCGAGGTTCTCGTGCGACACGAAACGCGTCCAGACATACGTAGTGGCTAATACCGCTGAGACCCCCACTGCCACAGCGGGCAATAGCCGGATCAGCCACTCTGATCCGCCGGGCCGACGTATCAGAAGCGCGATAAACGCGCCTAGCGCCAGGCCGTCCAGCCGGAATGGGGTGAGGACGTATAGAGTCCACCAATTGATGCCGATGACAGACCCGATTATTCGAGCCAGCATGGCACCTAACGAAATTCCCAGACTCGCTACGATCAGCGATCGCGGGTGGCGGGCCAGAATAAAGACGACCAACGGCCACACAAAATAGAAGTGTTCCTCAACAGCAAGCGACCAGAAGTGGTCGAGATAGGAGAAGACCCAATCGCCATGGCCGGCGATATACACGTTGATGCCATAAAGCCATGCCCACGCCTGGCGGTCTACCAAGTAATCGAGCGTCGGGCCTTGCAAAAGCGGAATCAGCGGAGCGACAACGAATACGAGTATCAAGACCCCATAGTAGAGAGGAAAGATTCGCAACACCCGGCGCATGAAGAAATTGCGAAAATAGCGGGGCTCGTTCCTCTGGTCGTAAAGTATGCCGGTAATCAGGAACCCCGAAAGAACAAAGAACAGTTCGACGCCGTAGGATCCATAGTTCGTCACCCCAACGACGATACGCTCGATCCCATTGGTCGGCGACGTATTGCCAACGAAGTGGAACAACAGCACCATCAGGATGGCCGTGCCCCTTATTCCGTCCAATACCGGCAGGTGACCAGTGCGTCTTGGCTCGGAGACTTCCCTTGCTGACGATGTGCTGTCCATCACATACAGTTCGCTTCGTTCAGGTCTCTCAGTTAAGAACTTTCCCGTCCGTCCCGGGCAGACCGAGTTGGCCAACTCCGGCGAACGGCCCTTAATCGCGATCTAGCGGTGTAAGCGTGCAAATATCGGTCCGAACGCGGTCCGGGCCGAGTTTCGATGGTACGGAACCTGCAATGGCGGTTGATTGGGGCGCAAGAACTCTTGGTCGCAAAGCGGCCCCGCCATTTTGAAACAGGTACGTTTCGCCGCGGTTTTAACGAATACAGCCGAGTGTTGCTGAGAGCGCAAGAATGTACAAAGCCTCAGTCCATCCCACCGAAAGGAGCAAGGACGACCAACGCGGTCGAATGATCGATAAGTACTCGATCGTTCCCATATTGGGATGCCTTTATGCTTTAGTCGTATTCCCCCTCATCCTTTCGACTTGCAGTGCGACCGACTCGGCCTGCCTCATGGAGGCCCGGCCGGAGAACAAAATCGTCTGGCCCGTTCTAGCCGCCACTTCCCTGTTTATCGCCTGCCAGAACCACAGGCGACTTAGATGGCCGCCTCACATCCTCTGGCTTGGCGCATACCTTTTGTTTGCCGGAGCAAGTGTTCTGTGGGCTTACAGCCCGTGGCTATCCTTCATCAGATATTCGCAGCAAGTCATGGTTATTACGGCAATCGTTTTGCCTGCCGTGCTTGCAGCTCGAAGCACCGACATGATGCGCGCCCTTTTCTTCTGCTTTGCGGTGGCGATAGTCATAAATGCCTTCTTCTTGCTTGGCAGACCCCCGATTGATGAGAAGTTCGCGACATGGGGGCATACAGGCTACTTTTCGGGCAAAAATTACCTCGGCCAATGCGCTGCAATGACGGTCCTGCTTGCCTCGCACGAGATGCTATCTCCGGGCAAACGCCGAATGATCGGAATAGTGATTGGCATCATCGCACTAGGGCTCCTACTCGCGAGCAACTCCAGAACATCACTCGGACTTACTCTGCTGGCGCCAGCTCTTGCCGGCGCCACACTGATGGTCAGAAAGACAACCCGCCTATCTGTCGCGCTCATCCTGCTGTCCATACCTGTCTGCTACATCGCGCTGTCTGGCATTACTGGCTTCAGTATGAATCGCCTTTCCTACATGCTCTACGGCGATTCGACGTTCACCGGCCGAACCATCATTTGGGAATTCGCAAATTCGGAGATCGCGCGCCGGCCGTTCTTGGGATGGGGATACCAGTCCTTTTGGCTTGTTGGACCCGACGCACCCAGTGTTGTCGACGCCCCGGGCTGGATCAAGGACATGCCGAATGCTCACAATGGGTACAAGGACACAATGCTGGAGCTGGGTTACGTCGGTCTTGCATTGCTCTTGGGAACCGTCATCGCCACACTGCACGCAATTGGCCGAATAGCGGACCGCGACATGCCGCGTGCATGGCTGCTCCTGTCTCTTGCTCTCTTCATCATCATTACGAACGGCCTCGAGAGCCTGTGGATGCGCGCATTCGAAATGGTCTGGGTCGTATTCTTGATTCTCGTAGCCGAAACTGCCCGGCAGTTGCCGAACTCTCAAACAGGCGTGAGCGGATACGCATTTAGTAAACTGGGCCGGAAAGAGCCTTCGACTGCTCTGAAGACCCGCCGGAGCCAGCCCTCACTCACGGCGTACTCTAGGTCTCGTGCGCGTTAGGTGTTTCTCAGCCGCAATCCATCTGCCCGCGTCTGGTAACACAATTGCAATTCTCGGGTACTGACCGGACGGCTTGCCCCACGATGATACAATTCACAGCACACGGACGTTGCCGACGGGCACCATTAACCATCTTGCCCTTGGAGAGCCATTTATGATCTTCACTGAAACCAAGTTGAAGGGTGCCTTCGTCATCGAGCTCGATCGCAAGCAAGATTCCCGGGGATTCTTTGCTCGCACCTTCTGCCAGAACGAATTCAAAGCCCATGGCCTGAAGCCAATTATCGCTCAGGCCAATCTTGCCCACAATGCCAAGAAGGGCACTATCCGCGGCATGCACTTTCAGTTTCCGCCAGCGGCCGAGACCAAGCTCGTGCGCTGTACGCGTGGCGGAATACTTGATTTCATCATCGACCTTCGCCCTGAAAGCCCAACGTTCCTGCAGCATTTTTCGGTGGAGCTCAACGAGGAGACCCACGGATACCAGGCGCTGCACGACAACACTGACACGAATTACATTTTCGGAGAGTACTACTCGCCCGAGAACGAGGGAGGCATCGTCTACAACGACCCTCGCTTCCAGATTCCCTGGCCTCTACCCCTTTCGGTGATTTCCGAGAAGGACCAAAAGTTCGCGCCGTTCGATCGGACCGAGAGCGAGATCAGGCGGCGCATGAGCGTGAAATAGCCATGTTTCTGATGTGTTTTGAGGAGAACTAGCTGTGTTGCTCGTCGATACAGCCTTAAAAGCTCGACAAGAGCAGAACAATCCGATCCGTGTCGGGATCGTAGGCGCCGGCTTTATGAGCCAGGGGCTAACGAACCAGATAGCCCACAGTACGCGCGGCATGCGCGTCATGGCGGTCTCAAACCGCAAGCCCGAGAGAGCCTTGGAGGTTCTGCGATACGCCGGCTTTGACAGAGCCCGCTTGGTCGATACGCAGTCGAGCCTCGATAGAGAGCTCTCCGCAAAGCGTCCGGCGGCCACTGACGATGCGCTGCTTCTATGCCGCTCTGAGCATATTGACGTCATCGTCGATGCGACCGGTTCCGTGGAATACGGCGCACACGTCGCTCTTGAGGCCTTCAAATACGGCAAAGACGTCGTACTCATGAACGCGGAAATTGACGCCACGATCGGGCCAATCCTACAAACCTACGCACGCAAGGCTGGTGTCATCCTCTCAGCCTGCGAGGGTGACGAGCCTGGCGTGCAGATGAACCTCGTTCGCTGGGTAAAGGGGCTAGGACTGATTCCACGAGTCATTGGCAACGTCAAAGGCTTGCAGGATCCCTATCGGAATCCAACGACGCAGAAAGCCTTTGCCGAACAGTGGGGCCAGAATCCGGCAATGGTCACGAGCTTCGCAGATGGCTCGAAAATCAGCTTCGAGCAGTCGATCGTCGCGAACGCAACAGGCTTCAAAGTGAAGTCCCGGGGCATGTCCCGCGGCCTCGAATATCGCGGCGATGTCATGAAGATCGGTGACTTGTACGATATTGAGGAGGTCCGCGCCCTTACGGGGATCGTCGACTACGTCGTCGGTACGCCACTGACCAAGGTCTACGTCCTGGCCGAACATCCGGACCCCAAGCAGCGCCACTATCTAGAGCTCTACAAAATGGGAAAGGGGCCCCTCTATTCTTTCTTTACGCCCTACCATCTCGTGCATTTTGAAGTGCCAAACGCAATCGCCCGAACAATTCTGTTCCGCGATTCCGTCGCTCCACCGCTGGCAGGGCCCGTCGTCGAAGTGTGCGCGGTAGCTAAACGCGATCTACGCAGCGGAGAGGTTCTCGACAATTCGGGAATGTATATGACCTACGGCGAAGCTGTGAACACAGAGGAGATGAGCGGCGGCCGATACCTCCCGGAAGGCCTCGTGGAAGGCTGCAAGCTGAAGAGAAACGTCGCGAAAGACGAAGTCCTCACATATGACGATGTCGAGTTACCGGTCGGCCGCTTGGCGGATCGGCTGCGCGCCGAGCAGTACAAGCACTTCCGCGGCGAGCTTTGGCTCGAAGAGCTCATGAGCGTCGCGGCTTGAGTGTGGACAGCCCGATGGTTCTCAACCCGCATACCCACTGTCGTTACGTTCCGGGAACTCGCGCCTCAATCGTCGTCAAGACGAGCTTCGTCACGAATGAGCGCTTCGGGCGCTCTGTAGATTTTCTTGAACCGCGAGGTTTTGCGTCATGAAAGTAGTTTTATTCTGCGGCGGTCTTGGAACGCGAATTCGCGAGTATTCGGAGAGCATTCCGAAGCCCATGGTCCCGATCGGCAACCAGCCGATCTTGTGGCACATCATGCAGTATTACAGTCAGTATGGGCATCGGGACTTCATCCTTTGTCTCGGATACAAGGCCAACGTGATAAAGGATTACTTCCTCAACTACAGCCAGACGGCGCACAGCGACTGCGTCGTTTCCAATTTCGGCAGGAAGGTTCAAATCCTTGGAGAGCGGCCACCTGATTGGCGCATTACACTCGTGGATACCGGGACATGGCGTAACGTCGGCGAACGCCTCCTGGCAGTCAAACACCTGGTCGAAGGCGAAGACATCTTTCTCGTCAACTACAGCGATGGGCTGACCGACGTACCCCTGACGGACATGATTGCCCGCTTCAAGGAGAGCGGGAAGCTCGGGTGCTTCATCGCGGTTCACCCACCTATCACCTTTCATCTCGCCGAATTCGATCCCCAGGGCTCGGTGCAGCGAATCCGGTCAAGCCAGGAAGCCGAAGTCTGGATCAACGGCGGATATTTCATCTTCCGCAAAGAGATCTTCGATTACATCCACGAAGGCGAAGAACTCGTTCTCGAGCCGTTTAACCGCCTCATCAAGGCTGGGCTCCTTATGGCCTACAAGTACGAAGGCTTTTGGCGGGCGATGGACACCCTTCGGGATCGCCAGATCCTTGAGGACATGGCCGAGCGCGGAGATACCCCGTGGCGGGTACAGTCGCCCTTACCTCTCAGCGCTGCATCATGAAGAGCTTTGCGCTCGCTAAACCCGGTGATCACCTGTCGGTGCTGTGTTTAGGCGCCCACTCCGATGATATCGAGATTGGCGCCGGCGCGACGCTGTTGTGCATGCTAGAACGCAATATTCACCTCGACCTCCATTGGTGTGTCCTAAGCGGCGGAGGCAAGCGCGACGCAGAAGCCACGTCGTCCGCCGCCGACTTTGCGGCCGGTTCCGCAGCACTGCAGTTGGAGGTGTTGTCATTTCAAGATGGATATTTTCCCGAGCAAAGTGAAGCTATCAAGAAGTGGTTTGAATCGCTGAAGCAGCGGGCGAAGCCGGACATTATCCTCACACATCGGGGAAATGACGCACACCAAGATCATCGCGAGGTCAGTCGCTTGACGTGGAACACCTTTCGCGACCACTGCATCCTTGAGTATGAGATTCCCAAATGGGACGGAGACTTAGGGCGGCCGAATGTCTATGTGCCTATCTCTGCTCGGGCGCTCCAACGCAAGATCGACATGCTCATTGCACACTTCGGCACCCAGCGCTCCAAGCAATGGTTCGATGAGGAGACGTTTCGAGGACTGGCGCGCCTCAGAGGCATGGAGTGTTGCGCTCCAGAACGCTATGCCGAAGCCTTTTTCGGCAGAAAACTCGTATTGAACTAGATGCGGATCGACCAGCACTGGAGCTCAATAAGAGATTCGTTAAATGCAGATCAAGTTGAATAACTCACGGAGTCGTCGTCTGCACGCCGGAGAATGGGTACGAGTACGGACGAAGGAGGAGATCCTCGCCACGCTGGATGCGGATGGCCGCCTGGACGAATTGCCTTTCATGCCGGAGATGCTCAAATACTGCGGAAAGACGATAAGGGTCGGGAAACGCGCCCACAAGACTTGCGATCCTGCCCTGGGCATCGGCGGCAGGAAGATGACGGCGACCGTGCATCTCGAGGATATTCGTTGCGATGGATCGGAGCATGACGGGTGCGAGGCAGGATGCCTGATCTTCTGGAAGGAAGCCTGGCTAACACGGATCTATCCCGACGCCCAAGCGCGTAAAGCGGCACCCCCAGCGATCGAAACCCCCAGTAAGGCAGTCAAATGTACAGAATGCCGGCTTCGGTCGAGTGTGAAGAAACCGGCCGCTCCAAATGAACCGGAGCCCACTTACGTTTGCCAAAATACACAGATCAAATTTGCGACGCAGCCGCTGAACGCGTGGGATCTGCGGCAGTACGTTGAAGACTATACCTCTGGAAACGTTGAGGCACGCCAGCTCGCCTCCGGTCTAATCTATTTCGCGTGGCGGAGCGTAGCTGAATCCGGTGTCGGCATCAGTTCGCTCATGCGGTGGATGTACGACACTTTCCAGAAGGTTTCTGGTGGATCCCCGTATCCGTTGAGGCCATTTGGGGTACCGAAAGGCAGCCCCACGCCGAGGGAGCAACTCGGTTTGCAGCAGGGCGACCTCGTTCGCGTCAAGCCCTATCCCGAGATTCTCAAGACATTGGACTGCAGGTACCGGAACCACGGCCTGTACTTCGACCCCGAGATGGTTCCGTTTACGGAGCATACCTACGAAGTCGATCGGCGTCAGCGGCAGATCATTGATGAAAAGACCGGCAAAATGATCCGCTTCAAAACCGATGCAATCATCCTCAAAGGTGTCGCTTGCGAAGCGCGCTACGCGTTCTGTCGGCGCTTTTGCCCGCGCGCGATCTACCCATACTGGCGCGAAATATGGCTGGAGCGCGTCGCCAACACTGAGCTTGAATCAGACTAGGTTCCAAGGGGGAATACGATTGCCGTGCGATATTGGTAAGTACTTTGCGGACAACAAGCCATATGCAGGGCTTGGCCGAAAATCATTGTACAGCGGGATGACAGTCGTAGCGGCGCGGGGCATTAACATATTCGTCCAACTCGCGTCGACAATCCTGCTGGCTCACATCCTCAGCCCGAAGGATTTCGGGCTTGTTGCCTTGGTTGTCGCCCTCGTCGGCCTGGCACAGATGCTTATTGATTTCGGGACGACCGAAGCGTCCGCGCAGAAGACGCGAATTACTCAAGACGAAATCAGCACCTTATTTTGGTTCAACACCGCAATCGGCTTCTCCTTGGCTGTCCTGCTTTGCGCGGGCAGCGGGCTTGTTTCGAGCATTTTCGACGAGCCGTCACTCAAGGCGATTGCGATCGTCATGTCCTTTACGTTTATCCTCACTGCCCTCTCTACCCAATATTATGCCTTGATGCGCCGGGCCATGTGCTTTCGGCAAATCGCAACGATCGATGTTACGTCAAACGTGATCGGCAGCATTGTCGCGGTCGCCATGGCCATGACGGGCTGGGGTTACTGGTCGCTCGTTGCGAAGGCGGTTGTGACGCCGGCGTTGAGCGCCGCCGGATTATGGGTGTGCTGCCGTTGGGTACCCGGACGGCCTCGATATTCGGCGGAAGTCAAAGAGCTTTTGGGCTTCGGAACGGGAGTAACCGGCTTCACCGTCACGGATTATGTCGCGAAATCGGCCGATCGATTTGCGATTGGGTATTTCTATGGAGCTGGGCCGCTCGGATATTTCCAGAACGCATACACAATTTATGGCAATCTTCTGAGCATCCTGACTGAACCGTTGCATAACATCGCGGTGTCCGGGCTAAGCAAGCTCAGGCATAACACGGAGGATCTCAAGCGCTCATGGGCGACAGCGCTATCCTCTTTGAGCTTCTACTCGGCTCCTGCATTTGCGATGCTCGCGGTAACGGGACAAGACGTCGTTGTAATCCTGTTGGGCGAAAAGTGGGTCGCAGCGGGTCCCCTGTTATGCATCTTCGCCGTGAGAGGGATCGCCCATAGCGTAGAACGAACGCTGGGATGGATGCATGTTGCAGCGGGCCGGTCGGACCGCTGGATGTGGTGGGGGTGCTTCAGCACGGTATGCCAGATCGTGGCTCTGATTGCCGGACTCCCGTTCGGGGTTATTGGCATCGCCACGTCCTACACGATCGTCATGTACCTGTTGTTCATACCCACCTTGGTTTACGCCGGTCGGCCACTCGGAGTTGGCACCAAGGATGTTCTTCGGACAGTTGGTCCGCAAACCGCGGGCGGCCTGTTCGCAGCCGCGCTGGCCTTCGTAACGCAACACATGTTGCTAGCTGAGTTCCCGCAACTAGCGAGAATCCTGATCTCAGCGACAATCTGTCTCGCGGCGTATCTAATTTTCGTAGTTGGCATATTCAGGATGACCGCCCCTCTCCACCTCGCCTACTCACTGTTGCGCGAGGTCGGACCAGCGAGACTGAGAGAAGGTCGTAACTGAAAAGGCAGATGGTCATGATTCCCTCCGAAAAGTTCCTGGTCAATATGGATGGCTCGCCTTATGGCGCCATATTGCGAGTTGCAATCGGAGTGGCCGTTGCGCCCCTGCTTCAGGGACTGTCTGGCGAACCTAACGAAATATGGATTGCATTGGGACTGTTCGTCGGGTTGCTGATCATGTTGCGCGCAGTCCCAGCCCTACTGCGGCGCGTCCTACCATTCTCTTCCGAGGCAAGAGAGATATGGGCGCGTCGTCGCAATATCGCCAAGCAGTTTGATTCGTACCAGTGGCACAAGCTATTCTGGATTGGCCTCGGCCTATTGCTCTATGAGGTCGTAGCACACGCCTACGCCAATGGAGAGCTAGCGGTAACGGTGATTTGCTTAATCGGCGGTGGACTCGGGTTTCTGGCTTGGTCTGCGGTTAACGCGAAGGATCCCGCCAAACACTAGTCGAGACGCGTCGGATCCATGTGATCACGACTGTGCGTTATACGCTACGTCGGAAAGCTGGGCGGCTCTAGCCTTCATCCTTTCGGTCGGCACAATCCCAAGAGCATCAAATACCACCTGAATACGATGCAACCAGTCGTGCTTCAGCGAAGCGCCCCGGACGCCATTTTGCCTGATCGTCTGCAGTCGATCAGGATCGTCCTCGAGTTTCGCTAAGATGGCCACTACATCCGGGCTATCGAATGGCATATGAACGACTGCATCCAGCCAATCGAACTGCCGTTTGAATTCCTCCGATTGCGGCGCTTCCCCGATCATGACCGCACCCGCCGCCGCACCTTCGTAAAACCGCGCGGAGATCTCCTCGAGTCCCCCCGTGAATGCCGGATTGTTCACGTGGCTGCGATTGGCAATAAAGTAGCTGCTATGTTTTAGCAGTGTCGCCAGCATAAACCGGTGGTCGCGCGGTTCGTCAACGCGAAAGGTGCGCTGTTTCAGATCAGCGCCGCTCGCCGCCACCGTGTCGAAATAGTAAAAGATTCGGCGTCGCTCTGCCTCCTCCAAGAGCGCCTGATGCGTCACCGATGAGCGCCGACCAATGTTGCACACGAGGATCGGCCGCGCCTGATGGGGAGATGCAGGAGCAAAACGCAGCACATCAACGGCTAACGGCAGATAGGTGCAAGGGCGTCCGGTGATCCGAGCGACATCAGCGACGCAATGTTGATTCCCGACAAAGACGTGGTCGAATGTCGACAACATCTCAAGAAGATACTCTGGGAGGTTGTTCGACCAGACTTCGGTGATGAAGCACGCGGCTTTGTGGCAATGCCGCCGCCAGTTGGAAATCGTTGCAAGAGAGTACAACTCGAATGCGTGACTAAACACCGGGAAGAATAGTTCGAAGTCGGTGCCCAGATTCACCGCGTTCTTTGGCATGGGCGCAAACTGTCGAGCGACGGTTGGAGACCCCGATGTCATACGTAGGGCCTTATAGACGCGCCGCGAGAACTCCACCGACGGCAAGTCACTCACGTCAATTCGCACTGAATCCGTAAGAGCGGCGATAGTGTCTTCGAACTCATAGGCAAGACAATAGGCGACGAGGTTGGCTACCCGCCGCTGTGACAACAACAAGACTTTGCCATTCATCAGCGTACGCCTCCGGGCATCGCGGCACATTTGGTCAGATTGCGTGTCAGCGTGTCCAGACGCAAGTAGATGCTCCTTGCGTGCTAGTCGCCCTACTCCGCCACGACTGCCACGTTGCCCGAGAACAACGCATATGCGTTTGCGGCGGCCATCAACGGATCATTGATCGTCCCAACGATCATCCGCAGGAATTCCATGACCTTGGTGGCTTCGACCGTATCTGCGTTGGAGATCACAACCACATCTTTGTTCTTCATTTCGAACTTCGTGGTCAAGAAAAAGCCGGCGGGATCCCGCAAGTTGATATTATAGATGATCGGGATAATGGGGCCTTCAAATCTCGAGCAATCAACTCCCAGCTGTTCCGCAACTTCCCGAGGCTCGCCGCGGAAGAGAAACACAGCCGCAGGATCCGCTTGCTTGTCGTTAAGACCGCCAGCCTTCGCCAGCGCCTCGGCGAGCGAGAGCCGCCATGCGCCAAATTCAAACTGACCTTGCTGTCCTGTCGCACCGAAAGCCGTAAACGTCTGCGGTTGAGTGAATACATAGATCGTGTCTTGGGGGCGGACATAGATATTGTTCGACGGCTCATCAATTAGCGCTTTGAAGGGCGCCGTGGCTCGCCGACCATTGCGGGTCAGCATTACCCAGGTGTCATAGCCAGGGTTCTTTGGGCCGCCCGCTCGGGTGATTGCGTCTAGCACGCGCTCCCCACTTGCATTTGCCGGGAACCTTGACGACGTATTCACCTCACCAAGTACGCTGATGGAAGATGCACGTTGCTCGACCAGTGCAACGACCGCCTGCGGGTCTATGGCCCGGTCCTTGAGCGCCCTTACGATGGAATCTTGAACCTGAACCGCCGTGCGTCCTTTCGCCCGGATCGGTCCTGCATAGGGCACAGTAATATTGCCGTTTGTGTCGACAGATTGGTTTGGAAGAGTGATAAAATTGCCCGGGCGAACACCGGCCTCGACCGGAATGAATAGCCCCCCCACCTTTGCCTCGAATACCGTTACGCTAACAACATCTCCAACGCCGAATCGAATATCGCTCGGCCCGCTCCGATCCAAGAACACGCGACCGATCTTCGTCGAATGGCGTTCCAGTACGGATTCGACATAAGGGGTCACCTGAACCAGTGCGTATGGCAGGATTTTTGTTTTTTCTTGGAGAACTTGTAACCGGTCCGGACTTGAGGTTGGAACAGAACAACCCGTCTGGAAGAGCGCCCCCGCGAGCACAAGCGCGCAAACGAGAGTTCGAATCCACCGAGACGAACCCCCAAGGAAGCCCCAGCGCGCAACACGTGCGGGCAAATCAATGGAGAAATGTTGCCGCTTATCCACCCCAAACCCAGCGTTAACAGAGTCGAAACGATTCGTTAAGTATTGGGCTATGGTTAACAGAAGCTTAACTAGGTGTATCGCACGCCGCGCTCACGATTTTCGAGCACTGTGCCCTAACCGATTGATCTGGCAATTGAATTAGTGGGCCCGTGTCCGCTTGGCGTGACGAGACGTGCTCAAGGTAGAATATGTCGGGATCGACAGTGGCATTTGGGCGACGCATTCGGGGGCCGCATCCGAATTCACGCCGGCGCACGAGTTGAGAAATTTCACTTGGTGGCCAAGCTTAAGCCCGGCAGGAGCGCCCTTCTTAGGCTAGAACGCCAAGCTTCCGCGCCACGGATGTTCGCGAACCGTTGGAATGGGCTTCACTAAGCATTCGTTCAATGCAGCGAGCAGTATCCGCGGGCCCGGTAACGCTCTCGCACGCCATTATCGGAACCATGACGTAGTCGTTTCCGCCCTCGTGTAGTCGGTCGCCGATATACGTGCACTGGTCAAGGCGCCAGCCTAGCTGCGTCGTCAGTCGCGTGACATTGCCGGCCTTGTTCCATCCCCTTCTCGTGTAGTCGAGATTGGTCGTGCCCCCAATGTTGACTTCCGCAAGCCCGCACTCGAATGGAAATTCCTTTAGCAGCGCTTTCCTTTTCGCGGCGTCGGGATCGAACAAGGTCTTTCGCGAAAGCGGCGCGTTGTGCCCGATCATGCTAAACGACACTTGCCCGCCACGAAATTCGACAATGTCATTCTCATCAAGCACATAGTCGAATACAATTCGCTTATACGACGGACTACCACGCAACTCTTCGATATGCGTCTGGATGAATCCGAGCGTCTCCTCATCAAGCTTATTTCGCCACAGAAGCCTGTTTCTGAAGTACGTCTCGTTGCCGCTCTGCGGCATGACATAGATTGGATAGTCGTCCAGCCACGGGATCTGCGCGCGCATTTGCCGCTGTACCGCGCCCGAAATAACACCAATATCGGCGACCTCAAGAAGAGCCTGAAGAAGCTCCGTCATCCTTGCGGTAATCAGTGTCCGACTCTCGGTGAGAGTTCCGTCAAGGTCGAAAAAGACGTGCCGACGCTCTTGCATCTTAATCCTTGGGACGCCCCTTCTTGACGAGCCACGAACTTGACTGGACCTTTCCCCCACCTACCCCAAACACCGCATCAATACCAAGCTCGCGACAGACATCCTGTTCAGGCGTGTTTTTCTTCTTGCGATCCCCGCCATTCGCAAACAATGCCGGCTTAAGCTTCTTCAGCTCTCGAACGACACTTCGATCCGGATCATTCTGCCGGTGCGACGTAAGTACCACCCGGTCGACGCATGAAAGCGCGAGCAAGATTTCCTTGCGCTCTCCTTGCGGCATGAACGTGTATCCCTTCTTGTCGCGAAGCCAATTGTCATTGTTCAGGATCACGACCAGTTTGTCGCCTAGCTTGCGCGCTCCCTCAAGCAACCGGACATGTCCAACGTGAATTGGATCAAATCCACCGGAAACCGCAACCCAGCGGGGTTTTCGCTCTGCCACAAACTATCTCCACAAAAAATCCGATAGGTCCGAAGACTTATGCACGCCAAGCCGTGCCCAAATTGCCTGGCGGGTAGATCCAGTGGCGATGTGTATACGCCTAGAGCTGATAATACTCACTGCCCCTTATGCCTCGCCGGCTGGCCACGGAATCTGCCTTGTTGAGGACGACGCCGAGAACCCGATCGTGAATGACATGGGCATCGGAGAGCGCCTCAACAACGAGATTTCGGCCGGTCCGACCCCATTCGACGACGAACACGAAAGCGTCGATGTGCCGCTCGATCATTTTCACGTCTACAACCGATAGGATTGGCGCAATCTCAATGATGATGAAGTCGTAGGATTTGCGCGCTTCGGCGAGCAATTCCTCCATTCGGGGCGACCCGAGGTACTCCGCTGCGTTCGGAATGCGACCCGACGAAACACAAGGCAAGACATCCAATCCAGAGCGTTCCCGCTTGGAGACCAGGGCGGAGAGCCGCGAGGGATTTTCCAGTGCCTCGATGACCCCTTCAGTGGCGCCAGGGGCCAATGCCGCCGTCAATTTCCGGAGATGAAGATCGCTGTCGACAATCAGTGTCCGGGCTCCGGAGGAGGCCACCAATAACGCCGCGAGATTGGCGGCAACGACAGTCTTTCCCTCGTTCGGCACCGAGGACACGACACCGATCACCTTCGCGCCGTGCGAACTGCGGGCGCCATCCAATAGCGTTTTTAGATTTCGAAGACTTTCCGTGAAGCGCGTGTAGGGCGCATCTAGGACATACTCTTCCATCAACCTCGATTTGGGATTGACCATTGGCAACACGACGCAGTTTCGATCGGTGAGCTGCCGAACCATTGTGGGGGTTCGGAGAACATCGACTGCCCATTCTCGCGCTACTGCCGTCCCTGCACCTAGGAGAAGCCCGAGCATCAAACCGCCAGCCACAATCGCAAGGGGCTTTTTGACACTCTTCTGGAGCTGAGGCGCTGCCTTTGAGATGATCCGGGCATTGTCGGCCGGAATTGTCTCCGTCTGCGCCGTACTTACCTCTCTGAATTTCTGCAAGAGATCGTTGTAGAGATTGCTCAACGTGGTCGCCGAACTTTCGAGTTCCCGCAGCTTGATCTTCGCCTCACCTTTGGCCTCCAGCTCTGCCACGTTGGCACTGAGCTCGCCTTCTCTCACCTTGGCCAGCTCGTACTCGTTCGAATATGCATCGACAAGCCGCATTTCTTCGGTGCGGATTTCCTTTTTCACGGCTTCGATTTGCGTGCGGAGCTTTACCGCGACGGAATGATTGGGGCCTACGGTGGACTCTATGTCCGCGGCCCTGGCCATCAAATCGCGGTACTGGGCGCGAAGCTTCACCAGATCGCTGTTGTTCATCGCAAAGTTGATCAGGCCGGATCTCGCCTGGTTGACCACTGAGTCGGTTACCATAGCAGTCGCAATTCCATCGCCAGCGCGCTCGACGCGATCAAGTCGATCTTTCGATTCGGCGACCGATATCCGAGCGTTCGTCAATTGCGTGTTCAAACTCGCCAACTGATCATAGTCTCGTGAATTGCCGCTGGTGTTCACCAGGTTGTTTGCAGTCCTGTAGTTTTGGACCGCCTGATCCGCTTCGGCGACTTGCGACTTCAATTCGGCGAGCCGGTCCTGAAGCCATTCGCTCACCACCTTCGTCGAATTGAGCTTGGCCTCCAAGGTAGTGGCGATATAGGTATCGGCAAGTGCGTTCGCGATGCTCGCGGCTTTGTTGGCATCTTGCGATTCAAAACTGATGTTGATGACGTTTGCGACATCTTCGCGATAGACCGTCAGTCGCTTAAGCACCGCTTCAACCGCGGTTCGCTCGAGCATGCTTTCGGGATTGATCTTCGAATGCGCTGAGCTCCAACCGACGGTCTCCTTCACCAAATCTACCAGCCCGTTGAAGTACTCCAAGTATGGAACCTTCACCCGCGGCGGGCCTACAAACTCGATGTCGTGCGCGAGATTCATGGATCTCACAACTGGAACCACGACGCTGTCCGATGACAGCACATAGACCTGGCTTCCAATCTCGGTAGCATCGAAGCTGGGCTGATCGACGATCTTATTGGTTTGCAAGTATCGATTCACGCTTCCGTCAATGAGAATCCGCGCAGTGCTCTTGTACGGCGTCTGTACGTAAGCGACGTAAGAAATTCCCAACGCCAGCCCGATCAAACAACCGAAAAGGGGCAACTTCCACCGGCGCCGCAAAGTCTGCAGAATCTCCTTTAAAGGGTATTCCGAATGCGGGGCTGAAACATAACCCTCGTCAATTTGTAAGGTGCCGGCATTATCAAGTTGAACGGGCAGCGTTTCGGTGTTCATCGCAGTAGGTTCCACGAAAGAAACTTAACGGTCAGCAATATGCAAAGTACGTGCCGTCTTCCGGGCGCCCTAAGCCGCTAGGGAAATGGCGGACAAATCATTGCGGCGTCGAGACATTTCACCGCAATTAACCCTATTACCAACCCGTTCCCCGGACCACGACTCCAACGGTCCTGAACAAGATGGCCATGTCGACGGACAGCGACATGCTCTTCGCGTACTCCGCGTCGAATAAGGCGCGATTGGCAAATGAGCCTTCGTTTCGATCGCTAATCTGCCAGGAACCCGTCATGCCGGGCCGCAAAGCGAAATACTCCGCACCCGGATAGAGCGGCCGCTGTTCAGGCAACATCGGACGTGGTCCGACAAGGCTCATGTCGCCTCGAAGCACGTTCCACAATTGAGGCAGTTCGTCCGCGGAACATTTGCGAAGAAACCGCCCCAAGCGCGTGATGCGCGGGTCATCCTTTAGCTTTTGGGTCAGATCCCACTCTGCGCGCGCCGCAGGATTGCTCGCCAGATAGTCGTCAAGCCGTTGTTCAGCATCAGGAACCATCGTTCGCAGCTTCCAGAAAGCGAACAGTCTTCCGTTACGCCCAACTCGACTTTGACAATAGAAAGCCTTTCCACCTTCAAGGCGGACGCAAAGCGCGAGGATTGCAATCAAAGGAACTGTAACCGGCAGTGTAATGACAACGAGCGCAATATCCACAAGACGCTTGAGGATAGAATACGGACGATGAGCCTGTGGATGGGCTTCTCGCCCAACGTCTGAAAAAAGATGAACCGAACTCGCTTCGGGAGAGGACGCCATACAACACACCGCTAGTCAGAAACCGGCGGGTTCATTCAAGGCCAAGGAACGAGCGGCCACAGCCCGGTCTTTCGGCAAACCGCCTCACCCGAAAGGCGTAGGTGCGCCCGACGATCGAATGTGGAATTCCCCCCTGCGGAGCGCCCCACGCTTCAGGGCGTCGAACGCGACTGGGCGACGGACACACGGGGACGTGGGCCCAAGATCCGGTCAATTGTCATGGATGCAGGCCAGTATCCTTCATTGGCACACCATTTGCTTATTCCCAAGCCGGGACGGCGAACCTCCCGAGAACAAGGTATTGCCAACCTGAGACCGGCGTTACTGCGACTCGTTAAGATCGCGGCGCCGGTCTCTGCACAAATTTACCACCCAATGCGGGCGCCTAGCCGCGGGACCTCCGGTTCACGCCTCCAATGTCGCGACCGTCTTGAGCGCGCCGTCGAGGGCGGTGCCCTCCTCGTCGAGGAGTGCCGCTTCACGCAAGCGCTTCAACCACTGTGCACCGTCGTCACGCGGTTCAAGCAAGGGTACGGCCGACAGCACCCGGTCGAATTTCGACTGGCCGCGCTCATGCGTGTCGCTATAGCCCTTGATCAGGCGCCGGCAGCGGATGACTTCAACGGCAAGATCGTAGTTGCGCGGCGCGAGGCGCTCGGCCTCGGCAAGCCATTGCGCTGTGTGCGCACTCTCAACTTCATGGCGCAATAATTTGCGCCGCATACCGCGTAGTCCGGCTAGCCCATAGAGCACGCCGAACCAGGCGAAGCCATCTGTCCTTACATGCCGGCCGCGATCGAAGAGCGGATTGAGAAAGCGGCACAGCGCCGGCTTCGACTCAATCCAGCGCGCCAGTCCCGTCGGCACTGTGCCAAGGACTTCGCGCAATCGCGGATGCATGAATTCCGTGATGGTGAGGACCTGTTCGTCCGAGGCCTTGGCTTCATCGCGGACGCGCGTGAAGCGGCTGCCACGTGTCTTGGCATCGGCGACACGGATGATGTCGTCATAGCACATGGCATTGGCGAGATGTTTCGAGGTCTCGCGCGTCAAGGCATAATCGCGAAGGGCGCCACCCGAATCCTGATCGAGCGCCAGCATCTTGCGCAAGCGATAGGCATAGTCGCGGCCGTAATCGAGATCCTGAAAATCCACAACCTTCGCAAGACCAGCCGCTGCCATCGCCTGAACGCCGAGCGGCAGATCGGCGAGTAGCGCCCCGGCAAGTTTCTCGTATTCGGCAAGCAGTTCCTGCGGTCCCGTCATCGCCGGCATGGCCGGCAACGGAGGTACTGTCTCAGGTGCCGGCGGATGGGAAACGGCATCGCAGGCCGCAGAGAACGCTCTGAGACTTGCCTCCATGCCCCTGCCGCCGGATTTGATCGTGTCTTCGAATTGCGCGCGGCTGAAAGGCAAGGCTCCCGATCCTGCAAGCGCGCCGAAAAGGCTGGCCGAGATCACGCTGCCATTGCGCGCGGCAATGCTCTCCATGTCGAAAGCAACGAGGCGGTGCGATGCCTGCTTCGCGATATCGAGCACTTTCGATGCATCGGCGATGCCGTCGCCCGGCGCCATCTTCTCGCTCACGGCATAGGCGCGGTGCGCGGATGCGATCAATGTGGTGCGGTTCGGCGTCACGAGCCCACGCATGATGGCGCGGCCCGCTTCCATGAGTTCGGCAGCGATGACGATATCGACATCGCCCGGCGCCGGCATGAGCGAGAGGACCGGCGTTCGCCCCGTTTCAGGCACAAGCTCCAAGTAATAAATCGTGGCTCCCGTGCGCTGCGCGACGCCGGGAACCGAGGTCGTCTGCGCGTAATAGTCATTGGCCTCGGCCAGATGCACGACCCAATCGGCAAGCACGCCGCCGCCCTGCCCGCCAATGGCCAGGATGGCGATCTTGATGATGTCGCGATCTTCGGAGAATTTCCGCGTCATGAAGACAGCGCCAGGCGCCGCGCCGAACGGCGTGCCTGAAGCCAGGATGCGAATTTCGTGCGCCATCTTGCGAGCGTGCGATCGAACCAGTTCGGATTGTGGATGACGTCGGCGCGGTAGAAGGAGGGACACAACACGGCGGCATCGGCAACCTCGCCGCAATTGCCGCAGCCGACGCAACTATTGTCGATCGCCGCCACCGGATCGTCGCGCAATGGGTCGTCGAGCTTCTTCACGGAGAGTGAAGGACAGCCCGACAGACGGATGCAGGCGTGATCGCCGGTGCAGACATCCTCATCGACGCCGAAGCGCGATTTCACCACGCGCCTGCCGTCGCCGATCGCCTTCGCGACGAGCGGCTTCTCGCGGCGCTGGCGATTGAGCATGCATTCCGATGAGGCGACGATGAATTTCGGGCCCTTCTCCGGCGTCGTCAGCGCTTCGGTCAAGGCATCGCGCATCTTGCCGACGTCATAGGTGCGGTCGATGCGTTTCACCCAGGTCCCGCCAAGGCCGCGAATGGCATCTTCGATCGGATGCTGGGTGCTGCGCCGCTTATTGTCGGCGCGCGAAGAAAGAATATCCTGGCCGCCGGTCGCCGCCGAGTAGTGATTGTCGACGACGAGGATGACGCCGTCCTGTTTGTTGAACACGGCATTGCCGACGCCGCTTGCCAGACCATTGTGCCAGAAGCCGCCGTCGCCCATCACCGCAATGGCGCGCTTGCCGGCTTCGACATTAAAGGCGGAATTGGAGGCCGGTCCCAGGCCATAGCCCATGGTCGTCGCGCCGATATTGAAAGGCGGCATGATCGAGAAGAGATGGCAGCCGATATCGGCGCCGACGTGATGCGGCCCGAGTTTCTTCTCGACGAGCTTCATCGCGGCGAAGATCGGCCGTTCCGGACAACCGGTGCAGAAACCAGGCGGGCGCACCGGCACGGTCTTGGCAAGTTCCGGGTATGAAACCGGCGGCGCATTCGGTGCGCGGCCGCGATCGGACAAGTATTCCGGCGCATTCTCGCGGAAGAACTTCGAAATACCGTCGAGCATCACCTGGCCGGTATATTCGCCAGCCATCGGCAGGAATCCCTTGCCGGCAAGCTTGGTGCGCGCACCCGCCTTGTAGAGCATCGCACCGAAAGCCTGTTCGAGATAATCGGGCTGGCCTTCCTCAACGATCAAGACCGCATCCTTGTCCTTGCAGAAGGAAAGGAACTCCTCGTCGATCAAGGGATAGGTGACGTTCAGGACATAGAGCGGAACCTTGGTCTCGCCATAGAGATCGGCGAGGCCGAGACGCTGAAGCGCGCGGATCACGCCATTATACATGCCGCCCTGCATGACGATGCCGATGCGGCCTCCGTCGTCGCCCATGAACTCGTTGAGCTTGCGCGACTTGATGAAGTCGACGGCAGCGGGCCAGCGCTGCTTGATCTTCTCCTGCTCATGCATGAAGGAAGCGGGCGGCAGGACGATGCGCTCGGTCGCGCGGCGCGGGGATTCGAGCGCCTCTTTCAGCGACATCGTGGGCCGCTGGTTATCACGGGCGATGAAGCGGCCATGGAGATGGCAGGAGCGGATGCGGATTTCGAGCATCACCGGCGTATTGGAGGCTTCCGACAATTCGAAGCCGTCGCGCACCGCTTTAACGATGCATTCAAGATTGGGCCTGGGATCGAGGAGCCACATTTGCGATTTCATCGCAAAGGCGTGGCTTCGCTCCTGCATGATCGAGGAGCCTTCGCCGTAATCCTCGCCGACGATGATGAGCGCGCCGCCGAGCACTCCACCGGAAGCGAGATTGGCAAGCGCGTCAGAGGCGACATTGGTGCCGACCGTCGATTTCCAGGTGGCGGCGCCGCGGATCGGGTAATGCACGGAGGCGGCAAGCGTTGCGGCGGCGGCAGCTTCGCTGGCGCTGGCTTCGAAATGGACGCCCAGTTCTTCGAGGATATCCTCGGCGTCGGCAAGCACATCCATCAGATGCGAGATCGGTGCGCCCTGATAGCCCGCGACATACCCGACACCGTTTTCGAGCAGCGCCTTGGTGACGGCGAGAATGCCCTCGCCGCGGAATTCCTCGCCGGCACCGATCTTGAGCTGCTGGACTTCCCTGGCGAAGGAGCGTTCAGCCATGGGCGGGTGCTCCTGCAGCCAATATCGTCACCCCAGCGAAAGCTGGGGTCCCCTGACGCATTTCCGCGCGGAAGCGATTCAGGGGATGCCAGCTTTCGCTGGCATGACGGGAATAGTATGTAAGCCGTCCGGACATCCCGTTACTCTAGCACATTCGCCAAAAGGAAACCCGAGCCGCCGCCGAGGCCCGGCCCAGGATGGGTTGACGCGCCGATATGGTAAAGTTTCGGCACATGGGTACGGTGATTGACCGAGGATTTGAACGGCCGCCAGATGAAGAACTGGTCGAGGCCGCAGAAGCCGCCATAGGGATCGCCGCCGACGAGATTGATATTGATCGTTTCCAGATCTGCGGGCGAATAGCACCGCCGGCCGATGATATTCTCGGCGAAACCATCGATGTGCGCCATGAGGATCGCTTCGATGCGATCGGCATAGGCTTCGCGCAGAGTCTCGGTCCATTTGCCGTCGGCAGGCGTTTTGATCCGCCCCGCCGCATCGCCCTTTACATGGCGCGGCGCCTCGGGAAGTTGCAGCCACAGTATTGCAGCGCCCTCCGGGCAGCGCGACGGGTCGAGCGACGCCGGCTGGCCGACGCAAATGGTCGGCGTCTCGGGGAGCATGCCGCGCTCGCACTCGTTCGCCGCCTTCGACACCCCATCGAGGCCGGGCGTCAAATGCAGCAAGGCGATCTTTTCGAGCCCCGGCGTTTTCCACTTCGGCGGTGATTTGAGAGCGTAGTGAATCTGGAAATTGCCCTTGCCATAGCGATAGGCCTTGACCGAGGTGGCAATCGGTTCCGGCAGCGAACCAGCATCGAGCAGGCGCGTGTAGAGCTGGGTCGGCGTCATCGAGCAGATCACGCCGCGCTCGGCCTCGATCACTTCGCCATTTGCCAATGCGACGGAGGATGCCGCACCCGTCGCATCGCGCGCGATCGAGACGACATCGGCATTGGT
>JAESFU010000414.1_pt1 | contig 25388 bp, 18 predicted proteins | sample 9269461 | NCBI WGS metagenome assembly JAESFU01 (sample SAMN14502556, study PRJNA617107) | algae metagenome | isolation source: Stenomitos rutilans HA7619-LM2 and co-occurring heterotrophs from cave walls | place: USA: Waikapalae cave, Hawaii | collected 2009-07-28
GCACAATGGAATCGTGAAAACGTCCCTCAAGTATTAGCTCATCGTTGTGCTTACCTCAATGGGTTAATTGGTTCACCATTGCCTTGCAACTAAGCATAATTGCTTGTAGAAAAAGTGACATGCTCCCTCCACCGCGACCTTAGTGGCAATGGCTATATCAATGAGCTTTTAACTTCTTCAGTGCAGTAAATCGAGTTTCTAAGCTATCCACTCGCCCTCTTAAAGTAGCTAACTCGCCAGCTACTTCGTTAACTGATGCTGTCAGATCTATAGCGATCCTATTTGGATTGTGAGAAAGGATTCCACTGGAATCCTTTCTCACAAAGCCTCTCAATCTCACAAATGATTTAGGACTGCTATATAAAGCTTTTCTTAGAAAAGGATTCCCGTGCTTGTTGCTTGATTTCCCGATCAATTACATCCATAGCAGCAGCTAACATATCAGCAACCTCATATCGCGTAGCAGCGCGATCTCCTCTAAAAGTTTTGTCCGAATATGCTTGTATAACGCCGTACCGTTCCACAAGGTTTTGCAATCCTTGAAATGCCCAATCTGATAGCTTGACATCGTCGTAATTTATACAAATATTATTAAAAAAGTTGCCTGTTTCACAATTCCCCTGTAGCCTTTTAATTTCGGAATCATCTATAGGATGATCTACCGAGACGATGCCCTGTTTAGAGTCTTTAATACTATCTTCGTAGTAACCTCCAGAAGATACAACTGCTGGTTCTGAGTTTTGCCCCACATCAATAGGGCTTGGTTTGTGAAGTGAGCAAGACATAGTCACTGTAACGCATACAAAAAGGATGCAGGAGAGAGCTAATAGTTTAAGCCAGCCATATTTCTGCTTCATTGGTTATCTCACCAGTTATTTCCTGGTCAATTCTTATCATTGCATAGCTTATGATTCAGCTTTTTTAGGAAACTCACATTTCACCGTGATTTCCATATTGCAACCACCCTTCGCGTTGGCAATGTAAGGAATCCCTGCCTCACTGCTGATATTGACCCCAAACTTAAGCGTGACTTCACTGACTTCAGCAATTGCTACCTGCTTAAACGCATTCAACGTATAGGTCGTGTATGCCCGCACCGTATGCTCGATCGCCTCAAAGGTTTGAGCGATTTGCTTCGGCGGTTCACCAATGATGACGGGACCGCGTGGGGCGTTGTCGTCATAGGGCGTACCACGCACAATATCACCACGAGGCGTAGCAGTATCGTCTGTGGCTTCGATGTAGATTGTGGTGCCGTCTGCCAGCGCGATCGGCGTGAGTTGTCCCGTACAGTTCCGCTCTACCTCTGAATGTGGGTTAAAGGCCGCGATCGTTGGTTGGCATTCCCGCTCCTGACGGCTCTGTCAAGCCCTGATGACGATGTCCCTGGGTTTACGATTCACTACCCCGATCGGTATTTTTAGGCGATCGCCCTTTATGTTAAGAAGCGGTGTAAGCATTCTGGCAGGCACAATTTTCAACTGAGATTGTCCGTCTTACTTTTCAGGATCAGTGCTTACGCCTGTGTTCTTAGGACCACGATCTGTATCCTCCGTTTGATCGGTTTCATCACCAATCACCACAGGCTTTCTCACAACCTGAGATGAATCTGAAGGTTGAACATCAGGCGGGGCCTTGGAAGATCGATCGCTTCCATCTAAGGACAGTCTCTCATCGGCAACTTCTGCTTCACTGTCCAAACTCACAAGCTTTCTGGTTACTGCCGATGCTTCATTAGATGGATTGTTTCTTTCACTCATAGATATGTTCCCTGGGTAGAAGTCAATAAATTTGTTGGGTCTCTATTAATCCATGACCAATTCTGATTCGATTGCGCCTAAAGCCCGCAGTGTCGCTCGTTGAGCCGTAGTCAAGCCGATCGCGCCTGTAAGATTCATGCCCTCATAGGGACGATCGACCTGGAGAATTTTCAAGCACTCCCCCGTGTCACTATCCCACATCCTGATTGTGCCGTCTTCACTGCAACTGGTGAGAATCGGCTCCTGGTGATGAAAGGTGACTGCCCAAACAATCCGTCGATGTCCGTGTAAAGTTTTCAGACATCTTCCGGTCTGTACATCCCACAGCTTAACGAGGCGATCCTCACTGCCACTGGCAAGGGTGGTGCCATCGGGACTAAAGGCCACCGATCGCACTCGATGCGTATGCCCCTGCAAGGTTTGTAAACACTTCCCTGACAGCTCATCCCAAAGTTTAATGGTGTGATCGCCACTGCCGCTGGCTAACAAATGACCCTTGGGACTGTAAGCAACCGAGAACACCCAATCGGTATGACCGTTAAACGTTTGCAACCGCTCCCCTGAGACCTGCCACAGTTGCACTGTATGATCCCCACTACCGCTTGCCAGCTTTGTGCTATCAGGGCTAAAGGCAACGGATTTAACCCGGTGGGTATGCCCTTCAAAACTATACAAACATTCACCGGAACGAACATCCCACAGTTTGACGGTATGATCGCAACTGCCACTGATGAGGGTGGTATGGTTCGGGCTAAACTGGATGGCATGAACCCAATCGGTGTGTCCTCGTAAGTTTTTCAGGCACTCTCCAGTGCTGGCATCCCATAGTTTAATCGTGCGATCGTCGCTGGCACTAGCCAGAATTTCACCATCTGGGCTAAATGCAACCGCCATCACAGCATCGGCATGACCATGCAAAATTTTTCGGCATTCTCCACTATGCAAGCACCACAAGCGGACTAGGTGATCCTTGCTGGCACTGGCCAGCGTTTTACCTTGGGGGCTGAAAGCCACAGATGAAATCCAATTGCTATGGGATTCGAGAGTCGTTAAGCATTGTCCCGATCGCACATTCCACAAGCGCACTGTCTGGTCATCGCCACTGCTGACCAGGGTTCGACCATCAGGACTGAAATTGACCTGCCACACCTGGTTTTTGTGTTCCTGAAACGTCTTGAGGCATTGTTTCGTTTGCAGATCCCACAGCCGTACAGTTTTATCGGCGCTTGCCGTTGCCAACCATTGACCATTGGGACTAAACGCGATCGCCCAAACATGGACGTTGTAATCCGGTAGAAAACCCATGCATTCTCCAGTTTGCAAGTCCCAGAACCTAACGAATTGGCTATCGCTCCCCGTCACTAATGTGCGACCATCAGGACTTAAAGCCATGGAGCATACCCAATTAATCTGAGTTTGCAGCATTTGCAAGCATTCACCAGAACGCAGATCCCAAAGCCGAATCGTTTTGTCTTCGCTACTTGAAATCAACGTTCGCTGATCGGGGCAAAAAATCAATCCTAATACTCGATCGCAATGCCCTTGCAAGACGCGAAGACATTGTTGTGTCTGCACGTTCCACAATTGAATCGTGTGGTCATGGCTACCGCTAGCCAGAATGTGCCCATCAGGACTGAATGCAACAGCCTGTACGCCACTGGTATGCCCCTTTAAAGTTTTGAGACACTGACCAGACTCCCAATCCCAGAGCCGAACCGTCTGGTCATTGCTGCCGCTGGCAATGAGCTTACCATCCGGACTAAAGGCAACAGATAGAATCCAGGCTGTGTGTCCAGTCAGGGTCACAAGCTGTTTCCGGCTTGTGACTTGCCAAAGAATAATGTCTCGATCAATTGCCGTTGCTAACAGCGTTCCATTCGGACTGAAGTTTGCAGTCAGGATATCGCCTAAAGTTTGAGTAAAGACCGTTTGCGTCAGGTCTGCGTGAGAAAAATTAACTCCCTGCAAGTTTACACCTTGAAAATAAACCTGTCGGATGACCAGATTGCTAAAGTCGTATCCTCTTAAACTGACATTCAAGTGACTCAATAAATTAATTAGATTCCCTGGCGCATAATCGGGCGGGTGTAGCGGCTGAGTTTTTAGGTTAGCTAAAACGATGTCGAGCGTTTGCTGTACTGCTTCTTTACTTCCCAATGCCGCTAATAACCGATCCACCATTGGTTGTAGAATCAGACGGCATTGCATGTTGCGTAAGTAATCTTTGGTTTGGGCTTTGCTCAGGGCATAGCGATCGCACCAGCCAATTTCACCGCGCATCAACGCCTCACTGATCTGCTCAATCAAGCGCTCGGTCACATACTCCATGACCACAGGTTGTTGGGTGAAATGGCTGGATGATTGCTGGCTTCCCGCCACCGTTTCAATCAACGAGCGATTTTGTAGCGACTCCACGGCTTCCAGGAGTGCCCGTTGCGTCACTGCTGGCACAAGGTCTTCCCGGAGGTCTGCCAGGGACGTGCCTTCCCGATTGATGGCTAACCAGACCATGACCTGCTGTTCCAGATCTGTCAGCCGCTCAAACTGTTGCGCCAGTAAGTCAGACAGATCGCCGAAAATGAATGTGCTTTGCGCCAGAAAGTCTGCCACGTTGCCCTGAAATAAGGACTGGATGGTGGTCGCCACAATCTTGAGTGCCAGTGGATTGCCGCTATAGCGCTCAATCAGCGACTGTCCGTCTTTGGCAGATAGAGCAAACCCCTTTTCCGTAATCAGCTGTTGCCCTTCGTTCGGCTCTAAGCCAGCCAGATGGAGGGCGCGGATGGGAAGGGTACTGCCGACCTTGATACTTAAGCCTCGCGGTTGTTCCCGGCTGGTGAAGACCAAACAACTTTGATGGCGGCTCTGCCCGATCGTTTCCAGGAGCTGTCCATAAACTGCGTAGCCATCCCGATAGGCACCTGCCCGTCCATCAGCCACCAGAATAGATTCCAGGTTGTCGAGTACGAGTAAGCATCGGTGGGTGCGCAGGGAGTCCAACAATTGATACAGTTTGCCCGAAAAGCTGTCTGGCAGGTCAAGCTGGCGTTGCCGGGAAAGCACACTCAATAAATCGGTCAAAAGCTCTTGTACCGAAGGCGCATTGCGGAGCGATCGCCAGATGACAAACTCAAATTCATCCTGGAGTTGTTCCGCCAGCCGGACGGACAGTGCCGTTTTGCCAATGCCACCCATGCCCAACAGCATCACCAGTCGGCACCGATCGTGGCAAAGCCACTGTTCCAGCTTGGCAAGTTCCGCCGCACGTCCGTAGAACAAGGAAACGTCCAGTGCTTCACCCCAATCGATCACGGGGGTTTGGAATTGGGAGCCAAGGGGAGATAGCAGGGATGCGGTGGGAAGCGTAATTGCTTCTTTTACTTCTCGTTGAGGCACAAGAGCCTCAACCATACTGAAGTCTGCAATGTCTTCGGGATTGAGCGACAGTCGCTGGCACAGTTCCACGAAGGTGGCGCGATCGACCGGTTTGCCCCTCAGAAAGTTGCTTACGGTGGCACGTGCCAGTCCCGCATCCTCAGCTAAGGCTTGCTGATTGAGAAAGCTGCTGCGTCCGACTGCCAATTTTGCAATTTCAATACACTCCCGACGCACCCTGAGCGATCTAGTTGACATAGGTTTCCTGTAGCAGTGCCCAAATTCTATCTAGAAACGAAAGTCGTCACAAGTCAGCCTCAAGTCAGGTCTTCCCAGGCTTGAACTCAGTCAATACAAGGATTTGATGAACTTATACAGCGGAAGAAACGAGCGATAGCCCACAAAAGCTTTTCGCCAATCTTCAACAGATTAATTGATCAAATCAGGAGAATTCCAATGGCTAGCTGCAAACAAGCGATGGTTACAATTCAGAAAGTCAAAGTGGGTAAATCAGAAAGCTACGGCGATGTCATTGGCTTCACTGGTGAGCCGGGAAATTCAGCCGAATGGCAACTTCAATTTACCGTTGCGGGACAGAGCGAGACCATTCGGTTTGATGGCGTACGAGATAACAGCGAACTGGTTGTAAACAAGTCATTTATCGTCGATTTGGGTCCTTTGCAAAGCCTGGATTTGGGAGTCACAGGGGTTGAGATTGATACCTCATCTGCTGACGATCCGTTACCACGAGCAACATTCAAAATTACCCCAGCGACCAACTGGCAAGAGGGACAAACGTTTGAGACGGCTGCCGCTTCCAACCCAGATTTCAGCTACTCGGTTGTGTTTGATGTCAAATGTGCCACTAACTTCGATACGGTCGGAGCAGCCTTGACCAGTGACTCGTCATCACCAGACAGATACTTGGGCATGTGGGAGCAAACTGGTGGTGCCTGGATTGCTCGCCACGGTCTAACTGGGGCGCAGTATCAGGCAGTTTTTGACGATTTAGTGCCTAAAGGTTTTCAGCCCACAATTCTCAATGGGTACAGTATTAATGGTCAAGACCGCTACATCTGTGTGTTTGACAAGTTACCCAGCGCTCCTTGGGTGGCGCGACATGGCTTAACCGGAGCGCAATATCAAGCGGTGTTCAACGATCTGGTGCCCAAAGGGTATCGACCGACGATTCTCAGTGCCTACAACATTGGTGGTGAAGACAGATACCTGGGTGTTTGGAAGCAAGTGGGTGGTGCTGCCTGGGTTGCAAGACATGGATTGACTGGGGCACAGTATCAGGCAGTCTTTGACGACTTAGTGCCCAAAGGGTATCGACCGACGATTCTTAGTGGTTACACGATCGGAGGGCAAGATCACTATGTGTGTGCGTTTGAACAAAAAGGTGGTGCCTGGGTTGCCCGACATGGGTTAACTGGGGCACAGTATCAGGCAGTCTTTAATGATTTAGTCCCGAAAGGGTATCGACCGACAATTCTCAGCGGCTACAACGTGGGTGGGCAAGATCGCTATCTGTGTATGTTTGAACAGAAGGGTGGTGCTGCCTGGGTTGCCCGACACTACTTAACTGGAGTACAGTATCAAGCCCTCTTCAATGATCTCACTCCTAAAGGCTACCGACCCGTGATTCTTGATGGCTACAACGCTGTAGGGTAGTGACTGACCGTGAGTGCTGATTGTTGTGCGATCGCTCTTCCTGACATAGCTGACTGAGCGATCGCCCTTTGACTAAAAACGTATACTTTGACACTTCCTGAACTTGCTCCAGTGGGCTACCAATGGACGTATGAAATGACCCACGAGGGTGATTCTGTGGTTGCTGTAAGAGCCGTACTATCGTCAGCAAGTAGCCATGAGTCTGGATCGGTGCTAGCCGCAACGAGACCTTTGAGATTCAAGCGCTGAAAGCAGGACAGGCGACGCTTCGGTTTAAGCAAGCGCGATCGTGGGAACAGAACCAACCACCGCTCAAGGAATATCAGATTGAGGTTGTAATCCAATAGCAGGCGATCGCTCTTTCGTACCTGGATGACTGAGCGATAGACCTTCATTCCCCTTCTCTGCGGACAGTCTGTTCATCGGAATCTTATCCCACTGGTGGCAGCAGGATGTCTGGGGACATACCTGGAATGACAGGGTCGCTCTTGGTCTTAATCAAAAATTAAAGTTTTTCTCGGCGTAAGAAATTACAACGATACTGAGTTCAGCTCGGCACCCAATTCATCATTGATGTCCTATGCTTACCCCCGAAGAGTTCAACGTTATTCTGGAACGCGTTAGTAACGGCACAGCCAGTGCTGACGATCTCGATCGCTTGCGGCGATCGCAATCGAAAACTGGTGGGCCAGTCAACATCAATATCGACGAACTCACTGGTGAAGATGTTCATATTGGCGATCGCATCACCATTGAGCAGATTCTGGGACAGAAAATCATTTACCTCTCAGTGGATGAGATCAAAACACGGAAATTGATCCAGAGTTCACCCTACAAGGGCTTGAAGAAGTTTGAGCCAGAGGACAAAGATCGCTTTTTTGGGCGTGACCAATTCATTAAAGAATTGGCGAATGAATTGGAGCAAACGAACCTGGTTTTGCTGTTGGGCGCATCAGGCAGTGGAAAGTCATCCGTGGTGCGAGCAGGGTTACTATCTTGGCTGTCGAAGAAATGGGTATCACGGCTGGTGAGCCTCACGTTTACACCCGACCAAGATCCATTTGAGTCCTTGTATGCCAGCCTAAAGCGTTATTACAAGGCGGCAGAAGCCCAGGTTGCTCGCGACGGCAAAGAAGACACGCTAACGCAAGTAGTGACGACACTCAGGCGATCGGATGCTTATTGGTTCATCTTCATTGATCAGTTTGAGGAGTTGTTTACGACCAGCCAGGCAGATAAGCGCGATGGCTCAGGTGCAACTACTAAAGGTGAACGGTTCATTGCCAGTCTGGTGCAGCTTAATACCGCACTGAAGTTTATGGGTACAGCGAAAGATTGCCCAGTCAAAGTGGTGGCAACGATGCGGGCAGATTTCTTTGATCGCCTCAGCCCCTATCCGGCATTCGTCAAGGCGACGGATAAGCATCGTCCCTTTATTGCTGAAATGCAATCGGATGAGTTGCGACAGGCGATCGAGCAGCCAGCGGCACAGCATGGAGTGGTGTTTGAAACGGGTTTGGTTGAGGAAATTATTAAGGATGTACAGTGGCAGGCGGGCTATTTGCCGCTGTTGCAGTACACGTTGAATCTGGTGTGGGAGACGGAGGTGCAGAATGGCAGTATTCACGATCGCACGTTGAATATCAGCACCTATCGCGGGTTGGGTGGCGTGCGAGGAGCGCTGCAAAAGCATGTGAGCCAGATTTATGAAGCGTTGCCCGAAGCAGAACGATTAGCGGCTCAGCGTGTTTTTCTTAAGTTGGTGGAAATTGGTGGCGATGAGGAATCGGGGACGGAATGGAAACCTGTGCGGCGACGGGCAATGCGATCGGAGTTTGACACTGAGCTAGAACGACGGGTACTGGTGCGATTGATTGATGAAAATCTCTTAGTCAGTGACCAACAGCCTCAAGTGCAGGCATCAACGGTAGAGATCGCCCATGAAGCGTTGTTGACCTCCTGGGAGATGTTGAATACCTGGATTAAGGAGAATCGCCAAGCCATTGCACTGCGGAATCGGCTGAATGATGATGTGGCACGGTGGCAAGCAAAGAAGGCAGAGGATGAACTGTGGACTGGCTCAAAGCTAGAACAGGTTTTGGAACTTAAAAAGAACCCAACGTTTAATCAAGTGATGGGTGGGTTTAGTACTACTGCCAATCAGTTTATTGATACAAGTTTGGGGTTGCGCGATCGGATTAGAGAGCGGCAGATTAGACAAGCTCGTAGAATTACAGTTGGAGCAGTAGTAGCAATTGGATTAATTGGTATCGCAGGAATTTTCTCTTTCTTGCAACAAGTAAAATCTCAAAAACAAAGCGTCATAACTGCTGCTGAAGCTTCTAAGGCGAATTTTCTGGCAGGTCGCCAACTTGAAGCCATACTGAATGCAGTAAAAGCAGGGAAACAATTTAACTTGCTGCTTTTTGGTCGAGATGAGGCTTATGCCCCAACTGTTTCTGCTTTAACAAAGGTATTTTACGAAACAAAAGAAATTAATCGTCTGGAGAGCTTGAGTAGTTGGAAGTTAAGCTTCAATCGTAAAATACTAGCATTTAGTAAAGAAAATGGATCTGCTTACATATGGGACACAACAAGTAAAGAATTTATCCAGCTTTCTGGGCAGCAAGAAATTATAGAATTTAGTCCTGACAATAACTTGTTAGCAACTCATAGCAAAGATAATACAGTTCACTTATGGGACATAACAGGTAAGGAAATTGACCAACTCGGACAGCAAGAAAAGATAGTATTTTTTCCTAACAGTAAACTAATATTAACTTATAACAAAGATAATACAGTTCAACTGTGGGACACAACAGGAAGGAAAATTGCTCAACTTGGACAACAAGAGATTGTAGAATTTAGTCCTGACAGCAACTTGTTAGTCAGCCGTGAGAAAGATAATACAGTTCAACTATGGGACACAACAGGAAGGAAAATTGCTCAACTTGGACAACAAGAGATTGTAGAATTTAGTCCTGACAGCAACTTGTTAGTCAGCCGTGAGAAAGATAATACAGTTCAACTATGGGACACAACAGGAAGGAAAATTGCTCAACTTGGACAACAACAAGAAATAAAGTTCTATCCTAATGATGAGCTATTAGTGACTCGTGGAAAAAACAACGTTGTCCAACTATGGAACTTTAGTGGTAGAAAAGTTATTCGGCTCTCAGGTGAGCACTCTTCTATAGAGCTTAGCCCTGATAGCAAGCTACTGGCAACTTGCGAAAAAAATAATATTGTTGATTTATGGGATAAACAGGGTAAGAAAGTTCTTCAATATTCTGCTGAATGTGATGACTCTAATATGATGTTCAATCCTACTGGAAAACTCCTAGCAATAACGCGTAAGGGTGCCGTTGTGTTGCTGGATTTAAGTGATTCTCGTGCTGTCTCTATAGAAGCGAGTTCTGCTAGTGATCACGTAAAAGTCACATTCAGCCCAGATGGTAATCAATTAGTGACTGAAGTAACGGGGCATGCAAGTGTTGGCGATTATGCTGAATGGAGTGCAAGCCAGAGCATAATACGCTTATGGGATGTACAAGGTAGGGAGATTAGTCAATTTCAAGGTGAAAATGGATCTGCCGAATTTAACGTAGTTAGCTTCGACGATAAGCAGCTCATAACATCTGGAAGTAAATCACTAAGTTTTTGGAATCTAAATAATCAAGAAAACCTTGCATTTTGGAAATATCGAGAAGACTTCAAGACTATAGAGTTAAGCTCTGATGGAACTTTACTAATAATCTATAAAAAGGACGGTAGTATTGAACTGTGGAATATTACCGGAAAACTTCTTGTCCAATTTAGGGGATTTTCAGGATATATCAATGATGTAAAGTATAGCCCTGACAGTACATTATTATCAGTAGAAATAACTGATAATAACAAAACTAGTTGGCATATTATTAATAGTAAAGGCGAGGAGATTTTTTTACATGGAAGCAAAACTATTCGTGAGCTTCAGTTCAGCCCTAAAGGAGATTTATTAGCAACTTCTGAAGACGATGGTTCCGTTAAGTTATGGAATAATCAAGGGGAAAAAATTTCTCAGTTTCAAGAGACCTCAAAATATGTTACTAAAATGAAGTTCAGCCCTGCTAATACGTTATTAGCAGTAGAGACATACGATGGCCACACTGAAAGTAGCTGGCATGTTATTAATAATAAAGGCCAGGAGGTTTTTTTACACGGAAGCAAAACTATTCGTGAGCTTCAGTTCAGCCCTAAAGGAGATTTATTAGCAACTTCTGAAGACGATGGTTCCGTTAAGTTATGGAATAATCAAGGGGAAAAAATTTCTCAGTTTCGGGGGACTTTGAGAGATGATTGCATATTTAGTCCTGATGGCCAGATATTGGTAACTGATGAAAAAGATGGACTGTATATTTGGGAAGTTTCAGGAAAGAAAATTGCTTTTATTCAGAGCAATGAACAGCGAATTTATACTCTACAGTTTAGTCCTAACAGCCGATTGTTAGTAGCTGGAGGAGAGAATGGATTAAATTTATGGGACACAAAAGGTCAAAAGATTGCAACATTACAAGAACGTATAGATGGAATTTCCGTCATAAGATTCAGTCCTCAAAGTAATAGATTTATAACTTATGATATTCCTCGTGGTTGCGATCAATGTGGTCTAATTCTTGCCAATGCTAGCGTAGCAACTTTGTGGGACGCCACAGGTAAAGAGATGATGAAATTGAAAGGACATCAAGGAGGGATTACCCAAGTAGAATTTAGCCCTGATGGTCAGTTGATCGCAACACTAGGTTTAGATGAATCGGTAAAGCTTTGGGATATCAATGGTAAAGAGATTGTTCCGTTTGAAGGAACTAAAAGAGCAGCTTTTTCAGGTTCTTCTCGCTTAGATCTAAGGTTTAGTTCAGATAGTAAACTGTTATCAGTTGGTAAGAGATTATGGAAGCTTTTTGAACTCAATGAGTTGCTAGTGCAAAATTGTGACCGAGTAAAAGCTTATTTAAGAAATCCAAGCGCAAGCCTTAGTCACGATGATCGCAACCTCTGTGATGGCATTGGCTTGGGTAAGTAATGATGGGTAAACCATCAGTGCAAGTTGCTAGCTTTAGCGATCGCCAGAAAGCCGAAGCCTTTGCCAAAGAAGTGGGTGGAGAAGTCGGTGAACCTTGACCTTGAGAGGTTTCCAATTTTTCTGAAAAAGTTGGAGATTCGACAATCCCAGGCGAACAATGCAACGGAGGCGATCGGCTGATGCAGTGGAAGGATGATTTTGGGTTGAAGATGATGTGCGATCGCTGAGTTGAGGGGGCGATCGGCTGATGAAGTGGAAGGAGATTCTGTATTGGAAAGGGTGGGCCATCGCTGAGTTGAAGGGCGATCATTTCCATAAACGTCAGGCTAGAAGTGTTTTTGCCCATTGAGCATCTTCTTCAGATAGCGGCGGCAAAGGCGGTTGAGTATAGTCAATTGCCAAATGATACCGTCCCCTTTCATAGATATAATTCAGCAACTTTTGTAAGTCTACAATTGGCTCTTCTTCCCCAGCTAGTAGGGGAATGGGAACTGACGGAATCGGTTGCCTCAAGCGGAAAGCATACAGGTCTGCCGAGGGACGCTGATCACCCCGACTGACTAAAATACGGTAGTCTCCTAGCTCCTTACCCATGATTGGAAACGGCTGACCACTCCGTAACAAATCGATCTCGATCAGATGGGTTGCACTTGCCAAGACTTGATTTCGCTTCCGTTCATAGGCTAACCGTCCTTCCCCAGACCGTTTGTTTTTAGGAGATAGTACTTCAATCACAGTAATGACCGCTCCAGTTGCCACTTCTCGAATTTCCAGGTACCTTTCATTCACCTCCTCCGCGATCGGTACCGTCACCTTCTGCGGTTGTCCAGGTGACAAAAGTGTTGCAGTACCAGACGTCGCCTCCGTCGTTCTGCCGGTCACCACTGCAACATCAGGAATCCCAACTAACAGGGTTTCATCATCATTACTAAAATAGGTTCGCTTTTCAATCTCAACCCGATACTTTTCGCTGAGATGGTCTACCAGGTCATCCGCGATCGCTACAATCAGTCGGTTATGTACCGCCGACCAAAACTCTGGGTTTTCCAGATAGGGATTCATGCCCGGAAACGGTGAAGCCATGTAACAGCTTTAAAGCAGCAAGGATGCACTCTTATTCTACTTCTTGCCTTGCTAAAAACAGGTGCAGCTCTGGCGATCGCGGTTGCATATCAGGCAATTTGGTTATGTCGAGGGGCGATCAGTACTTTATGAGTGTAAAGAATCAGAGGGACGATCGTAAGTCAGAACAAGTCAGTCTTACTCAGGCTTGAACTCAGACAGTCACCGGATTAGATGAATTTGTACGCAACAACTAGCGAATTCATCTAACTACGGAGATCGAGTGATGCCAGACCAACTCAGCCCCCAGCAGCTCATCAATGAACTCAACAATTTAGAAACCATTCTCGGCAAATTTGAAACCACGCTTGACGATAAGTTTGCACCCCTCAAAGCCGGACTTGACAACGCTGAAGCCAACTTAGGCAAACTGGCAACCAATGCCGATGCTGCCTTGATCCGTCAAACCATCGATGCTGCCTTAGACCAGGCACTCGGCGCAAATGATTACATCAGCGCCAATGATGTCCTCAACTTTAACCTGGCACTCACTACAGACTTTGGTGATGCTCCCGGCATTCCCTCGATCGCCTCTACCCTCAACCTCAGCCTCAATCTCGACAATCCCAGCAGCACACCCAGCCTTGCCTTCAAAGATGTGCGCCTGGATTTAGGCTCGTTTGTGCAAGACTTTGCCAAACCCGTCATTGGTGAAGTGGGGCAGGTGTTCAAACCGTTCGATAAAATCCGGGAAGTTCTCACAAAAGATGTACCAGGACTTGGTGATGTCGGTGTCAAAATCAATCTCTTGGATCTGGCTGAAACGCTGGGCAAGTCGCAGGGCAAAGCGTTTGATACGTCCCTATTCGATGCTCTCGTTCAATTTCCCACCATTATCAATGCGGTTGATCAAGCTGAGAATGCCGTTGGAAGACTTTCCGAAGGCGATCGCTTCATCCATCTAGGTGACTTCAGCGCCAATGCGAACGGACAAATCACAACGTCTACACCCTACGTGATCGCTCCACTCGATCAAGCTGCCAGCAAAGGATTGAGCTTTTTCTCAGATGCGAAAAACATAGTTGGCGGTGGTTTTACCTTTCCACTCTTGGAAACTCCCAATACAGCCTTTAACCTGCTGTTAGGTCAGGATGTCGGGCTGCTCAACTTCAAGCTGCCAGGGTTTAGTGCCGGTTTCGAGTACAACCAGGTTTATGACTTTGTCATTCCAACCCCCATTCCGATTCCAGCCCAAGCTTACTGGGGCGGACAAGCATCCTTCACCAGTCCTGGTCTCACCATTGGTTACGATACCCTCGGTCTCAAAGGCGGCAGTGCCTTAGCAGGGTTTTACATTAATGGCACACAATCACTGTTTGATGTGAATGCTCGACTCAAAGGTGGTGTGGGGGTCGGCATACCTAAAATTTTGGCAGCCGGTGGAGAAGTCTTTCTGCAAGGCGATGCCAGCTTCTACCTCCCTGAGCAACAAGAGAAAGTGCGCCTCTCAGCCCTCGGCAGTGTTCTCAATACAGGCTTCTTTGACAGTAAAGGCAAAGTACAGGTTGGAGCAAATCTTTGGGCAGAGCACATTACCTTCAATCCGATCAAGGGCTTTCTGGGCATCATCACTGGTGACTTTGACAAATTAGTTGATCACTACGACCTTCCCATTTTTACCATTGACCTATTTAACTTTGATAGTCGGCATAGCAATAGCAACCCATTACCCCCCAACCTGGCAAGCGACGACACTGCTACGGGTACATTGTTGCTTAACCTGGGTACCCGCGCTGATCAACGCAACGTCAGTAAGGAGGTCATCAATGAGCAGTTCAACATCACCACTGATGGCGTTGTCTCTGCTTTTGGTTATCAAGAAACGCATACAGGCTTCACCAAAGTGGTTGCTTACGCTGATGCAGGCAATGATGACATTGCAGTCAATGCTGCTGCGATCGCCGAACTGCATGGCGGTGCAGGCGATGACAAGCTGTACGGCGTTTCCCTAACCGATCAACTTTTTGGTGACGAGGGCAACGATCGACTCAGCGGTCGTGGCGGCGATGATTTGCTTTACGGCGGCGCGGGGAACGATTACCTCTACGGCGATGAGAGTAATAATGAGTTGTTCGGCAATGATGAGTTGTATGGTGAGGCGGGTGATGACCTGCTAGATGGCGGCGCGGGCAATGATCGGCTGGATGGCGGTGAGGGCAACGATGAGTTATATGGGCGCGCCGGACTGGATGTGCTCAACGGGGGTGCGGGTGATGACCTGCTCTCTGGTGGCGACGACAACGACCAACTGTTTGGTGAAGCGGGCAGCGATACCCTCATCGGTGGTACAGGGGATGATCGCCTGGATGGGGGCAATGGGAACGATCGCCTGTTTGGTGAGGAAGGCAACGACACTCTTATCGGTGGCGCAGGGGGCGATACTCTGGATGGCTTTGACGGCAACGATCAATTCTTTGGCGGGGCTGGCAATGATCAGATCAACGGTGGTGCTGGCAGCGATACCGTCAATTATGCCGATTCACCGCAGGGCATTGTCGTCAATCTGGATGAGAGCAATCCATACAACAATCCCACCAGTGCTTTCAACTTAGAACCGGGCTTTACGATCGCGGCTGGCACGGCGACCGATGGCTTTGGTACGACCGACACGTTGCAAAATTTGGAAAACATGATTGGCTCCAATTTTGATGACGTGCTCATTGGCAACAGTGGTGCAAATCAGATCACCGCACTGGCAGGCAATGACCTGCTCATTGGCAATGCTGGCAATGACACCTTGGATGGTGGTGATGGTCTGGACACCGTGAGCTATCGGTATGATCCCAAAGCGGTTTTCGTCAGCCTCGAACAAGGGACTGCCACCGATGGCTTTGGTGACACCGATCGCCTTATCAACATTGAAAATGTCGTGGGTTCCAACGGGAACGATCGCCTGATTGGGGATAACCAGAGCAACCGCCTTTCTGGTGGCAATGGTGATGATGTGCTTGAAGCCAGGGGCGGCAACGACACGCTCTATGGCAACGATGGCAATGACACCCTGCTGGGAGAGGCAGGCGACGATACGCTGATTGGCGGCGCTGGTGCGGACTTACTTCAGGGGGGCGAGAGCAGTGACACTGCGTCTTACATCACGGCGGCAGCGGGTGTCATTGCCAGCCTCACCACAGGCATGGGCGCAACGGGTGATGCGAGGGGCGACATCTTTCAAGACATTGAGAATTTGGAAGGCTCTGCCTACAGCGATCGCCTCATTGGTGATGACTTCACAAACGTCCTCAGCGGCTTAGGCGGCGATGACTTCCTGGATGGGCGCGAGGGCGATGACGTGCTCTATGGTGGCGATGGGCGCGATCGGCTGCTGGGGTCTGGTGGCAATGACCAGCTCTTTGGTGGCGCGGGCGATGATGACTTAGACGGCGGTGATGGCAATGATTTCCTCAGCGGTGGTGAGGGCGATGATTTCCTGGAAGGACAGGCAGGCAACGATCGGCTGGAAGGTGGTTTGGGTAACGACACGCTCCTGGGTGGCGAGGGTGATGACTTCCTTCTGGGTGAAGCGGGTGATGACAACCTGGATGGCGGTCAGGGCAACGATGTCTTCAACGGCGGACTCGGCGATGATTTTCTCTACGGGAGCGACGGCGATGATCAACTGCTGGGTGCGGGCGGCAATGACTATCTTGAAGGGGGTGCCGGACACGATCGCTTAGATGGCGGTGATGGCAGTGATGTGCTGTACGGACAGGCGGGCAATGACGAGTTATCGGGTGGTGCTGGACAAGACCAATTGTTAGGTGGGCTGGGCAATGATGTCCTGACGGGCGGCACTGACAACGATGTCCTGGTGGGTGGCGGTGGCAACGATCGCTTCGTCATCAACCTGGGCGATGGTAGCGATACGATCATTGATTTTAGTGGCATCGCGAGAGGTGCGGCTCCTTCTGATGCCACCCTTGCTGAGGTGGATGTCATTCAGTTCAAAGGCGCTGATTTAGTGGCGCAAAATCTGCTTCTGACTCAAAACGGCAGCGACCTGGAGATTAGCTTTGAAGGGGTTGCCAATACACAGGTCATTTTGAAGGACTTTGCGCTGGAAAACCTGGACAATCTCCCTCAAAGTGCAGGCGGCTCCATAAACCTGGGCAACATCTTGTTTGATGGTCAAACGACAATCCAGGACAGCTTTGATGTCTTTAATGCGGAGTGGCAGTATGACCAGGTGCTGAACCGCAATACGGTGACGTTCTTAAACGATTTGAGCAATCGGACGCAGGGCTTCGACGACTCGGATGATGTGATCAATGGGCAGGGCGACGATGACACGCTCTGGGGGCTGAGTGGCAATGACACGTTGCGGGGTGGTACCGGGAATGACACGCTGCTGGGCGGTTTGGGCAAGGACTATCTGGCGGGTGGGGAGGGCAACGATACCCTCTTCGGTCAGGCGTGGGATGATTTTCTGGTGGGTGATCAGGGGGATGACGTGCTGTTTGGTGGCAGTGGTCACAACACGCTGGTGGGTGGTCTGGGCAAGGACATCTTTGCGCTGACGGGCGAAGGGACGGATCTGGTGCTGGACTTCACGGTGGGTCAAGACCGTCTGGGCTTGGCGGCTGGGCTGACGTTTGACCAACTCACGCTTACTCAGGGCACCGGGGTGAATGCCAGCAGTACCTGGGTCAAGCTCAATAGCACGGGGGATCTGTTGATGACGCTCAACAACGTGCAGGCAAGCGCGCTGACACGCGATCTGTTTACGTCTGTCTCCAACTACCAGCCTGCACCGTTGGCTAAGGGTTGATGACGATCGCACTAGCCTCGCACCATTTAACAGCATACGACGATCGCCTCTCTGCCCCAACGACTGGAGGCGATCGTCTTCAAGGTCACAGTGGCAAAAACTGCACCAGATTGGCTAAATCTTCAGGATCGCTGGCTTTTGCAATGATTTCTAAATCCCGAACGCAATCGCCGATCGTCACAACCCGTTGGTGAGCATAAATCACGCCTGCAAAAGGAATACCTTCGCTTTGACGGTGCTGGGCTTCGATCAGGAAATCTTGATCTTGAGAGAAAACGACTCGTCGTAGTTCGGTGGCTCGGTCAAGTAACCGCGTATCGGCAATGCCTGAGCGCTGATCTTCTTGAACCGTTAAAACATTCACATCACGGAGGCGCAAACCCACGGTAATCGACGCATGAATGTGTTCATCCATGTAAAGCGCAATGGTCACTGGATGAGTCCCTGGGCACGCAGCTTTCTAGCAAGAGCAGATTCTCCTGCTTCCTGGCGCAATGTTTCAGCGTGTTGAAAACGGCGCTCCAAGTCGGCATCAAGTGCCTGCTGGTGATCCCAGTAGTAAGCGAGAGCGGAATGAATTTGCCCCATGCTCAGGTAACGGTGCTGTAGATGGATTTCTTCAGGACTCCAGCCATACGCATGTTGAGCCTCGACCAGTTCAACGACCTTCATCGTGGTGCCAGCAATGAAGGGAACCTGCTGTTCATCCAGTTCAATGTACTTGTAGTCGGTTGCTGTAAGTGCCATTAAAGTTACCCGCGCCAGGTTCTTCTGCCATCTTAGGCGATCGCGGCTTGAGCAGATGGCACGCTTGCACGGAAGGACATCGCCTCTCTTACTCAACCCTTGGAGGCGATCACCTTTACAGCTCAGAAACCTCTCTGCCCAATTCGATCGTAAGCTAAACGTAATAATTTCTTGCCTTGAAAAGAATTAATTGCATACTGAGAACAGCAACACGGCACTGAACTTGATTTTGGGAGTCTTATGCTTACCCTGGAAGAGTTGAAGTCGATTCTAAACCGCATTCGTACAGGCAGTGAAACGGAAGCGGACGCGGCTGACTTGCGTCGATCGCTGAAGCTGGAGGGCGAGATTGTCCAAATTGGTTTGCAGCAGGGACAATACAACGTCAATATCGGGAAAGTTGAGGGGCAAGACATTCAGTTTGGCGATCACACTTCTGCTTTGTCCTTGCACCCATCGTTAAGATACAGCGGATCGCAGCTTCATGGGAGACATCCAAGATGGCAGACTCTTTCAGCGTATGGGTTTGTAGCATTATGAGGGTCCCCTATATGACTGAAAAGCGCTGTATATGTGCGTTCACCCTACGCTTTGAGGTGCTCTGCTTGATTTCCAAGATAAACAGAAGCTACTATTAAGCTCACCGTTTGCTTTGATGAAGAATATTTCGATTAGTGAGCAAGTTTCTCCCAAAAAGGATTAGGTAATCTTTTGGAGTGTAAAGAAATGCAAGGCAATTCAGAAGATACAAGAGATAGAAATAAACAAAGAAATCTGGCGTTAGAGCACTACGAGAGGGGAGAAATTAAGTTTTCTATTAACAATGAAAGGATGCAGAAAGAGGCAATTGAAGAATTTCGGAAGTTATTCGCTATTGTTGAAATCCATCACGATCCAATCAATTCTCCTTTCTTTTCTCGTGAGGATATACTTCCAAATGCTCATAAGTGGTGTGGTTTAGCACATCTAAAGTTATGGCACAAAGGAGTTATGGATTATCTAGAAAAATCCTGTCTTGAAGAAGCGATAGATAACTTTTTAAGTTCAGCATATTATCGTTCACAAGCTTCTTGTAAAGATAATCAATCATCCAAGAAATGGGAAGAGGTTAAATCCTACTGCAATGAATATATAGAAAAATACAGGAAGCTAGCATCTGAAAAAAAAGATTGTGCGTTTTTTTCAGTACTAATAAGTGACTGTTTTAATGGTCTAATTGGTGATGTAAACCCATCTACCAGACAAATTGAAGATGCAATAATGGATCTTATAATCACAGGCTCTGAATGTGAATCTAATGATTTCAAGCAGGAAATTCTAATCCTTTATGCAAAATTGTACGAGTACCGAGGTTATTCATATAAGCAGGTAAAGAACTTTCACGAGGCTAAATATGATTTAGGAAGAGCCTGTAAGATATATGATCTCATAGATTGCATGTTGCAGGATGTATTGGGAACTGATGAAATTATACAGGCTATTAGAAGAACTATAGAAGAGTTGGATCAAGAGCTAGAAGATGCTAAACGCAAAAGTGCAGAACCAGATGTAGTAGAGCATCATCGTCGCTCAGGCTTCTTTAGAAATTTTGCAATGTACTTCTTGCATTGGCTAACAGCCATCTATGGATTCTCCCAAATGATTCTTCTAGGCGTCTTTAACATAGTCTTTAGTATACTCTCTAGTATTTGGTTTTGTTTCATTAGTATTTTGACTCATCCAGCAATATTAGCTAGTGTTATCAATGGTCTTGCCGAGTCACTTAAATCATTCGGCAAAAATGAAAATAGAAAATAATCGTAAACCCTAACGCTATATAGAATTTCTATGGAGCCTATCATCAGTAATATTTTTGCTTTTCTAATTGCAGTCATAAAAATTACTGCTATCCTTTATGCTGCTATTTTTGTTTTAGTAAAACTACAAAAGATAATAAGAGCTATCAGAAAAAAGACATCAAGAGAGAATCCAAATTATCAGATAGCTTCATTGAGTGTCGATGACCATGAAGCCCTTAGCAGTTTAATTGACACTTTAGAAATAGAAATTGATACTTTAGAAGTAGAGCTTGAAGAGTTCAGCACTAAAGTTAGATACGATCGTGAAAAAATTTACAATCAAAAGGTAGAAGAAAAGTTTAGAGAAATATGCCGTATCACTAGCAACAACATAAAAACAGTTGTTAACAATACAAGAATACCTAAAAGATATTTTTCAGATTCGAGCCTCTATCAGAATTTTGTTAAATTAAAAGCTTTTTTAGAAAAATCGGTTAATAGTAAAGAACCTATTGCTCAAGTTTCTCTAGATTATAAATTCCATCTTCCAGTCGGAGAGTTTCTCTCAGGGGAGTGGGAAGGTGAGGTTATAGATAATAAGGAGTATTGGAAAGAAAAGATCCTCTTCTTCCCACTTAAGGAGGGAACTTCTCATTGGTTAGGAATCGAGGGAACTTACACTAAAGAACTTCTTGCAGCTCCGATTACATCGAAGAAGTTTAGAGAGTTTTTGAAGAACAAAATTAAACAGATTCAACACGAAATAAAGGAGGAAAGGATAATGCTAGATGATCGGCAAGAAAGAGTTGAAGTAAATACAATTCTCGATCGCATCCTTCACAACACACCAGCTGATGGTGATACAGAAGCTCTACGCCAATGGCTTCAAACCCCTGAAGGACAAAAATTTGCTCAGCAGACCACTCAACCGCCTGCTGCAAGCAAAAGCAACATCAATATTGGAAGCATCAAAGGTGATGTACAGTTTGGCAATCGCACCTACAACGGCACCGATGCTGAAACGCTCAAAAACTTGGTCAGTTCTCTGGTGAAAGAGTCACCTGACTCTAACAGTGCTGCAAACCCTACCGTTGCCGTCCGTAAAATCTTAGTGTTAGCTGCGAGTCCAGAAGATCAGGTCAGACTGAATCTGGAAAAAGAAGTGAAAGAAATTGATTTGGCATTACGGTTAGGCAGTCATCGTGAACAATTTATCCTTGACCAACGGTGGGGAGCCAGCCGAAGAGACTTACAAGACATCCTACTAACCATCAAACCCGATATTGTTCACTTCTGCGGTCATGGTGCAAGCGAACATGGATTGGTTTTGCAGAACGACAATCAGAAAACTCAACTGGTGCCAAACGCTGCTCTTGCAGAATTATTTGAAATCATTACCTACTCCAAACCAATCGCCTGCCTTGTGCTCAATGCTTGCTACTCCGAAGTCCAAGTCAATGCAATCAACCCTTTTATTGATTACATCGTTGGCATGAAAAAGGAAATTGGTGATAGAGCCGCGATCGAGTTCTCCAGAGGGTTCTATCGCTCCTTATCCGATGGACTTCCCTACAACATTGCCTTTCGGTTTGGGAAGAATGCCATTGCGCTAGACGCAATCCCCGAAGACTTGACTCCCGTGCTGAAGGGAAAGGCTGCATCGTCATAGATCCCCGACTTCTTTGTTCAGCCCTGATAGCGATCGCCTGCGCCTGATTTAGAAGTCGGGGATCTGGCATTCCGCCACGCCAAATCATCGCCCAATCGAAGGTATCCCCATGCTGCCCCCCGAAGAGTCAGATTCAACTCTGGAACCCACCGATCACAGCGCAACCAGTGCCGAGGATGAGGATGCTCTGCATCGATCGCGCCAACCATCTGGCGAGACGGCGCACATTGGGCTGCCGTCGGAGGCTGTGACGTTCAATATTGAGAACGTTAAGGGCAAAAACATTCAGTTTGGCGATCGCCATATCATCACCTATGTCACGGTTGATGCCATTAAAATTCGCAACCTCATTGCACATTCACCTTATAAAGGTTTGAAGCCGTTTGAAAAAGATGACACCGATCGCTTCTTTGGTCGCACTGCATTTGTAGAAAAGCTATTCCATGAACTGCGATCGTCGAACCTGCTGTTGCTGTTGGGTGCATCTGGCAGTGGCAAGTCATCCGTCATTCGGGCAGGGCTGATGCCCAGGCTGGCGCAAGAGTCTGCTAGGTTTATGGCGTTGACGTTGACACCGGGTCAAGATCCCTTTGAAGGGCTGTATACCAGTTTGTATCCCCGGTTCCAGGAAAAAGCAGGGCTGGCAAGGGAAGGAAAGGAAGACACCTTGCTTGAGGTGGTGCGATCGCTGAAGCCAACCGATGAACAATGGTTCCTTTTAATCGATCAGTTTGAGGAACTTTTTACAACGAGCGCACCGGAAAGACAAAAGCCCTTTATTGCTGGCATGGTGCGGCTGAACGAGGTTTTGGCGAAGGAGCAGAATCGTTCGGTGCAAATTATTGCCACCATGCGATCGGATTTTTCGCATCAGTTAAATGAGTATCCCCGCCTGGTGAATGCCCTCAAAAATCAGTGCTTGATGCTTACTGCCATGCAGCCCGATGAGTTACGATTGGCGATCGAACAACCCGCTGCGAAACACGGCGTGGTGTTTGAGAAAGAGTTGATGATTGGACAGTTTGCCGCACAGCCAGACGCGACGGTGGAAGAGGGGCTGGTGGCACAGATGATGAAGGATGTGCAAGGACAGCCCGGTTATTTGCCATTGTTGCAATACACGCTGGATTTGCTGTGGGAGACAGAACGCCAAAGTGGCGGCTTGAGCGATCGCACCTTAAATATCAGCACCTACCAACAGTTGGGCGGGGTGCGGGGTGCGCTGCAAAAGCATGTGGATGAGATTTATGGAAAGTTGACCAACGCCGAACAATTGGCAGCGCAACGGATTTTTCTCAAGCTGGTGGAAATTGGCGGCGATGAAGCATCGGGAACGGCATGGAAAGCGGTACGCAAACGAGCCTTGCGATCGGACTTTGCCGACCCAACCGAGCAGGACGTTTTAGCGCGGCTGTGATGCCAAGCTGTTGGTGAGTAATGCGCCTGTGGTGGCAGAGAAGGGACAGTTGGGCACGGTTCAAACAGCAACTGTGGAAATTGCCCATGAGGTGCTGTTAATGTCCTGGAAAACCCTGGAGCAATGGATTACAGAAAATCGTAAAGCGATCGCCCTGCGTAGTCGGATCAATGACGATGCCGCACATTGGCAAAAGGAGAAACAAGAAGGGGATTTATTACCGGATTCACGGTTAGCCCAGGCATTGGATCTGCGAAAAAATGAGACGTTTCAGCAAGTGCTGGGAGGGTTTAGTGAGATTGCAAATCAATTTATTGATGCCAGCGATCGCTTAAAAAGTCGTGAGCTGCGAAGAACCAGAATCATCGCTGGGGTTGGCTTCATCCTGGCATCTTTAACCAGTGCGGCAGGACTAAGGAGATTTCTGACAAAGAAACTACCCAAGGTAAAATGCTGTCAGTTGTTCTAGCAAGTCAGGAAACAGAGATTTGGAACCTTCACTTCAAGTCGAAAGACCGCTAAGCTCATCGCAGATCGCAGATCTTTGTTTGGCTGCATCTAAACTGCATGGAGTCGAACGCCGCAGTTTTCAAGCCGAGATGACACTGAAGTATTGCCATGGCAGTGCTCGCATGGCAGAGCGGGTGTTCGGATGGGGACGAGAGCGCGTCGAAGTTGGATTGGCCGAAAAGCGAACTGGGATTGTATGTGTGGGAGCACAATCAGGGTATGGGGGAGCGAAACGTTGGGAAGAGAGGCAACCGGAAGCTGCTGCTGCCCTGCGAGAGCTAGCCGAGGCCCATGCCCAACAAGATCCAACATTTCAAACTTCGATTGCCTATACCCGCTTAACGGCCCAAGAAGCGGTGACTCAATTGCAACAGCAAGGATTTGTGCCTGAGCAATTGCCTGCGCCCAGCACCATGGCTGTGATTCTCAATCGAATGGGTTATCGACTGCAAGCGGTGGTCAAAGCCAAACCACAAAAAAACTGCCCGAAACGGATGCGATTTTTGCCAACATTCAAGCCAAAGACCGCAAGTCAGACGATGGCAGTGTCAAACGAGTGAGCATCGATTGCAAAGCCAGGGTCAACATCGGTGAGTATTCTCGTGGTGGGCGAACCCGAGGCGACAATCAGGCGAGTGACCATGATTTAGGCTGCCAAGAAAAGTACATTCCTTGTGGCATTGTGGATGAGGATAGCGGTCAATTGTCTATCTACTTTGGCAGTTCCTGTAAAACCAGTGACTTCATCGTCGATACCCTGGAAGCTTGGTGGACAAACTTGAGCACAGCGCAACAAACCCAAACAACGCGGCTCCAACTGAAAGTCGATAACGGACCTGAAAGTAGTGGCGTTCGCACTCAATTTCTCAACCGGATGGTGGAGTTTTGTGACCGGATTGGTAAACCGATTCAACTGCTTTACTATCCGCCTTACCACAGTAAATACAATCCGATTGAGCGCTGTTGGGGAATATTGGAACAACATTGGAATGGCACTCAACTCAAAGATGTCAACACTATGCTGCAATGGGCAAAAAGTATGACTTGGAAAAGTATCCATCCTATCGTCGGATTAAATCAACGACCCTATGCCAAGGGCATCTCACTGTCAAAGACAGCCATGCGTGAGGTTGAGAATCGCTTAGAGCGCAATCCAGCTTTACCCAAATGGGACATCTTGATTCAACCTGCTCTTGGGTAGATTTATTCCTAGAAATCTCCTAATGCTGCCTGTGGCTGATAGGTGATGCGACTGAGGGGAGTCTCTCGTTTGGGTTTACCTGGCTTCTCGTAGTGCAACGTTTGTTGCACTCCCCTATCGTTCAATTGATGCCAGGGCAAGTTCTGCTCGAACTTTTTCAATGCCGCCCACGCATCGGCTTCGCAAGCCAATTCTTCGGTGCACAGATGTCGCAATTGCGCTTGCCAGTGCGTCTTCGCCTTCGCCAAAGTCTTGTCCAACTGTTTGAGGTCAGCCTGCTGCCGCGCTCGACTTTCGACCACAAACCA
>JAESFU010000415.1_pt1 | contig 25332 bp, 26 predicted proteins | sample 9269461 | NCBI WGS metagenome assembly JAESFU01 (sample SAMN14502556, study PRJNA617107) | algae metagenome | isolation source: Stenomitos rutilans HA7619-LM2 and co-occurring heterotrophs from cave walls | place: USA: Waikapalae cave, Hawaii | collected 2009-07-28
TGCCATAAGCCCAAAACCCCGATCGACCGGCGAGGCGTGAGCCTCACTTACATTCGCGGACTACCGCTTCGGGGCAAACGCCTCGCCGGTCTTCGCTTCGTTCTTTGATATCCTCCGGAGCCAATGGCTGCCGGATGCATCCGATCGCCTTTTTGTCGGGCACATCCCCGTCCCACCCACCGGCTGTCACCCCTGCGAAGGCAGGGGTCCATTTCTCAGCCCCCGCCAGCCGAGAGCTGGATCCCTGCCTGCGCAGGGATGACATCGAGGTTGATGCAGCGGCCGGCGCCCCATTGTTCACTCTTCGTTCTTGCCTTTGGCCCTATCCTCGCGTACCAGTCGATGACTCACCGGGGCTCTCCATGGCGCGTACGAAAACCTCCTATGTCTGCCAGTCCTGCGGCGCCGTCTCCACCCAGTGGCAGGGACGGTGCGAGGCCTGCGGGGAGTGGAACACGATCTCGGAGGAGATCGTCGATTCGGGCGTCGGCGCCGGACCGAAATCCGCCACGGCCGGCGGCCGGCCGATCGAGCTGCTGCCGCTCGCCGGCGAGACCGAGACTGCGGCGCGCGTCACCACCGGCATTTCCGAACTCGACCGGGTGACCGGCGGCGGGTTCGTGATGGGTTCGGCGGTGCTGGTCGGCGGCGATCCGGGCATCGGCAAGTCGACCTTGCTACTGCAGGGCGCGGCTGCGCTGGCCAAGTCGGGCAAGCGCGTCGTCTATGTTTCGGGCGAAGAGGCGGTGGCGCAGGTGCGGCTCCGGGCCCAGCGGCTCGGGCTGGGCGATGCACCGGTGCTGCTCGCCAGCGAAACCAATGTCGAGATCATCCTCGCCACGCTGCAGAAGGGCGAGGCGCCCGATCTCGTCATCATCGATTCGATCCAGACGCTGTGGACCGACCGAGTGGAGAGCGCGCCCGGCACCGTCACCCAGGTCCGCACGTCGGCGCAGGCGCTCACGCGCTTTGCCAAGAAATCCGGCGCCGCAGTCGTCCTTGTCGGGCACGTCACCAAGGACGGCCAGATCGCCGGCCCGCGCGTCGTCGAGCACATGGTCGACGCGGTGCTCTATTTCGAGGGCGACGCCAGCCACACCTTCCGCATCCTGCGCGGGGTGAAGAACCGGTACGGCGCGACGGACGAGATCGGCGTGTTCGAGATGTCGACCGAGGGCCTGCGCGAAGTCGCCAATCCCTCCGCCCTGTTCCTCGACCAGCGCGACAAGGATGCGGCCGGCTCGGCGGTCTTCGCCGGCATGGAGGGCACCCGCCCGGTGCTGTGCGAAATCCAGGCGCTCGTCGCCCCCTCCCCGCTCGGCACGCCGCGCCGCGCTGTGGTCGGCTGGGACTCGTCGCGCCTCTCGATGGTGCTGGCCGTGCTCGAGACGCGCTGCGGCGTGCGCATTGGGGCAAATGACATCTATCTCAACGTCGCGGGCGGGTTGAAGGTCAACGAGCCGGCGGCCGACCTGGCAGTGGCGGCGGCGCTCATCTCCTCGCTGATGGGGTCACCCCTGCCCTCGTCCAACGTCTATTTCGGCGAGATCTCGCTGACCGGTGGCGTGCGCCCGGTTTCGCATGCCGCCCAGCGCCTGCGCGAGGCGCAAAAGCTTGGTTTTGCCGGGGCGGTTACGGGCCGCCTGGGCAAGGGCGACGTGCCATCGGGCATCGCGGTGGGCGAATATGCCGAGCTTGCCGACCTCATCGGCAAGATAGCGGCGCGGGCCCAGCGGCAGGCAGCGGAGTAGCCATTTGGCCACGCTCCGTGCTTTCCGTGAACATCGCCCATGCGTGCCCCGGTGCCGACTTGGCTTTGCCGGAATTAGCGGCTACACGGGGGCTGAAGCGGGTCCCCAGGGGCGGATTTCTACATGTTGACTGCATTCGATGTCGGCATCGGCGTTCTCGTGCTGATCTCGGCGCTCCTCGCGACGGCCCGTGGTTTCACCCGCGAAGTCCTGTCGCTGGCCACCTGGGCCGGCTCGGCTGCAATCGGTGCCTATCTCGCCCTCTATCAGTATGAACTGGTGCGGCAGTACTTCGCCGACGAGATGATCGGTCGCATCGTGCTGGGTGTTGGCGCCTTCGTCGTCGCGCTGATCGTGCTGCACCTCATCACCATGAGCATCGCCGATTTCGTCGTCGACAGCCGGATCGGGCCGTTGGACCGCACCCTCGGCTTCGTCTTCGGCGTCGCCCGGGGCGTGCTTATCGCCGTGGTTTTCGTGGTCTTCGGAGCGAACCTGCTCAACTTCCAGACCCAGGCCTGGGCGACCGAGTCGCGCTCCTGGCCGATTCTGACTGACCTGGGCGACCGTCTGATGGCCGCCTTGCCGCCGGATCTCGAGCAGCAGGCAAGCCAGTGGCTGCGCCGCGACGGTGGTGACGCCGACTCGCCGGACGAGAACACGCCGGCCGGTGCACCGCCGGACGAGAGTACCGACCTGCCGGAGGACGCAACTCCCCCGGCCACCAACACCTGATGACGTTCAGGTGACGGCATTGTAAAATCCTGACGGGGACCGCATATCGCGGTCCTTGTCTGTTTTGGCCCGTGACACCGAGGTAGCCTTGACCCAGTCCGCCAAGCCGCTCAACGAATGGGACTACGACACCGTCCGCGAGGAATGCGGCGTGTTCGGCATTCTCGGCCATCCGGAAGCCTCGACGCTCACCGCACTCGGGCTGCATGCCCTGCAGCATCGCGGGCAGGAAGCTGCGGGCATCGTGTCGTTCGACGGGCGGCACTTCCATACCGAAAAGCACATGGGCCTCGTCGGCGACCACTACACCAACCCGGCGACGCTGGCGAAGCTGCCCGGCACGATCTCGATCGGCCACACGCGCTATTCGACCACCGGCGAAGTGGCGCTGCGCAATGTGCAGCCGCTCTTCGCCGAGCTCGAGGAAGGCGGCATCGCCATTGCCCATAACGGCAATTTCACCAACGGCCTGACCCTCCGCCGTCAGATCATCGCCACCGGCGGTATCGCGCAATCGACCTCGGACACCGAAGTCGTGCTCCACCTGGTCGCCCGCTCGCGCCACACCTCGACCACCGACCGCTTCACCGACGCCATCCGGCAGATGGAAGGCGGCTATTCGATGCTCGCCATGACCCGGACCAAGCTGATCGCGGCACGCGATCCGGTCGGCATCCGGCCGCTGGTGATGGGCGATCTCGACGGCAAGCCGATCTTCTGCTCGGAGACCTGTGCGCTCGACATCATCGGCGCCAAATATGTCCGCGATGTCGAGAACGGCGAAGTGATCATCTGCGAGCTGCAGCCCGATGGCTCGATCAGCATCGATGCACGCAAGCCCAAGAAGCCGACCCCCGAGCGGCTCTGCCTCTTCGAATATGTCTACTTCGCCCGCCCGGACTCGGTGGTGGGCGGCCGCAGCGTCTACCAGACGCGCAAGAACATGGGCGTGAACCTCGCCAAGGAATCGCCGGTCGAAGCAGATGTCGTCGTGCCAGTGCCCGATGGCGGCACACCCGCGGCGATCGGCTTTGCCCAGGCGAGCGGCATCCCGTTCGAGCTCGGCATCATCCGCAACCACTATGTCGGCCGCACCTTCATCGAGCCGACCCAGTCCATCCGCGCCTTCGGCGTGAAGCTGAAGCATTCGGCCAACCGCGCCATGATCGACGGCAAGCGCGTAGTGCTGGTCGACGATTCCATCGTGCGTGGCACCACCTCGCTCAAGATTGTGCAGATGATGCGCGACGCCGGTGCGACGGAAGTCCACATGCGGGTCGCGAGCCCGATGATCTTCTTCCCCGACTTCTACGGCATCGATACGCCGGACCGCGACGGCCTCCTCGCCAACCGCTTCGGCACGGTCGAGGAAATGGCCAAGCATATCGGGGTGGACTCGCTCGAGTTCCTCTCCATCGACGGGCTCTACGACGCCGTGGGCGGCCAGCCGCGCAATAATGCAGCGCCGCAATTCACCGACCACTATTTCACCGGCGACTATCCCACCACGCTCACCGACCTCAACGGCCTCGCCATGGGCAGCCCCAAGCCCGTGCCGCTGATGAAGGCGAGCTGAGCGACTTATCCTCCTCGTCGGCACCCGTGCTAGAACCTGGTCATCCCCGCGGAAGCGGGGATCTTCGTTCTTGGGACTATCCGCCACACCGCGAACAGAGATTCCCGCTTTCGCGGGAATGACCCGGTGATAAGAAGCACTCCGAAATTCATTGGAACTCTCGCATGACCTCCCCCACCCTTGCCGGCAAGATCGTTCTCGTCACCGGCGCTTCCCGCGGCATCGGCTACCAGGCGGCGCTCGAGGCGGCCCGCCGCGGAGCGCATGTGATTGCGGTCGCCCGCACGGTCGGCGGGCTCGAAGAGCTGGATGACGAGGTCCAGGCGGCAGGAAGCTCGGCAACATTGGTTCCTGCCGATCTCCGCGACGGCGATGCGATCGACCGGCTGGGTCGCGCCATCTTCGAGCGCTGGGGCAAGCTCGACGGGCTCGTCGCCAATGCAGCCATGCTGGGCGGCGCTCTCTCGCCGGTCGCACATTTCGACCCCAAGGACTTCGACAAGGTGATGGCGCTCAACCTCACCGCCAACTACCGGCTCATCCGTTCGGTGGACCTGCTGCTGCGCCAGGCCGATGCCGGTCGCGCGGTCTTCGTGTCGTCGTCCTCGGCGCGTTCGGCGCGCGCGTTCTGGGGACCATATGCGGCCAGCAAGGCGGCGCTCGAAGCGCTGGTGAAATCCTATGCGGCCGAGACCGGCGGCGTCACCAACGTACGGGCCAACGTGTTCTACCCGGGTGCGGTACGCACCGCGATGCGGGCTCAGGCCATGCCGGGGGAAGACCCGAACTCGCTGCCCCTGCCGGCCGCGGTGGCGCCCCAGCTGATCGACATGATCGAACCTGCGTTCGGCCACAACCGCATGCTCTACGACTGGTCGGACAAGGCGCTCACTGCGCTCTAGTCGATCAGGCCGCCACGTTCCTTGGCGCGTCGATCTTCGGGGTGCGAAAGCCCATCGCCGCCCAGGCGACAAGCAGCTTCGCCATGAACCCTAACGGCTGCGTCTTCGAGTTGGGGATATCGTCCGGCAGCACGCTGGGATCGGCGAGGTCGCTGACCATCGTGCGCATCTGCGGCTCCGGGCGCGACTCCTCGGGCCAGAGGCTCGAATAGATGCTGAGCCAGTGCCCGCCCTGGAACTCGGTGAAGAGCGGGGTGTCGCAGCAGGTGGCGAGCACGCGTCGCGTGTGCGACTTCGGCGTTAGCCGGAAAGCGCCGATGAGCTCGGCGCCGGCGACGAAGCGGACCCGGTCCTTGCGGTAGAGCACATAGGGCGTACCGCCATTGTCGGCGACTACTGAAGCACCGCCGGGAAGCGCCGCCATGCGCGCCGCGCCCTCGCGACAGCTGTTGCAGTGGCACTCGGCAGTCAGGAGCGGCGGCCCATCGAGGATCATCCGGACCTTGCCGCAGCGGCAAGCAAGCTCAGTCACATCCGGCATGGGCATGCCCTCCTCAAACGAAAGCGCCCGGACCTTGCGATCCGGGCGGATTGTCAGCTCAGGCGCGTCACCAGCACCTTGTCGATGCGGCGGCCGTCGAGATCCATGACCTCGAAGCGCCAGTGGCCACGCTCGAACACTTCACCGACCTGCGGCAGATGGTTGAGCTCGGCCAGCACGTAGCCGGCGACGGTCTCGAACTTGGCGTCCTTGCTGACCGGAACTCCGATCCGGTCCTCGAATTCATCGACCTGCATCCAGCCGGACACGAGGAACGAGCCGTCCTCGCGAACCACGTAGGGGCGCTCGTCGCCCTCTTCTTCCTGGAACGCACCGGTGATGGCCTCGAGGATATCCCCGGGCGTCACGATGCCTTCAAAATGGCCGTACTCATCGAACACGAGGGCCATATGGACGAGCGAACCACGAATAGCCTTGATGGCGTCGAGGGCACTGGAGCGATCCATCACCACGGGAGCTGGCTTTACCAGTGCGCGCAGGTCAATCGCCTCACCCTCCGGCAGCACTTCGAGCAGGTCCTTGCGGACGATAACGCCGACGATCTCGTCGACTCCACCATCCTGCACCGGCACTACCGAGTGCCGCATGGCGCGCAACCGCTCGAGGATCTCGGTGGTCGTATCGCTCAGGTCGATAACGTCGACATCGAGGCGCGGCGTCATCAGGCCGCGCGCCGAGCGGTCGGCAAGGCGCATCACGCCCGAGATCATCGAGCGCTCCTCGGTCTCGAGCACACCGGCGCTCTCGGCCTCGGCGATGATGGTCTTGACCTCCTCGTCGGTCACCTTCTCCTCGGACTCGCCGCTCTGGCCGAGGAGGCGCAGCACGAGCTTGCCGGAGATATCGAGGAACCATACGACCGGCGCGGCAACGGTAGCGATAAATGCCATGCTGGGCGCGACGCTCGAGGCGACGCCCTCAGCATCGCGCAGGGCGATCTGCTTGGGCACCAATTCGCCGATGATCAGCGAGAGGTAGGTGATGACGATCACGACGATGCCGACGCCGAGCGGCATAGCGATGGCGGCATCGATGCCGGTGGCGGTGAGGGCAGCTCCAAGACGGTCGCCGAGGGTCGCGCCGGAGAAAGCGCCCGAAAGGACGCCGACCAGCGTGATGCCGATCTGCACCGAGGACAGGAACTTGCCCGGATCTTCCTGCAGTCGCAGGGCCACCTGCGCACCGCGGCGGCCCTCCGCCGCGAGCACCTTCAGGCGCGCCGGCCGCGACGAAACCACGGCCAGCTCACTCATCGCCAGAAGACCATTGACCAGGGTCAGGATGGCGACAATCAGAATTTCGAGAGACAATGTCGTATCAATGTTGCGGCCCCGCACTCAGCATCGGGTCGCTTAGGACGGCGCGAGTATAGCGGCGATCGCGGGGGGCGCAATGCGCCAGCCATGCATCGGAAGTCGCAGCCATTCGTGCCTGCAAACCGTGCCCGGAAGGCGGCGATGATCGATAACTATCGGGTGGACGAGTTCGGCGTGATCCATCAGCTCGCGTTCACGCCTATCACCTACGACCGCGAATACATCTCGTACTACGAGGCGAAGTCGGATCGCACGATCAAGCTGGGCTATCAGCGTATGGGCTGGCTGCTCGGGCTGATGGACCGCCTGCCCCAGTCGGTGCTCGAAGTCGGCTATGGCACCGGCACCTTCATCGAAGCGGCGCAGATTGCCCGCGTGCCGGACTGCGCGGGCTACGACATTGCCCGCTTCCCGCTACCGGATGGCGTGCGCTTCGTCGAATGGGAGGATGCCCTCAGCCAAGTCTGGGACGTGGTCGCGATGTTCGATGTGCTCGAGCACATCCCCGACCTCTCATTCCTCACGCGACTCAATGCCCGCCATGTGGCGATCGCCGTACCCTACTGCCGCTGGCGCGAGCTTGGCGCAAAGGGAGACGAATGGTTCGCGACATGGCGTATGCTGTTGCCCAACGAGCACCTGCATCACTTCGACCGCGAGTCGCTGGTTGCCCTCATGGCGCAGCATGGCTGGGACTGCGTGAGCCTCAACACCTTCGAGGACGGGCTGCGGCTGCGACCTGGCGAGACCGGACCGAACATCCTCAGCGGATTCTTCCGCAAGCGCGACTAGGTCGCTTACTTCTCGGACTTGTCGAAGGGGTTCTTGCCGCCGCGCAGCCACATGCGGATCGGCGTGCCCGGCAGGTCGAAGGCTTCGCGCAGGCCGTTGACTAGGTAGCGCTGGTAGGCATTGGGCACGGCCTCGGGGCGCGAGCAGAAGATGATGAAGCTCGGGGGCCGGATCTTGGCCTGCGTCATGTAGCGCAGCTTCAGCCGGCGACCGGACACGGCCGGCGGCGGGTGGCTCTCGGTCATGGCGCTCAGCCAGCGGTTGAGCTTGGCGGTCGACACGTGGCCGTTCCAGCGCCGCTCGATAGCAAAGATCGCCTGCATCAGCTTGTCGATGTTGCGACCCTGGAGCCCCGAGATGGTCACCAACGGGATGCCCTTGAGCTGCGGCAGGAAGCGCTCGCACTGCTCGCGCAGTTCGGCGAGCTTCAAATTCTTGTCCTCGACCGTGTCCCACTTGTTGACCGCGATCACCATGGCGCGGCCTTCGCGCTCGACGAGATCGGCCAGCGCGAGATCCTGCTTTTCGAACGGGATCTGTGCGTCGAGCAACAACACGACCACTTCGGCGTACTGGATCGAGCGCAGGGAATCGCTGACCGCCAGCTTTTCGAGTTTGGCCTCGATGCGCGCCTTGCGCCGCATGCCGGCCGTATCGACCAGGTTGATCACCCGGCCCTCGTATTCCCACGGCACGAGGATGGAATCGCGGGTGATGCCCGCCTCAGGACCGGTCAGAAGTCGCTCTTCACCGACCATGCGGTTGATCAGTGTCGATTTGCCGGCATTGGGCCGGCCGATGATCGCAACATTAAGATGGCGGCTGGGGTCCCAGCGCTTCATCACGCCGTCTTCGTTCGAGCCGTCGTCCTCGGGCAGGTCGACGTCGACCTCCGGCATCTGATCGAGCGCCGCCGGAGGAGCCTCCGATGCGGCCTTTTCGGCAGCGGCGTCGACGGCCTTGGACACGATGGCGTGGAGGTCGGCGAGGCCCTGGCCGTGCTCGGCGGAGATGGCAACCGGCTCGCCGAAGCCGAGGCTGTAGGCCTCCATCAGGCCCGGGTCCGCCGCCTTGCCCTCGGCCTTGTTGCCGATCAGGTGGACGTTCTTGCCAGCCTTGCGCAACACCTGGGCGAAACGCTCATCGAGCGGGGTAACACCGGCGCGGGCGTCGATCATGAAGAGAATGACGTCGGCATCGCGGATGGCGATCTCGGTCTGCTGACGCATGCGGTCTTCGAGCGAGCCGTCGGTGCGGTCTTCGTAGCCGGCGGTGTCGAGCACCTTGAAATGCAGGTCGGCAATATGGCCGTCCGCCTCGCGTCGATCGCGGGTCACGCCCGGCGTGTCGTCGACGAGCGCGATCTTGCGGCCGACCAGCCGGTTGAACAGCGTGGACTTGCCGACATTGGGGCGGCCAACAATGGCAACGGTAACGGTCACGGGCGACCCCAATGCTTCAGGCGAAAGGACTTAGTTTGCCGGTGCAGCTTCGGCCGGCGCGGTATCCATTGCCGGTGCATCGCCGACAGATGGCGCCGCGGCATCGGCAGGAGCCTCGACTTCCGCAGCTTCCTCGGCGGGCGGCGTCGCGCCCTCGGCGATCAGTTGCGTCAGGTAGATCTGCAGACGCGACCGCGCCTCCGCGCTTGCCAGCGGATCGGCCAGCACCTGTTCGAAGCTGGCGCGGGCGCCATCGAGGTCACCGGCCTTGTACTTGGCGAGCCCGATGGCCTCGCGAGCCGCATTGCGCATGGCGCTATCGCTGGTTGCAAGGCCGCTGACACGCTGCTCGACCTGGGCGAGATCACCAGTGTCGACGAGCAGGTTGCCAGCCAGAGCCAATGCCAGGTCGCGGACGAACCGGTTTGTCTCGGACGTCGCTATGGCGTCGTAGGCCGCGACGGCTTCGGCCGGCTTGCCGTCCTTGGCGAGAAGCGCCGCGGAACGGAAGCGGGCGAGCAGCGGATAGCCACCGTGGTTCGCAGAGATCACGCCGGCCAACGCCGCCTGCGCGCCGACAATGTCGGTGCCGTCGGCAAGCTGCAGCGCTTCATAGAACTGGTCGGACGAGGCGGACGAGTTGGAGTTCTGGTACCACTGCCAACCTTCGTTGACCGCGACCGCCAGGACGATCAGCACGCCGGCGCCGATCACCCAGCCGCCGAAGCGCCGCCACAGGTTGCGCATGCGGTCGGAGCGGAGCTCTTCGTCGATCTCGCGGATGATATTGTCGTTGGACATGTCGCCTTGGCTGCAAACAGGGGCCGAAATTGGCGCGCACCATATTCATGCGCCCCCGCGAATGCAAACGGCGAGATTGCCGCTTGCCGGGAGTGTTGCCGCTACGGCCCGCCCGATTGTGACGGCTCGGGCCGCGAGACGACATACCACCCGCAGCCGAGGAAGAAGGCGAGGACGGCAAGGTTGAGCCAGAGCCCCGGATGAGCCCCGAACAGGAACGCGATATAGCCAACCACCATGCCGATGACCGCCAGCACCTTGCCGCGGCGCGGGATGGCGCGCTCGTGGCGCCAGGCGAGAATCATGGGACCGAAGCGCTTGTGGCCAAGGAGCCAGGCTTCGATGCGCTTGTTGGAGCGCGCGAAGCAGGCAGCGGCGAGGATGACGAAGATGGTCGTCGGCATCAGGGGCAGGAAGGCGCCGATGATGCCGAGCGCGAGCAGGACGAAGCCGGCTACGAGATAGGCCATCCGCAGTGCGGCGGCCCGCGGCCCCGTGACCTCTTCGTCCGGCCCGTTCATTCCCACTCGATGGTGCCGGGCGGCTTGGAGGTCACATCATAGACGACACGATTGATGCCGCGCACTTCGTTGATGATGCGCGTTGCGGCGCGACCAAGGAAGTTCATGTCGTAGGGGAAGAAGTCGGCGGTCATTCCGTCGACCGAGGTCACGGCGCGCAGGGCGCAGACGAACTCGTAGGTGCGGCCATCGCCCATCACGCCGACGGTCTGTACCGGCAGCAACACGGCGAAGGCCTGCCAGATCTTGTCGTAGAGGCCGGCCTTGCGGATCTCGTCGAGATAGATGGCGTCGGCGCGGCGGAGGATATCCAGCTTTTCCCGCGTCACACCGCCCGGCAGGCGGATGGCGAGGCCGGGGCCCGGGAACGGATGGCGGCCGACGAAGCGCTCGGGCAGGCCGAGTTCACGGCCCAGCGCGCGGACTTCGTCCTTGAACAGCTCACGCAGCGGTTCGACCAGCTGCATCTTCATCTTGTCTGGCAGGCCACCGACATTGTGGTGTGACTTGATGGTGACCGACGGGCCGCCCGAGAAGCTGACGCTTTCGATCACGTCGGGATAGAGCGTGCCTTGGGCGAGGAAATCGGCTCCACCCATCTTCCTTGCTTCTTCATCGAACACCTCGATGAAGAGCCGGCCGATGGTTTTCCGCTTCTTTTCGGGGTCGCTTTCGCCCTCGAGAGCGCCAATGAACTTGTCGGCGGCATCCACGTGGACGAGCGGGATGTTGTAGTGGTCGCGGAACATCGAGACGACTTCGTCGGCCTCGTTCATGCGCATCAGGCCGTGGTCGACGAAGACGCAGGTCAGCTGGTCGCCGATGGCTTCGTGGATGAGGATGGCAGCAACGGAACTATCGACACCGCCGGAGAGCGCACAAAGCACCCTGCCCTTGCCGACCTGGGCACGAATCTTTTCGATGGCGCGCTGGCGGTAGGCCGACATGGTCCAGTCGGACTTCAGCCCGACGATATTGTGCACGAAGGCCTGTAGGAGCTTGCCGCCATCGGGGGTGTGGACCACCTCGGGGTGGAACATGGTCGTGTAGTAGCGGCGCTCCTCGTTCACCGCGATGGCGAACGGGGCATTCTCGGAGGTGCCGACGACCTTGAAACCTGCGGGCAGCTCGGTGACGCGGTCGCCGTGGCTCATCCAGACGGGATAGCGGCCACCGACCTGCCAGAAGCCTTCGAACAAAGGCGAGGCTTCCTTGATTTCCACATCGGCGCGGCCGAATTCGCGAGCATGGCCGCCCTCGACGACGCCGCCCTGCTGCAGCGCCAGCGTCTGCTGGCCGTAGCAGATGGCGAGGATGGGCACACCGGAATCGAACACGGCCTGCGGGGCGCGCGGGCTGCCTTCCTCGGTTACCGAGGCGGGGCCGCCCGAGAAGATGACGCCCTTGGGCTTCATGCGGGCGAAGGCTTCGGCAGCGGACTGGAAGGGGTGGATTTCGCAGTAGACGCCGGTCTCGCGCAGGCGGCGCGCGATCAGCTGCGTCACCTGCGAGCCGAAATCGATGATGAGGATGGATTCAGCGGGAGCGGCAGCGATGTCTTGCATGGGCCGGAAATAGAGAAGGCCCAAGGATTCCGCAAGCCTCAGGGCTCGCGGTGCAGCTATGACTTGCGCTGGTCGGCGCTCTTCAGATGGTCCGGCGCGCGGCTCCGCGCCTCAAGCCGGCTGGCTGGCTCCGACATCATTGGCGCGGGTCAACTTGCCGGCGAGGTTGCGATTGAGCGCCGATTCCAGTGTTCGGCGCAGCTGCGCGTCATTGCCTATGGAGGTCGCGAGTTTGGCCTGGTCGAACACCAGTGCCCGCGTCGGCTTCACCACAGTCGCCGTGGCGCTGGCGGGCTTCCCGCTGAGAAAGCTCAGCTCGCCGATATAGTCGCCAGGGCCGCAGATGGCGACCACGCGGTCGGCGTGCTCGATCTTGACGATGCCATCGGCGATGTAGACGAGCTCGGTCACCGGCTGCCCTTCGGTGGTGAGGATGGCGCCGGGTTGCAGGCGCTTCAGGTCCGACTGGTCGAGCAGCCGCTTGATGGCACTGCGGTCGACACTGTCCGGCATATTGTCGGCAAAGTGCTGGTGCTCGTCGTCGAAGCGATGATGGTGCTCGTAGTACCAGATGATCAGCAGCTGGATCACGTTGACGAGGACAAAGATCGTTTCCCAGAGCACGCTGACCGGATCGAGCACGAACACGGCGCGATAGACGATCTTGGCAAGGCCCGAGGCGACGGCGAGCAGGCGCAGTGTCACCATGCGGCGCATGAGCATCGAGGCGATCAACAGGAAATAGGTGAAGTGGCCAAACAGGATCACCGGATCGGTAAGGCCGCGCAAAAGTTCGTCCAGCATGCTCGCCATGGCGTCCACGTAAAAATCAGCCTCCGACCGCGGACTGTTCAGTCCGGCAGCGCTTGGTTGGCGTTGCGCAGCCGCTCAACCAGCACCCGCATCACGCTCAGGCCGAAATACGGCGCTTCGCTGACCATGAAAAGGAACTGTTTCTCGCTGACTGGAACGACCACGCTGTCGGTCTCGGCGACCACGGACGCGCTGCGCGGCCCGGCATCGATCAGCGCCATCTCGCCGAAGATCTCGCCGGCCCCGAGAACGCTGAGCGTTCGATTGCCGAGACGTACGGCGACGGTGCCGGAACGGATCACGAAGAACTCGGTCGCTTCATCGCCGGCAGCAAAGATGACCTCGCCGGCCCGTACGGTACGGCTCTCGCTGGTTGCCCGCTCGAGAAGACCAAAGTCGCTGAACATGGTGCTCATTACTGCCCCCCGGCACCGCCGTGCCGCGATATGGCGTTCGCACGCGGACAACACTGGTTCAACGAAGGAAACAGCAACTTGCCGAACAACTGTCGCTGAACTGTCATCTGACCGTTACAATGCGCGGTCCATAAGCCTTGCTGGCCTGCCGGGGAGATACCGGTGGCCCTGCAGACAGGGAGCGCAAGGCATGGACTGGAACGTCGTCGACCTCGGCAACGGCATCACGCTGGTTGAACTCAGCGGCCGCATGGACGTGCCCGGCGCTCTCAAGGCCGATCCGGCTTTCGCCCAGATCGCCGGCGACGCCGAACGTCTGATTGTGGACCTCGGCAAGCTCGAGTTCCTTGCTTCGCTTGGCATTCGAACATTGGTCACTGCCAGCAAGACGCTGCGTGCCAAGAACGGCAACATGGTGCTGGTGTCGCCGCAGCCGAATATCGAGCAGGTCTTGCGCTCAAGCGGCATCGACACGATCATTCCGATCGCCAGGGACCGGGCGGACGCCGAGGCCAGCGTCCTCGCCTAAGACGGAGCCGCGATGCCTCAGCTGCGCCATCACTCATCGTTCCCCGGCACGATCGAAGGTGTAGCCAGTGCGTCGAGTTGGCTGCGCGGTGTCGGTGCACACCAGCACCTGCCGGACAAACTGGTCTTCGCCCTCGAGGTGTGCCTCGAGGAGCTGTTCACCAACGTCGTGCGTCATGGCGGCGCTGGCACCTGGGACGAGGCGGCTCACGCCGACCTGCCTAGTCCGCTATCGGTGGAGCTGACGCTAGAAATCGGCCGCGACGCGGTGCTGATGATTATCGAGGACAATGGGCATCTCTTCGACGTGACCGAGGCCCCGGCCCGGCCGATCGGCAGGCCGATCGAGGAGGTGATCCCGGGCGGGCTTGGGATGCAGCTCATCCGTAGCTTCAGCCATGACATGCGCTACGAAGCGCTGGAGCTTGGCAACCGTGTCACGCTGACCTTCTTGCAGCCTCAGATGGCGGAGACTAAAGCGGCGCCCTAACGGATCACCGTCAGGTATAATCGCCGCCCGCCAATGAGTCGCTACAAGCTCACCCGCACAGCCGATGTCGGAATCGGCGCCCTGGACGATGTACTGCACCGGTTGCCCCTGCAGCGGTTGCAGCCCGGCCAGGTCTTGCTGCGGCAGGGTGAGCAGAGCGAATTCGCCTACTACCTGGTCGAGGGTGAGGTGGCTGTCTTCGCTGAGTCCGAATACGGCCGGGCCCAGCTCGCGGCGCTGCAGGCGCCCAGGCTGATCGGCGAGCTTGGGGTGCTGGCGGACTTTCCGCGCACGGCGACCATCGAGGCGACGACGCCGGTGACAATGCACCGGCTGACGCGCGACCAGCTGATCGAGATCGGTCGGGAGACACCGGAATTCCTGTTCTCGGTGATCAGCCAGCTCGGTACCCAGCTGGATGGGATGAACCGCGCGCTCAGCCTCTATGGCAACGCGCTCACGGCGCTGGAGCGACGCGAGTTCGACTCGCGCATTCTCGAAGACCTGGTGCACCCGTCGCCGCAGCTCGTTACCTTCGCCAACACGTTTCAGCGCTTTGCCGAGCAGATCATCGACAAGCGCCGGCAGAGCGATGAACTGGCGAGCGCGGCGCTGATCCAGCGCTCGTTCCTGCCGCGGCCGGACCTGCTGGCTCCGTTGACCGGTCGGCTCGACCTCAGCGCCAACATGCGGCCGGCACGCGATGTGGGCGGCGACTTCTACGATTTCTTCCTGCTGGACGAGCACCGGGTCGCGGTGGCGATCGGCGACGTTTGCGGCAAGGGCATTCCGGCCAGCCTGTTCATGGCGGTGTCGATCACGACGCTGCGCACCGCGGCGCAGGAGGAACGGGACGTGGCGGCGACGCTGAAGCGCGCCAATGCGAGCCTCTGCCGGGACAATGATGCGTCGATGTTTGCGACGCTGTTCTTTGCCGTGCTCGACACCCGCACGGGGGAGCTCGAGTACGGCAATTGCGGGCACAATGCGCCCTACGTGCTGACGCCGGTCGGGCGCAGTAGACTGCCGACGACCGGAATTCCCGTGGGGTTGATGGACGACCGTTCGGCGCGGGCCGAGAAGATCACGCTTGCCCGCGGGGACACGCTGGTGCTGTTCACCGACGGGGTGACCGAGGGGATGAACCCGGCCCAGGAAGAGTTCGGCAATCCGCGGCTCGAAACCCTGCTCGACAATGCCCCTGCCCTGCCTGCCGGCCCCCTGCTGGAGCGCATGTTCGCCGAAGTCGATGCCTTCGCGGCTGGGGAGCACCAGGCCGACGACATCACCGCCTTGACGCTGCGCCTCGTCTAGGCCGGTGCAGCGTTGGCCTTGGCGAGCTTGCCGACGAGGTTGGCATTGAAGCTTGCGTCGAGGGCCTGGCGCAGTTCGCCGTCGGTTTCGATGGCAGCCCGCAGACGCTGCTGATCGAAGGCGAGGTAGCGCATGGGCTTGGCGGCAATGGCGGTCGCGGACGCAGCGTCACCAGAGACAAAGCTCATCTCGCCGACGAAGTCGCCCGGGCCGCAGACGGCAACGATACGGCCGCCCTTTTCGATCTGTGCGACCCCATCGGCAACGAACATCAGCTCGGAGACGGGCTTGCCCTCGACGGTCAGCTTGTCACCGGTATCGATGTGGCGAAGCTTGGCCAGCCGCAACAGCCGCCGCACCGTGCGCCGTTCGATGCTGGCCGGGATGATGGAGGCGAAGCGCTGCTCGTCGTCGCTGAAGCGGTGACGCTTGGCGTACCACCAGAGGATTGCGAGCTGGATGACGTTCACCGCAACGAAGATGATCTCCCAGAAGACGATGATGGGATCGATCTGGATGAAGGCCCGGTTGATGATGCGGATGACGCCGGCGGAGATGGCGATACCGCGTAGCCAGCCCATGTCGTTCATCATCATCGAGATGACCAGCAGGGCGTAAGGCAGGTGAGTCAGAAAGTGCGCCGGATCGAGCATCACGGCCGTGAAGTCGGATAATGTCATTTTTCCAACGAGCTAAGTAGTCACATAGTTAGGAACCACGTGATTGCGACGGTCAACGGCCGAGCTGAGTTTGTGATCATTTCCCATGCGGGCGCGACCCTTGCAGTCGCCGCATAGCTGGTGAATATCGGGCCAGCTGCGACGGCGGCGGGAGGGAATCGATGACCGAAAGCCGCCTGCCCGGCGCGGACTTCGTGCGGGCCAGCGCCTGCTGCCTGGTGCTGTTCCACCATCTGGCCCAACGCATGAGCGAGACGGCCAATCTCGGCGGCATGGAATGGCTGCGCGCCTTTCTGCTGATCGGCGGCTATGGCGTTGCGGCCTTCTTCGTCCTCTCCGGGTTTCTTCTCGCTCGGCCATTCTGGCAGGCGCTGAGGAGCGGGGCGGCGCTGCCATCGCTGCGGATCTACACGCTGCGGCGAGCGGCGCGCATCCTGCCGGGCTTCTGGCTGGCGCTGACGGTCAGCTTCATTCTGAGCTTTGCTGTGTTCGGGGCGGTGCTCGATGGCCAACTGATCCTGCGCTATGTCGCGGGCGTCCTGGCGCTCGCCGACTGGCATTGGGTGACTCTGTTTCCGGTCGAGGTGAATGGCCCGCTGTGGTCGATCAGCTTTGAGATAACGTCATATCTGCTGCTGCCCCTCGGCTTTGCCGCGATCTTCCTCTTGCCGCGCCGGATGGGTGCAGCGTGGGGACCGCTGCTGTGGCTCGGCGTCATCGGGGCGGCGCTTGTCGCGCACGGGCTGTTCGTGGCGCTGTTCCCGATGGATGAGGTTCGGCGTGGCTGGGAGTTCGGCCTGATGGGCGGGGCCAAGACCTGGATGCCGCGCTACAACCCGTTCGCGTTCTTTGCGATGTTTGCAATCGGGGCGCTGGCGGCGGGCGTTCAGGTCTACTGGATCAGGCGGCGCATCTGGGTGTTCGACCTCGTGGCGCTGGCCGCTGCGGCCTGGGCGATCGAGCGGCTGATCGCGCGGGTGCCGCTGGGCTGGGACGATCTCTACGGGCTCGACGTTCCCTATGACTTCCCGTGGTTCGTGCTGCCGGTCGCGATCTTCCTGGCTGTCGCGCCAATGAGCGCCGTGCTGGGCCGGCTGCTCGACAATCCGCCGGTGCGCTACGTCGCGCGCATCTCGTTCGGCATCTATGTCTGGCACTATCTGGTGCTCGAGCTGGTGCGGAAGTTCTGGGATGCCGGGATCGACCACGGGGCGGCGACCGATCCGGCCCGGTTCGCCATCAGCTGTGCCATCGTGATCGTGGCGAGCGTCGCGATCGCGCACGTCTCCTTCGTGCTGCTGGAGGCGCCGGTGATGCGTTGGGCCCGAACGCGGGAAGGTGTCGGTCCCGAGGCGGAGACCGCCAGGCTCAGTTCAGCAGCGCGATAGATAGGTTCAGCAGGCTGGCAAAGCCGACCCAGGCGGCATAGGGCACAAAGAGCAGCGCCGAAACACGGTCGCGCCGCCAGCGCTCGCCGATGAAGGCGATGATCAGGGCGAGAATGCCGACGATCACCGCGAAGGCGAGCCAGGTCTGGTTGAGGCCGAACCAGATCGGCGACCAGGCCCAGTTGAGCAGCATCTGCCCGGCCCAGAGCTTCATGCCGGTGCCGGTGGGCTCGGCAAGGAAGGTGCGCCAACCCGCGACGGCGATCAGCACGTAGAGAGCGAACCAGACCGGGCCGAACACCCAGTTGGGCGGGTTGAAGGGCGGCTTTTCGAGGCCCGCGTACCAGGCGCCCGGGGCCGTTGAGATGCCGATCAGCGCGCCGACGCCGATGACCACGGCGAGGAAAACGGCAAGCGCCGCAATGGAACGGGGGGACCTGAGGTCGGAGAGGGTCAGCGTGCTCATGACGCTGCAACGCGGATCACCCGCGGCAGGGTCATTCGGTGAGCGTGCAATCCGTCGCGAAAGTGAGCGGCAGCGTGCCGCCGGCATAGGAAATCTCGACCGATTGCTCGTCAGAGGCCCAGGCGACCTTGGGATCGGCGAAGAGCTGTTCGCCGGCCGGCAGGTCCACGGCACAGCCGCGGCGCAGGGTTGCTCCGTCGGCGCCGACAAACTGAGCGACGACACGTCGCGAGCAGGTCTCGCCGGCGCAGTATTCGCTCAGATGCAGCGATGAACGGCCGCTCGGCGCGACGAAGCCGATCTGCGCCTGCGGGTCGGGGATCATGAACCATGTCAATGTGCCGAAGACGAGCAGGATAGCGAAGGCACCGCCGAGCAGGTAGCGGGCCGGCACGTCCTTCCGCGTGGCGGCCATCACGCACCCTTCTGCAAGGCGATGACGTAGAACCCGTCGGTGCCGGTGCTGTGTGGCGTGACGGCAATGCCCCCTTCGGGTGAGAAGCGGGCGCGTAACTTCGCGCCGGCGAAGTGGCTCATCCAGAGCTTGTTGCCCGGGATGGCGGTGAACCCCGGGTTGGTTGCGAGGACGTCGGTCGCCTGTTTCGCGTTCTCTTCAGGCAGCACCGAGCAGGTGATGTACACCAATGTGCCGCCCGGCTTGAGGTAGGTTGCGGCTTCCTTGAGGATGGCGCGCTGTTCCTCGACGCGCAGGGCCAGCTGATCCTCGGTCAGCTTCCACTTGGCTGTCGGCTGGCGGCGCCAGGTGCCCGAGCCGGTGCAAGGCGCATCGACGACGACGCGATCGAGCTTCCCGACCAGATCGTCGAGCACGCCTTCGCCCGGCGCGCGGACCTGGACGTTGCGCACACCGGCGCGCTTCAGCCGGTCGTAGATCGGGGCGAGGCGGGTGCGGTCGCTGTCATAGGCGAAGATCTGTCCGCGGTTCTGCATAGCGGCGGCCATGGCGAGGGTCTTGCCCCCTGCCCCGGCGCAGAGATCGAGCACCTGCTCGCCACCGCGCGGACTGGCAAGGGCGGCCACGATCTGGCTGCCGAAATCCTGTACCTCGAACCAACCCTTGAGGTAGCCCTCTTCGCTCTGGACGTTCGGCGTACGGCTGTCGCGCTCGCCGGCCGGGAAGCGGACGCCTTCGGTGAGGCGCATTTCGGCTTCGGGTGCGAAACGGGAGAGGCCGCGCATGACCTTGTCGCGCGCTGCCTTCAGCGTGTTGACACGCAGATCAAGCGGCGGACGACCGGCAAGGGCCTGTGCCTCGGCAACCCAGTCATCGCCGAAATTGTCGCGCAGATGCGGGAAGACCCAGACGGGCACGTCGGCACGAATGTGGTCGGGGGCACCAGACAGGGGATCGGCGAGGATCAGGCGAGCCGCCTCTTGCTCGGTGATCGGGGCCGGTGCGAAGCGGTCGCCGCCAAAGCTGTCGTTAAGGCCCTCGACCGTCTCGCCCCATTCGCGCACGACAACGCTCAGCACCAGTGCACGCGGGGCGTCGGATTCCATTGCCCAGCCGTGGGAGCTGCGGCGGCGCAGCACGTCGTAGACAAGGTTGCCTATCGCGGCGCGGTCGCCTGCCCCAGCGAAGCGGTTGCTCAGCCCCCAGGCCTTCAGCGCCTCCGCTACCGGGCGCTTGTGGGCGTCGATATCGGTCAGAACATCGATGGCGGCGGCGATACGGCCCGGCAGGCGCACTCAATTCACTCCGGCGGCGACAAGGAGCAGTCGCACTAGCAAGTCCACCCAGAAAAGGCAAAGCAGCACGAGGCCGGCGGTGTAGGCCGCAAAGCGGCGCGGCACATTGTTGGTGGTGATGTGAATGAGGGCGTGGACGTAGCGTGTGACGACGAAGGCGAAAGCCAGCAGCACTTCGATCAGCGTCGTGCCAAAGCTGATGGCGACGAGGCACGCAACATAGAACAGCACAGGCAGCTGGAACTGGTTGTCGAAGGCGTTGGAGACCTTCTGGACGCGCTCGGGCCAGCCGGAGCGATCGAGCGCGATGTCATCCATGCGCACCTCGCCGCGCGTCACCAGCGGGATGCGCACGAAACCGAGATACCAGAGCAGGCCGAGCGCGAGCCCGCCCTGCAGCAGCATGGCGCCGATGAGCCAGAGAGCGTTCGGCGCCACGCCGGTCAGTTCCCGCCGCGGTAATTCGGGCTTTCGCGGGTGATCGAGACGTCGTGGACGTGGCTCTCGGCGAGGGCCGCGCCGGAGATCTTCACGAAGGTCGCATTGTCGCGGAACTCGGTGAGGGTGTGGGCGCCGGTGTAGCCCATGGCGGCGCGGAGGCCGCCCTGCAGCTGGTGCAATACCGTGCCGGCCGGGCCCTTGTAGGGCACTTGGCCCTCGATGCCCTCGGGCACGAGCTTCAGGCTGTCGTTCACCTCCTGCTGGAAGTAACGATCGGCCGAACCGCGGGCCATGGCGCCAACCGAGCCCATGCCGCGATACGACTTATAGGAGCGGCCCTGGTAGAGGTAGACCTCGCCTGGGCTTTCGTCGGTACCGGCCAGCAGCGAGCCGACCATCACGCAAGATGCTCCACCGGCCAATGCCTTAGCCATATCTCCTGAGAACTTGATTCCGCCGTCGGCGATGACCGGGACGCCCTGCTTGTCGGCTTCCTCGGCGCAGGACATGACGGCCGCGAGCTGGGGAACGCCGACGCCGGCGACGATGCGGGTGGTGCAGATCGAGCCGGGGCCGATGCCGACCTTCACGGTGTCGGCGCCGTGGTCGATCAGCGCCTTGGTCGCCTCGCGGGTTGCGACATTGCCAGCGACGATGCGGGTGGAATTGCTCTCGCGCTTCACCCGCTCCACCGCCTTCAGCACGCCATCGGAGTGACCGTGCGCGGTATCGACGACGAGGAGATCGACGCCGGCGTCGATGAGCGCTAGCGAGCGTTCGTATCCGGCATCGCCGACACCGGTGGCGGCGGCAACGCGGAGGCGGCCCTGCGCGTCCTTGACTGCGTTGGGGTTCAGCTGGGCTTTCTCGATGTCCTTGACCGTGATCAGGCCGACGCAGCGGCCGTCGTCGTCGGTGACCAGCAGCTTTTCGATGCGGTGGGCGTGGAGGAGGCGCTTGGCTTCGTCCTTGCTGACGCCGTCGCGCACGGTGATCAGGTGCTCGTGGGTCATCAGCTCGGCGATCGGCTGATTGGGGTTACTGGCAAAGCGCACGTCACGGTTGGTGAGGATGCCGACGAGGCGCCCGAGCCGGCGGCCGCCCTTGCCACCGTTTTCGACCACGGGAATGCCGGAGATGTTGTTGGAGCTCATCAGCGCCAGAGCATCGGCGAGAGTGGCCTCAGGGCCAATGGTGATGGGGTTCACCACCATGCCGCTTTCGAAGCTCTTCACTGCCCGAACCTGCTCGGCCTGGATGGCGATATCGAGGTTCTTGTGGATGACGCCGATGCCGCCGGCCTGGGCCATGGCTATGGCCATGCGGCTTTCGGTGACCGTGTCCATGGCAGACGAGAGGATCGGGATGTTGAGGGAAATGTCCTTGGTGACGCGCGTGCGGATATCGACCTGGGTCGGCAGCACGTCGGAATGGGCGGGCTGCAGCAGCACGTCGTCGAACGTCAGCGCGCTTTCGCCGGTGATGGAGGTAATGATCTTCGCCAAGGGGTGGGCCCTTCCCTTCTGAGCATCAGAAAAACGGAAGCCCGCAGCGGGTACGACTCGACGTCCGACTGCGGGTTGGCGAGGGTCAATAGCACCGGCCCCGGACCTTGGGAAGCCGCATTCGCTGCTATTGCGGCATGGCTCGCATGCACCCGGGAATGGGCGTAAGCTCGATTGCGGACGCGCCTTCACGGTGCGGGTGGAACACGCACCGGAGAGGGAGCGACAGCCGAGAAAGACAAGCAAAATCGCGGAGGAGTAGATGGCTAAGCAGAACGGCAGACAAGCCGGGCCCCGGTGCATTGCGCTCATGGGGCCGTTCGCGAGCGGCAAGACCTCGCTGCTCGAGGCGATCCTGATGCGCACTGGGGCCATAACCCGGCAGGGCCGTGCGAAGGACGCCAACATGGTGGGCGATGCCTCGCCCGAGGCCCGCGCCAATGCCATGAGCGTCGAGCTCAACGTCGCAGAGTGCGACTTCATGGGAGAGCGACTGACCTTCCTCGATTGTCCCGGCTCGGTGGAGTTCCAGTATGAGGCGCTGCCGGTGCTGGCCGGCGTCGACATGGCGGTGGTGGTGGCCGAGGCCGACCCCAAGAAGGTGCCCGCACTACAGCTAATCCTGCGCGATCTCGAAGCGAGGCAGTTGCCGCACCTCATCTTCCTTAACAAGATCGACAAGCTGTCGGGCAATGTGCGCGACGTGCTGACGATGCTGCAGCCGGCGAGCCGGGTGCCGCTGGTGCTGCGGCAGATCCCGATGACCAAGGGCGGGATCGTGACGGGCTGCATCGACCTGGCGCTCGAGCGGGCGCATGTCTATCACGAGGCCAAAGAGAGCGAGATCGTCGCCCTGCCCGATGGCGAGCGCGCCGCAGAAGTGGAAGCGCGGACGGCCATGCTCGAGCAGATCGCCGACTATGACGATGTGCTGATGGAGCAGCTGCTCGAGGACGTGGCACCGGAGACGAGCCTGGTGTTCGCCGACCTCGTCGAGGAGATGCGTGCGGGCAAGATTGCGCCGGTGTTCATCGGCTCGGCCGAGCATGGCAACGGCATTACGCGGCTGTTGAAGGCCATTCGGCACGAGGCGCCGCCGGTGAGTGCGACGCGGGAGCGGCTGGGGCTCGGGAGCGCGTCGGGCACGGTGGTCCAGGTGCTGAAGACCATGCAGACGGCTCGCTCGGGCAAGATGTGCATTGCGCGGGTGCTGGCCGGTACGGTGAGCGACGGGATGGTGCTGCGCTCGGCCGATGGGCGGGAGGCCAAGGTTTCGGGCCTGTTCCGGGTGATGGGACAGGACGTTGCCAAGCGCGATACCGGCAGGGAGGGCGACACCGTGGCGCTCGGCAAGGTGGAGGCGGCGCGGACTGGCGATACGCTTTCGACCGGTATGGTGGCCGACCTTGCGCCGCTCGCCGACAGCCTGCCGATGATGTCGCTGGCGCTGGCGCCAAAGGAGCGCAAGGACGATGTGCGGCTCTCGACGGCGCTGCAGCGCATCCTCGAGGAGGACCCGTCGCTGCGGCTGGTGCATGTGCCCGAGACGGGAGAGACGGTGCTCGAGGGGCATGGCGAGATGCATCTGCGGGTCGTCATCGACAAGCTGACCAATCGCTATGGCGTGCCGGTTACGACGTCGACGCCCCGCATCGCCTATCGCGAGACCATCCGCAAGGCGGCGAATGTACGGGGCCGGCACAAGAAGCAGTCGGGCGGGCATGGTCAGTTCGGCGACGTGGTGCTGACGATACGGCCGATGCCGCGCGGGTCGGGCGTGGGGTTCGACGAGAAGATCACCGGCGGGGTGGTGCCGCGCCAGTATATCAGCTCGGTCGAGGCCGGGGTGCGCGAGTATTTTGGGGCCGGCGGGCCGCTCGGCTTTCCGGTGGTCGACGTGGCGGTGACGTTGACCGACGGCTCCTATCACACGGTCGACAGCTCCGACATGGCGTTCCGGCAGGCGGCGCAGATCGGCATGCGCGAGGGGATGCCGCAATGCGAGCCGGTGCTGCTCGAGCCGGTGATGAATGTGACCGTCCATTGCCCGACCGAGGCGACGGCGCGCATCAACGCGATCCTGCCGCGGCGACGGGGGCAGATCATCGGCTCAGATGCGCGCGAGAACTGGCCGGGCTGGGATGAGATCCACGCCATGGTGCCGGCGTCCGAGATGCAGGACCTGATCATCGAGCTGCGCTCGGCGACAGCCGGCGTGGGATCGTTCGTGCAGGAGTTCGACCATCTCGCCGAGGTGAGCGGGCGGATGGCCGAGGAGGTGGCGAGCAAGTATGGGCGGATGGGGGCCTAGGGCCGCGGGCCGCGCCACTCTTTCGGGGTGGCGCGGTTCTCAGTTCTCGATGCAGCGGGCGGCGATGTAGCCCGGCCAGTATTTGCCGCCCAGATCCTGGGTCGTCATGTCGAGCGCCTGTCCGAACAGGTCGTCCGCGGCGGGCGGCTCGGCGGGCCCGCGCAGCGACATCACAATCTGCAGCGCTTCGCCGCAGCGCTCCTGACTTGTCATCGGGATCTGTTCGACCTGCAGCCCGCCCCGAAAGGCCACAAGCAGCACCAGGGTGTAGGTCACGACAGGCCCCTCCTCAACGTTGCGATCTACCGATCTTCCGTTGCGCGGCTTGGTGTGCGCTCACAAAATTGTTCGCAATTTTCAGCAACTTATCGCTAGGCGCGTAGTTAAGGAAATGTTACCGAGCGTTGTGTGCTTTAACGGCAGGTGGGCTGTCGTAATGCTTGGGTGAGACATTGTTATGAAGCTTTTGACGTCACTTATAGTTGCTGTCGGACTCCTGGCAGCATCCGCATCGACTGCCAGCGCCGTTACTTACGCGACTGCAGTTGACTACGCTCCGGGCACCGGAATTACCGATGCCAATCGCAAGGTCGAGAGTAATGCGCTCGGCGACGCGAACGGGAATTTCCTGTCGCTGGGCATTGGTGGACTTGCCGTCTTTTCGTTCGGCACCCCGTTTTCTGCTCCGGGCAGCGTGCTCGAAGTCACCTACGGCGATCGCACCGACCATGTAGAGACGGCCAAAGTATACGGTGGCCTGACCTACGACCCGGTGACCAACGACATCACCAGCTTTGTCTTCCTGGGCAACCTGATCAACACGTCGTCGTCTTCGATCCTGAGCTTCCTCGGCGTGTACAACTTCCTCGCCATCCTCGACACGTCGGTCGGCGGCAGCGGCCGCGACGGTTTCGATATCGATGCGATCAGCGTGACCGCCGTTCCGGTTCCGGCCGGCGTTGCGCTGCTGGGCACCGGCATTGCCGCGCTCGGCTTCATGGGCCGTCGCCGCAAGAAGGCGCTTGCCGCGGCCTGACCGTCCGGCAACCCACAGAGTTCGAAAGGCCCGCTTCGGCGGGCCTTTTGTTTTGGCCGAACGGGCGTGTCAGGGCATCCGGCGGCGAGCCCGCCCCGGAGGATATCAAAGAACGAAGCGAAGACCGGCGAGGCGTTTGCCCCGTAGCGGTAGTCCGCGAAATGTAAGTGAGGCTCACGCCTCGCCGGTCGATCGGGGTTTTGGGCTTATGGCACTGATGGGCTCGGGAGCATCCCGTACCGCATCGCAACTGCTGAAGGCTGGACTGGCT
>JAESFU010000416.1_pt1 | contig 25231 bp, 17 predicted proteins | sample 9269461 | NCBI WGS metagenome assembly JAESFU01 (sample SAMN14502556, study PRJNA617107) | algae metagenome | isolation source: Stenomitos rutilans HA7619-LM2 and co-occurring heterotrophs from cave walls | place: USA: Waikapalae cave, Hawaii | collected 2009-07-28
TCGCCTTCCACGCCTTTTTCCTGATGTGGATCGTCGGCAGGGAAGGCTCCGCCGCACCGATCGTTCTTGGGTTCCTCATCAACCTCTTCGTCAACCTCGCTTCAACCAAGTTCAACTGGCCCGGATGGGCACCTGCAGGTCTTACCTACTTCACCAGCATCGTCTGTGCATGCGTCATGGCGTTTTCCGGTGGGCTCTCTGCACACCCCGCGACGCCGCCGATCCTCCCCCCCACCGACCTCCTCTGGCTCGCACCGGTCTGCATTTTCGGTTTCCTCTTCTGCCCATATCTTGATCTGACCTTCCATGCAGCAAGAAGAACGCTTCCTGGAAGTGCAGGGACACGCGCGTTTGTGATCGGCTTTGGCGGGCTCTTCTTTGCGATGATCATCCTCACGCTCGCGTATGCAGGGATGTTTCTCCGTGCAGACCCGACGTTCGGGCTCGATGGCAAACACGCTGCAGGCGAACTCCAGCGGATCTTCGGCCTTGCAGGTGTCTCGGGGCTCTTCGTGCACCTCGCCTCGCAGGCTGCGTTCACCATGCACGCCCACCTTGGCATGGTCTCCCGCACCCGCAGCGGTTCGACATGGCGGGTCGATCTCGTCTCGCTTGCGTGCGTCGTGATTCCCATGCTCATGGGCCTCGCCGCACCCTCGCTCCCCGATGTCGGCGGCAGGTACCCCGCTGCAGGGATGATGTCCGGTGGCGAAGCGATCTACCGCTCGTTCATGTCGTTCTACGGGCTCGTCTTCCCTGCATACGTCTGGATCTGCGTCCTCCCTGCATGGAACAAGCGTCCGACACGCCAGCAGGTTCTCGTCTTTGCAGGTGTCGTCGGCATCGCGATGCCCATGTTCTATATGGGGTTCATCGAGCGGCAGATGGTGTGGCTGGCGCCGGGACTTGGGCTCGTGCTTGCAGCGCGGATCCTTATTCCCCGCAAGCGTGAACACCTGGGCACCCTCGGGGAGTGAACGCCATGCCCCAGCAACATATCCAGCAGCCCGGGCAAGGAACCACGCAACGATCCATCTTCACGCACCCGCTGGTTGCATGCATCATCCTCGTGCTCCTGTGGGCACTCGCGACACTCCCGGGATTGAACTCGGTCGGCCTCGTGAACTGGCAGGAATCCGCCCGTGCACTGGTCGCTCAACGCATGCACGAAAGCGGCGACCTTCTCGTTCCCACCATCGCAGACCAGCCGTACCTCGCCAAGCCGCCGATGCTCTACTGGGCAGAGCTTGTGCTGTGCAAGATCACCGGTCGCACACCAGGCGAAGCAGAACTCCGGTGGACGGTGGCGCTCGCGGGGCTTCTTGGAATTCTCCTGACATACTTCGCTGCACGGTCGCTCCTTGCGATCGGGATCGACCGAAGCTCTGCACAACGCGGCGCGATGGACCCGCACGAGATCGACCACCTCGCTGCACTCTGGGCAGGTGCATTCCTCGCAACCGGCGTCCTCTACGTCCGTTCCTCTCGCATCGGTGAACTCGACATTTTCCTTGCTCCTTGGACGGTCGGCGCAGTGTGGGCCTGCGGATGGCTTTGGATCCAGACCGATGCGAAAAAAGGGCATCGGATGGTGGTCAGCCTCCTGGGCGGCATCTCCTGCGTCGGTGCAGCACTCACCAAGGGCCCCCCTGCACTCATCTCGATCGCGCTGGCAGTCGTCGGCGGAATCACGCTCTGGCATGCATGGAATCAGGCCCAAAGACCGCGACCTGCGTTTACGCTCTGGGTATCTATTGCTGGCGCGATCGTGCTTGCAGCTGCGTGTGCAGTCTTCAATCGCGAGCAGATCGCAGAACCCCGTGCATGGCTTGGCATCCTCCTCTTTGGCCTTTGCGGCTCGGCGCTCGGGCTCTTTGCACCTCTATTCATCTCACCCGGAGTGTTCCCGCGGATCATCACCGATGTCGTGCGCAGTGGCGTGATCGTCGCGATCCTGCTCGGCCTGGGTGGGCTCTGGATGTGGAGCAGTGCCGTCGAAAAACGTCTTGGCAGCGACGTGATTGCCAGGACCATCGGCCAGGAAACATCGGACAACCTCCGCCCGCTGAGCTTCGAGTCGCCGATACAGAATCTTGAAGCAGTGTCGTATGCAGTGGGCATCGGCTCAATCGCCTGCATCGCTGCGTTCATATGGCTCATCACCCAGCCGCCGCGCATCTCGCGCTCGTGGTTGATGCTCATCGCATGGCTCGCGCTGGGATTGGTCGTCTTCAGCCTCGGAGGGCGCGGCACCGGTCGCTATCTCACGCCGCTGTGGCCTGCAGTGGCGTTGCTCGGCGGCATCTGGATCAGCCGTGCAGTGCGTGATCTTCCCAAGGGCATGCGGCTCGCGCAGCTTGCGGCACTCGCGGTGATTCTTACTGGAGGCATCCAGGCATACTGGTACGCTGTGCAGGCCCCTGCAAAGGAAGCCAATCGATCTGCACGCGACCTGATGCACGAGCTCCTCGACGCAAAGCACGGCGTCGATCCCACTCGCCTCGCTGCGATCGACTTCTGGGTCGGCTCGCTCGACTTCTACGCACAACACCACGTCCTGCCCATCATCGACATCGGCCCATGGATCGACTTCCCGCACGAAGAAACGGCGCTCGATGACTTCATCGCCACGATGAAATCAAACGGCGGCCAATGGACCATCCTCATCCGTGCAACACCGTCAAACGATCCACTCCGACCTGCACAGGATGTCGGCATGACGCCCCCCGAGCACTTTGCACAGATGCTCGCGCTGCACGGCTTCAAGCTCAATGAGATTTCGCTGACCAGCGAGTTCAAGCTCGATCGCAGGAAGACCCGCGTGGTGGCGTATCGGATCATTCCTGCTCCCTGAACGCAGGAAGCACCGCCAGCAGGCGATCACGATCTGCCGAACATCTTCTCAAGATCCTTCACGGTGATGCGAATCGAAGTCGGCCTGCCGTGCGGGCAGTTGCTCGAACGCTCGACCTCGCCGCGCAGGCGAACCAGGTGCTCAAGCTCGTCGGGGCTCATCCGGTCCCCTGCTTTCACTGCAGCCTTGCACGACATCATGTCGAGCACATCCCGCAGCGCCTGCTCACCGTCAGGTGCAAAGCCCTCTGCCTCCGCCTTCTCAAGCAGTTCCTGCATGAAGTCGACCGGATCAACATTGCGATCAAAGAGGAACGTCGGGAACGTATGGAGCCCGATCGTCGCAGGGCCCAGCGCATCTGCAGCGATCCCGATCCGCTTGAGAAGCACGCCCAGCGTCGGCAAGAGTTCCATCTGCTGCTGCGTGGTCTGGACGACCACTGGCGTCAGCAAACGCTGGCTCTCAAGCTCCCGGTCCGCGATCCGCGCCAGGAGATACTCGAACATCGCACGCTCGTGGAGTGCGTGCTGATCGATGATCAGCATCCCGTGCTCGTCCTGCGTCACGATGTAGCTCGAATGCACCTGGAGAAGCTTGCTCGGAACAACGGGAACCGGCAGCGATGCAGGCTCTGCGACTGGCGGCACAATGTTCTCGACCTGCTGCTGGACAGCAGTGCCATCGACCCGAAGCTGATTCGCTTCTGATGCGTTGCCAGCGCCAACCGCTGCCGCGCCCGCGGGTTCCGCGCCGCCCTGCACTGCAGTCCGCAGCGCGTCATACGACAAGGGCTCAGGCCCGCTTTTTCCCGGCGAGAACCGCTTGAAATACTCGACAAACGCTGCAGGGCTCGGTGGTGCCTTGGGCTCTGCCAGAGATGCATACATCGTCTGCGGCGGAACGTACCCGCTGCCAGCGCCCGGCCCACCACCAGGTCCACCTTCAGGCCCACCTCCAGGCAAAATCGCCCGATCCATCCCCTGCCCAAACGGCCGTGCAGATGGTGCAAGCGAACCAAACCCTGTGTTGAACCCGCTGGGCGTCAAGTCCGCCTCGCGCAGTGATCTCCGGATCGCAGACAGCACCACGCTGTGGATCAGCGATGAATCGCGGAAGCGAACCTCTGCCTTGGCAGGGTGCACGTTCACATCGACTGCAGTTGGCGGAATCTCGATAAGGAGCACTGCAGTCGGGTACCTGCCCGGCTCGATCAACCCGCGATACGCCTCCATAATCGCGTGCTGGATCGTCCGATCGCGCACTGCACGTCCGTTCAGGTACACGTGCTGCGACTTGTTCGTCGCCCGTGCAATGCTCGGCCTGCCCGTCAAGCCCCAGATCGCGATCGGTGTCGACGTTCCCGTTTCGCCAGGCTTCCGCGGCGCGTCGTGATCGTCTGCATGTACTTCAAGCAGTTCGTTCTCGAGTTCCTTCCCCAGGATCGAGATCGCACGCTGCCGTGGCGATTGGCCCGGCGGAAGATCGAGCACCGTTCTGCCGTCGCACGTTACCGTGAATGCGACTGCAGGTCGTGCGATCGCCAGTTCCTTCAGCATGTCCGTGCAGCGCGTCTGCTCGGTCTGGACTGTCCTCAGGAACTTTCTGCGTGCAGGGGTGTTGAAAAAAAGCGTCCGGACCGTCACCGACGTTCCGACCGGGCCTGCAGCAGGGCGGATCTCTCCGATCCTGCTTCCTTCACCCTCGATCAGCCAGGCACCAGTGTCCTGCTGCGTCCGCGAGCGGATGGAAACCCGCGCGATCGACACGATTGACGCCAGTGCTTCACCGCGAAACCCGAGCGTCGCGACGCGATCAAGATCCTCTGCAGCAGTGATCTTGCTCGTCGCATGCGGCGCGAGCGAAAGTGGCAGATCCTCTCTGTGAATCCCCCCACCGTCGTCGGTCACGCGGATCAGTTCGATCCCGCCCTGCTCAAGATCGACCGTAACCCTGCCACTCCCTGCATCCAGCGCGTTCTCAACCAGCTCTTTCACGACCGACGCAGGGCGTTCAATGACCTCTCCTGCAGCGATCTGGCTCGCAAGCAGAGTCGACATCGCCCGGATCCGCCGCCCGGAGGATGGTGACGAATCCGAAGTGAGAGGGGTGCTGGATGGTGGCTCCGCCACGTTCATGCTGGCAGATCGTATTCACCCAATCCCCCGCTACCCCCTAATGACAGGACCTCTATAGACAGGAAGCAGAGCCAGGATGCCGAACTCCTCCCGACTCACCTTCCCCAAACCGCTACCCTGCCCCCGTGAGCACCATGCACACCTCTCTCCGGAATCCCCCTTCCAACCTGATCGCAGGCTCGTGGCGTCCGATCGCAGGGACCGGCCTCAAGTCGGTCAGCCCCGCGCACCCCTCGAACACCATTTACGAGGCACGTCCTGACGTCGCTGCAGTCGATCAGGCAGTCGATGCAGCTCGCTCTGCACAGACAGAATGGGGACGCTGGCCCCTCGAACGCCGCGTCGCGGTCCTCCGTGCATTCCAGAAGCTCTGTAATGCTCGCCTTCAGGCCATCGCCGAGATCATCAGCGACGAGACCGGCAAGGTGATGTGGGATGCCAAGCAGGAAGCAGGTCTCCTCGCAGCCAAGGTCGACATCACGCTCGACGACTCCGCCACCGGCGCGTTCCGAAGGGTCACGCCCTTTGATGTTGGCGTCTCTGCCACGCGCAAGGGACGTGCATGGTTCCGCCCGCACGGCGTGATGGCCGTCGTCGGCCCCTATAACTTCCCGCTCCACCTTCCCAACGGCCACATCGTCCCTGCACTTGCGATGGGCAACACCATCGTCTTCAAGCCCAGCGACAAGGCACCTGCGTGCGGGCAGATGCTCATGGAACTCTTCCAGGAAGCACTGGATTCTGAGAACGCACCAAAGGGCGTCGTGAACCTCGTGCAGGGCGGCGTCGATGTTGCATCCGCAGTCGTGAAGCACGAAGGGATCGATGGCATTCTCTTCACCGGTTCGTGGCCCGTGGGTCGCAAGATACTTGAAGCCAACCTTGATCGCCCGAGCAGGATCGTCGCGCTCGAAATGGGCGGCAACAACCCTGCAGTCGTGATGGACGACGCGGATCTTGTCCAGGCCATGACCGAATGCGTCCGCTGCGCGTTCATCTCAACCGGCCAGCGCTGCACCTGCACGCGGCGGATCATCGTCCACAGCCAGGTTGCAGGGAAGTTCATCCCTGCATTCTGCAAGGCAGCCAGTTCGCTTATCGTCGGAGATCCGCGCTCGGAAAACCCCGTGTTCATGGGCCCGATCATCACCGACGGTGCACGCAGGGCAGTCCTTGAATTCCAGACTGCACTCCAGCGTGCAGGGGGCGAGGTGCTCGTGCCTTCGACTGAGATCAACACGCCCTCGGGCGGCTGGTATCTCTCGCCCGGTGTCGTTCGCGTCGATCGTTTCCACAACGAGAAGAACGCAGGGGCCAACTGCACGGAGTTTGATGCAGGGTGCGACATCGAGGTCTTCGGCCCCATCGTCCGAATCAGCGTCGTCGATTCGCTCGATGATGCGATCACGCAGGCCAACGCGACCAACTACGGCCTCGCGTCCGCGATCTTCAGTAAGAGCACATCGAACATCGAACGCTTCCTCGCAGAATCCCGTGCAGGGTGCGTCAACGTCAATTGCGGCACTGCAGGTGCCTCCAGCAAGCTCCCCTTCGGCGGCCTTGGCCTCTCCGGCAACCACCGCCCTGCAGGTGCGTTCAGCCTCGATTACTGCACCTACCCCGTCGCGGGGATGACGGAAACGGGCGCGGATTCAACGCTTGCGACGGGCATGAAGATTGATGCAGGGTGGGTGCAGTAGCAGACGGCAGACGGCTGGCTGCGGACCGCACGACGCATATGAACGAAGTCTTGTCGTGCTGTCCGCCGCCTGCAGTCCGCCGCCTGCACTTCCTGCTCGCGCAGCAAAAAACCCCGCGTCTCCGCGGGGGCTCATAACAATCATCCACTTCCAGCCTCACCTGCTCACTGCTTCACATCAAGCGACTTGATGAGGAAGCCGTAGGTGTCCGCTGCTTCATCGATGACCTTCGTCATCGGCTTGCCTGCACCGTGGCCTGCACGGACCTCGATGCGGATCAGGACGGGGCTGTCGCACCCCTGTGCTTCCTGAAGAGCTGCAGCAAACTTGAACGAGTGTGCAGGGTACACGCGGTCGTCGTGGTCGCCGGTCGTGATCAGCGTCGGGGGATAGCAGGTCCCCTTCTTCACGTTGTGATACGGCGAGTACGCGAGGAGTGCCTTGAACTCCGCCGCATCCTTGTCCGCGTTACCGTAGTCGCTCGCCCACGCCCAGCCGATCGTGAAGTGCTGGAAGCGGAGCATGTCGAGCACGCCGACTGCAGGGAGTGCCGCGCCAAAGAGGTCAGGACGCTGCGTGATGCACGCACCCACGAGCAGGCCGCCGTTCGATCCACCCTGGATCGCAAGCTTCTTGTTCGTAGTGTACTTGCTGTCGATCAGCCACTCTGCAGCAGAGATGAAGTCGTCAAAGACGTTCTGCTTGGTCAGCTTTGTCCCTGCCTGGTGCCAATCGTGGCCGTACTCACCGCCGCCGCGCAGGTTCGCGACTGCGTACACGCCGCCCATCTCGAGCCACGGGATACGAACAGCGCTGAACCCGGGCGTCAGCGAGATGTTGAACCCGCCGTAGCCGTAGAGGATCGTCGGGTTGGTCCCGTCGAGCTTCAGGCCCTTCTTGTGCGTGATGAACATCGGGATCTTCGTCCCGTCCTTGCTCGTGTAGAAGACCTGCTTGGTCTCATACGCACCACCGTCGAAATCGACCTTGGGCTGCTTGAAGACTTCGCTCTTGCCGGTCTTCACGTCGTACCGGTAGATCGCGCCGGGGTTCGTGTAGCTCGTGAATGAGTAGAACGTCTCGGTCTGGTCGCTCTTGCCGCCAAAGCCGCCTGCAGTGCCAAGACCCGGGAGCTCGATGTCCTTGACCAGCTTGCCATTCTCGTCAAAGTTGCGGATCTGTGTCGAGGCGTCCTTCATGTAGTTGGCAAAGAGCTGCCCGCCGACGTGCGACACGCCATTGAGCACTTCCTTGGCCTGCGGGATGACTTCCTTCCACGATGCACGGTCCGTCTTGCCAAGATCGATCGCGATCAGGCGGTTGCGGGGCGCATCAAAGTTCGTCGTGAAGTAGAGCGTCGAACCCTTGTTGAAGATGAAGCCGTACTCTGCTTCAAACTCGGGGATCAGTTCGAGGAAGCCGTGCGCCACGCCGCCCTGGCTCTTGACCAGGTTCGCACGCTCTGCACGCAGGCGCTCGACCGATGCAGTCAGCACCGGCTTCTCTGCATCCGTCACCTTGGGATCTTCAAGCCGCGAGACGATCGCCTTGGTGCGATCTTCAACGCCGCGGATCTTCTTATCGATCTCGGTGGGCTGGCCGCCAAGAGGATGGCTCTTGAGGTCGCGGATGAAGATCAGGTTCTTCTGCTCCGTGCCCTTGCCGATGCTCATGATCAGGTAGCGGCCGTCCTCGGTCACGCCGCCGCCGAAGCTCCATTCCTTCTGGTCGGGGCGGTCATAGATCAGCGTGTCGGTGTCCTGGTTCGTGCCCACCGTATGGTGGTACATCTTCTGCCAGTAGTTCACGCCCTTGAGCGAGTCGCCATCCTTGGGCGCGTCGTACCGCGAGTAGATGAAGCCCTTGCTGTCCTTCGTCCAGCTCGCGCCGCTGAACTTGACGTGGTTGATCACATCGTCAAGGTCCTTGCCGGTCGCGATGTCGCGCACTTTCCAGACGTTCCAGTCAGACCCGCCGTCCGCGATGCCGTACGCGAGGTACTTGCCGTCCTCGCTCACTGCAGTCCCTGCCAGCGACATCGTGCCGTCTGCCTTGAGCGTGTTGGGATCAAGCAGAACGCGCGGCGCTGCATCGAGCGTGTCCGCAACCAGGAGAACGCTCTGGTTCTGGAGGCCGTCGTTGCGGGAGTAGAAGTACTTGCCGCCTTCCTTGTACGGCATCCCGAAGCGCTCGTAGTTCCAGAGCTTGGTCAGGCGTGCCTTGAGCGTCTCGCGCTGGGGGATCGATTCAAGGTACGCGTCGGTGACCTTGTTCTCCGCCACGATCCAGTTGTTGGTCTGGTCGGAGTATTCCTCAAGCCAGCGGAACGGGTCAGGCACCTGCACGCCGTGGAGCGTGTCCACCACGTCGCCGCGCGGCGCTGCGGGATACTTCAAGGACCCGTCCGTCGGCGAATCCGCCGCTGCAGGCTTCGCCGCGCCCTGTCCATGGGCATTGGATACGGTGACAAGACTCCCCGCGAAGGCTGCAATCGCCACGCGGAACCACACGTTGTGTGCACGCTGCATGTACAAGCTCCATGAGGGCCGATCCCACGGAAAGGCCCGACCGTAGACAAGATGGTAGCTGGGCTTGACCTGCGGATCCGTTCAGCATTAGCGCAATCCATATGCAGCACATATTGTTCTCCCACGCCCAATCACAGTATATTGACCATAACGCTTCCTTTGAGAAGCGCCGGATGAACACGAGATCCTCTCCTGTGCCTACGCGTTCAAAAAAGAGGCACGCCACAGGGATCGTCAGCCAGGCCGGACGGAATGGAATAGCTGGTGTCGCGCCCAAAGGTGCTTCACACGGTTTTCCTGGCACGGCGATCCCCAAGAGCCCTTTGGCTTCCGAGCACGTTCCCATCTCGGTCACAAAGGTGTGAGACGCTGGATCTTGCCTTGGAACCCGCCCGTGGCGGTGCCTTCCCATCCACATCACGCGTTTGGTTCTCCTCATGTGAGGAGCGGTCAGTTTGCGCTCACGCGGTAGGGGATTCCGTGCTGATCGCAGTATTTATCACGCGAATTCGTGAAGGAGATATCACATGCATGCGAAGATCCAGCTCTCGATTACCAATGCTTCGTGGGAGTGGTTCAGGACCAACCTCTCACCTGATGAGCAGGAACTCTTTCTTGACGAGCTTGAATCGCTTGAGGAGTTGGCTGTTCCGCCGCCCATGCACTTTGGTCATGCAAGAGAAACCAGCATGACCCTCGAGCTTCCCGTCACGCCCCGCGTTTTGGCGGTTTTTACGCTGGAACGCACCACCGAACGTTCGCTGCTCACACTCAATGAATGGCGTCTTGGCAGCAACAATTGAAAGGAAGACCATGAAGGAAGATGGCAAATCCCGACGACTCAATTTCGGATTGACGATCCGATTCCCTCAGGGAACTTTCAAAGTCATCATGGCGACGATCGAGATTCTTGTCGTGATCGTCGGCGTGATTCACATCGCACATCTGTAAAGCCGCATGCGATGTTCGTCCGCGAGAGCGGACGGACGTGCTTTCACGTGCGTTCTCGCCGACTTCTCTACAACAGTACTCACTGCACCATTCCCTTGGTCAACCGCATGAACGCAGTCTCCAGGTTCACCGGCTCTTCGGTGAACTTCGTGATCCGGAAGCCCTGGTTGATCAGGATGTTGGGAATGTCAGTAAAGCTGTACCCGCCATCGTCGTCGTAGCTCACCTGGATCACCCGCCCCGCTGCACCGCCCTTGGCCTTGGCGGTCGTATTCATTACTGCAGTCGGCACGTCCGCATCGCTCAAGACCGACGCCTTCTTCACGCCGGGGATCCTCGACAGCACTTCAACCGCCTGCTCCACGCGTTCGGTCACGCCGATGTGCAGAACATGGCCCATCTTCGCACGCTTGACGATCTCTTCGACCGTGCCGCTGAACAAGAGCTGCCCGCGCTCGATGATCCCCACGACGTTGCACAGCTCCGCAAGCTCGGGAAGGATGTGCGACGAGATCAGGATCGTCTTGCCCATGCGCCGAAGCTCCTTGAGGAGCTCGCGCATCTCGATTCTCGCGCGCGGATCAAGGCCCGAGGCAGGCTCATCCATCAGGAGAACCTTGGGATCGTGGAGGAGCACTCGCGCCACGCTGAGCCGCTGCTGCATGCCTCGCGAAAGGCTGTTCACTTCCGCGGTCGCCTTGTACGAAAGATCCGTCAGCTCCAGAACGTCGTTGATGACCTTCTTTCGCTGCTGGCCGTGAATCCCGTAGCTCGCTGCAAAGAACTCAAGATACTCGGTGACGACCATGTCCTCGTACGCACCCATGAAATCGGGGACGTACCCGATCAGCGGGCGGATCTGGCGGTTCTGGTAGCCGATCGTGAGCCCGCCGATGTTGGCCTGCCCGCTCGAAGGCTTCAGGAGTGTCGCGAGGATCTTGATCGTCGTCGTCTTGCCGGCGCCGTTGGGGCCGATGAAGCCAAAGCAGTCACCCTCGTTGATGGTGAGGTTCAGGTTGTTGAGCGCGACGAGCTCGCCGTAGCGCTTGGTCAGGTTGATCGTCTCGATCATCGGCACGTCGAAGATCCTTTTGATTCTGAAGGCTTCTTGAAGCCCCCTGCACACCTTCGCCCAACTCCACGAACCCGGCAACGTTCATCCAGCCCAGCTCGCGACACACAGCTCAACACAACTCAACCTCACGCGTTCAACTGCATCCCGCGATGCACGCATGCATGCAGTATCAACCGCCTGAACCTGGCTTCTTCTCTGTTTCGGGCGCTGCCTGCGTTCCCGTCAGCGCCTCGTCGAGCTCGCTTTCGGGCAGCTTGAAGAGGGGCGGCGTTGCAGGCAGGGGGTACACCCACCGCACGACCGTTCTCCCCATCGGCGCGACCGGCTCACCATCAATCCGCATCGGGATCGGAGACTTCTGCGGCTCGTCATCGGTTCCAAGAAGCCCGATCACGATGATGCACGGCTGCGTAAACCACCTGCCCATGTCCCAGCCGTGCGTCTCTGCACGACGGGCAACGGGCTTCACCTCGTTGGTCACGGTCGCGGAGTATTCCGGCGGCTGGAACTGCGAGAAGAACGCGATGCCTGCAAGCCGCAGTGCCGCGCCGCCGTCCCACCGCGACTGGTTTGAGGTGCCCGTCAGGTCCTGCGAAATCCCCTGGTTCATCAGGGTGTCAAAGTACTGTTCTGCAAGAGCATCGCTGCCCTTGGTATCGGTGATCTGAGCAAGATCAAGAACCTCGCCTGGCTCCCATGCATCATCCGTCGCGAGCTTGTATGCATTTGCAGAAGCGATCATCGAATTCCGCAGCGGGGTCGTCAGCGGCTTTTGCGGACGCACCACCAGCACCGTCACACCGTGAAGCGGACCCGGCAATTCATGGACCAGCTTGCCTGCTGCACGACGAGCATCCGTGATCCGGGGCTCGCCCGCTGCAGGATCCGCGGGATCAATCACCGGCGTCGGCATCTTCCATGCAGGTCCACCAGACCAATCCGCACGAACCTGCTTCACCGTTGATCGCGTCGGCACCGTGAGCGAGCGCGGGAGCCGCGTCTCAACCTCGTACCCGCGTGCATCGGGGAACATGTCCTGACCTGCCTGCGCCTGGTCGGGGCTCGTCCAAGGCATCAGCACATCGCCGCCGCCACGATTGGCACTGTCGCCAACCTGCGGTGCATCCCCCACTTCCAGCTTCGCCTCGCCATACCAGGGGATCAGCACGCTCATCCACGAACGTGCACGCTGCACCGGCTGGCCATACACGTGATCCAGGATCGTCAGGTGATTGACCTCGACTCTCCCCGGACGAAGAAGCAGCGCGCCGCCCCAGGCAATCGCGGTGAACACCCCTGCAGCAGCAAAGAACGCAAGCCACGCATGACGCCCAAGCCCCATCTTCCTGAGCACCGCATACCCGCCCGGCCCCGCCACGACCCAGTACACCACAAAGACCACAAGCGCCAGAAGCAAGCCCGCCGCGGACTTTCCGCTCTTGGCGATCGCTGAGGGGATGTCGCTCTCAAAGAGACGGTCCTGGCGTGCACTGATGAACGACTGCGGCCCGAGCGCTGCGATCTCCGCCTGCGAGCGGACCATGCCACGCCGCCCGATGATCCGGTTCCAGAACACATCCGCGTTGATGAGATTCTGGCTCGCCACAAGCTGGCTGTTGAGATCAAGCCCGATCAGCGTCACTGCACCCGTTCCCACCAGCCTCCGGACAATCACGGGCTTATCGTCAGGCCCGTTGATGACCACCATCGCCTCGCCGGGCTTTGCGTCGGGCGAGGGCTGAAGCTCGTAAACCACCGAATCCTTTGGAAAACGCGGCTGCGTGCGCCGCGTCAGCATCGGTCCATACGCAGCAAGGTCCACGCCCTCTCGCCGCGTGATCGTGACGTTCGGAAGAAGCTCAAAGAGTTCGTTCGCAGTCGCGTTCGTCCACGACTGGCCCGCAACCGGGAGGATGATGATCAGATGCCCGCCGCGACGCACCCACTCGCGAAGCGCTGCAGCACGGTCGTCGCGAAGTTCAAGCGGATCGCCCTGCCCCCACACCAGTGCGTCAAGCCCGTTGTATCCCATCCACCGATCAGGCAGATTCGTCGTGCGCAGACCCTCGATGACCCGGATGATCTCATGCCCCGAGGCGGACCACGAGCTTCCCGGATCCGTCAGCGAATATTCGCCAAGCCCGTAGCTGTTGTTCGACGTCGAGACGATCGCGATCGCTGCATCAAACGGCGCGAGCCTGCTCTTCATCCTGGCCTGCGACCGACCAAGGAGCTTGCCCACCCGCCCCCGCGAAACCGGCTGATCCGCACCCGCGCCGTCCCCTGCTTCGTCGATCACCTCATACGCAGAGAGGGTCATGACGTCCGACGTATCGAAGTTGCGCGGGATGAGCGGGTACATCCACACGCCCTGGACGGTGCCGGGGTTGAGGACGATCTGCACTTCGTACAGTGGGGTATCGCCGTCAGGGTCCCGCCCTTCAAGCCGGATCAGGACCTCGCGCGGCCTTGTGCCACCATCGAGCGCACGGACGCGTACCGGCGCGATCTCGCCGGGGCGAGATACCTCACCGATTCCAAACTGCTCGACATCAAGCGTGATTTCGCCCTGCGATTGCCCGGTTGTGATGGAAGCAGGGCCCGAGGAGTTATCGGCCGATTGGAAGCCCCGTGCAGTGATCGAAAGCCCGCAGAGCATGGCGATGGACAAGCACAGGCGGCTCAGCCACCCCATCGATCTGCGTGGGATGGCCATCAAGGTGACAACCCCCGCCCAACCACACCGCATTGGTCTTGCCATCCGCACGAACTCCCGGTCCAGGGCCCGCTCCATTGTACTGACATTCAACGAACGCAGTTTCACATCCGATGAGTCCCATGTGCCGGACTTTTCCTTCACAATCTGGACCATCCTCTGCCTCATCGCGTTCGGCGGGATCCTGGCTGCGTTCCACCTGGTCACGTGCCTGACCCGGAACGAAACCGCCCTCCACGACCTCAAGCGTCGGGTCGCGGTCCTCCAGCTTGAAGTGGCAGAGCGTGCCAAGGACCAGCGCGAACGGGAAATGTTCATCGATGAGGCCACGCCGGTGGCTGCAGCACCCCTCCCCGCCTCTGCTGCACCCGCGCAGGGCAAAGCCAAGCCGCGGGTCATGGCGGGCACTGAGGGCGGGCACTGATTCCTGATTGACTGAGAGCCTCTTCCCCGATCAGCCCTTCATCAGTTCGTCGATGAACAGTGCATGAGCCCGGGTTCCGAGCGTCAGGCAGTCGATCTCGAACTTCTCGTTGGGGGAATGGACGCGGTCGTCATCAAGCCCGAAGCCCATGAAGATCGTGTCGATCCCAAGGACGCCCTTGAGCATCCCTGCAACCGGGATCGAACCGCCCGACTTGATCAGCGACGCGTTCTTGCCCGAAGCACGCTTGAGAGCCCTGCTCGCGGCCTGCATGCTCGGTGAATCGATCGGCGTCGTCACGCCCAGCCCGCCGTGATGATCGACCAGCTCCCACTTGCAGCCCGGGGGCGTCCGGTCCTTGCACCACTTGAAGAACTGCTTGGTGATCTTCTTGGGATCCTGGTTGGCAACGAGGCGGAAGCTGACCTTGGCGCTGGCATGTGCAGCGATCACGGTCTTGGCGCCCTTGCCGGTGTAACCGCCGATGATGCCGTTGATCTCTGCAGTCGGGCGGCCCCACTCGCGTTCCATCGCGGTAAAACCTGCCTCGCCGATGTCCGCTGCAGGGGGCAGGCCGATCTGCTTCAGTGCTGCCTTGGCGTTGAACTTCAATGCCTTCCAGTTCGCGCGTTCCTGCTTGGTCAGCGGAACCACCGCGTCGTAGAAACCAGGGATCGTGATCCGGCGCTTCTTGTCGTGGAGCTGCGCGAGGACCTTGGTCAGTTCCGTGATCGGATTGGGGCAGCGCCCGCCCCACAGGCCCGAGTGGAGATCCTGGTTCGACGCATGGAGCGTCACTTCGGTGTACGCAAGACCACGCACGCCGTACGTGATCGCAGGCTTGCCGCGACCGAGCATGCCGGTGTCGCTGATGAGGCACACATTGCACTTTTCGAGCGTCTTCTTGTGTTCACGGACAAAAGCCTCGAGGTTGACACTCCCCGTCTCTTCTTCACCTTCAAGGAGCACCGTGAACTTCACGCCGCCTGCAGCCTTGCCGGTCGTTTCCTTCCATGCACGGAGCGCTTCGAGGAAGGTCGTCACCTGGCCCTTGTCATCCACCGCGCCGCGAGCAACTACGCGCCTGCCGCCCTGCTCGCCCTTGCGTGGATCGCGGATCACCGGCTCAAAGGGATCGCTTTCCCATAGGTTCAGCGGATCTACCGGCTGCACGTCGTAATGGCCGTAAAAGAGAACGTGTGGACCCTTGTACGAAGGGTCGCCCTCGTTGTGCGCAAGGACGATCGGATGCCCGCCGCCCTTGGAAAGATCGCCTGCATTGTTCGGATCGCCCGTCGGGATCACTTCCGCGGTAAAGCCGCACTCTTCAAGACGTTCCGCGGCCCAGTTCGCTGCGTTCACGCAGTGATCCGCGTACTGCGGATCGGTGCTGATGCTCTTGATCTTGAGCCAGTCGACGAGCCGGTCGATCGAGGCGCCTTCATTGTTCTTGAGCCAGGAAAGAACGTTGTCAACGGCCATGGGCGGAACCTCCGTGGATAGACCGGAGGATAGCTCTCTCGCAGACAATCAGGCCCTTGCCCAGCCCCGGAAAGTTCCAGACCCACCCATCGAATCTACGCTCAGTGAACCTCTGCCTGGCCGATCACCTGCTGAAGCTCTTCGATGAACAAAGCCAGCTGCTCGCGCTCGTCCTCATCGTGCGTCGACCTCGCGATGATCGAGCACGCCAGCGGCAGCCCTGCCTTCGAGCCCGCAACCTCCACCGCAGAGACCGGCTGCTCCGTCAGGTAGTGGAACCGGACCACGATGTCGATACCGTGGTGCTGATTCGCCCACCCAGAGATCGCAGACCTCGCCTCGTCAGAGTTCCAAGGCAGTGCAGACGTCACCGCCACGACCTCTGCAGTCTGCTCGACGATCTGCGTCCGCTCCTCATTCGTCAGCGAGACGCCGGGAATGTCGCCGGTGATCGTCACGCCCATCTCTTCAAGCTTGTGGAGCGTCCCCTGGATCACCGCCTCATGCTCCGGCAGGAGCGGGCGGGTCAGGTCGATCCACACGAACGCGGTGCCCTCGTTCACGCTGTCCAAAGCGTGCTGCGAACCCACCGAAATCTGTGCGCCCTCTTCCACGTCCGTCACCATCGCGTGCGACGCGGACGCATCAATCGAGACCGATGTATCACCAGGAAGTGCGGCGACCTGTGGCAACGTCACCGTTGCCCAACCGCGACCACCCTCAGAGCTCGACTCAACCGCCACCACGCGACGCTGCGATGTCAGCCCCAGCGCGATCACGCCGCCAACCAACAGCACGCACGCACCAAGGAAGAACGCAAGCGCGACAAACACGCCCGTATTGGGCTCGTTTGAGAATTTCCGCCCACCCTTGCGCGACGCCATGCGAGTCGCAACGCGTTCACGCGCTGCAGCAGCCCGTGCACGCGCGGAATTGAGCTGATCAGCTGCAGACCTGCGAACGACTGGCGCTGCAGGGGCGATCGGCGTGAACCCTGCAGGCACAAACGGTGCTGCAGGCGCGGGCGGAACCGGTCCGCCGACTTCCACCGGCGCGGGGCTCGCCGCGATCTTGCCCTGATCAATCGCAAACTCGCCCGTCCACCAGTTGCGCACCGAAATCTTCGGCGAAGAACGGCGCGGCTCAGCGATCGGAGACGGCGACGCAGCTGCATACGCATGCTGGCGCGGTGCGGCAGCCGCTGCAGCCTGACCGCCACCATGACCCCCACCATTCATACCGCCGGACCCGCCGCCAAAGCCATCGCCCCTGGGCGATGCATTCCCCGCGCCCTGCATCGAGACGTATGCAGGGCGGAAGAACGCATCCTCGATCGGACGCGGCGACGCAGGGACCTGGCCCTGCATGCTCGGCAGATCGATCGGCTTCACTTCAAAGGGATCCGTCGCCTCAAAGACAGTGCGCAGATCGAGCGCCATCGCTGCAGACGACGGATACCGCTTGTCATAATCCGCCATCGCGCGACGGATCACCCACTTCACTGCTTCCGGGCAACGACGCGAGACCTGCGACAAGACGCCGTGTGCAGGGAACGAGTTCTCAACGATCGAGTACAGCACCGCGCCCGCTGCATACACGTCAAACCGCGCACCATCGACCTCCGACACCTTCACGCCCTTGAGCGCAAGGCGCACAAGCTCCGGATCGCGGAAATACTCCGTGCCGTGCGTCGTCAGAGTCATCGAAGAACGCAGCGGCGTCACGAGGCCAAAGTCGACCAGGTGTGCACGATCATCGACGATGATGTTGTCGGGCTTGACGTCCTTGTGCCACAGCCCGCCGCGGTGGTAATTCTCGAGCGTCTCGAGCAGATCAAGCACGTACCCCATCGCCAGGCGCGTGTGACGCTCATCAAGCCCATTGCCACCACTCGCTGCATGGAGCTGCGGCGTCACCAGCCCCAGCGGCTGGCCGGGAACATACCGCATCGTGTAATAGAATCGCGAGCTGGTCAGTTCATGATCAAGCACGAGCCCGAGCTTCTTGGCTGCATCGAGTGACCTGCTCTCACGCACGATCTGCGGAAGCTCGCTGCCATCTTCAAGGCTGAACGTCTTGATGACGACCTGCTCAACACCCTGGTGACCTGCACGGGTAAACGCGGCACGCTTGGCAGGCTCGGGGTTCGCCACATACAGCTTGCCACCCGAACCACCTGCCTGGAGCGACCCGACGATCGTGTACCCCTCAAACTGATGCACACGTCCCGAAGGACGATCGCCGCTCGGTGCAGCAGCCACTGCAGCAGGGAGCCGCTTTTCGAGCCCTTCCGTCACCGCAGAGAGGAGGAGGAACCGGAACGGATGCCCGATCAATACGCGATAGACCGACAGCCCGCCGCTGACCATTTCAGACTGGAGCGATCGTCCGTAGTGAGTCGCGCCCGACCACCTGCCCAGGAGAATATTTCCCAGGATCAAGGGGACCATGACGATCGCGGTGATGATCGAGCCGACCAGCCGCAGGACATCCACGATCATCCCGAAGATGAAGGTGAAGATGTGCTTGACCAGCCATGCGATCCCCTTGCAGATCGGGACGATCAGAAACACCAGGAGAAAAACGCCGACGGCGATCCCCAGGATGGCAAGGAGCAGAATGAGGATGGGAGCGCCAAGCGCCATAGATCCCTCGCGCGTCGTGAGCTGGCAGGGGTCGCGACCCGTTCATAAGGTCGATTCACCCGCCAGGAAGGTCACACCAGCCGTGCCGCCTGGTCCTGGCGGCGGAGCTCCATCTGCTGGTGGTAGATCTCGCCGATCGCTTCATCGAACATCGCGTCGTCGGCCGCTCCGGGATCCTGTTTGGGAGTGAGTGCCAAACCGTTTCGCGCCGCCTCTTCTCGTTCCTCTTCCGTGAAGCTATATGTAGAGATCACCTGGCTCAAACGATCACGCAGGAGATCTCGGACCTTGGCAAGCCTGCGCGACACGGTCGGCTCGCTCGTCCCGAGCGCCCCTGCCACGTCCTTGCCGCTCTTGCCCTCCAGCACTCGCATGCTGAAGATCGAAAAGTCCAGAAACTCTGCTTCCTTCTGAACCAGCCGGATCGCTGCCTCAACCTTTGCACGGAAGACCGCTGCTTCGTACGCAGCATCCACCCGAGCCGCGGAGCTTGCAGCCATCCAGCTCTCATCAAGCTCGGTGAACTTCTTCTGGCCGCCCCGCTTCTGGGCCATGCGCCGGTCCATCTCATCACCCAGCACGTGCTTGGCGATCGCGAGCAGCCACGTCGAAAAACGTGCACCGCGCGATGGATCAAAACGGTCGATCGATTCAGAAAGCGCCGCCAGCGTTTCCTGCGAGAGGTCACGAACCGTTTCCGATCCGATCCTCCCCTTGCCCCACTTGGTGAGCTGCGCACGGACCACCGGTCCGAACGTCTCCCAAAGCTCAAACCATGCACCCTGGTCGCTGGCCTTGAGGCGTCCGATGAAATTGGTCGTCAGGCTGCTGAGCATGCTGGGCGTATCCCCTGTAGTCAGGCGCCTCGCGTTCCACGCGGGCGCACTGCAACCACGTACCACCACTGGCGGACCCTTGTTGGGGAACGCCTGGAATCAGTTTCAATGGTACGGGGCTTCAAACAGGAAGAATTTTGCCGCAGATGAACGCAGATGAACGCAGATAAAGGCAATAAAGGCAGAGAACAAAGCGGAAAGACCGCGACCGTCTCACGCATCCATCCATGTGCAATCAGCCATCCAAGGCTCGATAACCGGTGTTCTTCCCCTCCATTTGGTTCATCTGTCTTTGGTCTGATCCGCGTGCATCTGCGTTCATCCGCGGCCATTCCCCTCTCCTCTTGAATTTTCCCCTGAAATCGATCGAGGCCACCTCCCAAATACGTCTCCGAGCACAAAACGGGCCGGATGTCAGACGACCCGATCAACGCAGCAAGGAGATTCATCCATGTTCGTAAAAGCACTCGTTCGTACCGCGGTGATCACCGGCCTCGTCGGCGGCGCGGCGGTTGTCGTCGCAGGTCCGGAGCGTGTCGGGTGCCTGATCAGCCAGACCCGGGGCGCCATCAACAACCAGATCGACAAGGCCATCGACGATCCGATCGCGCTGCGGTCGCAGATCCGCAGCCTTGAGCAGCAGTACCCCGAGCGCATCGCAGAGGTCCGCTCGGATCTTGCGGAGCTTCGCCAGCAGGTCTCGCAGATCAAGCAGGAGCAGGAAGTGTCAGAGCGCGTCGTCGCCCTGGCCGACCGGGACCTGAACCAGATGCAGGGCCTCCTCGCCAAGGCGCAGGACGCACAGGCAGATGGTGCGATCGTCCGCGTTGTCTTCAACAACGAGCCCGTGAACCTTGACGATGCGTACGCCAAGGCGACGCGCATGCAGCAGGTCAAGCTCGCCCACGAGACACGCCTGGCGGATTCAGAGCGCAACATCGGCAAGATGGCGGAGCAGGAGACCCGCCTGACGGAACTCCTCTCGCAGCTTGAGACCGAGCACGCGAGCTTCCAGACGCAGCTCTGGCAGCTTGATTGCGAGATCGACGCCATCGCCCGCAACGAGCGCATGCTCAGCACGATGGAGAAGCGCAACGAGAGCATCGGTCGCCACAGCCGCTACGAGGCTGCAAGCCTCGAGCAGCTCTCTGCACGCTTCGCCGAGATCCGTGCAAAGCAGGAAGCACGCCTTGAGGCCATCGGCTCGACCCGCCAGATGACCAACTACGAGAACCGTGCACGTCTTGAACTCGACTCCAAGAGCTTCGGCACCAAGAAGACCAGCAGCGAGGTCATCATTCGCCCCCGCGTGATCGAGATCACGCCCGACTCGGTGGTCGTCCCCAAGATCGGCCCTTCGATCGGACCTGCCACGGGCGAAATCGAGATCCAGGTCGAGGCACCTGCCAAGACCGGCGGCATCGCCAGCCGTGCACACTGAACTAGTTCTCCAGGTTCAGCGTAAGTAGAGAAGGAACGCTCAATCCACGGCCCCGTCTTGCCCAGCAGGACGGGGCCGTTCCGTTTTTGCGTATCTGTTCTTCCCCAGTGCCCAGTGCCCAGTGCCCGATGCCTGATGCCTTGACCTGTCTTGTTCCCTCGATGCCCCCTGTCTTCGTGCCTTCCCCAGTGCCGAGTGCCCAATCCCCAGTGCCTATCTCGGGTGCCCACACTCCGGGCACTTATCCCCCGCCACTGCAAGCAGCGTGTAATCACACTTCTCGCAGTGCGGTGTCTTGATCGCAAGCGAAATAAGCAGCCCGCACCCCGTGCACGCAGATTCCTTCCCTGCATTCACCGTCAGCTTCTTCGCGCACGACGGGCAGACGAGTGAGACCGGTGCATCAGACGGCATATCACCTGCCTCCGCCGACCTCACGCCCGCTGCACGTCGATGCATCACGTGCATTACCACCACCGCCATCGTCGACGTCGCCGCGACAAGCCCCGACGCTGCAAGCAACCTGATCAGCATGTCAGGCTCGTGCTCACCCATGAGCCGCGTGATGGCCGTGAGCAGTGTCACGCAAATGCCGGAGATCGCAGTGCCGCCGATCGCAGGGAGCTTGGCCCAGAGCCCGTGCTCACCCGTCTTCACACGCAGGATCACGTTGGCATGCCCGACCACAACGCCCAGCGACACAAACGCCGCAAAGAACGTCGTGTCGTCGGAATCCGTGACCCAGATGCCAAGGAAGCCAAGCACGCACGACACGACGCCGCCCAGCACGCCCAGCCACTGCCACCACCGCATCGAATCGCCAAGGCCAATGAGCGAAAGCGAAAGAATCAGTCCCGTGCCAAGCGACAGATTTGCAGAGAGGAGCAGCTTCTCGCTCATCTCCCATCCATCCCACCAGATCGCGGTCATGAAGAACGCCATCGCGGTGACGATGAATGCAACTGCAGTGATGCACGCGATGGTGAACCCGCGAACACCGATCCTGGGAATCACATTGGCACAGAGCACGCCACCGAGCAGAATGACGACGCCCGTTCCCACCAGCTTCCAGGGAGTATCACCTGCAACGACAAGATCCGACCAGATCCCCAGGACAAAGAGCGCAAACGCAACCACGATCGAGCCAAGCCCAATCAGACCTGCCCATCGCTGCTTGGTCGCATCCATCAGCCGCGACACGGGAATGGCGATGCCGATGCAGATCGACGACACCAGCGCAGTTCCCGCGACCCTTCCCGTCACCGAAGTTGACAGGAAAATCGCGATCACCCCCACCGCCGCCGCGATACCCAGCGTGGCGAGCATCAACCGAAGCAGGACCCGTTGCAGGTTCATAGCCCGAGCCTATCCGAGATTTTGATATCGCGGGGGTTGCTCACCCAGTAGACTGCCCACGTGTCCCTTCTTCCCGGCGTCATTCGACGCTGTCGAAAACTTGCACACCGTGTCGGAATCAGCAGCAGCGGGCTTTCCCGCTCCATCCGTGCGGTCGAACGCGTCCTCGACGACGCGGGGCGATCACTTTTTACTGACTCGGGCGTCCCGGGACTTTCCGTCGTCGTGCACTTTGCAGAGGGTGCGACCGTCCGGAGAGACTTTGGCTACGCAGATCTGGCGAGCCGCAAGCCCATCGATGAATCCACGCGGTTCCAGGCGCTCTCGATGTCAAAGCCGCTCACTGCGATGACGATCCTGGCGCTCATCGATCGCGGACAGATCGATCTTGATCAGCCAGTTCTCGAAATCGACCCCACCCTCCCCATCGCCTCAATAGATCCATCAAGGCCCGAACTCGACCCTGCACCAATCACCCTCCGGCAGGTCCTCTGCCACAGTGCCTGTTTTTCCGTCCCAAGGCACCCCTGGACCGCTCCATCAGACTTTCGCTACGGGGCTGAAACGCTCGCCACGCAGGAAGAGCACCTGAAGGTCCGTGTGCAGGAGCCACCCGGCACCAACATCATCTATTCAGGCGGTGGTTACGTGGTCGTGCAGGCCCTGATTGAACGCCTCACCGGCCTTTCGCTCATGCAGGCTGCACGCAAGCTCGTCCTCGATCCACTCGGCCTCACCGAGTCAGGAATTGAACTCGACGGCCAGAACCTGGCAAACCTCGCAACCCGCCACGATGACGCCAACCGCCCACTCCCCCCTGCAAGAACCATCGCACCGGGCTCCTCGGGATACACGACGACCTCCCTCGACCTTGCGAGGCTCTGGGCCATGGTCCTGGATAGCGAGGATGGCCCCCGCGGTCGGGGCGTTATTTCACCCGAGCTTGCAGAGGCGATGGTCACCCCGCAGTGCAGGGCACCCGATGGCAGGATGACCGGCCTTGCCTTCTTCCTCTGGCAAAAGCGCTCCGACACCGAGTTTTTCCATTCTGGTTACGCAGATGGCTGGTGGGGACATGCAGAGGGCCTTCACAACCGCAAGGTCGTCTACACCCTGCTTTCAAACGGCCAGCGAGGCATGACCTGCATCAAGCCCCTGACGACCAAGATCCGCCAGTGCCTGTACGACACCGCGCTCTGAGCCCTTGCCACGCTCATGCAGCGACCGCACTGAGCTGGTGCACGCCGCGCACTTCCATCCAGTACAAACACCGTGCAATGAGCTGCGGACGGTTGATCGGCTTGGTCATGTAGTCGTCGCACCCTGCATCAATGCACTTTTCCCGGTCGCCAGAGAGCGCGTGTGCAGTGAGCGCAAGGATCGGCTGTGCATAGCTTTGTGAACGAAGTGCCCGGGCCATGGCGTACCCGTCCATCTCCGGCATCTGCATATCGGTCACGATGAGGTCAAAGGGGTTGTGCTCCTCAATCGCCGCCGCGATGCGCACAAGGGCTTCACGCCCGTTATTGGCAACCCGGACCGTCGCACCTGCCTTGGTCAGGAACCGCTCGATGAGGATCTGGTTATCAAGCCCGTCCTCCACGACCAGGATTCGCCCTGTCAGGAGCGTTCTGGCTGCACCCTGGCCTGCACTGGCCTCCTGGGCGAATGGCACAATCCCTGCCGAAGGTCCTGACATGCTCCCGTTCATCGTCGTGCCCCTCCTCACGAAGCTTTCGCTGCATTCGTCCCGCGTCGGCCAACTTTGCGCGAGCGGGGGCGTACAGCGACACGGTGACATCCTGTCATCGACCCTCAAAACATCTGGCTTTTGCGGGCAAAACAGGTTGAGGTGAGAGCCCGGCGGGTAAAGACTCCAGTTCCGGGGTGTTTTGGTTACGAACCGATCCCGACAACGATCATGGCAATGAGCCATGTGCGCCGATAACCTGTGTGGAGACGTTTACGTCCCTTTGTTTTCCTTTACGCCCGGGCAAGCCGGGAGCAGGAGCGCTGACCGCGTGTTTCTTGACCGGATCCTGGGCCTCTTCAGTGTTGACATGGGCATCGACCTTGGCACCTGCAACACGCTCGTGTCGGTGCGGGGTCAGGGCATCGTGCTGAACGAGCCCAGCGTGGTCGCCGTGAAGAAGGGCACGAACCAGGTCCTCAAGAACGGGGAAGCTGTCGGCTGGGTCGCCAAGGAAATGCTCGGCAAGACGCCCGGCACCATCTCCGCCATCCGCCCCCTCAAGGACGGCGTGATCTCCGACTTTGAGATCACCGAGGCGATGCTCAAGTATTTCATCAACAAGGTCAACGGCCGCTCGCGCATCTTCGGGCCGCGCGTCGTCATCTCGATCCCCTCGGGTATCACTGCAGTCGAGAAGCGCGCAGTCTTTGATTCCGCAGAGCGCGCGGGTGCTCGCCGAACCTATCTCCTCGAAGAACCAGTTGCTGCGGCGATCGGCGCGGGTCTTCCCTTTGCAGAAGCCACTGCCTCGATGATCGTCGACATCGGCGGCGGAACCACCGAAGTCGCCATCATGTCACTGGGCGACATCGCGACCTGCGAATCCGTCCGCGTCGCGGGCGACGACATGGACGAAGCGATCATCAACCACATGAAGCGCTCGTACAACATGATGATCGGTGAGCAGACTGCAGAGCGCATCAAGATCGAGGTCGGTTCGGCCTTCGCCATCGGTCCCGAGACGACTATGGAAGTCCGCGGCCGCGACATGATCTCGGGCCTCCCGCGCAAAACCACCATCACCAGCGAAGAGATCCGCGAAGCGCTCCAGGAACCCGCGACGGCGATCGTCGAGGCGGTGACCAGGACGCTCGAACGTGCGGAGCCCGAGCTCGCTGCAGACCTCGTCGAGAACGGCATCACCATGGCGGGCGGCGGGTCGCTCCTTCGCGGGCTGACCAACGTCGTCCAGAAGGCAACCGGCCTGGACACCAAGCTCGCGGACGACCCGCTCACCTGCGTCGCACGCGGCACCAGCATCTGGCTTGAGAACATCGAGGAATGGAAGCAGACGCTCGAGAGTGACATGGAAGGCTCGTGAGCAGGTGAGGTCGT
>JAESFU010000417.1_pt1 | contig 25226 bp, 29 predicted proteins | sample 9269461 | NCBI WGS metagenome assembly JAESFU01 (sample SAMN14502556, study PRJNA617107) | algae metagenome | isolation source: Stenomitos rutilans HA7619-LM2 and co-occurring heterotrophs from cave walls | place: USA: Waikapalae cave, Hawaii | collected 2009-07-28
GAATCGTCAAAGACTATGAATACACAGTATCATCTTCGGTCAGTTGGCTGTATTTGGCTAACATTCAACTAATGCTTCAGCGAATCTAACTCTATTGCAAAATATAATTCCCCAACACGTTCTAAGTCGCTGATGACAACTGGCACTGATTTTCAGTAAGCTTAAGCCAGTTTTCCTGTAGACTCTAATTATCTTCGTCTACCTTTATTCATAATAAGAGCGATTTCAATGAATAATACGTCTGTGCTAAAAGAAAATTTAATCTTAATGAAAAAAAGGGATTACTGCTATAAGTATTCCCTTTTTAATATAGTTTTTACTTACCAAAGAACCCAAATTTTCTCAAATCATAAGGCAATTTATGGCGAGCAGCTATATCTTTGATGATATCTAAAGGCGTTGAAGTTGCTAGCAACCCAGCTAATCGGGTGTCTTTCGGACCCAACTCGGTATCAAAAATAGTTCTCAAACCAGTTCCTTCTTTACCATTAACAGCTAATATAAAAGGAGTTCTAATTTGTAGGGAAGCTTCCAGAAAAGTATCGTCCAACGCCAATCGATTAGACGCTTTTCCTACTTTTACTACCCAGCCGTCGGCCAGCCATTTTCTTACTGTACCTTTTGTTGCCCCCAATCTTACTAGTAAACTCGTTGTTTCTATGTACCCCATTTTGTTGTCTTACTGTTGCTGACGGTTAAAAATTGTTAGTTTTTTCTTGTAATACCTCATTTAAAAGATTTTTCGCCCATCCCTGCAGCCGCTCTGTAGAGAGGGAGGGCTGCAAGGCGCGTAGCAGTTTTTCCACAGAAAGGATGTAATGCTTGTGCCGAGTGCCATAGGTGATTGGTTTGCCATCTTTTGATACAGGCTCTAATAGAGTAAATGAGTGATTGCCTGCTGTGAATGACCTTTCTTTTACTTGATTCCAAGTATTTACGAATACTCTCTGAATGTCACCTTTTGTATGGAATGGCAAATCACTTCTCCGGCCAAAATTGTCATAAAGTAGATCCACTGCTTCGTCCTTGGTAAAATACCGACCTGCTGATAACAAAGAATATAGATGCTGGATAGTAAGTAGGCTGTTGGTTGTGAACTGGCTCAGGAATCCTTTAGCCATGTTATGATGCCGTAAGGCAATGGCTTGGACCGCATTGTGCTCGAGCGCGTCTCGCATCTGAGCATTCAAATCCTCCCACTTATCAAATGGATCGTCTCCCGAAGGACTAAACTCCACGAAAACCCTGGTGCCGAACTCATGTACCAGTTTCTGCAATCGGCTTACTTTGTCTCCCTCATGTGGAGAAAGTAAATTTGTATCTTCATCCCCCAACACCTTTTCCCAATATATCTTGTCATAACCCCGCTCCACCAGAAATGTCACCGTCTTACCCAGAAAGATGGCATATTCTGCCTCTTTGGCAAGCCATTCGTAGTTATCTCCTTGATCATCAGCCAGTTTGGCCGGTCTCTTGGGAACAATCACGAGCATCCGGTCGCATTGCCAGATTCGGGGCTGGATCACATCTCGGAAATACGTATCTGCTGGCAGGCCTTCAACCGTCAGCACCTCTATATCCATTATGTGATAATGCTGATAATAGCTCTTGATCTGTCGTTTCAAATGCTCCGAAACCGGTACACCGTAGTTGAAGGAAATAAATACCCGCCCCTTGGTCGGCTCTACTTGGTTGCGATTGAGGTTGAGAAGAAAGGTGCCGAAGGTAATCAGACCCTGCATCCAAACAACGGAAGAATGTTGATGGCGCAAACCTTCAAAGTCGTCTTGGAGGTACTGTACCCGAATCTGCTGTAACTGGCGAAGATTGGCATTGTTTTCAACAAGCTGGGCTGCCGCCCCCTGTCCCAGTAAAGCATCGTACTCACTGGCCATTTTTGGGAAGCGAGCTAAGTATTCATTACTCCTCGATTCCAAACCTAAATGACGGTAAAGTTCATTGATAAAGTACAGAGCGGTGTTCCTGAAATACTGAGCTTCAAAAATATCATTGTCATGCTCCCAAAATAGCAGACAGCGGGCCGTGACCTCATCAGTAGCTACCCCCTGAACGTCCTTATCGAAAGCAGCCCAGTCTGTAGTATTAGGCACTGACTCCCTTAGCTTGCTTTGAATGGATTGCCCTATGAAGTCTTCAGCTTGCTTGCCCCAAGTAAAAGCCTGGGGTAAACTAGACTTGATGGCTATTGCTGCCAGTGTCTGGGAGACATCCTCGAAATAGCGCTGCATAATAAGGTCGTAATCCCCCGTCAGGCTTTGAAGAAAGAATAAATTACTGGGGAACATGCCTCGGAACTGTTGGTAAGTATCTCCCGGTCGGTTGTTATACAAAGCCACTTCGGCTTCAATAATTTCGCCATGGAGCTCTTGAGGGATCGTTCGCCCGGTCATTAGCACCGGTACAGGTCCAAAATGGTGAATAGCTACGCCCAATTGGGGGAATTGGTGGGGAGTCCTTCTAATTCGGTTTACTAAGAACTTATCCTGAGTGAAATTGCCACCTTGTTGCTGGTAAGTTTCTTTTACTAAAGTTTCCCAATTAAGTGCCAATTCATTGGTAAGCCATTTTCGGTTATAGGATACCAGAAGGATTTGCCTTTTTGTAGAAGGGTGGGGGCTGATGGCATAGGTGAGTTTTGCATACACAAAGTGATCTGCCAACCCGGGGATACGGATTTTGCGATTGTAATACTCCTCCATAAAATAGTCTTTTTTTAGACTTTACAAAAAAGGAAACGCTTTTTTTAGCGGCTTAACCGAAATCAACTACTACCAGAATCTATAAGGCTTTTTTTAGCCTTTACACAAAGATGGGCCTTAAAATTTTTCATTTTCTTAGTGGACCCACCCAAGAGCTTAAGGGTAAATGCCACTAAAGTCTTGTACGGCAAGTATAACCAGCATTGGATAGTCGGTAAAAATAACAAACTTATACAAGTTTTAGACTAATTGTTTTTTGAATGGTTAGAAAAATAATTTAACACCATAGCAAAAAATGCCCCTGAGTTTTTGATCTAATTGTTTCAATTAAATTTAAGGTATATATGCTCATAATATAAAGAGTGTCGCCTGATAGCCTTACATTAGTAGCAGCGAGGGATGTTACTCCAAAAAACTTTCTTTAAGGTGTAGGAAAAAGGAAAGTTGTTTGAATCTTTTTCTGATTTTTCCTACAGCAGGTCCAGTTAAATATATTATGGTTTCGCTTTGCATGGTTAGTCTACCGTTGACAGGAAGCAATCCAGTATTTATAATGTCTTGTCTCAACCAAACAAGGTATAAACTCCCTGCGGTCGTATCAGCTCTCACACCCCTGAGTGTTATGTATTCAATAATTTTTTAAATCAATTTACGACAGGCTAACTGGTCATTAGCTCGAACTATTGTTCAATGCCTACGCAATACCTCTTCCATGAAAAAGCTCATCCACTGAGAGTTCAGAGTGGCTTTTCACAAAAGCGCGCAGCCGCTTTGGGTTAGAATCGGCAAGTATATTCTGATTGTTTTGTTTGTTATCTTTTTCCGGGAGACTCCTTATTTTTGGTGGGTTGTCATCAGTGTATTAATCTTTGCCTGCTGCCTGCATGGATTTTACCGTTACAAAACGAAAGGCTGGACGCAAAGCCATAGCCGGGGCTTTATGCGGTGGGATTATGGCCGGATGGCCCCAAAAGAATAGCGAGGATTGGCGGCTTCCCGGTTTAGGAAACTTGTAGCCCGGTTAAATAGGGTCACTCTACCGGTAACGAAAAATAGCAAACGACTTTGTTCCTAATTGGCTAACTTACTTGTCATCAGTCCTTGCGTGTAGCTGGGCATTCCTAAACGAACACGTCAACATTAAATCCACATGAAAAAAAAGAAGTACAATCGGCGGGATTTCGCTTATCAAATGGGTATGCTCGGCCTTGGAGCTGGCTCGTTAGTACTACCCAACAGTGGGTTGGCAATGCCTCCCGTTGAAGCCGGAAATATCAACCATATTGGGCCGAAAGAAGGATTTACGCCCTTAATCGGCACGCTGATTTCGATGCTCGATTGGGTGAGCGATTCTGTCATCAAGTACAACTCAAAGCTAACCGTTGAACAATTGGACTACTTGTTTGATAAAGATTCTAATACAATTGGCTCGTTGATGATGCATGTAGCCGCCACCGAAGTTATCTATCAGGACCTTACGTTTAATGGTTTACAGGATTTTTCGGCGGCCAACAAAAGTAAATGGGGCATAGCCATGGAACTGGACGAAAATGCCCGAAAACAAATCAAAGGAAATCCATTAAGCTATTATAAAGACGCGATTGATGAAGCGAGAGCCAGTACGAAAAAGGGTATGAAAGAACGGGATGATGCCTGGCTGCTATCGGGCGAAACTAAAGAATGGAACTGGAATAACTACTGCAAATGGTTTCACGTAACGGAGCACTACGCCAACCACCGGGGGCAGATGACTTGGTATGCCAAGCGGATACCGAAGTGAGTGCATAACTGCAATGAACAGGAAAAACAGCGTGATAAAGGTCTGTCTTATCGCGCTGTTGTGGATCACATCGAAATCGGAACGGCAACTACGGTTGTATCCCAACCTATATACATGGTGGCTGTTTTAGCCTCTTTTTTGGCAAACTGGATCGAGAAGTTTTCAAGTATATTCTCTGATTTCTGCACGGGTACGGTAACGCGGGCCACGTCTAAGGCTTCGTTGTAGCTATAAGCGCCCCACTGATCCAGGTCGGAACTGAAAATGATGGTCCACTCTTTTTCGTTCGGAATCGCCAGCAAAGCGTAATTCCCCGCCGGTATTTTTTTACCCTCAATCATTACGTCCTGATAAAACTTAACCTCCGGCGCTTCATTGGCTCCCAGCCGCCAGACTTTACCATAGGGGACTAATTTACCGAAAATCTCGCGACCATTTTTAGCCGGACGGGTGTATGTAAGCCGAACCATAGCCTTGTCATTGCCAATTTTGGCTGGTGCAAATTTGCGGTCATGGGCGTAATCGTCGGGATAATAAGCCATGTCCATTGGCGATTTGTCGAGACCTCTGAAGGTTTGAGCGGAGACTGTAGTAATCAGCAGAGTAAGCAGACCGCAAAGAAGAGTAGTTTTTTTCATGGTAGGTCAAAGGGTAAAAAATTCAGTTTTAATCACTTGATATTTAGTCGATTGTATTGCTTTAAAATTTTGCGAACGCTCTCATGTGGAAGGGCGGGAATAAAATTATCATTGATACCCGTCATGTCTTTTGCCGCTACCAGTGCGTTCAGAATCGCTTCTTCGGTAGCCTGCACAGTGGCCGTAAAGAGCGGGTCCATCAGGTCATTAGTTAACATGTCGACAGGTTTGGTTTTCGCTTTTCGGTCGAAAACACCCGGATTAGCCGTTGAGAAGGCCAGAAAAATATCGCCTGAGCTATTACCACCCACGCCCCCCATTTTACCAATTCCCAATGAAACCCGCTGTGCGATGCGTTTCAACTGATGGGGCAACAACGGGGCATCCGTCGCGACAATAGTGATGATAGACCCCCGCTCGCCGGATTCTTTTGGTTTCGGTTTCCCATAAATCTGCTCCCCGTTCATCCGCCACGCTAACGTATCGAGCAACGCCTTACCAACCGGCACCCCCACAATGGTCAATTGTGCCCGGCTGCCAAAATTAGCCTGCACCAGCACGCCAATCGTATAGCCATTTACGACCCTTGATGACGTTCCCGTTCCACCTTTGAATCCCAGACAAATCATGCCCGTGCCACCGCCAACGGCTCCCTCGGCAACGGGACCACTTTTGGCTTCGTCAAGCGCCTGCATGGCGTGGGCTTTGGTGATATGGAAACCATTAATGTCGTTCAGTATACCGTCGTAGGTTTCGGCTACGAGCGGGTAAGAAAACCAGATATCGTTCCCTAAATCTTTGTAGAACTTATTTTTAGCTTCCCAGGCCACAGCCGCATCGCGTACTACACCTACGCTGTGCGTATTGGTAATCAGAATAGGCGTTTCCAGAAAACCGGATTCGGTGATCCAGGTTGTGCCGGTCATTTCTCCATTGCCGTTTAGTGTGTGCCAGTTGGCAAACACCGGGTCGCAGGTTTTGCCGCGTGGTAAAATGGCCGTCACGCCCGTGCGAACTGGTCCTTTCCCAACATCTAATTTGCCACTGCCCGAAATGAGTGTCACCATACCTACTTCAACGCCTTTTACGTCAGTGATGGCATTGTAAGCGCCGGGTTTGCCATCGAGCGGAATGCCGAGGTCACGAGCGCGGGGCGTTGGTTGCGCGTGGGATATAAGCGAAAAGCTAAACTCTATCAGCAGGCAAGCGAAGGCGATATTTTTAAGCATGATTCCAGTGTATTACCAAACTACAGCTAATCCTTCGCTGGTGTATTTCAGTACGTTTGTATCCTTGCTAATTAGCTTGAAGTTGTTTTGCAAAGCCTGCCAGATCAACATCCGGTCAAATGGATCGCGATGATGTGCAGCGGCCAACTGGTGATATGATGCCGCCGTTATTGCATTTAATTCAATCACGCGAAAGCCGGTTTCAAGGGCCGCTCTTGGAAAATCTTCAGGCGTTAATCCGTCCAGCGTTAATTTCTGGATACTATGTTTCAGGGCAATTTCCCAAAAGCTTATAGCGCTCACAACTAATTCGTTTTCAGTATCTTCCAGAATAGCTTTTACGGTATCCGATAAACGTTGAGGATCAGTAAGCGCCCAAATCAGCGTATGGGTATCAAGTAAATACGTCATATACCCAGAAACTCTTCTTCTGTCATCTTAAAATCCTGAGCAAAGGTGACCTTTCCTTTCCCCTGTAAGATACCTAACTGGCGTTTTTCAGGTTTTCGAGCTGATTTAGGAATTAAATAGGCAACAATTTCACGCTTTTTCCCAAAAGCGACGGCAATTTCTTCCCCCCCTTTCACTTCCTGAATAACTTCCGAAAAATGAGATTTCAACTCCCCAACAGTCATTGTCTTCATAGCTGTTTTATTCTTACCTCAAATTTAATTTGTTCTTGACAAGTTGTCAAGTTAATCAATAAGTACTACGCCTGCCGAAATCGATTATAAATAAAAAGCACGATGTAGATATTCCTCATCGCGCTTTTTATAGAGAAATTTTCACTTACTCAACCGTTACTGACTTGGCCAGATTTCGGGGTTGGTCGACATTGCGGCCCCGCATTACGGCAATGTCATACGCCAGTAGTTGCAAAGGCACGACCGAGACTAACGGCATTAGTACCTCATGCACTTTCGGAATTTCAATCGTGAAATCGACTATGCCGGGCAAGTGCGTGTCGCCTTCGGTTGTGATAGCAATGACGCGGCCTTTGCGGGCTTTAACTTCCTGAATGTTCGAGACGACTTTTTCATAAGATGAGTCTTTTGTAGCAATGACCACCACGGGCATGTCTTCGTCAATGAGCGCGATAGGGCCATGTTTCATTTCGGCGGCTGGATAGCCTTCAGCATGGATGTAGCTTATTTCCTTCAGTTTCAAGGCTCCTTCCAGGGCAACGGGGAAGTTCAGGCCACGACCCAGATAAATGAAATTGCGGGCGTAGGTGAAAATGTAGGCGATTTCCTTGATTTTATCGGCAGCCTGCAACACCTTTTCTACTTTGGCCGGAATGCTTTCCAGTTCGGCGAGTAATTGCCGGAAGAGCGAGTCGGAAATAGTCCCTTTGCGCTTAGCCGCGGCTAAGGCAATGAGCGTTAGCACCGTTACCTGGGCCGTAAAGGCTTTCGTGCTGGCTACGCCAATTTCAGGCCCGGCGTGAGTGTATGCGCCCGCGTGGGTCGCCCGGGCAATGGACGAACCGACTACATTGCAAACCCCAAAAATCGTTGCGCCTTTCGATTTAGCCAGTTCGATAGCTGCCAGCGTATCAGCCGTTTCGCCCGATTGCGAGATGGCAATCACAATATCACCCTCTTTGATAATTGGGTTTCGATACCGGAATTCCGACGCATATTCCACCTCAACCGGAATCCGGGCTAATTCTTCAAAAATGTATTCGGCTACCAAACCCGCGTGCCACGACGTGCCGCAACCCACAATCACAATCCGCTTCGATTTGGCAAGTTTATCCAAATAATCACGCAGGCCGCCCAGTTGCAACGTACCGGCATCGACCTGAACCCGACCGCGCATCGAGTCGGCGATGGAGCGGGGCTGCTCGAAAATTTCCTTGAGCATGAAGTGGTCGAAGCCGCCTTTTTCAATGGCTTCTAACTCCAGTTCTATTTTGTGGACGTAGGGCGTGGTTGTCGTGTTGTCGAGCGTAACTACTTTCAACCGGCCATCTTTAATGACCGCTATTTCGTAATCGTTGAGGTAAATTACGTCTTTGGTGTATTCGACAATAGGCGTAGCATCGGAGGCCAAGAAAAACTCGTTTTCGCCCACGCCAATTACCAACGGCGAGCCTTTCCGGGCTGCAATAAGCTGTGTAGGGTCGGCTTCATTCATAATCACGATGGCATAAGCCCCTACCACCTCCTGCAACGCCAGCCGAACGGCTTCTTCGAGCGTGCCGCCCTGGTTTTCCCAAATGTCTTCGATAAACTGCCCCAGCACTTCCGTATCGGTCTGGCTGGTGAAGGTGTGGCCTTTTTTGAGAAGCGCCTGCTTAATGGCTGCGTAGTTTTCAATGATGCCATTGTGGATAATCGCCAGCTTGCGATGGAACGAGTAATGCGGGTGAGCGTTTACGTCGTTTGGCTCCCCATGCGTGGCCCAGCGCGTGTGGCCCATGCCAATGGTCGCGTGGGTTTCTTTTCCATCTAATTCCTGCTCCAGAGCCGCGACTTTGCCTTTCTTTTTATAAACGCGTAATCCCTGACCGTTCATGAGGGCCACGCCCGCACTATCGTAGCCACGATATTCGAGTCGTTTCAACCCTTTTATTACCAATGGACACGCTTCGCGGTGCCCTACATATGCCACAATGCCGCACATAAGTTCAGATTTCAGTAGTTACCAGATGAATGATTCAGCAGTACTATAACGGTATGAAAGGTAAAGTAAACGCAAAAAGCCGGAACGTCCGGCTTTTTGGTCAATAGTTTTCGTGTTGGTTGCCGCCATTTAAGCGAGCAGCTAACCAGTTTATTAGCCCGCCAATTGCGTATAGAGGTTATAATACCGATCTGTTACATCTTCATCATCGGCCCCGTCGAATTTATGCTCGGGTAGATCGTTCAGAATAGCGTTCAGGCTTTCGCTCGACTCTTCTTCCGCCCGAACGACAGCATCGGCATACGCCGAACCAATACGGATGAAGCCCTGAAAGTCGGCTGTTTTTAATTCGGCCAGCATTTCATCGTCGATATCCATCATACGGGCTTTTTCGATAATGTCGCCCTCAAAGCGGTGCTCAAAGGAATTGTTGTAGACCGTGAAAACCGACTTAGTGTCTTTAAACATGGGGTCGTTTTTGTAGGTCGTTTTCAGATACAGCGGAATCAGGGCGGTCATCCAGTCGTTGCAGTGAACGATGTCGGGTGCCCAGCCAAGTTTCTTTACGGTTTCCAGAACCCCTTTGCAGAAGAAAATGGCCCGCTCGTCGTTGTCGTCGTAGAACCGGTTTTCTTTGTCGTGGAAAACATATTTCCGTTGGAAATAGTCTTCATTATCAATAAAATAGACTTGTAATTTTGCGGTTGGGATCGACGCTACTTTAATAATCAGCGGTTTTTCGTCGTCGCCTACCGCAATATTGATACCCGACAACCGTACTACCTCATGCAGTCTGTTTTTGCGCTCGTTAATCAGCCCAAAGCGCGGCACCAGAATTCTAATTTCCATCCCACGCTCCTGCATGGCCTGCGGCAGTTTGCGGACGAAGTCAGCGACATCAGATGTTTTTAAGAAAGGATTGATTTCGCTGGCGACGTAAAGGATGCGTAATTTGCTCATAGTAGGGAAGCGTGTGTTGTCTTGAGAGAACCAAAAAACTTGCAAAATTATACAAAAATTTCCCGTATTTCAATAAGATTTGTGCAAAAAAAGCATTGAGAAAGGTATTATGGGCATAAGGCTGAGTAGTAAATGCATAAACTATCTCGTTCTTTTAGCCCTATATCCTTCGCTCCAGGCTCTACGTTCTTTATGCTCCGATTCGACACGATTACTGCGCTTCGTCATTACCTGAATTCCATTCGTACTGAACAGACCGTTGGCTTTGTTCCCACAATGGGTGCCTTGCATGAAGGCCATACTACTCTTGTTGAAACAGCCCGTCGCGAAAATGACGTGATCGTAAGCAGTATCTTCGTCAACCCGATCCAATTCAATAATCCCGACGACCTCGCCCGGTATCCCCGCACGCTGGAAGACGATAGCCGGAAACTCGAAGCGGCTGGCTGCGACGTGGTTTTCACACCTTCCGTTTTGGAAATGTATCCTGAACCACCCACACTCCGACTGAATTTTGGCGACTTGGAAACGCTTATGGAAGGCGCTTTCCGACCGGGACACTTCAACGGTGTTGGCTTGGTAGTAGCTAAACTGTTCAACATTGTGCAACCCGACCGGGCTTATTTCGGTCAGAAAGATTTACAGCAGGTGGCCGTTATCCGGCGGCTCCTTCGCGACCTGAGTTTCCCGGTTGAACTCATTCGCTGCCCAACCGTGCGCGAAGCTGATGGACTGGCAATGTCCTCACGCAACCGCAACCTTACGCCCGACGAGCGCACGCAGGCGGTGGCATTGTTTCAGGCACTTACACTGGCGCATGATTTGTTGCTTGAAGGCCACACCCCAACGCAGGCGAAAGCGGCTGTGACGGGCTTTTTTACCACCAATCCCAACTTTAGGTTAGAGTACGTCGAGGTCGTAAACGCCGACACGCTTCAACTCGCCAACGAAGTACTGGCTCCAGGCCAAACGGCCATCTGTCTGGCGGCTCACTTAGGTAAAGTTCGGTTGATTGATAATCTGGTGTTTTGAGTAATTTTGGTGAAATACAAAACATATGCAATCTCGAATTACTATAGACCCTGCTATTTGCCACGGAAAGCCCACTATTCGCGGTTCGCGACTTTTGGTAACGACAATTTTGGAATTGTTATCGGGTGGCGCTACCTGGGATGAACTGCTGGCTGATTATCCTGGGCTGGAAGCAGACGATATCAAAGCCAGCCTGGATTATGCTGTCCAATTGGCTCATTTCAAATCGCTCCCATTGGCGGCATGAAGTTTCTTATAGATGAACAATTGCCAAATTTGTTGGTAGAATGGTTGCTGTCGAAGGGCTACGATACCGTTCATGCTTCGGCATTACTCACAAATACTCGTATTCCAGATGAATATATATGTGAATGCAGTATGGCTGAAGAAAGGATTGTTATCACCAAAGATGCTGATTTTTTGAACACTTATCTGGTGAAACAGCAACCTTATAAACTCGTTTATATAACGACGGGTAACTTGCGTAATCGCCCATTAATGGATTTATTCAGAGCGTCGCTTAGCCAACTTATTCAGGAATTAGAAACCGCCAGCGTGATTGAACTAAACCAGTCGTTAATGAGGGTTTGGTTTTGATATTTCCTATTTATGTTAATTGATAATCTGGTGTTTTAGTGATCCGCCAACGTGGGCTTATCGTCCGAATTTGCCAGCAACCAGGCGGTTTGGAAAACTAACGTCGCCCGTTTCTGAAGCACATCATACCTGATTTTATCGGCGGTGTCGGAAGGTCGGTGATAGTCGGCGTGTTCTCCGCCGGTAAAAAATAAAGCCGGAACACCCTGTTTCACAAAATTGTAATGGTCGGACCGGAAAAAGTATTGCTTCGGGTCGTTTTCGGTATCATAACCACCCTGATTTAAAGCCAGCTTAACCGACTGGCTATTTGCGGTTTCGGCGGCTTTCTGGAGGCCTTTAACCTGTTTGCCTGTAATCAGATAGCAATAGTCTGTCTTTTTACGGTGGGCATCATCTACGCGCCCAACCATATCCACATTGAGGTCGCATACCATCTGTTGTACGGGTATCGGGCTATTGTTTACGAAATAGTCGGAGCCGAGTAAACCGCCTTCTTCGCCGGAAAACAGGACAAACAAAATACTTCGGCGCGGACGAATTCCCTGCCGTGCCAGACTATCGAATGTAGTGGCCATACTAAGTACCGTAGCCGTTCCAGACGCATTATCATCGGCTCCGTGAAAGATGCGCCCATTCATCTGTCCCAAATGATCGTAATGGGCCGATACAACTACTATTTCCTGTTTCAGATCATTGCCTATGAGAAGTCCAGCAACATTATCGCCGAAAAATACACCATTGCTGTCGTTGGCCGTAAGCGGCTGAGGAACAAGTTCGTGCCGTTTGTAAGTAGGCGATGGAGAGCCGGTCAGTGAATTGCCGAAATGAGCAACCTCTGTAATCGTAAACGCAAAGGTCTGGCGGAAAGCAGCCCGAACGGAATCGAGCCGAAACGGGGCGACTAAATGGCTTTGCCGAAATGTTTGAGTGCAGTAGAGCGCTGCCTGCAATTGACTCTTTGTGCCGGTTGCACGACCCTGCAAACTATCGGAAGCTAACAGGAAAATGTGTTTTCTGAGTTGTGAAGCCGAAACAGTGACTTGAGAAATATCAGGCTGGGCAACTGTTGGAATATCTACACTTATGGCTATAAAAACAGACAGAAGGAGGACATAGACAGCGGAGAGGTTCATACTGCTAAGACGAAAAAACGGTCCTATGTCACTCCACAATCCGAAACGCCATTTTTGCCTTTTCGCGGGCCATCGCGTTAAAGTGCCACCATTCAAACTCAATGGGGCTGAAGCCGCCCTGCCGCATGGCCGTTCGCAGAATCTTACGGTTTTCGATTTGCTGTCGGGTCAATTTACCTGCTTTCAATAAGGCATCTTCGCGGGATGGGTAAGCCAACTCACCGAAGAAGTCATACTTCGTGCCCATATCCAGCGGGGTACCGTCCTTAGTAGCAACGGTCAAATCGACCGCGCAACCGTAGTTATGAATCGAACCTTTGCGTGGGTCGGCTACGTATTTCTGGCGTTCGCGTTCGGGCAGGTTGGGCAGCGCGTTCCAGAGGTTCCACTGTGCTGACCGGGGGCGGGCCGCATCATACACCAGCAGCCGAAGGTCGGGGTGGTGGGCTTGTAAGTACTTACTCGCGCTGGCGAGTTTGCGGGCGGCCATTGGTTGCATATATGCCCGTGTGAGATCGCCGTACACGTCTTTGCCTACGAAATTATCGGTTGTAGAGTACTTCAGTTCGACCAGAATGCCTGGATCAACGGCTTGAACATCCACCAGCCCTTGTTTTTTCATGGCCGCTTCGAGGGATTGGGCGTTAAGGGTTGTGACACAGAGATACGCAGAGACGCACAGAGATGCACAGAGAAAATTAATCCACCTCCGTATATCTCTGCGCGTCTCCGCGTATCTCTGTGTCATAGCTTTTTTACCTATCATGCCGTAAATAAAACGAAAACTTGTTACGTTCGCCTTATTATGGCGCTAAACTACATCTGGGTTGCTTTTTTTCTGATTGCGTTCCTTGTCGCACTTATCAAACTGATTTTTCTGGGCGATACTGAAATTTTCAAAGTCATTGTGGAGGGGCTGTTCGACTCGTCGAAGGTGGCCGTTATGGACATTGCTCTACCACTGGCGGGTGTCATGACGTTTTTTTTGGGACTGCTCAACATTGGTGAGAAGGCAGGAGCCATCAATTTTCTGGCCCGCATTATCGGCCCGTTTTTCAATAAACTCTTTCCCGAAGTGCCGAAAGATCACCCCGCCAATGGGCAGATGATTATGAATTTTTCGGCCAACATGCTTGGCTTAGACAATGCCGCCACACCGTTTGGGCTGCGGGCAATGGCGAGCTTGCAGGAATTGAACCCCAAAAAAGAAACGGCTTCTAACGCCCAGATTATGTTTCTGGTGTTGCACACGTCGGGCCTGACCATTATTCCGCTCAGTATTATGGCGCAACGGGCTATTTTGGGAGCCAAAGACCCATCCGATATTTTTATTCCGTGCCTGATTGCGACCTACGTCGCTACGGTGGTCAGTATGATTGCTGTTGCCATTAAACAACGCATCAACCTGATAAACAGCACGGTACTGGGCTGGTTAGGAGGCATCACGAGCCTGATTGCGCTCATACTCTGGTATTTATCCACTAAGTCGAAAGAGGAGATTGAAGTCATTTCAAAGGTGACGGGTAATCTGGTGCTGATGCTGATTGTCGTGTCGTTTCTGCTGGGAGCTATGCGGAAGAAGGTGGATATTTTCGATGCCTTTATTGAAGGCGCAAAGGGTGGTTTTGAAACCTCTGTCCGAATTATTCCCTATTTGGTGGGGATGCTCGTCGCCATCAGTGCATTCCGCAATTCGGGCGCTATGGACTACGTTATCGACGGGCTGAAGTATGTGTTTAGTCTTACCGGCCTGAACACGGAATTTACGGATGCGTTGCCGGTTGCGCTGATGCGGCCGCTTAGCGGCTCCGGTTCCCGGGCGTTGATGATTGATGCCATGAAGCAGTTTGGTCCCGATTCGTTTGTAGGGCGACTGGCGTGCATGTTTCAGGGAGCCGCCGAGACAACGTTTTACATCGTTGCCCTCTACTTTGGTTCGGTTGGTATTCGCAATTCGCGCTATGCCATCCCGTTCGGACTATTCGCCGATTTAATGGGCGTTATTGCCGGTATCGCGCTGGGCTATTTCTTTTTTCACTGAGCAAAAAGGAAATGAGATTTGTTATCTTTGGTAAAGAAAGAGCAACAGATATGTCAACGATTCAAATACAGGTAAGTGATGAAACATTAGCGCGATATGGTGCTCAGGCACTCGTAGAGCGTCTTGAACGTTTATTAGCGTGGGAGGAATTAAGTGTAGAAGCTCAGGAGATAAATAAATCCTTACAGGAAGCAGGTGTTGATTGGGACGCGGTTGCTGAAGAAGCCCGGCAAAAAGCCTGGGATCAATACAAATACAAAATCAAAGACAAATTGCCACCAGAAGCTTTCCAGTGATTTGGATTGTTTTGTCTACTTTTTTATTTTTGAGAAAATAAATTATCCTGCTAAGGGGCAGTTGGGATAATTGACTTAGCTCAAGATGGTTAAGTCTTTTTGATGCTTCCTGCATGACCTCATCATTTCGCTCTCGCGAGTTCGTTATCGATGCCAATGTTCTGTTTAGTAGTTTGATTAGTGGAGGGGATAAGTACCTGACTCTATTGGCAAATAACCACGTCTTTGTTCCTGATTTTGTACTGGAGGAGCTCCAGATTCATCAGGAAATTATCGGGCAGAAAACAAAACTGTCGCCCAAACAATTTCAGAAGTTTATACTCACGGTGTTCGAGCGGATTACTGTCGTGCCAAATTTGCTGATTAGTACCCAGAGTTACTATCAGGCATTTATACTTTGCCGCGACATTGACCCGAAAGATACAGACTACATTGCCTTAGCCTTACAGTTGGAGATAAGTCTCCTGACCCGCGACAAACCCCTCGCCGACGGCTTACGAGCTAAAGGATTTAGCAATATTATCCTACTGGATGAACTATTTAGCCAAACATACTAATCTATAGAAGTAATCAATCACTTTGGCAAACGTACACAATGAACATTACTCAAGTCCGCGAACACCTCCACCGGCTCATCGATGAGGTTGATGATATTTATGTATTGAATGGGCTTTACCGCACACTGCTCGCCGACAAGCAACAGCGCGAAGCCTACGAAAAAGAACAGGCTCAGAAGGCAAAAAAACAGAACGGAAACACAGCTCGTAATTCAGGCAATCGTTAACGAAATCGTATCAGATTAAACTCGAAAGGCCGCTGATTGTCAAGGCAATGATGATGGCGTTGAAGACAAACGACAGAACACCGTGCGCCAAAGCAGCCCGGCGTATGACCTTTGAACCAATGGCTACGTCGGATACCTGACTGGTCATGCCAATTACAAAGGAAAAATAAGCAAAGTCCAGATAATCGGGTTCCGTTTCGTGCGGGAAGTCCAGTCCAGCCGGTCGCTCGGCCGGATTCACGGTGTTGCCGTAATAGAGATGAGCATAACGGAGTGTGAACACCGTATGCACTAAACTCCACGAACTGGCTATAGCCAGAATAGTTAACGTAACATATAGCGCGTGATCTGGATCGACTTTTTTTATTGAACCAAGAACATCAATTACAGCAAATAAACTGGCCACAGCCGCTGCAATAACAAATACCAGAATCAGCGTTCGGCTGGAATCTTCCATGCGCGAAAAACGGGGCAGGTCGCGGGGATGGGCAATGAAAATAGTCATCCAGGCCAGTATCAGCACCGTTAGCGCAAACGAAACCCAGATGATGATCCAGAACATGGAGGACCAGGTCCTCACCGGCCCTGGTACCAGACACAAGATTAGGATGACCACACTGGCAACGCTCAGCGCAGCGTAAAGCCGATGATTAGAATCGAAGTGACTGATTTTCTGACGTAACGAAGTGGGCATGGGGCTGACGAAGAAACTGTAACGCACTGCATAGATAACAATAACCCCTCAATTTCAATTATCGCTTGTTTCATGTCTCATCAACCTCAAGAGTCTATTGTCCGAATTAAGACTGATACGGGGCAAGCGGGCCTGTCCAAATTACAGAAGGAATTTAACCGGCTAACGCAAAAAATCGAAGCGACAAGCGTTATTCTCCATGACCTACGGGAAGTTACTCACTATGTGCAGCAGCGCATGCAGGCTGATTATTGGCCATTGGTCAGGCAATACGCATTATTAAGGGCCGATTTAGTGCGCCTGTTCGACCGGGCATATGACCGTAATAACCATACCGGAACAGAGCGAAAAAAACTCGCTAATTTAATCCGAACCATATCCTTTGAATTAATTTCAGAATATGGTGTTGACAGTCTCAAACCCATCTACGATAAATACAGTATGCAGGCTTTCGACCAATCAGTTGGGGTCAATAATATATCCATGTATGAGCCGGAGAAAACAACCGACCCGGAATCCGACGAAACCCAGCGTCAACAACAACGCGCCAGCAAACCAAAATCAGCGAAACGGCAGGAACGTGAAGAAAAACAACAGGCTGACGAACGGAACAGCACAAAAGCCGTTCGGAGTTTATATGTGGATTTAGTGAAAGCCTTTCACCCCGACCGCGAACCCGACGACGTTGAAAAACAGCGCAAAACCGAAATCATGCACCGCGTGACGGAGGCTTACGAAAAAAGCGACCTGCTGGACCTGCTCCGGTTGCAACTCGAATTTGACCGCATCGACCAGACACATCTGGAAACCCTCGCCGAAACCCAGCTTCGGTATTACAACAAGATTCTACGCCAACAGGCGCAGGAACTGGACGACGAATATAGTAGGCTTCAAAACGAGTTGGCTGCCCTGACGAGCCAACCCCCGTCGACTGTTCCTTCGCGAATAGGGTTAGAATTCAGTCTGAATAGCGATATTGCCCAGCTAAAGCGGGATGTCAAACAGCTAAAAACTAATTTGAAAATTCTGGCTGAGCCAGGTCAATTGCAGCAGTGGTTGAAAATGTATTAACTGGAGAAATGATATAGATTCGAGAGTCACTTGGTCTATTGCCTATTTATATCTAAAATCAATTGAATCGTTTCTTGTAAATTGATTCGAGCTTTTTCAAGCGTTTCGTCCTGTGTATTAGCACCAAGCAATTCTTCCATAAAGCTAATGTAGCCTTCAGGTACTTTTAGGTGAAGGGCGATTAGTTGCATAAGTGTAGCTAAATCACTCACCTATAATTTGATTATTAAACCGCCATTTCGTGCGTCAACTGCACCGACAATCCATGTTCCTGCATGAGCAAATCAAGCTCCTTAACATGCCGTTGGAGTAAATCAGTATATTCGTCAATCATTAGCTGACTTGGTTCAACAGCTTCGCGATGTTTCTTTAACATCGCCCGGCGGGCATCAATTAGTTCGAGTAGTCGAAGTACTCGCTGTTCATAAGCACTAACTGTTATCTGGCTCATCGTCTTATACTATTAATTAGAGATAGCCTTTTTGTTCATTTCTGCCAAACACAAAAGCCCGATGCCAGTCCTGTCTGTCAAATTGATAAAGGCTGTAATCAGGATGTTCTTCTGGCACGGTTTCGATAAAATAACCATCTGTTACAGAGTTTTTTGCGAAACGCCGTTGCCTGAATTGGCAGATGGTGTCTTTATAGGCCATAGATATTACTTTATCAACAAAGATAACAAAATCAACATCATTCGGGTCACGTTTTTGAGTAGTGAAACTGCAATTTACCCAAATCTCCAATGAGACGTTTAAAGCTGCCTTTAACTCGGTTAGGTAGCTTACGAATGCATTAAATATCGCTCGACGTGTCATTGACGTTGCAAAGGGCTCAACAAAAGTAGATTCAAGGGTAGTGAAATTAGTAGAAATTGGAGCATAAGGCATCAAATGACCCAGCTCATCGAAAGTCAATACATTTATCATTCCTGCAATATTCCCGGAAAAATCTGGCTTCTCCAATGATTCTACGGTACATGACGGTTTTTTCAAAATTTTCAACAATCTTGCCCTGTTATTTGGTACTCGTATAGCCTAAAGCCGCTTTTGTTGAGAATCATGAAAGAATACATCCGACCCATTCACCGTTTGCTGGTTGCCAACCGGGGCGAAATTGCCATCCGTATCATGCGGGCCGCCACTGAGTTGGGTATTACCACCGTTGCCGTTTATACTTACGAAGACCGCTATTCGCTTCACCGTTATAAGGCCGATGAAGCCTATCAGATTGGTCGCGATGAAGACCCGCTTAAACCGTATCTCGATGTAGAAGATATTGTGTTGCTGGCCAAACGGCATAAGGTCGATGCCATTCATCCAGGGTATGGATTTCTATCGGAGAACGTAAAACTGGCCCGGCGGTGTCGGGAGGAGGGCATTATTTTCGTCGGGCCATCGCCCGAAGCAATGGACGCGCTGGGCGATAAGGTGCGGGCCAAAAACCTGGCAACAAAAGCCGGTGTACCGCTCATTCCCGACTCGCGGGAGGAGAACATGACCCCCGAATTTGCGTTGACCGAAGCCGAGCGAATTGGTTTCCCGATTATGGTGAAAGCGGCAGCCGGTGGCGGTGGGCGTGGAATGCGCGTGGTACGGCAGGCCGAAGACTTCGAAAAAGCGTTTGCCGAAGCCAAAAATGAAGCACGCAATGCCTTCGGTGACGATACGATTTTTCTCGAAAAATTCATCGAGGAGCCCAAACACATTGAGGTCCAGTTATTGGGCGATCAACACGGCAACATCGTTCACCTTTATGAACGCGACTGCTCCGTGCAACGGCGTTTTCAGAAGGTAGTTGAGGTTGCCCCGTCGTTTGGGTTACGGCAGGAAACGAAAAATAAACTCTATGAATACGCTCTCCAGTTAGGCCGTGCGGTGGAGTATTCCAATGCCGGAACAGTCGAATTCTTGGTCGATAAAAACGAGAATATTTATTTCATTGAGGTTAATCCCCGCATTCAGGTTGAACACACGATTACGGAGGAAGTAACGGGCATCGACATTGTCAGAACGCAGATTCTGATTGCGATGGGCTACCAGCTTTCCGACAATGGCATCTACATCAATCATCAGGACGAAATTCCGCTGAACGGTTATGCTATCCAGTGTCGCATCACGACCGAAGACCCATCCAATGGCTTCAAACCTGATTTTGGCACGATTACGGCCTACCGGAATGCCGCTGGTTTCGGGATTCGTTTGGATGAGGGTAGCAGCTATGCGGGTATGAAAATCTCGCCCTATTTCGATTCCATGATCGTGAAGGTGTCGGCGCGGGGCCGCACGCTCAAAGGCGCTACCCAACGCCTGACGCGGGCCTTGCTGGAGTTCCGAATTCGGGGGGTTAAAACCAACATCAGCTTTCTGCTGAACGTTATCAGCCACCCCATTTTCCAGCGGGGCGAAGCGCGGGTGTCGTTTATTGAAACGCATCCTGAACTGTTTAATCTCCGCAAGGCGCAGGACCGCTCGACGCGAGTTCTCAACTACCTCGCCGACGTAATTGTGAACGGCAACCCAGAGGTTAAAAAGAAGGATGATACAAAAGTGTTCAGAACGCCCGTTGTTCCATCGTTCGACATCTACGGCCCATATCCATCGGGCAATCGGGATCGGCTGAAGGAACTGGGTCGGGAGAATTTCGTTCAGTGGGTGAACGATCAGAAATGTGTGCTCTATACCGATACAACCTTCCGCGACGGTCACCAGTCGCTGCTGGCAACGCGCGTTCGAACGCAGGATTTGCAGAAGGTGGCTGAAGGATTTGCCAAAAACCACCCGGAACTATTCTCGATGGAAGTATGGGGTGGGGCAACGTTCGACGTAGCCATGCGGTTCCTGTATGAAAGTCCCTGGAAACGCTTAGCCGCTCTCCGTGAAGCCATGCCGAACATGCTCCTGCAAATGCTGTTTCGCGGCTCCAACGCGGTGGGGTATTCGGCTTATCCCGACAACCTGATTGAGAAATTCGTAGAGAAGTCGTGGGAAACGGGCATCGACGTGTTCCGCATTTTCGACTCCCTGAACTGGGTCGAGGCCATGAAGGTAAGCATCCGGGCCGTTCGCGAGCGCACCGATGCGCTCTGCGAAGCCGCCATTTGCTACACAGGCGACGTGCTGTCGCCGAACCAACATAAGTACACGCTCCAATATTATCTTGATATGGCCCGTCAGCTTGAGGACGAAGGAGCGCATTTGCTGGCTATCAAAGACATGGCCGGACTGCTGAAACCACTCTCGGCTGAAGTACTGGTGCGTGAATTGAAGAAGGCGGTAAGCATTCCCGTTCACCTGCATACGCACGATACGGCGGGTATTCAGGCGGCTACGTACCTGAAAGCCATTGATGCCGGGGTTGATATTGTGGATTGTGCGTTGGGCGCTTTGTCGGGTCTGACATCGCAACCGAATTTTAACTCGGTGGTCGCCATGATGCAGGGCCACGAGCGCGAGTGCAACATGAACCTGCCTTCGCTGAATGCCTATTCAAACTATTGGGAAGACGTTCGGGAATATTATTATCCGTTTGAGTCGGGTATGAAAGCGGGCAGCGCTGAGGTCTATGAAAACGAGATTCCCGGCGGGCAGTATTCCAACCTGAAACCCCAGGCCATCGCTACTGGCTTAGGTGATAAGTTCGAGACGCTGAAGAAAAACTACTCCGTAGCAAACCAACTCTTCGGCGATATTGTGAAGGTAACGCCTTCCTCGAAAGTAGTGGGCGACATGGCTATTTTCATGACGGCCAACAATCTCACTGCCGACGATGTGTTGGCACGGGGCGAATCACTGTCGTTCCCGGAATCGGTGAAAGAACTGATGAAAGGGATTTTGGGGCAACCCGTGGGCGGCTTCCCGGCCGACATTCAGCGGGTGGTGCTGAAAGGTGAAGAACCCATTACCGACCGCCCGAACCAGCACTTGAAACCCATTGATTTTGATGCCGATTTCAAAGCGTTTGAAGAAAAATACCCGCACTCCGACGGTTTTCTGGACTATCTCTCGTACCAGATGTATCCGAAGGTGTACGATGAATATTACAATGCCAACGAGCAGTACGGCAACGTCAGCATTATTCCGACGCTGGCCTTTTTTTACGGCCTGAAAGAGAACGAAGAAATTCTGATCAACATCGAGGAAGGGAAGAACATCCTCGTACGGCTCTTGTTCAAGTCAGAACCGGATGAGTTCGGGATGCGGACCATTACGTTTGAACTGAACGGACAAAGTCGGCAGGTTCGGGTGCGCGACAAAGCCTCGAAAGTAGAAAAAGCGAACCATGCCAAAGTAAGCAAAGCGGGTGACGTGGGCGCGCCGTTGCAGGGTCGCCTGACGCGGATTCTGGTAAAGCCGGGCGATGTTGTGAAGAAAAATCAACCGCTGTTTGTGATTGAAGCCATGAAAATGGAAAGCATCGTGGCGGCCTCTAAAGAAGGTAAAATCGCTAAACTTGTGCTGAAAGAAGGAACAGTCGTTGAGCAGGACGATTGTGTTGTGGAATTAGCCTAAATAGCTTAGTCTTGTAAAAGCGGGGTAGTTGCAATCGTAACTACCCCGCTTGCCGTTTATACGATTTCCGAAGGATACCATTGCCTGTGTTAGAAATTTACACCAACTTACCTATCAAAACCCTCTTTTATTATGGAAAACCAACCACCTATTCCCCCTTTATCGCCCGCTCCGGTTCCGTTGAGCGATTCGGATGCCCGAATGTGGGCCATGCTTACACACCTAAGTGCATTGCCGGGTTCTTTCTTCGTTATCGGCAGTGTTATTGCTCCATTGATTGTCTGGCAAATTCAAAAAGACAAATCAGCCTTTGTTGATTATCATGGCAAAGAAGCAGTCAATTTTCAAATTACAATGGCGATTGCCTTTGCTATCTCTTTCCTATTGATGCTCGCCATTATAGGCGTATTTCTCATAGGTGTAGTCGGTGTGGTCTGGCTGGTTTTTACTATTATTGCCGCCGTGAAAGCCAATAACGGCGAATATTATCGCTATCCATTAACGTTTCGGTTCATCAAATAAACCGATCTGTTTGTGGGTGTTTACCAGCTATTGATAACTACTTCTTAAAATGAATTCTCAGCCGCAAAACCAGGAAGGGGCCATTGACGTCGAATTAAGCGAAGAGATTGCCGAAGGCGTTTACGCGAATCTGGCTATGATTGCTCACTCAAACAGCGAATTTATCCTGGACTTTATCCGCCTGATGCCCGGCGTACCGAAAGCCAAAGTCAAAGCCCGCATCATTCTAACGCCCGAACACGCCAAGCGATTATTGGACGCGCTGCGCGAAAACATCAGTCGTTACGAAGAAGCTTATGGGGGCATCAACGACCCAAACGACACCTTCCGATTTCCAAGCGGGGGCTTCGGCGGACCAGTCGGGCAAGCGTAAAGGGAGTTATAAACCGGGCCGCCGGAGCGGTTATAGGGTTGTAAAGTTATAAAGTTGGCTGACGCGAATGTTCTGTTTGCGTCAGCCAACTTTATAACTTTACAACCCTATAACTTTATAACTTTTTTCCGTATCTTTGCACCTCAAAATTCGGGAAGACTGTTTTTTCGTAACCAAAATCAAGAATGCCTACTATACAACAATTAGTGCGTAAAGGCCGCGAAAAGCTGATCGACAAGTCGAAGTCGCCAGCTTTGGATGCCTGCCCGCAGCGTCGTGGTGTATGTACACGGGTGTACACAACCACGCCGAAGAAGCCAAACTCGGCCCTTCGGAAAGTTGCCCGGGTTCGTCTGACGAACCAGAAAGAAGTAAACGCCTACATTCCGGGCGAAGGCCATAACTTACAGGAGCACTCCATCGTACTGATTCGGGGTGGCCGGGTAAAAGACCTTCCGGGTGTGCGTTATCACATTGTTCGGGGTGCATTGGATACGGCTGGTGTAAGCGGTCGTCTGCAAAGCCGCTCGAAATACGGTGCCAAACGTCCGAAACCAGGTCAGGCTCCGGCTGGCAAAGGTGCTCCCCAAAAAGGCGGCAAGAAAAAATAAGTAGTTATGTATGATACAAGATATATGATGTATTGCAAGAATATATCATACATCCCACATCATATATTAAAAAATGACTGGACGTTGGAAAGTCTACGTTCAGAGTAAGATCAAAAATCTGAAGAAAACATGAGAAAGGCGAAACCGCCCAAGCGTTACGTACTCCCCGACCCTAAATATAAAGAGGTCCTCGTAACCAAATTTGTGAATAACCTGATGTACGAAGGCAAAAAAAGCCTGGCGTATTCCATCTTCTACGATGCCCTTGATGTGGTTGCCAAGCGCACTAACGAAAGCGGCTTAGATACGTGGAGAAAGGCATTGAACAACGTCATGCCATCAGTAGAAGTAAAAAGCCGTCGCGTCGGTGGAGCTACCTTCCAGGTGCCAACCGAAGTACGGGCAGACCGAAAAGTCGCGGTAGGCATGAAATGGCTTATTAAGTATGCTCGTTCGCGGGGTGAGAAAACTATGGTAGACCGGTTAGCAGCCGAGATCGTCGCAGCCGCAAAAGGCGAAGGCGCGGCTGTGAAAAAGAAGGACGACACGCACCGTATGGCTGAAGCCAACAAGGCGTTCTCGCACTTCCGGTTCTAAACCAGCACAATCGGCCAAAATCCCGATGGCCGTTAACCTGACAAAAGCCGCCCACGATTGGGTGGCTTTTGTTATTTTTGGCCCTATGACAATCTTAGAAAACGACCATCTCCGCGTTTCCATTCGGCCTAAGGGAGCTGAACTGACCTCAATCTTTCATAAGCCAACTGGAATTGAACATCTTTGGCAAGCCGACCCAACCGTGTGGGGTTGGCATGCCCCAAACCTGTTTCCTATAGTAGGTGGTTGCCTGAACAACCACCTTCTCATTGATGGCAAAACCTATCCCATTGAGAGGCATGGCTTCGCCCGGCAATCAACCTTCGAGACCACTGAATCGACGGCCACACACGCGGTATTCTCGTTACTGTCTAATGAGACGACGCGGGTACATTTTCCATATGCCTTTGAGTTTCAGCTCATGTATGAACTGGATGGGCCGCGTCTGACGATTACGTATCGGGTGGTCAATCAGGATGATAAGACGATCTTCTTCTCCGTAGGAGCGCATCCGGCCTTCGCGGTGCCCTTCTATGTTAATGAGGCCTATGAGGATTATTTTATTGAATTTGAACAAGCCGAACCGTTAGAGACTCATATGCTCTCGGCAACAGGACTTTTCACGGGTGAAACGAGGGAGGTTCATACTGAAGCCAATCGCCTTCGCCTAACAAAGCATTTGTTTGACAGCGACGCCTTAGTATTTAAAAACCTGACCTCCCGGCGTGTAGCAATCCGAAGTGATAAACACAATCATGCCGTAATGGTCAAATATCCCGCGTTTCCCTATCTGGGCTTATGGGCCAAACCCGGTGCGCCGTTTGTGTGTATAGAACCCTGGTTAGGTTGCGCCGATAGCGAAGGCCAACCCAAACCAATTCAGGAAAAAGAAGCCATTCAGCAGGCGGGCGAGGGGAAGGTATTCGAGGCTTCGTTTTCGATAGAGATTTCATAGTTTTTGTGATTCCGACCGCTCCGGCGGCCCGGCGGGACGCGGAGTTGCAGGAGG
>JAESFU010000418.1_pt1 | contig 25158 bp, 14 predicted proteins | sample 9269461 | NCBI WGS metagenome assembly JAESFU01 (sample SAMN14502556, study PRJNA617107) | algae metagenome | isolation source: Stenomitos rutilans HA7619-LM2 and co-occurring heterotrophs from cave walls | place: USA: Waikapalae cave, Hawaii | collected 2009-07-28
CCCGATGAGTGCGGCTGCCCTGCAGACTTCGACGGCACGGGCTTCGTCGACACCGACGACTTCACTGCCTTCGTCCTCGCATTTGAAGCAGGGACTGACAACGCGGACTTCGACGGCTCGGGCTTTGTCGATACCGACGACTTCGATGCCTTCGTCCACGCTTTCGAGAACGGCTGCTGAGATTCATCTCCAGCCCGACTTGTCCGATAACAGCACCCCTGAATCGCGAGGTTCAGGGGTGTTTTTCTTGGTCGAATCTGTTTTTCTTGGTCAAAACTCCTGCGTCTGGTAGGCTTTCCTTCCGCGCTGCACGCTCGTGTCACAGCGCCACATGTGTTCGCCAGAGAGAGGTTCTTCACCAATGCGATTCCACCTTCCCGCCGTCGCCTTTGCGATCGCAGCGATGGGGTCACCCGTCCTCGCCCAGACCGTCTTTACCACCAACACCACCATCAGCGACACCAACTTCTCCTTCGACGGGCAGGACATCATCATCCGAGGCTGCACGGTCACCATCAACGGTGCGCACAACTTCAACTCGATCATCATCGAGAAGAACGGCACGGTCGCGGGCGTACTCACGCACGGCCAGGGCTTCACCAACGGCTCGGTCGAAGGCGTTCATCTCACGGTGAGCAACAACTTTCAGATCAACGCGGACTGCTCGATCAACATCGCAGGCAGGGGCCACCCTGCAGCGACCGGACCCGCTGCGGGCCTGAACGCCATTCATGCCAGCGGTGCAGGGCACGGCGGCGCGGGCCGCAATTCCGACATCGGCAGTCTTGGTGCAGACTGCACGGGCAGCATGCTGAACCCCGTTGGCTTTGGCTCGGGCGGTGGCAACGACACGGATATCGGCACGCCGACCGGGGGGGCAGGCGGTGGCTCGATCATCATGACCGTCGGCGGTGCATGCACCATCAACGGCACCATCAATGCTGCGGGCGTCAACCACGTTGCCAATGAAGGAGGTGCTGGTGCAGGCGGCTCCATCCGCATCAACGCAGGCTCGATCGCAGGAACCGGCTCGATCAGCGTCAAGGGCGGCGGCGCTTCGTATGGTGGCAGCGGCGGCGGCGGTCGTATCGCGCTCATCTCAAGCATCAGCACATTCGCGGGCACCATCAATGCAAGCGGCGGCAGCAACTTCTTCGGACGCGCAGGTGCGGGCACCGCATACACGAAAGTCGGTGCATCTCGCGGCACGGTCGTGATCGACAACGACGGCACCACCGGCGAAGGCACGGAATTCACCGGCGTTCAGAATTACGACGTGAATCTCGCCATCCGCAATGGCGGCCTGCTTTCACACAAGCACGGCGATGCGAACGTCGCGATCAGGTTCCTGGGCGACGTTACGGTCGAAGAAGAGGGGTTCATCTCGCTCAACGGCCGTGGTTACGCTGCAGGCACGGGCCCGACGCCAGGCACTGCAGGCATCTTCGGCGGCGGTGCAGGCCACGGCGGTGCGGGCGGCGACGCAGGCAACGGTGTCGCGGGCGGAGACTGCATCGACTCAGTCCTCAACCCCACCGGCATGGGTTCTGGCGGCGGCAACGACACCGACAATCCAAACACGACCGGCGGTGCGGGCGGCGGTGCATTGATCTTCACCGTCGGCGGCACATTCACCGTCGATGGGCGTGTCGAGGCAAACGGTCAGGCTCACCTCAGCAATGAAGCAGGCGCGGGTGCAGGCGGAACGCTTAATCTCCGCTGCACGACCTTTGCAGGCGACGGCACAGTACAGGCAGCAGGCGCAAACGCTGGATACGGCGGTGGTGGCGGCGGTGGCCGCGTTGTAATCCAGTACACCAGTTCAACCTTCGCAGGGACGCTCGATGCACGCGGTGGCACCAGCTTCTACAACACTGCAGGTGCAGGCACTATCGCCCTTTGTCCGCAGAGCCAGCTCGCGACGATCATCGTCGACAACGCAGACCACGCAGGCGGCGGAACCGAGTTTGCAGGCTCGCAAAATTTCGATGCCAACCTGATCGTCCGCAACGCAGGGCTTGTCACCCACAAGCACGGCGATGGCGGCGTCGATCTCTCGTTCAGCGGCAACGTCACGATCGAAGCAGACGGTTTCATCGGCGCCGACACTCGTGGGTACGCCGCCGGGCAAGGCCCCGCGGCCGGTACTTCCGCTGCATGGGGCGGCGGTGCAGGCCACGGCGGCGCGGGTGGAAACGCAGGCGATGCAACCGCCGGTGGCGACTGCATTGGCTCGGTCTCGCTCCCCTCGCTCATGGGTTCGGGCGGCGGAAACGACACGAACCAGGCCAACGACACCGGCGGCGCGGGCGGTGGCCGCATCAAACTCGATGTCGGCGGAACACTCACCGTCGATGGTTCACTCACCGCCAACGGCCAAGGCTATATCGCCAATGAAGGAGGTTCCGGCGCGGGCGGCTCGCTCCTCATCACCACGACGCAGCTCGCAGGCAGCGGCACGATCGGCGCACGCGGCGCCAACGCAGGCTATGGCGGCGCTGGTGGCGGCGGACGCGTTGCGATCTATTACACCGGTTCATCGTTCACCGGTTCGTTCGATGCACGAAGCGGCGTGAACTTCTTCAGCGGTGCAGGTGCAGGCACTGTCTATCTCAAGCCTGCTGCAGAGCTTCCAACGCTCATCATCGACAACTTCAGCCAGACTGCCTCCGATGCCACCGAATTCAGTGGCACGATGCCCTTTGAAGGCAACATCATCGTGCGTCGCAACGCCCTGCTTTCGCACAAGCACGGCGATGAAGCAGGCCTGACGATCGATGTGCTCGGCGACGTCACCGTCGATGCGACGGGCGTCATCGGCGCAGTCGGTCGCGGCTACATCGCTGGCGAAGGCCCCGGCGCAGGCTCGATGGGCACGTGGGCAGGTGGTGGCGGCCATGGTGGTCGCGGTGGCAATTCCGGCAACGGTTCGCAGGGCGGCGAGCCCTACGGCCTTGCTTCCTATCCCGATGAATTCGGTTCAGGCGGTGGTAACGACTCCAACAACGCAGGGACAACCGGCGGCACCGGCGGCGGCAAGGTCAAGCTCATCGTCGGTGGAACGTTGATGGTCAACGGCGAAGTGAACGTCAACGGAACTTCGCACACTGCAGTGGAAGCAGGTGCAGGTGCGGGCGGCAGCGTCTACGTCCAGGCCACGCGCGTCGAAGGCACCGGGTTCATCCGTGCAAACGGCGGCAACGGAGGCTACGGGGGTGGTGGCGGCGGCGGTCGCGTCGCGATCTACTCCTGCACGCAGCTCGTGAGCCCCGCCAACATCACCGCTGCCGCAGGCACAAACTTCTTCGGCTCTGCACAGGTCGGCACGGTCGAACTCGGCTCCTCCACCATCACGATCTTCCTCCAGCCCGATTCCACGACCTACACCGGCGGGCAGGAAGTGTCGCTCGTGGTCGATGCGATCGGCGATGGCGACCTGACATACCAGTGGCGTCGCGAAGGTGTGCCGATCACCGACGACGGTCGCTTCTTCGGCACGGGCACGAACCAGCTCACGATCTCGCCAATCGATTGTGCAGACGGCGGCACCTACGACTGCATCGTCTCCGACACCTGCGGCTCGTTCCCCACGGTCCCTGCAGAGATCACCGTCCTCGCACCATCGGATTACGACGGCTCAGGCTTCGTCGATACCGACGATTACACCGCGTTCGTTCTCGACTTTGAGCTCGGCCTCGACGCAGCCGATTTCGACGGCACGGGCTTCGTCGACACCGACGACTTCACTGCGTTCGTCCTGGCCTTTGAAGCAGGGTGCTGAGCAAAGACCACCTGTGTCGGCAACCCGATGCGTTGTCATTCTCGCGACATGCAGGAAGAGTTTTCTTACCGATTGCCAGAACCATGGACCCACATGCGGTCGTAGGTTTGGTAACATTTGTTACTCGCGGTTTGAGCACCGCGCGTTTGGGAGGTTTGCATGAAACTTGGAATTCGTTGTGCGGCGCTGATATCAGCGTCCGCGTTGGCGGCACCGTGCCATGCGCAGTGCCTTTCGTGGTCGCATGATTTTTCCGGCGCAATGCACGGTCTGGGTGGCACATCACCGGACGTCCGTGTCATGCAAGAGTTCGATGATGGCAGCGGACCTGCACTTTATGTCGCGGGCAGCTTCTCCACGGCAGGTGGAATTCCGGTAACCAATCTCGCGAAGTGGAATGGCTCCGGCTGGACTTCGCTTCCGGGCATGAACGGCATCATGGATATGAAGGTCTATGACGACGGAACCGGCCCCGGCCTTTTCGCGGCGGGGCAGTTCACTGGTGGTCTAGCCAAGTGGAACGGTTCTGGATGGAGCATCGTCGGCGGCGGCTTGAATCAGAACGCCGCCGTACTTGAAGTCCATGATGGCAAGCTCTTCGTGGCAGGCGTGTTTACGCAGGCAGGAGGCACCGCAACTGATCGCATTGCCGCCTGGAACGGCACATCGTGGACTCGCTTCAGTGGTGGCCCATCGATGCGCCAGGGCCATGCAATGACATTCGATGCTGCACGCGGCAAGACCATCCTCTTTGGTGGCACGCCCGGCAGCACTTTCGACGTCATGAACGATACGTGGGAGTTTGACGGCACTTCGTGGACCCAGGTCGCATCGACCGGCCCTGGTCGTCGCCGCGACGGGCTTTTCGCGTTCGACACGCTCCGTTCGCGCTCCATCCTCCTTGCAGGCCAGCTCGGTCCATCCGTTTCCGATCCCCAGACCTGGGCGTGGGATGGAACCGCGTGGAGCCCGATTGCGGTAAGCCCGCAGGCTGCATACCGCAAGGGCTGCAAGATGGTGTACGACATCGCGCGTGACCGGCTTGTCGTTGTCGGCGGTGAGGCATCGTGCTGCACAAATATCCAGTACGACGAAACCTGGGAATTCGACGGAACGACATGGTCTCAGGCAACGCCCCTGGCGTCGCCGGGCACACGCACTCGCTTCGGCATGGCGTACGACGCTGCACGCGGCAAGACGGTCCTCTTTGGCGGCTATCGCTGGGGCGATGGACTCCTCGGCGATACGTGGGAGTATGACGGCTCGACGTGGACGCTTGTTTCCATGACCGGGCCATCACCACGCGAACAGTTCGAGATGGCGTACGACTCTGCCGCGGGCACGGTCATTCTCTATGGCGGCATCGCTGATTCCAGCGGTCCAAAGCGCGAAACATGGAGCTGGAACGGCTCCACCTGGAGCCTCCTCAGCGCTGGCAACCCTACATGGGCCGAACGAAAAGGTCCGATGGTCTATGACGCAGCCAACGACCAGCTGGTCCAGCAATCGCAGCTCCGGACAACATGGGTAGGCAAGGCCGGGGTGTGGAATCCTCTCGCGAGCGGCGGTGTTGATGATGGTGAAGTCTTCGCGCTCAAATCGTGGAATGACGGCACGGACTCTGCGCTCTATGTCGGTGGCAACTTCAGCAACGTTGGCGGCTCGCAGCGCCGAGGAATTGCACGCCTTGGTACCACCGGCTGGTCAACACACGGCTCGCTCCCCGGGAGTGTCAATGCACTTGAGGTCTTTGACGCAGGATCGGGCCCGCGTCTTTACGCAGGTGGAAACTTCACCAGCCCGCTGAACTCCTCGCTGGCCGTCTTCAGCGGGGGATCGTGGAGTCCTGACAACGGTCTGGGCAGCAGTGTTCACGACCTGCTTGTCTTCAATGATGGATCCGGCGACGCGCTGTACGCCTCGGGCACCTTCACGAGAGTGATCAGCACCATTCCGCGTGGTGGCATCGCCAGGCTTAACGGCTCGCAATGGGACTTCCTTGAATCGGGCCTCCATACCACGCAGGATTCACTCCGCGTGCGCAAGATGTCCGCCTTCTCTCTTGAACCAGGCTCGCTCTATGTCGGCGGAAACTTCACGCACGCGGGCGCGAACGATTCGAGGTGCATCGCCCGCTGGGGCGATCAGTGCATCGCCCCGTTCTTCATGGAAGAAGCTCAGATTCAAACTGGTCGCGTTTGGGAACCAGTCAACTTCACCGCCAAGGCCGTCGGCGGCGATCCGATCACGTACCAATGGCGCAAGGATGGCGTTCCTCTCTCCAATACGCCTCTCATCTCGGGCGTCAACACAACCAAGCTCTCGATCGGTGCATGGACACTCTCAGACGCAGGCTTCTATGACTGCGTCGCGACCAATCCCTATGGAACCGCCACCAGCCTGTCGGTCGAGTTTGTTGTTCCTGGGACAGGATCCCCATCCGTCCAGCTCACGCCGATCGTTCTTCCTCCGCAAGCGATCGACACGCTCCCATCCGAAACGTGGACACACACCTTCAGTGCAGTCGCCGCACGCGATGGCGATGTCGCCTTCCACGCTCAAGTCAGCACCGGACACCGGGCAATCGGCGTCTGGCGCGATGATGAGACGTCCCTCCTCGTGCGCGAAGGCCTCCAGGTTCCCGGGCTTGCATCCGGTGTTCTCACATCCGAGATCCTGACGTACGCAGCAGGTTCAAACCAGACCGTCGCAGCGGGGCTTCGCCTGACCGGCAGCGGTGTCAACAGCTCCAACAACACTGCACTCCTGGTTGATCGCGACGGAACCAGCGACATCGTCGCGCGAACGGGAGACCAGGTTCCCGGCCTGCCCACCGGCGTTGTGTGGTACCGCCTGGGCCGAGAAGCTGAGATCAAGTACCCGCGTGCAAACGGCGCCGGCCGAGTCGCCTTCTCCGCACAGGCACTCGGACCTTCATACCCCTATCGCACCGGCTACTGGGTCTGGAACCCGCTCTCGGGCGTGAATCTCGCTGCACTGGTTTCGCAAAGCGCCCCCGGAACCGCAACCACGTTCAAGGACATGGGCGACTCCTTCGATCTTGACGAGAACAGCACGCTCACGTTCGACGCCACGATCGATTCCAAGACTGGCTACAAGAGCAACGCTCAGCAGTTCGATACGGGCATCTGGCGCGGCACGGTTGGCGACATCGAGCCCATGGTCCGCAGCGGCGATGCTGCACCCGGGGTCGTTGCGGGTGCCAACTTCGATGTTGTCTACCCAAATGGTTGGGTCATCAGTCCTGCAGGTTCGCTTCTCTTCTCTTCAAGCCTTGCAGGGCCTGATCAATACACCGCTCGTTCGTTGTACCGTCTCATGGATGGAACCCTTGAAAAGGTCGCCGTCTCCGGCCAGAACGCGCCGGGAACCGATCCCGCGGTCCCGTTCTCATTCCCGATCGCCGGTGCGGTCAACGACATGGGTCGTGCGATCTTCACTTCCTCGCTCAACCCCGGCTCATGCACGACCTGCCCGCGCTGGGGCACGTGGCTCGCCGACGAATACGGCATCACGCCGATCTTCCTTGATCGCCAGAGTGTTTCCTTCACGCACCCCGGCACCAGCCTCATCGCCGTCGGCAGTCCGCTGGCGATCAACGGCGCAAGCCAGGCCGTCATGAGTGCCACTGTCGATGTCGGCTACACCGAAGTTGGTGTCGTCGGATGGACCTACCAAACCGGTCTCTTTGCCATCGCCATCCCCGGCACGCAGATCGAACTGAGCGAAGGCGTCTACAAATCCGTTCTGAAGGCAACGCTAGCAAATTCCGATCCCAATTCTGATGACGGAAGGACCACCGGCCTCACCGACGACGGTGTCACCGTTCTCCGTATCCTCTTCATGGATGGAACGACCGGCATCTTCACTGCAAAGTTCGAAGAGCTTCTCCGTGCAGCCCATCCCTGCCGCAGTGACTTTGATCTCACGGGCTTCGTCGACACCGACGACTTTGACGCATTCGTCGAGGCCTTCGAGGCGGGCCACCCCTCTGCAGACGTCGACATGTCAGGTTTCGTCGACACCGAGGACTTTGATACCTTCGTCCACTACTTCGAGCTCGGCTGCTGAGCCGACGCCAGTCACCCGATACATCCATCACCTCTCAACAAAAGAACCCGCCACACGGCGGGTTCTTTTTCGTCTACATGATGTCGAACAAGCACGGTTTACACGCGCTTGACGCTGATGATCTCGACCGCCTCTGCAGGCACGTCCTGATGACCTGCCTTGTTCGTGGTCTTGACGCCCTTGATCGCATCAACGACGTCCATGCCCTCGGTCACCTTGCCGAACACTGCGTACGCAGCGCCGTCGGGCTGGGGCTGATCAAGGAAAGGATTATCCTTGACGTTGATGAAGAACTGCGCGCTGGCCGAGTCCGCATCGCCGCCAAGGCGTGCCATGGCGATCGCGCCGCGCATGTTCTTCAGGCCGTTGCGCCACTCGTTCTTAATCGTCGGCTGCGTCTTCTTCTGCTTCATGTCCGGCGTGAAACCGCCGCCCTGGATCATGAAGTTGCTGATGACACGGTGGAAGATCGTGCCGTTATAGAACCCTGCATCGACGTACGACAGGAAATTACTGGTCGTGATCGGTGCCTTCTCTTCATCGAGTTCAATGCGAATTGCACCGCGGGAGGTCGTCATTTCAACGGTTGTTGCCATGCATGCAGGGTATGCACATGGCGGGCCGCGTTCATCACGCCTTTGGCGTCGCCTGTTCCATCACAAACGTCCCCAGCGTCCGGTCCTTCACAACCCCCGGGAACGCCAGTGCCTTGCCGTGCACGACACAGTAAATGTCGGGCTTCAAAACACCTGCAGCAAAGAACGCTTCCGTCAGGTTCTGCATCGCGTCGCTGCGCGTCATCTCAAACGGCCGCATCGCCCCCGTCAGGATGATCGGAACCCGCGGCGTCGGCATGAGTTCCTTCAGCCGCTCGCCCGTCACCGAGAGCGTGTCGGTGCCATGGAGAATCACGATCCCGACGGTCTCAGTCGCGAGCTCGTTCGTTCCACCTGCAGCCCGCACGCACTCACAGATCCGCTTGCGATCATCGTCGGTCATGAGCAGGCTGTCCTTGCTCATGAGCTCGATGATGTTGATCGCGGTGTCATCGAGCCGCAGCCTCCGGATCATCCGCCGGACCACGCTCGTCCGGTTGTCGAGCATGCCCGTCCGCTCGTCGTACGTCTTCTCGATCGTTCCGCCGGTCGTGATGAGTGTCAGCAGTCGCATGGGGGATTGGAGCGTAGGACGGGGTCATCACGCACTGCGAGCAATCCGCAATCGCGTCATACCACCTCAAAGACGGCCCGAATTTGCCCCCTTTGCCGCCTTGCCCTATTTGCCGCTCTGCTTTTGCCTGTACTTCTCCCGATACTTCTCCGCAAGCTCCGTCTGCTTGCTGGAAAGATCGATCTTCTTCCCATCAATGAACGCCATCTTGGTGTTGCTCGTCACCTCGAGCGGGTCGCCATCGGTCACGATGATCGTCGCCGACTTGCCCGTTTCGATCGTCCCGTACCGATCGCCGATCCCCAGGATCTCCGCAGGCCACTGCGTCACCGCACGGTGCCCCGCGATGTGCTCAAGCCCATGTGCAACCGCAAGTGCAGCGTTGTACGGCAGGTTCCGCTCGTTCGCGGTTCGGTCGCTCCCTGCAAGACAGAACTTCACGCCGCCCGCGTGCAGCCTCGCAGGAAGCGTGAACGCATCGTCATACGCACCATCATCGCGCCGGGGGAACGCGAACGTTCCATCCACGACCACCCACACGTCGTGCCGCTTCAAGAGATCCGTGCAGTCCCCTGCATCGCGACCGCCCAGGATCACGACCTTCAGTCCCATCTCGCCCGCCCACGTCACTGCGCTAGTGATCTGGTCGCGCTCGTTGGCCGTGATGAACACGCGCTGCGTGCCATCAAACACGCCCTTCATCGCTTCCCACCGAAGATCCGCAGGTGCGTTCGCATCTGCCTTGCGCTGCTCGTGATACGCCTTGGCCGTCTTGAACGTCTCATCGATCGTCGTCACCCGCTCGCGAATCTCGCGAAGCTGGTCATCCGCGGGTCGATCCATCCACCATGCAGTGATCGGCCGCACGTTCGGCCAGTTTACGATCACCCCAGCACTCTGGCGGATCGCCATCTCCTCCCACGTCCAGCCGTCGAGCTTCATCACCGACACCTGCCCCGGAATCGTCCCGCCCGACGCCATCACGCCCACGATCAAGACCCCGTTGGCACGCGTCACTGGAAGGAGCGTCGAATCCGGATTCACCGCCGAGATCGGCCTGGCCTCAGGCGTCACATCACCTGCTTCGGTCGTATCAACCGTCACGTTGATCGGCGGAAACTCGATCAAACCAAGCTGCGTATCGGCCGAGATCATCCCCGGGAAGATGTGCATGTCCGTCGCATCGATGATCTCCAGCGACGAATCACCGATCCTCGGGATCGGCTCACGCCCCACCGCGACGATCGTTCCATCCTTGAAGTACACGTAACCCTTCTCGATCGTCTCACCCGAAACGGTGTGCACGGTCGCATTGCTCAGAATGATCGGGTGTGCCTGCGGCGCCGCCTTGTGCGTCAGGTCCTGCGCAGTCGCCATCGACGCACACGCGCCAACCACACCCATCAACACCGCCCCGATCAACCGCCTTGCGTTCTGCATCACCATGACCAACTCCAATCTCAAGCAACCTGCAAAGCCGTTTGCATTCCGGCTGTCTTCTGACGTCTGTTCACTGCTTACTGATCACTGTCCACTGATCTGCCGCTCACTGCTCAAAGCACCCGCACTCGCCCGGACGTGCGGAATCGATCGGCAGCCCACGCATGTAGAGCTCCATGTAGTGCTTCCTGAGATACCAATCGACCGGCGGACGCGACGGAGCACCCGATGTCGCCTCCGACATCATCACATCCGCTTCCATCATCGATTCAGTACCCGCACCATCACGCGGCCCACGGCGGCGACGGCCACCCTCCGGTGCATCGCCATCCGAGCCCGCTGCACCCGCGCCTGCATCCTTGGCGTCCTTCTTTCCGCCCAGGATCTTCTGCGTAAGACGTGCACGTTCTTTCGTGATCCGCTCGCGACCTGCGGTGTCCTTCTCAAGCGAGAAGAAGCACCTGCCATCGATCCACGTCTGCTCTGCACGCGAGAACGTCGAGAGCGGATTGCCCGACCAGATCACAAAGTCGCCGTCCTTGCCCTTCTCAAGCGACCCGACCTGGCTGTCGATCTTGAGCTGCTTGGCAGGATTGAGCGTCACAAACTTCAGCGCTTCCTCAGGCGAGATCGTCGGCTTGCCCGAGGCGTCCACCGAGTACTTCACTGCCTTGGCCGCCTCTACGTTCATGCGACGGGCCATCTCGTCCGAATCGCTGTTGAACGACACCGTCACGCCCTGCTCATGCATGATCGGCCCCGCCTGCGGGATCGCGTCCTGCACTTCGATCTTGTACGCCCACCAATCGCTGAACGCAGAGCCGCCCCCCGAGTGCTTCGCAAGTTCATCGGCGACCTTGTACCCCTCAAGGATGTGCTGGAACGTCCCGATCTTGAAGCCGAAATCCTCCGCGACCCTGCACAGCATCAGGATCTCGTCCTGCCGGTAGCTGTGACAGTGAATCAGCCGCTTGCCTTCGAGAATCTCTGCAAGTGCCTCAAGTTCGAGATCGCGGTGGAAACCCGCCGAATCCCTGCTCGCGATATACTCCTTCGCCGCCGTAAACCGATCGCGAATCACCGTCTCAACGCCCATGCGACTGCGCGGATACCGCGTCGTCGCACGCGGGCTGTTACCCTGCTTCACGTTCTCACCCAGCGCAAACTTGATCCCCGCGATCGCGCCTTCAAAGTGCAGATCGTCAGGATGCACACTCCCCCAGCGGTTCTTGTTCACCTGGTTCTGCCCGCCGATCGGGTTTGCAGAGCCGTGCAGGTTGTTTACCGTCGTGATGCCGCCTGCAAGCTGGCGATACCACGAGATCGCGTCGGGGTTCGTCACGTCGCCGATCCGAACCTCTGATGTCACTGCCTGACCGCCCTCGTTCACGCCACCGCTGATCCCCGTGTGCGAATGGCAATCGATCAACCCTGCAGTCACGTGCTTGCCCTTGGCATCGATCACCAGCGTGTCTGCAGGGAGCTTGTACATCACGTCAGGCCCTGCGATCGCCTCAACCTTGCCATTGATCACGACCAGCTTGCCGTTCTCGATGTTCCCTGCAGGCCCGCTCGTCCAGATCGTCGCGTTCTGCACGACGACGTTCTGCACTTGAGGCACTTCCATCACGGTGTACGGCCCGAACGGATTGCCAAGCTTCTCCGGCACCGTCGCGATCTCAAGAATCTCTGAGTCGTCATCGCCGGGCTCATCGCCCCACACCGCAACCCGTGCAGCCTTGAAGGTGTGCGTGCCGTGCTCAGACTTCAGCGTGCCCCACAGCAAATCATTCGTCCGCTTGGCCTCGACCTGCATCGCGTTCCCCGCTGCACCCTCGCCCGCGCCGGGGAACGTGATCGTGTACGACATCTCGCGGTCGCCGATCTTCTCACCAGACGCTTCGAGCGTCATCGCCTTGCCATCCATGCCCGGGCCCGTGAACGTCACCTCCCCTGCATCATCCACCGTCACCAGCGTCTTGATATCACTCGTGAAGTGCGATGCATCATCATCGAGCAGCGTGACCTGCCACGTGCCCTGCATGCCCACCGACCGGCGCGATGCGCGGATCGCTTTGATCTCTTCTTCAGTCAGCCGAACCAGCGTGTACGCGTGCTTGGTCGCTTCTTCCTGGCCTTCTTCCTTCGGCATCACGCCTTCGCCCACCAGCCGGCCCGGATTTGCAGGGTCAATCTTCACCGTGTCGGTGCTCTTGCCCTTGCCGCCGAGCTTCTCAAGCCCGTGCGTGAAGGTCACTGCACGCCCTGCAACCTCCGCAACATCCTTCTGGTTTGCGTGAAGCTCAAAAACTTCCTTCTCTTCAGGCCCGACCTTCACATCATCACACTTGATGACCGTCCGCTTGCCCTTCTCATCAATGAAGTTCAGCGTCACACCACTGCTCGTGATCGAGATATACATCTGATCACGAGCGCCCGGGTCCTTGTCCTTGCCTTCAAACGACGACACGCGCCATTCACCGATCGCGGTGGGCTTCTCGCTCTTCTTTGCAAGAAACTTCCCGCGCACGCCACTCGATCGAATTACCTCGCCGTGGATCGCATCGCCCTCGACAACGCCCTGCGAGATAAACACGCCCGGCTCGCCAAACGGCTGGTGCTCAAACGTGAAGCTCAGCCGGTTCTTCTCCAGCCTGAATTCCTTGGGCTTGATCGTCTCGACCTTGGCCTTGCCGTCCTCCCCCAGCGAGTACTTGCTCAAGGTCAGCTTGTTCTCGCCATCAAACGCCAACGTCAGCCGCATCTTCCCTTCGGTCATTGCGGGGGGCATGGGGTCGAGCGTCATCTCCCACATGCCTTCAAGCTCAAGACCCGGCGCTGCAGTCACCTCGTGCCGCTCGCCATCGACCCACACGTCGCGGATCTTCGGCTTTGCGCTCTTCTCGTTCATCGAAAGATCAAACCAGTCCCCGTCAGTGATTGTCAGGCTCGCACGCTTGCCGACCTCGATCGTCCCGACCTGATCTTGAACCCCTGCAGCCTTCGCTGCATTGGTCGTCACCATCGCCATCGCATCATCGGGCGTCACGCCGTGACGGATCGCAGTCCGTACGTTGTCCCAGAACTTCCCGCGTCCACGCAGCTTGCTGCTCGTCAGTGCAACCTCTTCCCCTGCATCAACCATTCGCCGAAGGTTCGTCGGCGCCTGCTCCCACGTCATCATCTCGCGAAGCTCGATTGATTCCGCCTCCGCGATCGACGTCATCTTCGGTGCATCTGGAAACGATATCGGCAGGATGAACGACACACCCTCCAGCCCGCTGACTGCAGCGAGCCTCCGGAACTCAAGCCCCGACCCCAGGATCACCGCCCTGCGGTTGAACTCGCCTGCGATCTTCGCCGCACGCAGCACTTCAAGCTCATCGGAACAGTCAAAGACCAGGGGTAATGACGTGTTCTCCATCGCGCCCGTCACCCCTGAAATATTCCGTGCCTGTGCCCCTGCATCGCCTCCACGCCGCAGTGCATCCATCGAGTTTGCAGGACCGATGAACGCCCCCGAACCACGTGCAGCAACCTGCCAGTCCGCATCAATGAACGTCTGCCTGAGCAGCGCGATCGCCCCCATCTGCGATCCGGGGTACGACGCCCACGCGGTACTTTCACCGCTCCCGCGTTCAAGCGAGCACGTCAGGTACACGCCAGATGCGTAAATCTCAGGCCGTGCCTGGGAAACATCCGCATCGCGACCGGCCAGCGACACCACTGCAGCAGTGCCGCGAATGATCCCGCCGCGCGGGCTGATCGCTGCAGTGCCAAATCCAAGATCTCGCAACTCCTTGGCCGCGCTCTCGGTGATCCCTGCCCCATCCAGCGCGCTGCGCTCGGGCGTGATCGCGCCGTTCCAGTGCCTTCCCGCTGCATCCAATGCAGGCCGAGGCGCATCGACCTCCAAGTACGGCTCAATGAACGCCGGATAGATGTGCAGACCCTTGCAGTCCCACACCCTCGCACCTAGAGGTGCTTCGCCCCCCTCGCCGACCGACACAATCCGTCCATTGCGGATCACCACCGTCGCGTTCTTGAGCACCTTTCCCGGCGCGGTGTGCACGGTCGCGTTCACGAGTGCATGCCACGCGGGGTCTGACTTCCTCGGCCCGTTGGGCGGCGGCAAGGGTGCACTGGATGAAAGCGAAGGCTGACCGATGGCAACCGCGGCACAGACCGCCGCGACAGAGAACGCGCAGAGGGCAGAGGACGACTTCATGGAGCCAGTGTAATCAAACACCAGAGGTCATGAGCCCATGCAGGGCCCATGGAGGATCCATGCCAGGCCGAACAGCAGTACCAATGAAAAACCGGCCTGCCAAGGGGCAGGCCGGGGTAGTCAGTTCAACATCAAACCATCTCACCGGCGACGACGCAGGGCAGCAGCCAGCCCCATCCCCGCCAGCACGCCCGTCGAGGGTGCAGGGATGACCGTATCGAGGTAGTTCATCAGTTCATCCAGCGTCAGTTCCGTCGCAAGACGCCCTTGCTCGACCGTCACCGACGCACCAACATGGATGTGCCCTGCAGCAAATGCCTGGTACGGATCGTCCGGCGAACTGTGCTGGGCCTGGTACCACAGCCCGTGATACCCGATGTACTCAGACAGGAAGTTTCCGCCCCCCGTATCATCGATGTACGAGCTCAGCCCGATCCCCGCTGCGTTCACTGCATCGCGGATCTTCTCCGTCGGCAGCGTGCTGAACCGCGAGGCATTGGGCGCGATCGAATCGTCCGGCGGGTTCTTATCCGGCAGATAGGGGTACTGGTAGTCCCCCGTCCAGAAGGTCCGGTTGCGATTGCGGTTCTCGATTTCCCAGTCCTTCTGCCCAAGCGACGCCTTCCCGCTCGTCCAGCTGAAGGTGATGATCGCTGCAGGCTTTACCTCATTGGTGATCCGCGCCCAGTCTGCAGAGGTGTCCTGGTAATCGACCTCAAAGTCGCCCTCGCCCTTGGAGTTCACGCCCGTCCCGCCCGGAAACTCCGGGAAGTACGAGTGGATGTTGTACCCGCGACCCTTGAAGTTCCCCCCCTGCCACCCCTCGGGGTTCAGGGTCGGGCTTGTGCTGAAGTGCCGGACCATCTCGTTGGTCGGGGGCCAGTACCCCGTCAGGAGGATGTTCCGCGTGGAAGCACCCATCGCAGACGCAGATACCGACGCCACAATCACCACCATTGCCAACTTCACCATGGCCGACCTCCCGCCCCGTGGCACCGAACTGAGCCGAACTTTGAATGTCCCTGGCTCGAATGAACCAGGCACGCTAGAGGCAAGTCCCCGCCCTGCCGACAGAATTGCAGTACGATCCGTCATCGCAGGCACCGCGGTTGCATGTTCAAAGACCTTCTCAAACTCGCACGCCCCACCCAGTGGACCAAGAGCGGCTTTGTCGTTATCGGCCCTCTTTACGCGCTCGCCGCGGGCACGCAGGGCATCGACTGGCTCGGCGTTGCCGTTACTGCATTTGCATTCTGTTTGGTCGCCAGTGCCTGCTACGTCGTCAACGACCTCAAGGACCGCGAGCTCGACGCAGCCCACCCCCGCAAACGTCACCGCCCGATCGCCTCAGGCAGGGTCTCACCTGCCCAGGCCCGGACCTTCGCTGCAGTCCTTCTCATCCTGGGCCTCCTGCCAATGGGTGGCTGGATCGGCTACTCGATCTCGACCGGCAAGCCCAGCCACTGGGAGTGGCCCCTCGCGCTCCTGGCCCTCTACTGGTTCAACGTCACTGCGTACAGCTACTCCCTCAAGCACCGCGTCGTGATCGACGTGATCAGTCTCTCGGTCGGCTTTGTGGTCCGCGTCTTGGCAGGGTGCGCTGCAGCCAACGTCGAGCCCAGCCCCTGGCTGGTCAACTCCACCTTCTTTATCTCAATGTTCCTGGCCTTCTCCAAACGGCTTGGCGAACGCAGGACCATGGGCAGTGCAGAAGGTGCCGCCAGCGCGCGCACGGTGCAGGTGAAGTACACCGACGACATCCTGCGCATGCTCGTGGTCGTGACTGCAGTCGCCACGCTCCTGACCTATGCAGGCTACGTCCAGTCCTTCGGCCTTCGACACGAACTGCACGCAGGTCCGTCGTTCACGCTCCTGTGGCTGACGATGATCCCCGCGACCTACTGCCTTCTCCGGTGCATCGTGCTCGTCGAGCGCGGCGATTACGACGACCCGACCGAGCTGGCATCGCGCGATCGACCCTTCCAGGTCGCGGTGGTGGTGTTTGGTTTGATCACCGTCGCGGCGTGGATGCTGCCAAGGTCGTAGTCATCGCTTCGCGGCTGCGAGCTTTCTTGCATGCAAATAGACGTCTGACGGCGTTACTGCCCGCATCTGCGTCCACTTTACAATCGCATCCGATCCACCTGCCTGCAGCAGGAGCACGACAAACGTCGCGCAGCTCACGCCGATCCGATGATCCGCCTTGGGAGCAAGCCGATAGGCGATCGGTGGGCCATGCACGCCTCCGCCCGCCATGTTGCCTGCAAGCCCCTGCCACGACGCGCGGATCGCTTCAACATCAAGTCCTTTGATCTCGACCTGCACGCTGTGCGTTCCACCCGCAGAAGCGACATCCTTCTCGTATGTGCCACGAGGCTCAGGATAGACCTTGTTCCCCATGGAATTGAACTCTTCACCCTTCTGCGGTGCCCAGCTCGCGTACACGCCTTCACACGCAAGCGCGACATGCCCCGTGAGACTCTTTGCCTCTGAGTTCAAGATCCGCGAAGGCCAGTAATGAACCGTGACGATGCCAGCCATGAAACCCCCGTTCAGCTGCAGATCAAATGCAACAACTGAGGTGTATCACAACCACGCATCCTGGGCAATCAGATTCGCGATCAATGAAAATTCAGGCAGCGCCCGAGCGCACCGGCCTGCGGATCAGGTCGTTGACGACCTTCCACGGTGCAGCCATGCGCCAGCGATCGTTGCGGACCGACCAGCGCTCCGCTGCGTCGATCATCGGGCCCGGCGACATCGTGCCGATCACGAGAATTTCAGGGTCGTCCGTCGCATCGACCTCGCGAACGCCCATCTCCGCGAGCGCCTCGCGCACCACCCACGCGTTCTTCCCCGGCTCCACGATGGCCGCGGTGTGGAACGCGCAGTTGCGGTGCTCACCCTCAAGTGCACCGATCGCGTGGGCCTTGCCCGTGAAACGCTCGTACAGGCTCCGAGACATCGGCGTCCGGGGCTGCTGACGGATCGTGTTGCGAAGCTCGACCAGCCCGCGCGAAAAGCCTGCCAGTGCATGCTCCTTGCGAGCTATCGAGCGATACCGTGAACGAACCTCGCGAAGCTCGTCCCGCCGGTGAATCTCAGGTGCATACCGCTGCACGACCCACCCGTTATTGCGGACCAGCCGCTCAAGGATCAGGTCCATGTTCCGGTTCGCTGCATCCTTGGCGTGGTCGATCCGGAACATCGGATCAAACTCAACCCGGTACCCAGCCAGCAGGAGCCGTGCAGCCAAGTCGTATTCCTCGACGTAGTAATTGAACGCGCGGTCGTACCCACCCAGCTTCAGGAAGACCTCACGCCGGATCGCAACGCCGCACCCGATGAAGACCTCAGGCAGGCCGCCGACCTCGCGTGTTCCAAGACGCGGTAGTCGAATGTCCGCCATCACCGCGCCGACGTCGTCTGGCAGATCCTTGAGTGCAGACAGAAACCGCGTATCGGTCGGGTGCGAGTCGTCATCAAGCATGACGATCCAGCCAGAACCCGGATCCGAGGCCTCGACACCTGCATTGCGTGCAGCCGCACCCTCGTTGGTCGTCCGCCGGATCAGCCGCACGGGAACGCCCGACGGCAGTTCCTTGGGAACGACCGGCAAGGTCTGGGATGCGTTATCGACGATCAGCAACTCTGCACCACCGACATCCGCGTGCGAGCCAAGCTGGCTCACTGCATGGAGCGTCGAGGTGAGTCGGTCGTGTCGGTCACGGGTTGGCAGAACGTACGAAATCACTCTGATTCTTTCGTCCGTGAGGCGTTCGAAGGTCGCCGCTTCCAGAATGTCCGCACCGGTTTGGGGTCTTCTCCGCCAACTGACCGGTGCACCGTGTCCCCACTCGCTCGGCAATCCAGACCACCTGCCAGCAGGCGACCGTGGAGACAGCCAAGGGGACGGCAAGATAACAACTTCCTCCGCCTGCGTCGCTTGGGGTTCACTCCTTGTATCGGCGATTCACTCGCCCGGGTTCTTCCCGTAAATCCGCCAGACGCGGACACCCCGCGACCTCGCACCCTCCGACGCGCGCCAGATCTGCTCCTCAAACCCGTCGCTCGATATCAGGACCCACGACCCCGGCCCAAGCCTGGCCGGATTCTCAATCGTGAACCCCATCCGCTCTGACCCCGCTCCAGCGTCATCAACGATCCCTGCAACCTGTACCGCGAGCCTGCTCTGATCCTCCAACAGCCAGCCGGTGTGCCGACCTGCGCCCCACAGGTGTATCTCGCCCGCCCCTGCAGCCCTCATCAGCCCCGCCACTTCCCGGACCCGTGCACGCCTGCAGAGATCTGGCACTGCAGCCCCGCCCCCCTGCCGCTGCCACGCGAGCCATAAACGCCCGATCAATCCCGTGGCAGTTGCCCCGCCCGAGGACAGGATTGCCTCGACTGCAGATTCTGCCTGGCTCGAATGAGCACCCGCGATGGGACCTGCAAGTGCGTCCGCCAGCAGTTCCTGCCCTGCATCGTCCATGCGTCCCAGCCCGTTCCATGCACGGACGAGCGACCGCGCGGCAATCCGCGCCTGTGCAGCGACCGATGCCTCGCGCCCGCCGCCATGACGAACGGTGTACTCATACAGCAGGTCGGGAACTGCACCGATCGACGCGGGATACGCACGGAGGAGCCGGAGCCACAGGTCGTAATCCTGTGCACGGGTGCATGCAGGGTTATACCCACCTGCAGCGACAACCTTCGACCGCCGCAGCATCATCGAACCGTGTGCCAGCAGGTTGCCCAGGAGCATCCGCCACGCCAGTTCCTGGGGCTGGGTCGGAACCTGGACCTCTTCACGCAGGCCCGTGCCATCGACCTTTGCCCACCGCGACCCAACGCCAGCATGCTCAGGGTGCTCATCCATCCACGCCTTCTGGATCCGGAGCCGATCGGGGTGCGACCAGTCGTCTGCGTCCATCCGGGCGACGAGTTCTGAACTCGCTGCAGCCAGCCCTGCGTTGAGTGCAGCAGCAAGGTTCCCTTCGGCCAGCGTCAGGACCCGTGCACGCGGATCCGCCATAGCCAACTGCTCGACCTGCTGGAGTGTCGGTTCATCCGAGCCATTGCAGATGAGCAGGATCTCGATCTCACGCAGCGATTGATCTGCGATGCTCGCAAACGCGCGCGACAACCCTCTGGGGTCCTCCACGATGTGGATCGGGAGGAGAACAGTGACCTGTGGTGTGTGCGACTGAGCGGATGCCATGCGGGTCTCTCGATCATCGACGATTTCCCGCGTACTAGCACTAGTTAATGATGAAAAACAGTCTTTGCCCAAACCCGATTACCCAACTCGCTGGTAGCGTGACGAATATGGCGTGACCATGGTTCACAGAATCGGTGCGATACCTCATTCATGCAGTCTGCATCGCATGAAAAACCTGCTCAAATTGTGCATGCTGCACTCGCTCGCGCTACTCAGCAATGGCTGCACGCCGACGTACCTGCAAGTTCCTGCTGACCCACCTCCGCCAGATCTGCGAGACCTTGGGATCCGCCAGATCCTTACCTACACGCTCAACGAATCGGGGGATTTCGCCGTCGCGGGCGGCACGGCGATCCCCCTTGGCGGAGAACGCCTGCTCGTGAGCCTCCATGTCATACACGGGCGCGATGTGCTCCAGTCTCACGATGGTGCGTACCACACATTCGAGATCATCGAGCGTTCTCACCACGACAATCCCGGCATGGATTGGGCAGTTATCGATGTATCCGGACTCACGCAGGCTCGCATCCGCGGACGACTCGATGGCTCTGCGAGCCTGCCCGACGGGACCAATGTGTTCGTGATCGGATATCCCGGCGCGTCTGCACTGAATCCTGTTGCGTACCTCTCCCAGGCACCCACCGTCCTGCGCGGCGTCGTCACCGCCACGCCAGAAACTCGTGCATCGGAAGTCTGCACAACAGTCCTCACGCACGAATTCGACGCAGAAGGCATGTCGGGTGGTGCTGTCGTGATCCGCGACGGCGATGACTGGGTCATCGCACGCATCATCCAGATGAGTGCAACTGCAGAAGCCTCGTCAGGATTTCTGACCCTTGCGAAGTATCGAGCACTCTACACAGTGCCGTTCTCAATCTCTCAATCGCAACAGTTCGAGATCACACCCCCGGAAGCTTTGCCCAGGAACGCAGGCCTGTCTGCTCCTGATTCTGCTCCGACTCATCTTCTGGACACATGGGATCTCAACGAGGACGGCACGCCGGACGTGGCGCGCGATCAAGCAAGCAGGACCATTCTGATCCTGCATGCCGCCACCAAAGCACCTTCTCAAACTGATCGGTGATTCACGCCTGCCGCGTCAGCCTGCGGACCTTGCCGTCGGGCGAACCGACGAGCACTTCATCCGCCTCGCTCAGGAACAGCCCGTGATCGATCACGCCCGGCGTCGCATCAAGCTCGCGTGCGAGGTCTTCGACGTCGCGCTCGCCGATCATGCAGTCAAGCACGAGGTGCCCATCGCCGGTCAGGAAGAGCTGGCCATCGAGGTTGCGACGGACGACGCCGATCAGCCCGATGTTTCGCAGGTGCGAACGGACTGCAGAGAGGCCGAACATCGGGATCACGACCGGCAGTGCGGATCGCTTGCCGAGCTGCTCGACCAGCTTGTTCTCGTCAGCGATGTAGATCCTGCGGTCTGCAGCGTGGGCGACCAGGCGCTGGCGGAGGACCGCGCCGTGCTGGCCCTTGAGCATCCGGAGCTGGCCGTCGATCTCGTCTGCGCCGTCGATGATCACGTCGACCTTCTCGACGAGCGTGAAATCAAGGAGGTTCAGCCGCTGCGAGCGGGCGACCGTCTCGGTCGCGTGGCTCGAGGCGACGCAGCGGATCTCAAGCCCTTCCTCGCGGACGCGCTCTGCAAGCGCGATGATGGCGCGCGACGCGGTTCGACCCGCGCCAAGGCCCACCAGCATCCCGGTCTGGACTTCCGCCACCGCGGCTTCGGCCAATGGATCCGCCACTCTGGGTTCGCTCACGGTCAATCCCTTCCATACGGCTGGTTCAAGCCCGACACGGTATCCCATGTGACACACACTCTCGCATGCCCCTCGCGCCGCCCTGCAGATCCGCGCGTCCTCCCGCACGGACCCGGCATGCTCCTGCACGCCGTTCTTTGGACGATTCCGACACCGCCAGCCCCCTCGACGCGATCCCTCGTGCCCCGACTCGCCAAAGCGAGCCCGGCCGCGAAAGCCCACCCCTCATTATTCACCGAACTTGATGCCCTGGGCGAGTGCGACCTGATTTCCGAAGTTCACGGCCACCGTCTGCCGGCGCATGTAGGCCTTCCAGGAGTCTGAACCGCTCTCGCGGCCGCCCCCGGTGTCCTTTTCGCCGCCGAACGCGCCGCCGATTTCTGCACCGCTCGTCCCGAGGTTTACATATGCCAAACCGCAGTCGCTTCCTGAGCCCGAGGGAGCCAGGAACGCCTCGCTGGCAGACAGGCTGTCGGTGAAGATGCCCGACGCGAGGCCCTGATCGACGCTGTTGTGCAGTTCAAGGGCCTCTTCCAACGTCCGATAGCTGTAGACGTACAGGATCGGGGCGAATGTCTCTTCCATCGCGATCGGGAGCTTGTTGCTCGCAGGGACCCGGACAATCGCCGGACGGACGTAGTTGCCGCCCGCGATATCGCTGCTCAGGCCGGTTGCGCGTTCGCCGCCGACCAGGAGCGTGCCGCCCTCGTCCTTGGCCTTCTTGATCGCGTTCAGGAAGTTCTCGACCGAGCCGGGATTGATGAGCGGGCCGACCAACGTGCCCTCCTTGAGGGGGTCGCCGATCGAGACCTTTTTGTACGCCTCGACCAGACGCTTGGTCAGTTCATCCACGACCGACTCGTGGGCGATCAGGCGGCGGGTGGTTGTGCAGCGCTGGCCTGCAGTGCCGCACGCACCAAAGAGGATGCTGCGCGTGCAGAGGTTCAGGTCCGCATCCTTGTGCACGATCACTGCGTTGTTGCCGCCAAGCTCCAGGAGCGTCCTGCCGAGCCGCTCTGCCACGACCTTGCCGACCTCCCTGCCCATCCTGCACGAACCGGTTGCGGAGATCAATGGCACCCGACGATCCGCCACCATGCGGTGCGAGATGTCCTTGTCGGTGCCGATCACGAGGCGGAAGATGCCGGGGTGGCCCATCGCGGTCGCGACGCGGTCTGCGATCTCGTTGCTGGCGATCGCAGTCAGCGGGGCCATCAGGCTTGGCTTCCAGATCGTCACGTCGCCGCACACTGCAGCGAGCATCGAGTTCCACGCCCACACTGCATTGGGGAAGTTAAACGCGCTGATCACGCCCACGACGCCCAGGGGCAGCCACTGCTCATACAACCGGTGACGCGGCCGCTCGCTGGCGAGCACCGGCCCCGAGAGCGTGCGGGAGAGCCCCACTGCGTAATCCGCGATGTCGATGGTCTCCTGGACCTCGCCCAGGCCCTCCTGGTAGATCTTGCCGACCTCGAGCGTCACGAGTGCACCGAGCGCCTCTTTGTGCTTGCGGAACTCATCGCCGATCGCGCGGACAACCTGTCCGCGAACGGGTGCAGGGACTTCTCGCCAGCGCTTGAAGGCCTCCTGCGATTCGGTCACGATGCGTTCATACGCGGCCGCGTCGTCGAGCTTCACTGCGGCGATGGGCTTGCCCGTCGCGGGATTGGTCACGATGACTTGCCCGGGCTGCCCATCACGGACTGCAGACCCGACGATGACGCGGGGGTGCTTATCAAGACCCAGACGCTCAAGAACCTGCGTGCTCATGACAAAGTGTAGGGGTGCGATCTGGCCTGCTTGCTTTGCACCCCTCTACCCCATCTCGTGGCTCAGGCGTCCCGCCTGTGATCTACCAAACCTCGCATGCCACGCCGCTGAGAGTCCAAGTCAAAACTGGCCTCGTACGCGTTCTAGGTTCTTGCCGAACGGGTTGAAGCGCAGCGTGAAGATTCGCGTCGTTCTCGGGTTTGGGTGGCAACCTCTTCAACCTGTGTCAGTATGTATGGGGCGGTCGCGTTGCGCGGCCTTTGGGGGTTCGGGGATTTGGGGGCTTTGAGTTCTGGGGTTCTGCGATTTCGGGGTTCTGGGGTTTCGGGGGAAGCGCGGTGGCTGCGTGCCTCTCCGCGGATCACTCATGCACCAGGGCCGGGGCGTTTTACAAACGGTGCACTCGCGCACGCGAGGCGATTCCGTGGGAGATATCAATGCGCACTCAGATGAATCGGGCAATGGCTGTATCGGCGATGGTTCTCGGCCTTTATGCAGGTGCGGCGCAGGCTCAGCCCGAGCCGTGCGAGATACCGCTGCTCAACTGCGGCGATATGCCGTATCTGCTCACCGGCCAGACGTGGACCGCCAATCCGGGCTGGACTCCCAACCGCTTGCCGGGCGTAGTTTTCATGCTCACCAATGGCAACTTCTGCTCAGCCAACGTGCAAAGCAACTATCGAGGTTTGATCCCCTACTGGTGCGATCCAGTGGATGACCCCAACTGCACATTGGAAAGCTCCCTGACCGGCGTTGAAGTGCTTGAGGGCTATCTCACCCAGGCGTGGGCGACGGGCTTCCGGAGGTTCATGCTGTATGCCCCTGCAGGAAAGGTGTGGGGCGGTGAACTTCCTGATGGTCTAGATGCAGGCACAGACGCGGACAAGGCCGGTCAGGAGTACATTTCCAGTTCGCAGACCAACACGATCCCGCCGGAGAAGTGGGCAGAACTCGCAACGATGCTCACCGAGTGGATCGACGGCCACGAGGGAGCGTGGGTCGAGGTGTATGGCACCATCGCCACGATGAACAACCCCGATGAGGCCTGCCTCGGCCCAAGCATGCGGTACCCTGAGTATTACTTTCCCACGGACACGATCGTGGTGCCGGAAAGTGACTGCGCCAGCGGCGTAAAGGTGAAGGGTTGTCCCTACGCGGGGTGCACGGTCTTCGCACCCTCTCCTTTCGTGCAGGACGATGTGTGCGCGTTCGATGCCAACGTCAAGCCGTGGCAGGACCTTGGAATCAAGCGGTACTGGCTCGACTCGGCCGCACGCGAGGCGGACAACTTCTTCGCGTATTTCACGGAGCTTGCCTACTGCCCGCTGTACAAAGAAGGCATCGGTTCAACGCACTTCCTGGGCATGGAATCGATTCCATCAGATGACATTGGTTTGGGTGGACCACAAGGACCGGGTGCGATCGATATGGATCGAGCGGTGGTGGCGCCAGCCATTGCGTATCCGAATGTGTTTCGTGATCGGGATCTTTACGGAGGGTGGGATGTTGCAACCTACTGGCAAACAACCGAACTCGCGGCCGTGCTTGACCCGTACGAAGGCTTCATGAATCTTGACACACTCAAAGGGGTGTTGAAGTGGAGCCAGCGTGGCTTTGTTCCATACGTTCCCAACCCTGAGCAGGCTGCCAATCAGATCCTGATTAACCGCATCCAGCG
>JAESFU010000419.1_pt1 | contig 24994 bp, 20 predicted proteins | sample 9269461 | NCBI WGS metagenome assembly JAESFU01 (sample SAMN14502556, study PRJNA617107) | algae metagenome | isolation source: Stenomitos rutilans HA7619-LM2 and co-occurring heterotrophs from cave walls | place: USA: Waikapalae cave, Hawaii | collected 2009-07-28
CGTGGAAGGCGGGTAGCGTGAGTCGTCTTAGTGAGGCCCGTTCGGCCCCCAAGAGTGTCCAATCGGACCTGCAGCTCTACCTGCGCGAGATCAATCAGACTGCGCTTCTCTCGGCTGACGAAGAGAAGGAGCTGGGCTGGGCGATCATCAATGACAACTGCCCTGCGGCACGAGATCGCATGGTGCGGGCGAACCTTCGCCTTGTCGTCGCGATCGCCAAAAATTACACGAACAGGGGTCTGCCCCTTCAGGACCTGATCGAGGAAGGCAACATCGGCCTTCTCCGTGCGGTCGAAGGTTTTGACCCTGCACAGGGTGCACGGTTCAGCACCTACGGCTCCTGGTGGATCAAGCAGGCGATCAAGCGTGCCCTGATCAACGCCAGCCAGCCGGTCCACATCCCTGCATATATGGTGGAGCTGGTGGCCAAGTGGAAGGTCGCGGCGAGGAAGCTCGAGCAGCAGCTCGGGACGACCCCCTCCCTCCAGGACATGGCCAAGGAGATGGACCTTCCCCTCCGGAAGGTCCGGATCATCCGTCGTGCAGTGAAGGCATTCCAGACCCCCGCCCAGGAGTCGAGCGACTCGTCGTCGGGCATGTCGGGCCTGGCAGAGATGCTGACCGACACCCGCAACGGTGCACCCGAGGATTCGGTCCTGAAGTTTGAGGAACTGAACGTTCTTCAGAAGCTCCTGGATTCGATCGACGAGCGCGAGGCCAAGATTCTTCGGATGCGGTTTGGCCTTGATGGTGAACCCCTGACGCTCAAGCAGATCGCTGACGAAGTCGGTATCAGCCGCGAGCGCGTCCGCCAGATCGTGGACGAGGCACTGACGAAGCTGAATCAGCGCCTGAACGATGAACGCCCCACCCGCTTCTTCTCCGAAGAGGCAGAGGGTGACGAATTCGACGGCGAGTGATCGCCGTCACTGGAACTCTTCGATTCCCCCATTGATTTGCCTCGGTGGGGTCGGGACCAGTAAAGCCCGGTCGGCATTGCCGGCCGGGCTTTGTTTTTGGGTTGGGTTTCTGGGATTGCCCTGGTTTGGATCACATCCCGAACCTGCGAGTTTTGCGTGGGGTTGATGCTGAGAAACCCGGGAGGTTTGCGGGTTGGTGTGGGGCGCGAGAGAAACTCTGAATCACTGCTTGTGGCGCCGCGTGCAGGGAATGGAAAAACTGCTACCATCCGCGCATGAAGCGAGCAGCATCGTTCATGGGAAGCCGCGCGGTTGTCTCTCTCTTGGCGAGCGCCGGGGCGGCTATCAGGAAGTCCATTTGCGTCGGGATTCTCTCGGCGGTAGTCGCGTTGAGTGGCCTTGCGGTGGAAGCACGGGCGGACCAATACCTGGATCGTGTGAACGGCCTGTATTCGAACGTGAAGACCGACAAGCGGTCAGACCTTGTGATGCTGCCGCTTTTGGCGAAGATGGATGCGCCGCCGCGGGTGATTGATGATGCAGACGAGATGCTGTTGATCTCGCCCGACCAGGCTGCATGGTCTGAGGTCCTCAAGTGGATCGACGGCCCGAACCAGAAGGCAGTGATCGACGGGCTCTACAAGGTCACCGAGGGCAAGGACTTCCAGGACTCGATGATCTTCGCCCAGCCGTACGGGGCCGAGGGCGTCTCGCCGGAGATGATCCAGGCTCGGATGTACAGCGAGCTTGGCGATCCGCCGCTCCTTGCCGCGGTTGATATCCAGTACATGCCCGCGATGAAGCGGCTCCACAAGCTTGCGCAGCTTGAGGCGGTGCGCCGTGCATCGGGCGGCGACATGCTGGGGAGCTTTGAGGTCCTGACGCGTCTTGCATTCTTCGGCCGCCAGCTTGCAGAGCGCCCGATGATGGTCGAGGTTGTTCTTGGCTACACGATGATGTGGCAGGCGATGGAGCGGATCCGCGACATCGCGTACGAGGACTTCCGCGGGAACAAGGCGCTGCGTCAGCAGGCCCAGCTTTCGAAGCTTGCGGAGTTCAACGCGAAGATCGAGGAAGACAGGGGCGTGTTCTCGCTGGATCGGATGCCGTTCCCGACGGGCAACCGCGCTGCAGCGGAGCAGCTTGTCTCGATGATGGGCAGCGACGCGGGGTTTGCGACGACGATGGCGCGGGTGAGTGCAGGAGGTCGTCCACTGCGTTTGTTTGGCGAAGCAGGGAAGTGGGAAACGGCGATGAAGTCGGGCGGGGGCGGTATTGCGCTGAGCAATAACCTTCGCCTCTTGTACGACGACTGGGCTGCACGCTGGCGGTTTGATCCGTTCGATCAGCGGATGCTCCAGCCGTTCTACTACACGAACCTTGATCGCAACCAGTATGCAGTGCTGGATGCGTCGACGCAGGACATGAGCGAGCTGTACCAGCTTCGCCAGTTTGTGCGGATGCAGATCGTCGGGACCAGGCACGCGCTGGCGGTGCTTGGGTTCTCGTACGTGAACCGCGGGATGTGGCCGCCCCAGCTTTCATCGATCCGTCCTGACTTCATCAAGGCATTGACTGCAGATCCATACAACCCCAACCGTGCACGTGGGCAGCAGCCTCCGATGGAGTACTTCGTGCCGGTGCGTGATGCGTTTGGCGCTGCAGCAGCGCTGAAGAAGCCGCACGAGATGACGGTGTTCGTCTCGACGCGCGAGAACTTCCAGGTTCCGCTCCGCGAGGACACGTTCGTGCTTTATTCGACGGGTCCTGACGGTGGTAAGAATCGCGCAGAGCGGATCCAGAACACCTGGAAGCTCGTGCAGGACACGGATGTTTTGATGTGGCCCCCTGTTTCCTCGCTCTGGCGGCAGCATCTGAGGGATACAGGGGAGTTGAAGTAAGAGACAGGGGCACTGGGCATCGGGAATCGGCACTGGGGGAAAGGCATCGAGGCACCCAGGCATCTAGGTAGTGGGGCAGGTAGGGAAGAAGTCCGCAGAGCGAGCATGTCGATTTTAGAAGGTTGAATGGCATGAGTTCAGGTGCACACAAGGTGGTGATCATCGGTTCGGGCCCTGCAGGGTGGACGGCGGCGATCTATGCCGCGCGTGCGAACCTCGCGCCTGTGTGTTACGTGGGTTTTCCCAAGTCTGATCCCGGGCCGATCCTGCCGGGCGGACAGCTCATGCTGACGACCGAGGTTGAGAACTATCCGGGTTTCCCGCACGGCATTCGCGGGCCGGAGATGATGTCGCAGTTCCAGGAGCAGGCCCAGCGTTTTGGCACCACGGTGATCGGTGAAGAGATCACGCGGTGTGAGTTTTCGAAGGACCCTGCAAAGTCGCCGCACGTGCTCCACACGTCGGAGGGGCAGGCGATCAAGGCGCATGCAGTGATCATCGCGACGGGCGCGACTGCAAACTGGCTTGGGCTTGCGAACGAGATGCGTCTTGCGACGATGGGCGGCGGCGTCTCTGCGTGTGCAGTGTGCGATGGCGCGCTCCCGCCGTTCCGCAATCAGCCGCTTGCAGTGATCGGCGGTGGTGACACCGCGATGGAAGAGGCGACTTACCTGACCAAGTTCGGCTCAGAGGTGTACATCATTCACCGGCGTGATTCGTTCCGCGCGAGCAAGATCATGCAGGAACGGTTCCTCTCGCGGCCCAACGCGAAGGTGATGTGGAACAAGCAGGTGGTTGACGTGCTGGGCGAGAACCGCATCAGCGGCGTGAAGCTCCAGGACACGGTGACAGGCGAAGTTTCGGAGCTTGCTCTCAAGGGCTTGTTCGTCGCGATCGGCCACACCCCTGCAACGAAGTTCCTCAAGGACTCGGGCGTGACGCTCGACCCTGCAGGGTACGTTGAGTTGAAGGATCGCACGAGCTACACGAACATCCCGGGCGTGTTCGCGGCGGGCGATGTCGCCGATCCGCACTACCGCCAGGCAGTGTCTGCTGCAGGGATGGGGTGTATTGCGGCGCTCGATGCAGAGCGGTGGCTGGCGGCGGTAGGGGTGGACTGAAAAGCGGCCGAAAACAAAGCAGCAAAGCGGCACATTTGCAAAGCGGCAAATGTTGCAGTGAGTGTACTGGCTGAGCATCTGTGAGTGGCACAGTGGCACAGTGGCACAGTGGCACAGTGGCACAGTGGCACAGAAGAGCAGCAGAGTGCAGACGGCGGGCTGCACGAAGCAAGTGTGTGCGAGCGAGACTCGCTGCGCTATTTCAAGCCTTGAATTCAGGCCTTGAAGAGATCGCGGAGCCAGGTGGCATCGGGCTGTGTCATCGGTGCGTCGATGGCGGCCTGGAGGTTGCACTTGGCCTGGCGCTGGTTGCGGAAGCCGGGGATGGCAGAGATGACGCGGTCGTGGGAGAGGACCCAGCGGGTCGCGACGGAGGAGAGGAGTGCAGTGGCGTCCGCGTTTGCTGCACCGTTTGCAGCGGTCGCGCCGGTGCCCGTGGTCGAGCCGCCGGTCGTGACGGTGCTCGACGATGAGAACGTGCCCTGCGTCTGGAACTTTACCTTGACCTTCTGCAGCTTGGCGTGGATCACGCTCAGGAGCTGGGGGTTGAAGTCCTTCCTGCTGCTGCGGTAGTCGCCTTCGTCGAACTTGGGCGGGTTGGCAGGGTCGAACTTGTCGAGCAGGATGCCCTGGTCGAGCGGGCCGAAGGCGACAAAGACGCAGTTGTGCTGCTGCATGAGCGCCTGCATCGGGCTGCCGGGGCGGATGAAGTCGTCGTAGCGCAGGTTGGCCTTGTTCTGCACAACCTGCGGCTTGAGCACAGGGAGCGCGCGAGCAAAATCGTCGACGGTGTAGGCAGACTGGCCGACTGCACGGACCTTGCCCTCCTGCACGAGCGCGTGCATGGTCGCCGCGGCTTCGTAGAGATAGTCGTAGTCGGGGATGAGGTTGCCACTCGCGTCGTAGCCGGGCCCGACGTAGGTGCCGTGGTGGAAGTAGTAGATGTCGATGTAATCGGTGCGCAGGTTGCGGAGCGACTGCTCGCACTGTGCACGGATGTGGCGCGGATCAAAGGCGTGGAGCGACGTGCCTTTGAAGTGGCCGACCTTGGTCGCGATGATCTGCGTCTTGCGATCAACACCGAGCTTGCGGAAGGATTCCGCCAGCGTGCGCTCCGCGCGTCCGTTGCCGTAGATGTCCGCGTTGTCCCAGTGGTTCACACCGCCGTCGATCCCTGCCTTGATCCCTGCACGGATCTCGTCCTCGTTCACGTCGGCCCATCCGATGGACTGGCCCGTCGAGGTGTTCCAGTTGGGACCGCCCATGGTCCAGCAGCCGAAGCCGACTTCAGAGATCTGGATGGAAGTGCCGGGGATCTGGCGGGTGCGCATGGGGAAAAGTAGCCTGGGAAAAAGGCAAATGGGCAAAGGGGGCAAATGCGGCAAATGTTGGGGATTGGAACAGCGGCAAAGCGGCACATGAGCAAAGCGGCAAATGTTGGAGGCTGGGGGCGTGGGGATGAGTGCGTGCGTTGGGTCGTTGTCCTGCCCCGCTCAGAGCAGCGGAGCAGGGCACCCGTCAAAAATCACAAGAGTGCATGTGTTTTTCACCAATGCCGAGTGCCCAGTCCCCAGTGCCTCTTTCCACAACTCGCAGACTTACTTCAAGCCGACGCCAAGCTTTTCCATCAGCAACGGCATCCAGATGCCGCCGACGACGGTGCGGGTGTGCATGCCCTGGGTCTTGCCGTCGGTGGTTTCGTACCAGTCAGAGACCGCGACGCGCGAGGGCGTTTCGTTGATGTAGCTGTAGATGGGCGACATCATCGCGTCGAAGTCTGACTTCTTGCCGGTGAGGCAGGCAGACCAGACAATCCAGTCGAGCTTGGTGTAGGTGCGCCTGCTGTCGAGCGGGAGGCCGTACTTCTGCGTGACCTTCTTGTAGGTCGCAAGTTCGCGGTCAAAAACATCCTGCGAGAAGAGGTTGAGGCCCAGCACGCGGTCCCAGATCAGGTTGTACTTCTGGCTCCATGTGCCGGGGTTGCCGAAGGCGAGCACGGTGCGGTCGCCATCGCGCGAGAGATCGAGCCAGCGCTTCGCAAACTCGTGTGCGGTTGTGTTCCATGCAGTTGCACGCTGCTTTTCGCCGAGCGCTTCGAGGAGCTGGGCGTATGCACCCAGCGCGATGACGGTCTTGGCGGAGAGGTTGGCGTTGCGGGCAAGGTGGCCCGCAAAGTCGTCGGTGCAGAGCTGGTGTGCAGGGTCGAGGCCGTGCTGCTTGAGATACTCGGCCCACTTCTCAAGCGTCGCAAGGTGCGGGCGCGAGAACTCTGCGTTGCCCTCGACCTTGGCGAGTGCAGCGAGCATGATGAGCATGTTGCCGGACTCTTCGACGGGCATCTGGTTCTCTTCGGTGCGTTCGCCGCCGCCGTAGACCTGGCCGTTGGCCTTGGGATAGGTGCCAAGATCGTGCGGCGCGAAGGGGAACTTCCAGCGGTTGCTCGCGGAGTAGGTGAGGAGCGGGAGAAGCTGGGCCTTGAGCATCTCCGGCGAGTGGTAGAGGAAGAAGGGCGAGGCGGGGTAGATGACGTCGATGGTGGCGATGCAGCCGTTGGAGGTGTTCTCCTTCGAGAACATCAGGGGCGTGCCGTCCCAATCTGAAACGATCTGGTGGCCTGCCATCACCTGGCGGTAGGTGAGCGTGGTGAGCGCGTCGTAGCGATCGTCGAGTGGCGACGACATGACGGTCCCGTAGTCCTTCGTGTAGTCCTTGCGTGCAGCGGCTTCGGCGACTGCACGTTCTACGCCCTTGCCATCGAGATTCCACGGTGCACGGAGCTTGCGATCAAAGAGCTCGATCGAGAATCGATCGTCGTACGCGAGGAGGATCGACGATGACGCGCTGGTTGCGTTGCCAAGGTTGATGACTGCAGCGAGGACGGGCCAATCGTCGTTGGATGCACGGGGCATGCGGAGGTCGTCGGAGTCGATGATGTTGCCGGTGGAGAGGAAGGCGTCGCGCGAGGCATTGTGTGCAGTGGCTGCGGCGGAGTGGCCCTTGGGCGCGACGACAAAGAGGCGGCCCCAGTCGATCTTGCGCTGATCGCCTGCAGTGGCGAGGACAGGCTGCGAGACCGAGCCGATCGAGACTGCTTCGTGCCCCGCGATGCGGTGGCGCGACCAGGTGACGGGCGTGCCGGGATCGTGAACGGTCCATTCACCTGCGAAATCCGCGTAGAACTGAACGTCGTGGGGCTTCGAGTCGGTCGAGGTGGTCTTGACGTCGATGTAGGCGATCGAGCGGGATGCACGGGTGACGTCGTCGATGAGGACGGGCGAGACGAACGAGACGTCGAAGTCGATGGGGCCTGCACTGAAGGTGTAGGTGGTCGTGGTGGTAGTGATGGCAACTGACTTCTGCTCTGCAGCAGGGACGCGGTCGGGCATCATGCCTGCCCAGCGATACGCCTTGCCATCGACGCGGATGAGGCCCGACATGCCGGTGGTGCCGCCCGACCAGTGACGTGCCCACGAATCGGTGAGCTTGTCGGTCGCGGACCAGATGCTGAAGTAGGGATCACACGTGACGAGCGGGTAGGCAGGGGGGCGGAGCGGCGAAGTGCCTTCTGCTTGTGTCGTCGACGCGGTGGGAAGCGTGAGCGCGAGAATGGTGGCGGCGGTCGTCAGCATGCGTTCAGCGTACCGGACACGGGTACAAACGCAACTGCGTGTGAGTTCATAAAGCACCGCTCAGGGAAGGAGTTTCAGCACCACAAAAAAGCTCCGACCGTGCGCTTCGCTGCACCCATGACATGCTGCCAGTGGGCGGAAGTCAGGGCACGATCGACGTCGTCGCTGCCGGGGAAACGTCCTCCACCTGCATCGCGAAGCGCCTGCGAGAACTCCGCGAGTTCGTGGGCTTCGCTCTTCGTGAGTTGGCTGATGAACTGTGGATCGGTGCGGTTGTGCTGCGCAAGCCAGATCGAGGCGAACTGGGCAGGTACGGAGGGAGCGGCATGCGATCGCCAGAACTGCTTGAGCGTTGATTCATCCGCGAAATGCGAGATGAACTCGAGCATGTGTTCGCGGGAGTGATCTGGGAATGATCGCGAGGTCGATTCAACAAGCTCTTCGAGCGATGGCATGATGAACGGAGGCTTGTATTGGGGAACATCGGTACTCTGACCATAACGCGGAGCGAAGATCCTCGTATTGATCAGCCCCGTCCACGTGTGGATGTACGCTTCATTTGCGTGGCAGAGTAAATCTTGATCGTGGTTATCGCGGGGTTTATGCGTCACCAGGTCAAAGAAGTAGTCGCGAGTTACGGGGCGATGTGGCCCTCCCATGCCGCCGGTCTCTTCGAATAAAACGAACCGGACCAGCGCGACAGAATCGTCGAGGATCGCAGTGAGAAGAGCAGCAATGTTCTGGGCAAGAATCGAAGGATCGTTTCCCTGGCTGACGCGATAGGCATTGCCCCATTGAACGCGCACTTGCTGCGGTTCGACGTTCAGCACCAGATCAAGCGTTGAGCTTTGAGCATTGAGTGTCGGCCTGATGGGCCGCCATCGGTCCAGCGGCGGCGGTGACAACCGGAGCGTGATCGATGTGATCGCCTCGGGTTTGTGGTTGGCGCGATAGATTGGCCACGCGACCAGTGCGAAAAGCAATCCAGGAAGGCTGAAGGCTCGCCAGCCTGCGTGGAGCGCGGTGCAGAACTTCATGCGTACTGCAGGCGCGTTGGTCGATGGCGCCATGGACGCTGCACGCGGCTCAAGACGTGCAAGCTCCGCCAGAAAGCGGGTGAGATGATCGTCGTAATTGTTCGATGTTCCCCGGCCCACGGCAGGGAATGATACCACGAACGGTGCAATTACCGATCGTCGAACTCATCACCACGGAACAACGAGCCGAGATACACGCGACGCACGCGTTCATCGTTGATGAGCTCGCGCGGCGTGCCTTCTGCGAACTTGTGGCCCGAGTCGATGATGTAGGCACGGTCGCAGACGCGGAGGGTCTGCTGGACGTTGTGGTCGGTGATGAGGAAGGCGATCCCGCGCAGGGCGAGGGAGCGGATTTCCTTCTGGAGGTCTTCAACTGCGATCGGATCGACGCCGCTGAAGGGTTCATCGAGAAGGATGAGCTTGGGGTCGGTGACCAGTGCACGGGCAATCTCAAGCTTGCGACGCTCGCCGCCCGAGCAGGTGCGTGCGAGGTGCTTGGCCTTGTGCGCGAGGCCGAACTGTTCAAGGAGATCTGTCGCACGCTTCTTGCGCTGGCCCGAGGGCATGCCGACGGTCTCGAGGATCGCAAGGAGGTTCTGCTCGCAGGTCATGCGCTGGAAGACGCTGGGCTCCTGGCTGAGATAGCCCATGCCCCTGCGTGCACGGCGGTACATCGGGAGGTCAGAGATGTCCTGCCCGTCGAACATGATCCTGCTAGCAGAATCAGGGTCTGGGTCGATCATCCCGATGGTCATGCGGAAGCTGGTCGTCTTGCCTGCACCATTTCGGCCGAGAAGGCCGACGATGCGGCTGTGCTCGACCTCAAATGAGACCGAGTCGACGACGAGTCGTCCGGAGTACGTCTTGCGGAGATTCTGTACTTCAAGAAGGGGCACGTGGCGAGGAGTTTACGCACGTCGAGCGGGGTTGGGGGTTCGTGGGGTTCATGAGTCAGTCGAGAGGCGGATCGGCAAGAGTTGCGCGGCAGCCCGAACGGGTGTCAGGCTGGGATGGAAACCCTAACTACACCCGTTCGCAAAGAGTGGGGTCGGCAACGGGGATTGCTCGGGACCGGGCCTCGGAAGCGCCGATAGGATCGGGAGCGGCTTACAGGCCGTGAGCATTGAGCAGGAACAAAGGAGTTGGACGCATGCCCGGATCAGAGATCGCGATGGTCGGCCTTGGCAAGATGGGCGGGAACATGGCCGAGCGGCTGGTGCGCGGCGGGCACCGCGTGGTGGTGACCGACATGTCGGCCGACGCAGTGTCGCGGCTGGCGAGCAAGGGCGCGGTCGCTGCGACCTCGATGAAGGACGCAGTGTCGAAGCTCAAGGGCCCGCGTGCAGTGTGGTTGATGATCCCTGCAGGCAAGCCTGTCGACGATGCGATCGCGGAACTGGTCGGGATGCTGTCGAGCGGCGACACGATCATCGACGGCGGCAACTCGAACTATCGCGAGACGATCCGGCGCGGAAAAGAACTCGCAGCCAAGGGCATCCACTACGTCGACTGCGGAACCAGCGGCGGCATCTGGGGCCTTGAGAACGGCTACAGCATGATGGTGGGTGGTGCGAAAGAAGCAGTGGATCGCCTGCGTCCGATCTTTGAGACGCTCGCACCCGGGCCGCAGACGGGGTGGGGTCATGTCGGGCCGTCGGGCGCTGGTCACTTTGTGAAAATGGTCCACAACGGCATCGAGTACGGCATGATGCAGGCCTTTGCAGAGGGCTTTGCGCTCATGGAGAAGAAGAAGGAACTCGACCTCAACTGCACGCAGATCGCAGAGATCTGGCGAAACGGCAGCGTGGTCCGCTCGTGGCTCCTTGATCTTGCAGCCAAGGCACTGAGCGAGAACCCCACGCTCGATGGCGTAAAGCCTTGGGTTTCGGATTCTGGCGAAGGCAGATGGACGGTGCAGGAAGCGATTGATCTTGATGTCTCGGCGCCGGTGATCACGATGTCGCTGTTTGAGCGGTTCCGCTCGCGTGAGTCGAACTCGTACGCGGACCGCATGCTTGCAGTGCTGCGTGAGCAGTTCGGCGGGCATGGTGTGAAGCGGGAGAAGTGAATCGAGATCCATTCACCACAGAGGCACAGAGGGCACAGAGAAGAGACTTGAATGTGCAGGATGTGCATCTGGGGTGAGCATGAAACTGTTCTGGTTTGAACCGATTCTGATTCCTTTGAATTGATCTCTGTGTTCTCTGTGCCTCTGTTGTGACCTGTCTTCAAGAGCGATCAATGAACCGCGGATACCCCGATCGTCAGCTCATCGTCATCTTCGGTGCAACCGGGGATCTCTCGCACCGCAAGCTCATCCCTGCATTGTGGGAAATCGAGCGGCACTCCCCTGCGAAGGGGCGTGCGATGATCCTGGGTGTCGCGCGTGCAGGGATCAGTGACGATGAGTTCCGCGAGCAGGTCGTTGATGCGATGAAGAAGGCAGGGGAAGACAGCCCCGAGATCGCAGAGTGGGCCAAGCGGTCGATCTTCTTCCAGTCGCTGGGCGATCAGAGCCAGTCTGCGTACCAGGCGCTGCGCGATCGCATCGTGAAGATCGAGCAGGCACAGAATCTGCCGGGCAATCGCGTGTTTTATCTCGCGCTGCCACTTCCTGCGTTCCCGCCGACGGTCGAATCGCTCGGTGCAGTGGGCCTGAACAACGGCCCGGGCTGGACGCGCGTGGTGATCGAGAAGCCCTTCGGGCACGATCTTGATTCTGCGCGGAGCTTGAACGCACTCCTGCATCGCTTCTACGCGGAGGAGAACGTCTTCAGGCTCGATCACTATCTCGGCAAGGAGACGGTGCAGAACCTCCTTGCGTTCCGTTTCGGCAATGCGTTGTGGGAACCGATCTGGAACCGCGACCGCATCAGCCACGTCGAGATCACTGCAGCGGAAGAGCTTGGCGTTGAAGCACGCGGGTCGTTTTACGAGAAGGCAGGTGCGGTTCGCGACATCATCCAGAACCACCTTTTGCAGGTGCTGGGTCTTGTGGCGATGGATGCACCTGCAGGGCTTGATGGAACGAGCGTGAGCAACGAGAAGCTCAAGGTGCTTCGTTCGATCGCGCCATTGAAGAATGAGGATTTCATTCTCGGGCAGTATGCAGAGGGAACCGCCAACGGCAAGAAGCTGACGGGGTATCGCGACGAGCCGGGCGTGGCGAAGGACTCAAAGACCGAGACGTATGCAGCGGTGAAGTTCTCGATCAATTCGTGGCGGTGGGAGGGCGTGCCGTTCTATCTCAGGACGGGCAAGCGCCTCGCGAAGAAGACGACCAAGATCGTCGTGACGTTCAAGTGCCCACCTGCAGCGGTGTTCAATCCGTACATCGTGTGCGGCAACGAGAGCAACCGGCTCATCATCACGCTCCAACCCAATGAAGGATTCAACCTGAGCTTCCAGGTAAAGATTCCCGGCGAGGGGATGCGTTTGCACACGCAGGACATGCGGTTCAGGTATGCGGATGAGTTCGGCAAGCTTCCCGAGGCGTACCAGACGCTTCTGCTCGACGTGATGCGTGGCGATCACACGCTGTTTGTCCGCAACGACGAGGTTGAGCAGGCATGGAAGGTGTGCGAGCCGCTGATCGATGGCACGGCGACCGTGCACCAGTACCCTGCAGGTTCGTGGGGACCGACCAGTGCGGACCGGCTCGTGGAGCGTGAAGGTCACCTGTGGGTGAACATCTGATGCGGCACGAACTGGTCATCGAAGCGGATCCTGCTGCAGTTGCGAGCAGGGCAGCGAAGGTTGTCGGCGAGTGTGCACGTGCATCGATCGCGGCGCGCGGCAGGTTTGTGCTGGTGCTGGCGGGTGGGAGCACGCCCAAGGCGTTGTATCGCAAGCTCGCGGAAAAGGGCGGGGAGAACGCAGCGGGCGAGATCGACTGGTCGCGCGTGCAGATCCTCTTTGGGGATGAACGCTGCACGATGCCGGATCATCCAGACAGCAACTTCAAGATGGCGAGCGAGGCGCTCCTGGAGCACGTAGCGATTCCTGCTGCGTCGGTGCATCGCATTCGCGGCGAGCTTGGTGCAGCACGTGCAGCAGAGGATTACGACGGTGTTGTTCGGCGGATCTTCTCGGAGGATCCCGAGGGCGACATTGACCTGATCCTGCTTGGCATGGGCGGCGATGGGCACACTGCGTCGCTGTTTCCCGGTCGCGATTTTGAGCGAGATCGCGGACTGCTTGCAGCAGAGGCAGAGGCGCCGCCTGCATCGCCGGTGAAAGAGCGCGTGACGCTGACGCTCGAGGCGATTCGTGCATCACGCGATGTGCTGTTCCTTACGACGGGCGCGGAAAAGCGCGAGATGCTCGGTCGAGTGCTGGCTGCAGCGGAAAAGGGCGGCGATGTCGCGTTGCCTGCGTCGATGATCTCGTGCAGCGGGCGCGTGCAGTGGCTTGTGGATCAGGCGGCGGTGCCTGTAGCGAACTGAAAGACAGTTCACCACAGAGGCGCAGAGGGCACAGAGAAGACATCAAGGCAAAGCACTGGGCGTCAGGCATCAGGCACTGGGGAAAGACAAAAACAGACATCACTTTGGTCTGCATCTTTCACCGATGCCGGATGCCGAGTGCCCTGCTTTGGTGCCTCGCATTGAAGCTCTGCCTTGGTGCCTCGATGCCTCTTGCCTCGATGCCTTTTCCCTCTCTGTGCCCTCTGTGTCTGTGTGGTGAATCTTCTTCTGAAGATCCAACTGCTCAACTCGCGATCGTTCTCGCTGCAGAGTCGTGCGAGAGTGAGGTGGTGAGCGGGGGGAGCGCGTGGAGCGTGCCGTCGTCGGTGCGGAGGCAGACGCCATCCTTGGGCGAGACCTTTTCGATGGTGCCGGTGTAGGTCGTGTTGTCGTGGATGAACGACTGGCGCGAGCCGATCATCACGTCGCGCGGGGTCCACCAGGCTTCGAGGTCTTCTTCCGATGCGTGGAGCGCGTGCTCGAGGCGCGTGATGAGCGCGAGCGTGACGTTGAGGCGCGTGACGCGTGCACCGAGCTGCGCGAGCGAGCTTGCACGCTCTGCAAGTTCGGGCCCCCAGTCGCGACGCGTCTGGAGGACGTTGATGCCGATGCCGACCATCGCGAGCGGGCCGGATGATTCGATCAGGACGCCCGAGAGCTTGCGGCCGGGTCCTTGCGGCGTGCGTTCGACGACGTCGTTGGGCCAGCGGAGGCCGACGGGGGCTGCAGGTGCGCGGCAGTTGAGGACGTCTTCGATCGCCATGCATGCAGCGACGCCTGCAGCGGTCGAGAGGTGTGAGGGCGAGTGCTTCGAGCCGTCGATGGCGAAGGTCGCGGCGACACCCAGGTGCGAGTTATCCGCCCAGGGTCTGCCGAGTCGGCCGCGTCCGCCGGTCTGTCTCCCTGCAAGAACAAGAAGGCCCGGCTCGGTTGCAGACTGGCGCGCGACGTCCTGCGTGGACGTTGTCTCTCGCACGATCATCACACGGCGTATGTGCCGGATGCGATGCTGCGAGAGGTGCGATTCGATCGCGTCAGACCATGTGTGGAGGTCTTCGGAAGACATCGAAACGGATTGTAACATACCGGGCGACAACGTAAGAACCTCGGCGGCAGCGGTGCCGCGTTTCCCGGAAACTTCGGCGTGTGACTGTGCTTTAACGGATGGCACGGCTCACAATTCGACCTTCTATCACAACACCAACGCAATGGGTGCTGAATTCGAAAGGATCGCCATCGAATAAGGCGATGTCCCCATCCTTGCCGACGGAAAGTGAGCCGACCTGGTTGTCGATCCCGAGAATTCGGGCTGCATCGATCGTGATTGAGGCCAGCGCGTGGCGCGGGTCGAGCCCGTTTGCAGCGGCGATCGCTGCTTCGAAAAGCACGACACGTGTCTTAGGAACATACCCCTCGTATCCGGACCCGATACCGATGCGAATGCCTGCCTGGTGGAGCTTTGCAGGGGTTTCGAAGCTCTGGTTCTCCGCATCGCCCACTGCACGCTGCATCAGCGGGTGGACGATCACGTCGACGTGCGCGTTCTTGATCTGGTCAATGAGCATGTATGACTCTGCGGCGGATTCGAGGATTAGCTTGAAGCCGAACTCTTCGCGGAGACGCAGAGCATTCTCGATGTCCTGTGCACGGTCTGCATGAACCAGGAGCGGGAGCTTGCCTTCGAGCACGTCCGCGAGCGTTTCCATGCGGAGGTTGCGATCGGGCGAAGGCGGGGGAGATGCAGGTGGTGTCGTTGATGCGTCGGTGCCAGTGCTTGAGCTTGTGTTCGCGGGTACAGCAGCAGGTGCAGGTGCGTCGGCGGGCTTGGCTGCAGGCTGTGCAGGGGCTTGTGCAGCTTTCGTGCGTTTGTCGAGGAAGTCGCGAGCACGGAGAAGTTCTTCGCGGAGCATCGCGATCTGCTTGCCGCGCGTGCCGGGTGAACCTGCCCCATCGGTCGAATCGGGGCCGAGCGTTGCGGAGATCATGGCAGGTGATTTCACCACTGCTTCTTCGACGGTGTTGCCGATCGTCTTGACGATCATCGTCTGGCCGCTGATGAGCCTGCCTGGTGCGTGGCCGGTGTGGAGCGTGGTAATGCCAAGCTCGCGGAGATAGGTGATGAGCTCTTCCTGCGGGTTGTAAGCATCGAGTGCACGGAGTTCGGGCTGCAGCGGTGCGGAGCGCTCGAGCTGGTCGCTGTCGTGCGGGCCGTTGTAGATGCCGGTGAGACCTGCAGTGCCGCGCGGGTCGATGAGGCCGGGCGTGGCGACTGCTGCTTCAAGCACCTCGTGGCCCTGCGGGATCATCGTGCTTGCTGCAGGGCCGATCGCGGCGATCTTGCCATCGGTGATGACGATCACGCCGTCGGTGATCGAAGCACCTGCCATTGTGTGGATCGTCCTGGCCTTGATCGCGACCTGCGCACTGGAGATCGCAGTGAGAAGTGAGATCGCAAGGCCGCCGAGCATGGCGAGCGATGTAGAGGTGATGCGGGGGGTGGTGGTGTTCATGGCGAGGTATTCGTGCTTCGTGTGTGGATCGTGAGACAGAGCGATCGATGCAGTTGCTGGTCGTGCCTGCTGGTCTGTGTCAGTGCCCTGCACCGCCGAAGCAGCAGAAGTAGGGGGATTGATCGCGACCTGCGCCGAATCCGCCGGTCTGGTAGAGGCGATCGTCCGCGTTGTCGCGATCAAAGACCTTGTGCCCTTCGATCCACGTTTCTTCGACCTTGGTGTACACGCTCAGCGGGTCGCCCGAGAGGATGATGAAGTCCGCATCCTTCCCTGCTTCGAGCGAGCCGATCCGCGTGTCGAGGTCCATCATGCGTGCCCCTTCGAGCGTAAGTGCACGGAGGGCAAGCTCTCGCGAGAGACCTGCACGGACTGCGAGCCCCGCGCTGCGAAGGAAAAGCCGCGAGTCGGTGATCCAGTCGTCGGTGTGGAAGCCAAAGCTGGCGCCTGCCTTGGCGAGTGCAGCACCGGTGCCGAGCGAGAGATTGACTGCTTCGAGCTTTCCGCCCGGCGCGTCGATCACGATGATGCTGCAGCCAACCACGCCGCCCTTCTTCTCTGCAGCAGCGATCTCGTCTGCGACCTTCCATGCCTCGCTGACGTGCTGCAGCACGACGCGGAAGCCAAACTCATCGCGCAGGCGCAGGACCGTCATGATGTCGTCTGCACGGTGCGTGTGGTGGTGGACGATCTTGCGACCTTCCATCACGTCGACGAGTGTTTCAAGACCCAGGTCGCGCGGCGGCATCTTGGCCTGATCGATCGTGCCGTCTTCGTTCCTGGCTGCCTTGATTTTCGCGCCGTATTCCTGTGCACGGATGAACTGCTCACGCACGAGGAAGGCAGACTTGCCGCGCGTGCCAGGGAATGGTGGGCCACCGATCGAGTTGGTGCCGTTGGCCATCTTCACGCCGCCCATCGGCAGGCCGCGATCGTCGAGGATGAACATGCCATCGATTGTCGCGGGTGCCTTATCAGAAGGTCGACGCATCTTGAGGTAGACCGTCTGCCCGCTGAGAAGGTGGCCAGAGCCTGGCATGACGTTGGCAGTCGTGATGCCGCCTGAGGCGACGCGCCTGAAGCCAGAATCCATCGGATTGACCGAGTCGTAGATTCGCACGCCGGGCTGGATCGGTGAAGAGCCGTCCGCACCGCCCACGCCGCCGACATGGCTGTGCGTATCGATCAGCCCGGGCATGATGACCTTGCCGACTGCATCGATGACGGTTGCACCTTGAGGGATCGAGGTGCCATCACCGCCGACTGCGACGATCTTGCCCTTGTGCACGACGATCACGCCGTGATCGATCTCCGCACCGGTGATCGGGATGATCCTGGCGTTCTTGAACGCAGTGGGTGCATCCTGTGCGTGGGCGAAGGAGACAGGAAGAACAAAGAGGAGCGTGGTCGCTGCAAGAAGTGCACGGAGGTGGAACGGGCGTCGCATGGCAAAGAGCGTACCGGAGGATGCACGGGCTTGCAGCGTGGAATGCGTGGAAATAAAAGCCCCCGAGGGGTGGTCCCTCGGGGGCTTTGAATGTCAGGCGAGTTGAGAAGGTCTCAGGACTTCTTGCCGAGGACGAAGCCAATGACCGTGCCGACGACAGTGACGCCCGCGGCGATGCCGACGAGCATCCACATGTTCTCAGCGAAGGTGCCCATCATCGAGCCGCCGGTCGACCAGAGGCCCAGGGTCATGACGAACACTGCAAGGAGTGCAGTGAGCGCCACGCCGAAGGCAAGGCCGCCGACGAGGCCCGAGCCTGCACCGTCGTAGACCTCGACCGCGACGGGGACGAGCGTGCCGCCCATGCCAGGGTCAGATTCTGCAGTGGCGGGGGTCGATTCGAACAGAGCGCCGCCCTCTTCCGGAGGTGCCGCGTCTGCCTGGGTTTCTGCAGCGATGGTTTCCGAGCCGTAGACGTCGTCGAGAAGGTTTGCACCGAGCGAGGTGTCGTCGGTTTCCTTCGTGAGGTCCATGAGGCCTGAGCCCGAGCCGCTGGCACCTGCATCGCTGCCGAAGCCGGGGGTGGCTGCGACGGGCGTCACGCGGGTCTGCGCCATCGGGTCTGCATCGTCGGTCGAGTCTGCATCGAAGATGCTGATACCCGTCTGCTCCTTGGCGTTGGAGCCGTCCATCGGGATGCCAGTCGCAGAGCCCGACGAAGCGAGCGACAGGGGCTCGAGTTCAGGGCTGCTGTCTGCAAGGGAGATGAGATCATCATCCGCGTCCTTGCCGGACTTGAGATCGATCTGCTCACGCTTGAACATCAGCCGGTCGTTGGCACGGAACTCCTGGAGTTCGCCCTTCTCGGCCATTGCGCGGACTTCGTCGGGGGTCTTGCCGAGCTTCTCCGCGGCTTCCTCAAGCGTGTAGAACATCTTCGCCATGGCCAAAGTCTCCAAACGTGCGGTGCCGATCACACCACCACGAAGCCGCCGCCACGAGTCGGGTTGCAAGCACAGAGCGGCCTGCAGTCCCGATTTACTGTTCGAGATCCAAACCGATACCGTACGATCCGGCTGGTCGCTCCCGAACATTCTATGGTGCGAGCCATGAACCTATCCGGTTCCGTCTCAACCTTCAAGCCCACCCCTCTTTCGAGGAGTCTCCCCGGACCGCTCGAGGGGGTGGAAGTCATGCATCCCGACCTTCCAGAAGGGCTGGACGGGCTCACGATTCTGCACCTGACGGACCTTCATATCCGTGCAGGGAAGCCCTGGTCGCCGTGGCATGAGACGCTGGCAAACGCGATTTCCGGGGTCGAAGTCGATATTGCGATCTTCACCGGCGATGCGATGAATTATCCCGGCGACGAGGAATCTGCAGTGGAGGGGACGGGGAGGCTTCTCCGTGCATGCAGGGCGAGGCACGGGGTCTTTGGAATTTTCGGGAATCACGACACCCCGCTTTTTCGCGAGCGGGTGGTTCGGGAGTTTGAGACCGTCCGCTGGCTGCGGGATGAGGTTGTCGAACTGCCCGGGATGCAGGTGCGGCTGATCGGTCCGGAAGACCCGGAAGACCTTGTGCACACGCTCTTGAAGAACGGGGACTGTGCGCGAGGGGTGGAGCTGGGCAAATTCGACATCGCGCTTGTGCACTACCCGACCGAGATTTATCCCGTGTCGTCGTTTGGGATTCCGCTGGCGTTTGCAGGTCACACGCACGGCGGGCAGATCAGGCTCTCGCCGGAGATCGCGCCACACACGTCGTCGGATCTTCCGGGGCGGCTGGCGTGCGGCGTGCTGCGATATAAGCGGACGCTCTGCTGCGTGCCGCGCGGGCTGGGCGAGGCAGTGATTGAGGTGCGCGTAAACTGCACGCGGCAGGCACCGATCTTTGTGCTGCGCAAGGGACCTTTTGCAGGTCCAGGGATAAACGAGCGCGAGGAAACATCACCCACGCTCACGCGGATCGTGCGGTGGTAAACAAAATCGCGAGCAGGTGCATGCGAGCGCGGATGAACTGGGTTCACCGGACGACCACAAACTCATCGCGCAGCTTGCGGCTTTCACCATCTGCAGAGGATGGCGTGTAGATCACGCGGAGCTTGATCTGGCCATCCTTGCCCGGGTCGCCCAGCCAGTCGGGAACCTGGAGCTGGAGCCGGTATGCACGGGTGACGGGGTCAAACCAGTCTGCATTCCTGGAGAGATCAGAGAGGTCTGCATCCCACTTGGCATCTTGGCGTTCCTGGCCGGGCTCGAGTGCAGGTCGATAGAGCTGGACCTGGAGCATGCCCAGGGCCTTGCAGGTATCGCCCCAGCGATCCTTGAACTCAATGAAGCAGTTAATGCGCGGGCCGAGCGATGCCTCGGGCCTGCGTTCGGTGGCGGAGCCTGCGACATCCTGTGCACGCTGGAGGTGCGTGAGAGGGTGGATCCGCATCGAGATCGGATCAAAGGGATGGTTCGTGAACGAATTCTGGCCCTGGGTGGTGCCGTCGGAGGCATTGATCGCGGGCGCGGACGAGTTGCCCCACCTGCTGGAACCGCCTTCTGCCTTGTCGGCGCTTTCGCACCCTGCAGCGAGCAGGACCGCGAGGAGGGCGGCAGACGAGGCGGCCAAGGTCATTCCAATCCGGCGGGAAACAGCCGGAGAGCCGTCGTTGGTGGGTCTCATGAATGCGGGTGACAGGGGTCGAACCTGCAAAGCCTTGCGGCCACGGGAACCTAAATCCCGCGCGTCTTCCAGTTCCGCCACACCCGCGGCGTTGCATCCATTATTCGCCCTTCGCGAGCAGATTGCAGGGTACTCGCCCTTGAAGACCCCTGCGTTTTGGCAAGGAGGTCTGCCCTGCTCGGTAGATTCACGGGCGGGACCTGATCGGGTGGCGACGGGGCGCGGGCACTATCATCGTTGTCGGCATCACCGTCGGTGGGTCGTGGTCGTTGCTGACAATATGTGAATCTGTGCCCGACTTCTCCGAATGAACCGATGGAAGAGGGCATGGGGTCTGATCGCGCGTGCCAGAGGGGCGTTCGCGGTGGACCCACAAGGAACCTGTGCACATGAGCACGAGCTTTGGCTGTTCGGTGGCACCGATCTTTCTCCGTCTGGTCCTGGGCGTGACGTTTGTCTGGGCGGGTGCAGGGAAGATCTGGAACGAGCGTGAGTTCACCGGCGAAGCAGCGGGGCAGATCGCTGCATGGTCGAAGGGGACGAGCACGACGACGCAGACTGTGCCGAAGGTTGATGTACCGAACGTTGAAAAGCCATCTGAGAAGCCTGCAGATGGGCCTTCAGGAAGCAGCGCGGAGCCTGAGAAGCCCGAGGCGCAGATTCCGCCGGTGAATCCGCCCTCTATAGGTGCGCCCGATGCAGTGGTGCCCGTCGTGATCACCGATGCACCGCCCGTCCGTGCTCGGAGTCTGATGGGCATCGCGCTGATGATCAAGAAGGCGTCTGTGCCGAACACGCGTGCAGATGGCTCGACGGGGATCGCCTTGGTCCCTGCAAAGGCTGCGGACGGCGAGATGCCGGTGTACCTCGCGTGGGCAGCTGCGGTCACGGAACTTGTCGCGGGCGTCCTGGTGCTCGTCGGGCTCATGACGAGGCTCTGGGCGCTGAGCCTTGCGTCGGTCATGGCGGTTGCGATGTGGCTGACCCAGATCGGACCTGCAGTTGCTGCGGGTGGCGCGGTGCTGGGGTTCCTTCCGCCGCATGCACCGTTTGACATTCCTGCATGGCAGCCCCTGATGTGGCAGTTCTCGCTCCTGGGCGCGTCGCTGGCGCTCATGTTCACGGGTGCAGGGACGCTGTCGTTCGACAGCATGTTCGTGACGCGCCGGACGACGGTGGTCGTGCGTCGACCTGCAGGTGAAGCAGCGGCTCCGTGAAATGAACGCACGCAATAGGGCTTGTGGTCTGGTCTCCTAATTCTGGACGATGCGAGGACACGCAGCAAAGCTTCTTCACGGTGTGAACGCCAGGCCGGCGTTCCTGGTATCGCTCGCTGCATCGCTGGCGGTGCACGGCTTGGGCTTTGCGTGGCTTGGCTGGTCGCCCGGTGGGCAGATCGGGATCGAGACCGGTTCGATCGCATCAGAAACGGTGCTGATGTTCCGCGAGCCTGACCCGGTTCCCATGGAGCCGCCGGTTGAGGAAGCTGCGGATGAGCAGCCACGAGAGGCAGAGCCTGAAGCAGAGCCCGAACCAGAACCTGAGCAAGTGCTGGCGCTTGAAAAGCCTGCAGTGAAGCCGACGCCCGTGCCCACGCCCGCCCCTCCAGCGCCGGTGCAGAAGGCACCTGTAAAGCCTGCAGCGCCGGTTGCTGCAAAGGCACCCGCAGTCGAGCAGAAGCCGCAGGACTCGACGGTCTTTGCAGGTGTTGAAGCACGGCGTGCACGTCGCATCGTGTACGTGGTTGATGCGTCGGGTCCGATGGCGTCGAGCCTGGCGTTTGTAAAGAGCGAGCTTGCGCGGTCGATCGGGAGGCTCGCGGGTGATCAATCGTTCCAGGTGCTCTTCTTCCGCGAGACCGCGGATGGTTCGAGCGGCGTTGGCTACTCGATCTTCGGTGCATCAAGCGGCACAATGGAACTGCAAAGTGCGACCCCCGAGAGCAAGAAGCATCTTCTTTCGTGGCTCTCGACGATCCGTCCTGGTGGAAGATCAAATCCCAGGGCCGCGCTTGAAGCAGCGATCAATCTCCGGCCCGAGGTCGTGTTTGTATTGAGCAGGCGTATCAAGCGGACCAACGTGGCGGATGCAGCCGCGGAAGTGCGCGACGTGATGAGCCTGCTTGATCGCATCAACCCGCAGGACCACGTGACCGGCGTGCGTCCGGTCGTGATCAAGACGATCCAGTTCCTTGATGATGATCCCTCTGGCATGCTCCAGCAGATCGCAGAGACGCACGGCGACGGCGAGGGTTCGTACCGGCTGCTGACGCTCGATCAGCTGCCGAAGGGGAGGTGACAGTGCACAGTGATCAGTGAACAGCCAGACCAGTCGGGTCTGCTGTTCACTGTGTACTGATCTCTGTTCACTCTGCCTTTTCAGCAGCCCTTTTCAAAGGCCTGGACAAACGCGTCGTAGTCGTCGGATTCGACCGAGCCGTTGTTGTCGTAGTCTGCAGTGGTGAGGCCATCGACGAAGGCTTCGACGAAGCGATCAAAGTCGTCGGTGTCGAGGAAGCCCGAACGATCGAAGTCTGCGGGGCAGAACTCTTCGACTGCACCTGAAGCAACAAGCGCAAAGCCCTGCTTGCCGACGTTCACTGCACGCCCATGGACCTGGATCGTCCATGCACCCGTCTCGGGCTTGGCGAGGATGATCTGCTCGACGTTGTTGAGCGGGTCGCCCTTCTCGCCGCTGGTCGAGAAGCCTTCGACGAGGTGGTTGCCGGAATAGATCTTGCCCGAGGGCGAGATCGCGACGACGTCAAGATCGTTGACGGGCGCGTACGCAGCCTGGAGCGCTGCGGGCGCATCGTGGAAGGCCATCGTGATGCGCAGCGGTTCGCCTGCGGATGTCACGTTGATCTGGGCCTGGAAGAACTCGCCGGTATTCAGTGACCACGAGTTCTCAGGACGGATATCGCGCACGATCGTCGAGCGCTTGTCGCCTGGGAAGTAGAGCACGTCGTCTGCCTGGAGGCGTCCCCAGCCTTCGAGGTCGTTGGGATAGCCCGGCTCGTTGATGAGATCGACGGTCGCGTTGAGAAGTGCAGCCTTGAGGAGCATGCCGCTGGGCGTGAAGGCGTTGTCTTTTTCTGGGACGCCGTGCGGGTAGTAGCCCTCGGTGTAGTACTGGCGGATCAGTGCAGCCATGCCTGCGATGGCTGGTGCAGCCATCGAAGTACCCTCGGTGAGGCGCACCGAGCACGACTGGCCGGAGGTCGACATGATCGCGCAGCCTGGTGCAGCGATCTCGGGCTTTCTTCTGCCGTCGGTCGTCGGTCCCTTGCCCGGCATGTCGTTCGGATCGGTGCTGCTGTTGCACATCGAATCCTGGTATCCCTCGCTGCCCGTGCTCGTCACCGCGAGGCAGTTCTTGGCGTTCTCGGGGTTCAGGATGATCTCGCCGTTGCTTACTGCAAAGAGAATGAGATTGTCTGGGTACTGCCACGTGAGGTTGTCGATCGCGCGGGTCGCAAAGTCGTATTCGGTCGAATCCGTGCTGCCCCAGCTGTTGCTGTGGATCGAGGCGCCTTGCGTGTAATGAAGCCAGAAGTGCTGGTAGATGCTCTCTTCCGTGAAACCGGGCCAGATGTTGAAGACCATGCGCGAGAGATACGCGACGCCGCGGGTCTCTGCAGTATCGTCCCCTGCATCACCCACCGCGATGCCAGCGACCAGCGTGCCGTGGAGGTGATACGCAACGGTCTCTGCGTTGTACGCGAGGATCTTGCGGTGATCGGGATAGACGCCCGTCTCGGTGATCGGAACGTTCGGATCCGTGAACGCGCAGTGGTACGGCGAGACCCAGCCATCGATCAGGCCGATGATCTGTCCTTCGCCGCGCAGCCCTGCATCGTGGAGCGGAAACTTGTCCTTCTTGTTTGCCTGAAGGATCCAGCGCGAGGCGTATGCACGGGGCTCATAGTGTGGCCGCTCTTCGACCCAGCCGATGTCCTGGAGACGCGCGATGTCCTTGAGCTTTGCACGCGGCGCAAGAAGGCCGATGACCTTGTCGCCGCCTGCATCCTCGGTGGTCAGGATCGTGACGTTCTGCATCGCGATGAGCGTGTCGATTGCGCGGTTGACGTCGGCCCCAGCAAAGAGCACTGCGTTGAGCGCGACAAACCCTGCATCCTGGATCGCTGCTCGGTCAGGATCGGTGTATCTGCGCGTGCCGATGGTCGCGTCGAGCTTCCAGGCATCCTGGAATTCGCTTCCCCAGCGGACGAACGAGAGCTTGGCGAGTGCAGCGGGGTTGGCGGATGAGAGATCCGCGATGCAGGCGTTGGTCGGGAGATACTCACCAACCTTCACGCCCGCTGCATTGAGGGCGGCACGCCGCTCGGGCGTGAAGGGGCCGTCAAGGACGAGGATGTACCTGCAGTCCTTGCGATAGGCCTGCCCCGCGCTCAGCGCGGAGCGAAGCAGGGCAGTCTTGAGCGTTCCGGTCTTGAGCGTCACCTCGCCGGGCGCGGCGACAACGATCGCGCCTCCGCGCGATGCAGCCATCGATGGACATGCCACCACCAGTGCGACGACCCCCGCGATCTGGGCGTGCAGTTTCATGTTCCCGTGATCCCGGTTCTGACAACCAAACGCTGCCCGCCAAAGACCCACATCCCGGCAAAGAAACGCTGTTCGTCTATCGACAGGTACGAGCGGCTCCCCGACCCCGGTTGCAGGTGTGAAGATGGGGAGCGTTCAATCTGCGCAAATAGGGAGGCTGGGAAACCGGAGGTGTCCTAACAGATGGCGTGCAGGGTCCCGAGTTTCCGGACATGACGGTTAGGATCAGGACACGCCGGGCCCGGGCATGCCGAGCGCCGCCCGCACCGCTGCGTCCGTCAGGCCGCCAATCGCGACCGTCTTTTCCGGGTGCGTGTGTCCGGAGATGATCCGCACGTCACGCTCCTTTATGCCAAGAGCGTTTGCGATGGTCCTAGAGATCGCTGCGTTGGCTCGACCATCTTCGGGTGGTGCAGCGACGCGCACTTTCAGCCGATCGCCGAGCATCCCCGCGATCTGGTCGCGCCGTGAGCCGGGTACTGCCTTGATCAGAATGGTGACGTGCCCCTCAGCACCCACGCTCGTACGCCTCCATGAACGCGTCGAAGTCCTCGGTGTCGATGAACTGCGTGCCGTCCATGTCCGCGCCCAGGTCGCCTGCTTCAAAGAGCGCGATGAACGTGTCGAGATCGACGGTGTCGACAAAGCCCGAGTCGTCGATGTCTGCCATGCAGTGGATCTCGTTCTCCATCGCCGCATTCATGATCCGAGCGAGG
>JAESFU010000420.1_pt1 | contig 24977 bp, 21 predicted proteins | sample 9269461 | NCBI WGS metagenome assembly JAESFU01 (sample SAMN14502556, study PRJNA617107) | algae metagenome | isolation source: Stenomitos rutilans HA7619-LM2 and co-occurring heterotrophs from cave walls | place: USA: Waikapalae cave, Hawaii | collected 2009-07-28
TGAATCTGGGTAATGGCGAGCTCCATTGCCCAAACAAAATCCTTCTCGCGTGTGAAGCCCTATCCAAGCGGCCCTTCTGCACTAGAGCAGCCCGGTTTCAGCCTTGTTTGACCGGCCAAACACACCTCGCAAGGCAACTGCAGCCACGCATACCGGTTCCAGAAGGTGGTTCACATATATAGAAGCAAGACCTGCTCCCGCCCGTGCCTTACACATGGGGTTGTTTCGAACCAGGTTCAGAGGCTGGCTCTGCATGGGCCAATCCATGCGCCATCGCAGCAACGCGGCCCTGCCTGGCGGTGTTCACGTCGAGGGACGTTGATCAACGCAGTCAGAGGACGGTCGCCGCCCTGATCTGCAGAATGCGTGCACGCGTTTTGACCGTGAAACACTGCGAAGTTCGTACAACCGTCACATTTTCTCTCAACTTCGCTGGCGGAATTTCCGGCATGGTTCATATTCGTAGTGGGTGAGATGAACGCGGGGCAATGTCAAAGGCCCCGGCATTTCAAAGAAGTACACAAGTCCTCAATTTGTTTGAAGGAGATTGGTCATGCAGAAGCTGGCTCTTGGTCTCGTCGCTGTCGCTGGTCTCGCCACTGTCGCAGCAGCCCGTCCCGATCCCAAGCTCTCCCTCCAGTTCTCGAGCAACGACTCGACCTGGTCGGACGACATCATCGCAACGGCTGGTACCTCGGTGTTCGTCCGCGTCATCATGAGCGTGCCGGACAGCTACTACGGCATCTCGGGCGCTCGTTACAACGTCACGGCTGACGGCAGCTGGGGCACGACCGACGGCGTCAACCTCTCGGCAGGCAAGGGTTCGGACACCGACGGTCGCCTCGCAGGCTTCGACTTCGGTGGTCAGACCCAGCAGGTCTACTCGGCAGCTGGCAGCCTCCGCATCGATGCGAAGGGTGACAACGCCAACAACGTGAACGCAGGTATCTCGACCTCGCAGAACACGCCCGGTGCACTCGGCACGAACTTCAACACGAACAAGACGGCCGTCGTCTTCAAGTTCCGCGTCGACCTCGCCGCTTCGCACGCCACGACCGACGTGATCACCTTCCGGATCCTCGACGGCGTCAACGGCACCGACAACATCACCTCGTTCAAGGCCTACGAGACCGCAAGCTCGACCTCGGGCTTCCAGCTCACGGGCGAACTCGGTGACGTCGGCACGATCAGCTTCGCAGTCCCCGCACCTGGTGCACTCGCCCTCATGGGTATGGGTGGCCTGGCTGCAGCCCGCCGCCGCCGCTAATCCAAGCGGTTCTCAAATGTGAGTCCAAACCAGCACCCCTGCATGGGATACCCCGTGCAGGGGTTCTTTCGTTTTGGAAAGTCAAAAGGCAAGGCACCAAGGCAGGGCATTTGGCATCCGGCACTGGGGAAAGACAAACAAACGCGCGGCAGCTTGGTCTAGTGCCTTTCACCGATGCCGAATGCCTGATGCCCAGTGCCTTGTCTTCAGTACTGAATCACTGAATGCAGCTCGCCGTACTCGCGGAAGCGGTCGCGGCCTTTGAGGGCGAGGAGTTCGATCAGGACGGTGATGCCGACGATCGAGGCGCCGGTGCGCGTGACGAGTTCGCAGCATGCACGGAGCGTGCCGCCGGTGGCGAGAAGATCGTCAACGAGCAGAACGCGCTTGCCCTTGCCGATCGCGTCCTCGTGCATCTCGAGCGTGTCGGTCCCGTATTCAAGGTCGTACGTCACCGAGTGGACCTTGCGCGGGAGCTTCTTTGGCTTGCGCACCGGGACAAACCCGACCGAGAGCGCCTGGGCGATCGCAATCCCGAATATGAACCCGCGCGACTCTGCCCCCACCACCACCTCGATGCCCTGGCCGCGGTACGGATTGGCCATCAGCTCGACCGCCAGCGCAAGCCCGCGCGGGTCTGCAAGGAGGGGCGTGAAATCCCTGAACATGATCCCGGGCTTGGGGAAATCGGGGACTTCGCTGATGAAGGTCTTGAGGTGGTCCATGGGCAGGTAGCGTACCACGACGGTATTCAGACCGATGCGCCCACAAATCGGAAGGTAAACGACAATCGTGAGCCGTGACCACACGGTTCGCAAATGGGCCTACATGCTCGGACGCAGGCCTTCGATCTTCCTTTCATGTCCGCGAACAGCAAGAATGACAGCCATCACAAGTTTGACATGATGAATCGCCGCGCCCAGGAGCATCACCAGCGACACGCCAGTCAATGCGAGAATGGGATCCATGTCGCTCTGTCGCATTCTCGGCATCGCCAGTGCACCGAGCATCATCGTAACTCCGGCGCACGGCCAGATCCACGTCCACCACGTGCTGATCGGCTGGTGCACGAAGAATCGACGATGGACGCGCGATAGCCACCGGCTCGATATGGTCTGTGCCCATATAAACCCAAATCCGGCAGCGAGGCCGAAGGCTTCGACCATTACCGAATTGCGCGGAGTGTCACGTAGAAACTTGAAGATGGCAATGGAACCAACCAGCACCCACACGCCAAGCAAGATCTGAACGCTGCGTGATCGAGACTTCCGCCGCTCAAGCCGCACTCTACCCCGGTTGCGGGTCATCGCTCGCACGAGGTAGACATAGCTCGCAAGACCAATGCCCAAGATACTTGCACCAATGGAATTAACGATGGATTGTTCAACTTCCCAATCCATCCTTCGAACGAGCGGCTCAACCACAAGCATCGAGCCCATGACGAGCAAGCACCAAGCAGATGTCGCCGCCAGATGGCATGCGCGGGTCCGCACGGCATTTCCGACAGAATTACCGACCCGCATGCGTGACCATGCAGCAGGGAATCCGCACTCAGGGCATTTCTGGTACGGGAACCCAAGCTCGTAGCCGCAGGAAAAGCACTTCACGACATTCATGGTACCGTGTGCATCAACTCCGAAGCGGGGAAAGGCACGCAACCCTCTCGATCAACGACACCGATGCGCACGCCAGATTCTCCGTCACGAAAGTGACCTTCCATCCACCTTCATAGTGATAGTGAATGCAGGCCGCCCAACTGCACTTGTCACGCCGGCAGCTCGTAGCTTCCAGGCACGCTTGAATTCCCGGATCGGTCGGATTGGGGTCGCAATCAGGTTCGGTGGCATTATTACAGGCCGTTGTGGCACGTTCACAGTCAGGAAGTCCCTCGCCCGTGATTAAATCGACCGGAACAACGTTAAAGCCCGTCATCTCATCTTGAACCAAAGAGACAGCGGCAAGATCACGTGTTGCGACAAGGATCTCCCGCAGCCCATCTTGGCAAATGTCCAGTGGAACAATCATCATCGCGGTGGCCTGCAGAGGAATCTCGGCCAGCAACGCCGTTTGGAGATCCACTCCAACGGCAAAGATCCACAAACGAGGTTGAGACGCACCGCCGGTCAGAACGAGCAGTTCGGGACGTTCGTCTCCCGTGACATTCGACAGCTCCGCAGCAACGGGAGAAGCGACGGAAACTGTGTTTACAGAAACCAATTCCTCCCCAAGCTGCACCCGCATCTCAACGCGATGCTGCCCGATGTGTGGAACCACAACATCAAGCCAGCCATCTCCGTTAAGATCCCCCACGCCAACTTGAACATCCTGAGCCTTTGGCTGCGGGACGGGCGGCATCAATTGTGCATGCGAGAACGCTGAAAACAGCATTGCGGCCATCAAAGAAACATCAATTCGCATAGATCCCCCTTCAGAAAAAAATAGTAACTAAACCTACCGTGTCTGAAGGACGTTGTCAACGAATTCTCATCACGCAGCCAAAGAAATAAGTTGCGCAAAACAACAATGGAATCCACTGGCATGATTCCTTAGAAGTTTGCTTGTGATGAAAAATCGGGCGTTATGATGTGGATCCCAATTCCTGACGAGCGATTTTAGTGATGATCAATCTCTTCGCTCGCGCACCGCGTCATAGAAACGCCAGGGTGTTCAACCACAGTCGCTCGTTGCATCGGGGTACATGAATCGGGAAGAGTCTCACCTGTCCAGCTCTGCGGCGACGACGTTGATCGAGCCGAGGATGGCGACGATGTCGGCGAGCATGTGGCCTTCGGTGATCTTCTGCATCATCGAGTAGTTGATGAAGCAGGCAGGGCGGGTCTTGACGCGCCAGGCACGGGGGCCGCCGTCGGAGACGATGTAAAAACCCTGCTCACCGTTGGGGCCTTCGTTCCAGCCGTAGGACTCCGCGATCGGTGCCTTCCAGCCGCGGTTGGTCATGATCAGTTCAAAGTGCTGGATCAGGCCTTCGATCGAGCCGTAGACATCCTTCTTGTTGGGCTTGACGACCTTCGAATCCGCGAAGGTATCGACCGGCCCGCCGGGGATGTTGTCAATGAGCTGCTCGATGATCCGGATCGACTGCTTGATCTCTTCAACGCGGACAAGGTACCTGCACAGTGCATCGCCGCCGTCTGCGACGATGACGTTGAACTTCACTGCTTCCGCGCCCTGGCCGTCCCAGTTGTTCTGGTAGCAGAGGTACGGCATGTCCTTGCGGAGGTCGCGCTTCACGCCACTGGCACGTGCACAGGGGCCCGAGAGCGACCAGTTGATCGCGTCTTCACGCGAGATCGTGCCGATGCCCTGCGTGCGATCAACGAAGATGCGGTTGCGGTTCAGGAGCCCTTCGAGTTCCTTCACTGCCTGGGTGAGATCGTCACGCAGGAAGGTCTTGACCATCCGCTTGAAGACCTCTTCGTCGGGGAGATCCTGCATCAGGCCGCCGACGCGCGTCCAATCGGGATGGAAGCGCTGGCCCGAGATGAAGTCCATGATGTCATAGATCCTCTCGCGGGGGTTGAAGCCGTAGAGGAAGCCCGTGAGCGCGCCAAGGTCGAGCCCTGCAGCAGCGACGCACAGGAGGTGGTTCTGGATGCGACCCATCTCGTTCATGATGGTGCGCAGGACCTTGCAGCGGGGCGTGATGTCGATGCCAAAGAGGCGCTCGACGGCCATGTGCCAGGTGATGTCGTTGTGGATGGGCGAGAGGTAGTCCATCCGCGAGACGATCGTGACGTACTGGTTGTAATCGAGGTGCTCGCCGAGCTTCTCAAAGCCCGAGTGGAGGTAGCCGATGTGCGGCGTGCAGCGTGCGATGCGCTCGCCGTCGAGTTCAAGCACAAGGCGGAGCGTGGTGTGCGTCGCGGGGTGCTGCGGCCCGAAGTTCAGGATCCAGCGGTCGCCGGTATCGACGTGGCTTGCCACGTACTTGATGTTGTCGGCGTCAACGGTCAGGCCTTCTTCGGGGCGGAGGGTGTAGGGCACGGCGAACTCCGAAACTCACCATGTCGCAGGGCCGCCGCCGGCATTCGTTCGGTGGCCGGTCAGGGGTCTGGCGGTGAGGGCGGGACTATAGGGAAGTTCGCGGGCCGTGTCGGGAACGTGCGGAAGCCGTGCCAGGAGGTAGCCCAGGGGCATCGCTCAGGCTGCAAGACCGGTCTGGGTTGGTTCTTGAGGTGGGGCGATATGACCCGAGGCCGGCGCGAGCCATTGCGCACAAGTCTGGACGAGCTTGTGACGGTCGACGGGCTTGGTGAGGTAGTCGTCGCACCCTGCGTTTGTGCAGCGTTCGCGGTCGCCAGACATGGCGTGGGCGGTGATGGCGACGATGGGGCCGGTCCAGCCTTGCTTGCGGAGTTCACCTGCAGCGGTGTAGCCGTCGGTGCAGGGCATCTGCATGTCCATGAGGATGATGTCGAACGGCGTTGAGGCGCGTGAAGCGAGTGCAGCTTCGATCGCTGCCCCACCATCGCCGACGATGGTGACTGTTGCGCCTGCACGGCGGAGATGGGTTGCGATGAGGCGCTGGTTGTCGGGGCCGTCTTCTGCGAGGAGGATCGAGCCCGTGAGGCGCTGCTGCGAGGCGGAAGCAGAGCTTGGAGTGCGCGTTGCGGGGGCGGCGATCCTGGCCGCGATGGTGAGCGTGAAAGTCGAGCCCGAGCCGACTTCGCTGAAGACCTCGATGCCGCCGCCGAGCATGCAGGCGAGGCGCTGCGAGATGAAGAGGCCAAGGCCGGTGCCGCCGAACTTCCTGCTCATCGAGTTGTCGGCCTGCGCAAAGGCACGGAAGAGATTGCTGATCGCCTGCAGCGTCATTCCGATGCCGGTGTCTCGGATGACAAACTCGACCTGCGTGAGCGAGTCTGTTTGCGAAGGCTTTGCACGGACGATGATCTCGACCTTGCCTTCCTGCGTGAACTTGATCGCGTTGCCCACGAGGTTCATCAGGATCTGGCGAAGGCGGAGGGGATCCGAGAGAACGAGCGGCATCGAACGGTCGCACTCGATTTCGAGCGAGATCGACTTGGCCTCTGCACGGACGCGGAGAAGACCCGCGACCTGCTCGACGACATCGCGGATATCGGTATTGACGTTCTCGACGTTCATCTGACCTGCCTCAATCTTGGAAAGGTCGAGGATGTCGTTGATGATGAGAAGGAGATGATCGCCGTTGCGCTTGATGACGTCGAGGAGTTCGGTGCGCTCCTGAGGCGTATTCACCGTGCCCATGAGGTCCGCGTAACCGACGATGGCGGTCATCGGCGTGCGGATCTCGTGGCTCATGTTGGCGAGGAACTGGCTCTTGGCCTTGCTCGCGGCTTCCGCAGAGTCCATGGCTGCACGGGTCTTGCGCTCGCTCTCGCGGAGGGCTTCGGCAGACTGCGTGAGTTCCAGGGTGCGTTCTTTCACCTCTGCTTCGACGAGGTCGTGGCTGAACTCGATCTTGGCGCGGTCGTAGGCGGTCGCGCGGAGCTCACGCGTGCTCATGATGCAGAAGGTGACAAGGACGATGTCTTCAAAGACGACCCATGCAGCGTGCTCGACCCAGCGGAAGGGTGAAGGCTGGGCGACGCCGAAGACCGAGAGCGGGACAAAGACGCCTCGGATGAAGTGATCAAGCGCGACGACCGCGCTTGCAGTGACCAGGAGCGACCAATCGCGGAAAATGGCAAGAAACGCGAGCGAACCGAAGATGTGAAAGTGCGTCTCGATCCTGCCGCCGGTCATGTGGATGAGCAGCGCGGAGTAGAGCATCTGCGCGATGGCGATGACGTGGCCGGTGAGCCTTCTGCCAGGCGCACGGAGGATGAGATAGAAGGGCGCGAGCGTGAGGACACCGCCGAAGATCGCGGCGATCCAGACGTGGGAATGGATCTCCTTGCGCTCACCGATCCACGTGTATGGAGCGACTGCGAGGACCGCGATGACCGCAGCGAACCACTGGACGACCAGGAGCCAGCCGAAGATGTGGCATGCACGCCTGCGGCGGTCGAGGGCCTGCTCATCGAAGATTTGTGCGGCGCGTGCAAGAACCGCGGATTCGGTCTTCTTCACTTCGAGCCAGCCTCGCTGACCCCGGTTTGTGGTGAGATGAGCGTGCAGCCGTAGACCGGTGAGCTTGCATCAGGCAGGCACACGTCGGTGGAGGCACTGAGAGATTGAACCGCGTTGACTGCAGTCGGGTTGGCACCTGCCATGCCACGGGCGAGCGTGAGGCCGCCGGAGAAGGTGAGATGCCCACCTGCGTCGTACATGAGCGTCGCGCCCGATGCATGGAGACCGAGCGAAGCAGCGATGGTGCCCGAGCGATCACGGATGACGGTCTCGCGATCAAAGCGTGCGGACATTCGGTCGAAGGCTTCGTCCCACTCGGTGCTCGTGGCTGCGTCGGAAGCGGAATCTGCAGGAGTACAGATCAGGACTGCAACGTGCGTTGCGGCATCGCACCTGGCCCGAAGTGCACGGAGTTCATCGATGCTCGCGGGTGAGCAGGGGCAGCGCGGGTGGAGCGCCATGATGATGAGGGGCGCGCCGTCGGGTGCGTTGAGTTCCGCGATTCTCGGACGTGTGCGAGGACCGGTCGAGGCGTGCGCGGGCGCTGCATCGACGCCTGCATGCAGACAGACGCCGGTCACTGCAGTGACGACCCAGAGGGCGCTGTAGACGACGAATCGCACCGAACCGCTCGACATGCGTTGGTCGTCGGCTTTCTACGGATCTGTGGAGAGGACGAGAGGCGACTATTCAGGAACACCCCATGCCGATAACACGAAAGACCCGCAGATTCATGCAGATTCTGGCTCAGGGTCGTGGGATGAAAGGTCTCCACGCGATGGGGTCGCGCTCCACGCAACTGTGGAATTGCGGAGAGGTGTGTGTCAGTGTCCCGCGAGCGTCCCGGGGGATTCCTGTAGCTCGCTCGCGGAGGGACGGTGCTGGCGGATGTCGGTCTCGACGTCGCCGTCCTTCATGCGGATAACGCGACCTGCACGGCGACCGATGGCAGGGTCGTGGGTGACCATAACGATCGTCATGCCCCGCTCGTGGAGGCGCTCAAAGGTGCGGAGGATCGCTGCACCGGTGGTTGAGTCGAGGTTACCGGTGGGTTCGTCTGCCATCAGCACGATCGGGTCGGTGACGAGCGCACGGGCGATCGCTGCACGCTGCTGCTGACCACCGGAGAGTTCGCTCGGACGGTGGCCGACGCGGTGATCAAGCTCGACGAGCTTGAGCGCTTCGATGGCCTTTGCACGGCGCTGGGGCTTCTCGATCCCCTGGTAGAAGAGCGGGACTTCCACGTTCTCTTCGATCGTGAGCTGGGGGATGAGGTTGAAGGACTGGAAGATGAAGCCGATCTTGCGACCACGGAACTGCGAGAGCTCGCGGTCGGGCATGTGCGCGACGTCCTGGCCGTCAAGGAGGTACTGGCCGCCGGTCGGGCGATCGAGGCAGCCCAAGAGGTACATCAGCGTGGACTTGCCCGAGCCCGATGCACCCATGATGGCGACGTACTCGCCCTGGTAGATCGAGATATTCACGCCGCGGAGGGCCTCGACCATGATCGAGCCGTCAGGCTTGTAGTAGGTCTTGCGGACATCAACGAGCTGCGCGACAGGCGTCTTGCCCGTGGTGTCGAAGTCTGGAGCAGGGATGGCGGTCGGGAGCGTGGTCATGGGGAGCGACGAACTGACCGGGGCACGACGAATGGGCGTGCACTGACCGGCTGTGCCTGGAAAGTCTCCCCACCGTACGGCGATGATGATCGCGGGTTCAGAGCGGTGCTCTGAAGATCGATGCAGACTGGAACGGGCTCAGTTCTTGGCGGAACGCTCGGACTCGATCTGAAGACCTGCAAGCGCGGTCATGACGTCGGGGGAGAAGCGGAAGACCTTATCGAGCCCGGTAACGAGCAGGACGGACCAGACTTCATCCGAGACGCAGCAGATGCGGATCTGGCGGCTTGCCTCGGTCAGTCGCTTGCGCAGGCGCAGGAGCTGCGCGAGGTTGGACGAGCTGATGTAGGAAACGCGTGCCAGGTTGAGCACGATGTTGGGGACTTTGTCCGTCGCGACCTTGCTCGCACGGTCAAAGAGCGCGGAGAGCTCTTCGGAGAGTGCAGGCTCATCCTCAAGCTCGGCCACAACGATGGAATCGGACCACTGGGTCGCCATAGGTACTCCAACTGCCAGGTACAGGATAGCGAACGGGATGCAGATACGGAAACCCGGGGGTTGGTTTAGGGTCAATAGGCTGTGAATCTTGCACTGGATGAAGTTGTCCCGAATCAAACCCGGACGCGCCCTCAAGCTCAATGCGACGCAGAGGTCGATTGAGGCTGGGGGTCGTGTGCAGCGATGGCGGCCATGATGGAGGCGGGTGCGCAGGCAGGGCCGGAGAGTTCCGCGACCTGCCTGCGGTCACGAAGGACGATGACCCGTGCACAGAGGCGGGCGATTTCTTCGAGGTCGGACCCAACGAGTAGGACGGCCATGCCGCGCTGGCGGAGGGACTCAATGAGCTTTTCGATCTCTGCCTTGGCACCGACGTCGATGCCGCGGGTGGGTTCATCGAGCATCAGGAGGCGCGGGTCGGTCGCGAGCCAGCGTGCAAGGAGGACCTTCTGCTGATTGCCGCCTGAGAGATTGCGGATGGGGGTCTGCGGCGAGGGTGTCTTGATGCCAAGAGAACGGATGAAGCCTTCGACCAGGTCGTGCGCTTCCCTGCCCTTGATGGGGCGGAGCGCGCCGCGACGGGTCTGGAGGGCGATCAGGATGTTCTCGTGGACGGAGAGGTTGGGAAGGATGCCGAGGGTCTTGCGGTCTTCGGTGGTGAGGGCGATGCGCGAACGGATGGCGTGGCGCGGGGAGGTGATGCGAGCAGGGACACCGTCGATGGTGAGCGTGCCCTGCAGAGGGCGATCCGCACCGAAGAGCAGACGCGTGGTTTCGGTTCTGCCAGAGCCAAGAAGACCTGCGAGGCCGAGCGTGTCGCCGGGTGCGATGGCGAGCGTGATGCCCTCGATCTTGCCTGCATGTCCGAGGTTGGAGGCACGGAGGAAGGGAGGTTGATTGGGAGTGGTTGATTGTGTGTTGGTTGAAGCAGCAGATGCGTTTGCGTTTACTTGTGCGTTTGTGTACGCATCGAGCGGCTTGAATTCGCGGCCGATCATGAGGCTGACGAGTTCGAGCCTGGGGAGCGAGGCGGGTGCGTATTCGCCGACACGCTTGCCATCACGGAGGACGGTGATGCGGTCCGCGACTTCGTAGACCTGATCGAGGAAGTGGGTGATGAAGATGATGCCCATGCCCTGATCGCGGAGCCTGCGCATGATCTCAAAGAGATGGCGGACCTCCTCGCGGTCGAGGCTTGAGGTCGGTTCATCGAGGATGAGGACCTTGGAGGAGACATCGAGCGCACGGGCGATGGCGACGAGCTGCTGGTGGGCGATTGAGCAGGACGCGAGCTCGTGACGGACGTTGATTGAGACGCCGAGGCGCGCGATCGCTGCCTGTGCACGTCGATTGCTGTCTGCACGGTCGATGCGGCGGAAGACGCGCGAGACCTTTTCGCGGCCGAGGGTGATGTTCTCGGCGACGGTCATGTGCGGGATGAGGTTCACTTCCTGGAAGACGGTGCTGATGCCGACTGCTTCTGCCTCGCGGGGAGAAGCAGGTCGGATCGCGCGGCCTTCGAGTTCGAGCGAACCTGCATCGGGCGGGTGGACGCCGGAGAGCGCCTTGATGAGCGTGCTCTTGCCTGCACCGTTTTCACCCATCAGGACGTGGATCTGGCCGCGGGCGAGTTCGAAATCAACTCCACGGAGTGCGCGGACGGGGCCGAAGGATTTTTCGATGCTGCGTGCAGCGAGGAGAGGGGTGGAAGAGGCAGGGGTTTGGTGCAGGGCGGCGGTCATTGATGGGGGCTTGGTTTGATCTACAGACGAGGGGACACCAATGTACCGTGAATGCAAGGGCTTTCAAAAAGCGGTTACGGGAGTCGCGTTTGTGAATGGGAGAAGGAGGGGACTTCAGCAAGTCGGGTGGAAATGCAGGGCGGGGGGATCCCAAGAATGAGAGGTGCAGAGCGGAATGATCAGGTTCAAAGACATGTAGCAAGCGTGTAGACACAGGCCAGAGGCCTGTGCCACGAGCAGATGCAGATGTAGATGAGCAGGGCGGTACTCCTGGGAGGCGATGCGATGAGCAGCGAGCAAGGCAGCGATTCGGCGAAGAAGCCCATCACCAACGACACGTGGATCCTCTCGTGCGGGAGCTGCGGGCGTTGGAAGACGCTCGAAGAGGTCGGGGGCCTACGGATCGGCGCAAAGTCGGTGGGCAAACGCATCCTGGGGAAGTGCTCGAATTGCCAGAAGCTTCGGTGGCTCCGGCTTGAGCAGCCACCGCAGATCCCTGCGGATCAGTTGAACAAGATGATTGAGAATCCGGGGTGAGGAATGCTGTCAGATCGTGATCTGCGCCCACTGATACGTTAACCGATAGGTGCGGTTGCGACGTGACTCATCACTGATCTCAAGGAAGCCCTCTTCAACCCACTTTGTGCAGAGGGGGCGCAGCGTTCGTGGACTGAGCGCGAGATGCGTTGCCATCTCGGTAACGTTGGCGGTGCCCTGCCTGCGGAAGAGTGGAAGAAGGCGACGGAGCCGAGGGTCGAGCTCGCGGAGTGCCATGGAATGATCGGTCGCGCCGCGTGATGCAGCCTGGTCTGCGCGGGCACGGACCTTTGCAAACGCGTCGGCCATTCCTCGCGTGAAATACGCCACAAATTGCGTGATATCGGCTTCCGCTCGACCGAGATAGTAATTGTGTGAGGGACCGATCGAAAGTGCACGGTAATACGAGGCGAGGTCTCTCGCGTAGTACTCCTCGAGCGAGTAAATCCCTTTCAATCCGTAGCCTTGAAGATGAAGTATGAGGGTTGTGAGGAGGCGTGCAGTTCTGCCGTTGCCGTCGTAGTAGGGATGGATCGTGGCGAACTGGTAGTGGGCACATGCAGCGATGATGGGAACGGGAAGTGATGCACTCGCGAGCTGCGCATTGATCCACGTGACGAGTTCACCCATCAGCGGAGCAACGTCCTTGGCCTCGGGGGGCATGTAGACGATGCCGCCGGTTGAACTATCACGGATGACGTTCTGACCATCGCGGTATGCCGTCGGTGCAGACTTACCGAACATCACGAGACCGTGGATCGCCTGGATCTGACGTTCTGTGAGATTGGCGCGGCGTTCTGCCTCGCGCTCAACGAACTCGATCGCCGCGTAATAGTGCCGCACCTCTGCTTCGTCGCGCTCGCGACCGGGAAGATGTGTTCCCGCAATGACCTCACGGACCTGTTGCTGCGTGAGTCGATTGCCTTCGATCTGGGTCGAGTAGTGAGCAGTTAGGAGCTTTGCTGACTCTCGCAGACTTGCGAGCATCGGCACGTCGATGGGAAGTTCCTGCACTGCTCTACGATCGACTTCGATCGCAGAGAGCGACTGAGTAACCGCCTCGGTGACTAAGAACATTGGCCGGAACACGATCCAATCATAAACCGTACGCTGTTAAATGTCAATTGATACGCTGTTAACGCGCTGTTGATTGCAGTTTGAAGGCACAAAACCGGTGCATGCACGGGTTTTTGATCAACGGGCGGGCTTGCTGATGAGCACGCCTGCGTGGTCGGGGGTGGAGGCAGGGGAGATCTGCTCGGCGCGGCCTTCGGGGGCGGGGGGCAGCGCTGCAGGTGTTGGGGGCTGGGGCTTAGAGGGATCGACGGTGCCTTCATCCCAGCGGATGGCGGCGGGTTCGCCTGCCTCATCTGCCTGTGCACGGACCTGGGCTTCGCAGACACCGCGGACGAGGGCGGAGAGTTCCTTGGGTTCAAAGGCGCGAGGCGCGTCTGCAGGTCGCGTGTGGCCGGGGCCAAGGGGCGCGGGCGTGACGATGAGCATCCAGCCGCCGGGCTTCAAGACGCGCCAGAGTTCCTTGATTGCAGCGACGGGTTCGTCGTCGTTCTGGAAAGCGTCGAGCGCGACGACGAGGTCGAACGCGCCATCGGTTTCACCCGAGAGTGCGTTGACCCAGCCTTCTTCGAATGCAGCGTTTGGTGCTGCGTAGCGGTGGAGGGCGTACTCGACGCTCTGGCGGTCGCGATCGACCGCGACAACAGCGCCCGAGGGGCCGACTGCATCAAGCAGCCATGCAGCGCCGAAGCCGGTGGAGCAGCCGAAATCAAGGACGCGCATGCCCGGGCGGAGGTAGGGCAGGAGCATCTCGTAGCAGGGCATGAGCCGTGCATCCATGAGGTCTGCAAAGACGCGCCGGTGCGTGCAGTGGATCAGCATGCGGTGGGCGTCTGCGAACTCTGCGATGTATTCCTTGCTGCCGCTGCCGCGACGCGAGAGAGCACGCCGGAGGCTTTCGGAGCCGGTTTCGATGTAGCGGACGCCGTTGATCGAGATGGTGCGCTGGAGGCCCAGGAGTGCACGGATCTGGTCGACGATGCGTGCAGTTCGGCGCATGGCACGGACTGCGAGCGGGGGCTGATGGATCCGGACCGGGCGTGCAGAACGCGCCGGGAGGGGGAGCGGTCCAGATGGGTGTGCCTGGGAGTCCATGTGCACCCGAATGTTAGTGCTTCCTCACGCCGGGGAAAGCTGGACTGAGGGGTGGCTTGAGAGTTGGCCTGAGATCTGGCCAGAAAGTTGGCCTGCCTGAACGGCTGGATTCACGTCCCAGAGGGTGGGCGGCTTGCGGACGACTGCACCGATCTGGACGAGCGGGCGGCGGCCTTCTTCGGGGATGACGCGGCGGCGGGGTGCTTCGGAGAGGCCGGGGGTCACGTCGCCGACGCTGATCCAGCGGGTGGGGCGATCGGGCTTGGCGATGGTGACTGCATAAGGCGAGTCTGCGTGGAGCGAGGAGACCAGGTCGCGGTGGTTGCACTCACGCGAGAGGTGGAGAAGCACGACGTGCTCGCGGGGCGCGATGAGATCGATGGCTTCGAGGCACTGCTCGTTGCTGAGGTGGCCGCGACCGCCGGTAATGCGGCGCTTGAGGAAGGCAGGTCGGTCGGATTCGTCCTGCATGCGCGGGCAGTAGTTGCTTTCGACCGCGAGGACATCGACGCCCTGCATCGCGGAGACGAGTTCGTCGGTCACGCGGCCGAGATCGGTCGCAAAGCCAAGCGAAACCTTGCCGCGCGGGGCGGAGGATGAGGCGAACTCGAAGCAGAATGAGGCGACGCCCAGGTCGTCGTGCGAGAGCATGACCGGGCGCACGGTGACTGCAGGGGAGAGCTTGAATTCTTCGTTGAAGGGCTCGGTGCGCTGGTGGAGCATGGCTTCACGCTCTGCACGGCGGAGATGGCGGCCGTGGAGCATGAGCTTGATGTGCGGGGGGACCCTTCCGCCCGACCAGCCGATGTGGCAATGGTCGCGGTCGAGATGCGTGAGGAGCATCGTGTCGACCTGGGCGAGATTGGTGCCGACGCCGCGGAGCCAGCTCTTGGTCTTCTTTGGAGAGAGGCCGACATCGATGAGCACTGCACGGGGCGAGCCGTTTTCGCGCCAGCGGAGGACGGTGCAGTTGCCGGATGAACTGCTGGAAAGCACGCAGATCGCGACTTCCGTGGCTTCGACGGCGGGCGTGGCCTTGGCGGGCGGGGTAGAGGTTGGGAGTACGGCGGTGTCCATTCAGGCGAGTACAGAAGAGTTTATGCAAAGACCAAGATTGGGTAGACACAGGCGGGACGCCTGTACCACGAGATGGGGTAGGGGAAGAGGTCAGAGCGGTTCTTCGGCCTGTGCTTCTGCAGTGATGGCGGTGGTATCCGCACCTCTGCGGATGCGCTGGAGGATCGGTGCGAAGAGGCGGGGAGGGCGGCCGGGGCCGGGGCAGATCGGGCGCTTGGCTTCGCGGACGAACTGGGCCATCTCGAGGACGGGCGGGCAGATCTCGCCTTCGCGGCCGAGGAGCTCGAGTTTTTCGATCATCTCTGCACGGGAGAGATTGCCGGGGCGGAAGACCTTGCGGAAGGCTTCATCGAGGCGGGTGATGTGGTCGCGCGGGAAACCTGCACGGCGGAGGCCGACGCGGTTGATGCCTTCGATGCGCTGGCGCTCGGGGACGATGCAGAAGGGGGGCACGTCGGTCGAGACGCCGACGCCGGCAGACATGAACACGAACCTGCCGATGCGGACGAACTGGTGAACGCCGACGCCGCCGGACATGGTGACGTTGTCGCCGATGTCGGCGTGACCTGCGAGGGCGGAGTTGTTGACCATGACGACGTCGTTGCCGATGCGGGCGTCGTGACCGAGGTGGGTGTTGACCATGAGCATGCAGCGATCGCCGACGGTGGTCGGGCGATCGGGCTTGGTGGCTGCATGGAGGGTGACGTGCTCGCGGAGGATGCAGTTCTGGCCGACCTTGACGCCGGGGGTGGGGTCGCCGGGCTTGAACTTCCAGTCTTGGCCGGGGAAACCAATGCAGGTGAAGGGGTAGATGATGGTCCCAGCCCCGATTTCGACGGGACCGGAGAGGTAGACGTTGCCCAGGAGGCGGACGCCGGGGCCGAGGGTGACCTTGCCCTGGAGGACGCAGAAGGGGCCAATTTCCACCCCTTCGCCGAGCACGGCTTCTGGGGAAACGGATGCAGAGGGATGGATGCTGGCCATGGGAGGAAAAGGTTAGGAGGGGGTCAAAGCCGGGGAGAAGATCTTGGAGCGGATTGACTCCTATACTTTCCTCTTGGCCGGGGATTGGTCTTTTGACCCCGGACTCTTGGAGCACCTTGCCGATGGGCCATGATCCTCTTGACACCGTGATCGGCGTCTCGGACGCTGCACCCCGCGATACGCAGACCGCAAGCCGCCACATCTCGGCGGCGCGGAAACTTGATGCAGGCGGCGACAAGCACGGCGCGATCGCCGAGTACCGTCGTGCAGTGGCTGCAGACCCGGATAACCAGGACACGCTGTTCCACCTTGCGTACCTCCTCGACCTGGTCGGGGAAGAGGACGAGGCACTGGCGCTGTATGAGCGTGCGTGCGACCGTCCGCCCGCGCCGATCAACGCGCTGATCAACCTCGCGGTGATCTATGAAGATCGCAACGACTTTGTGCGTGCAGAGCGCTGCCTGCGCCAGGTGCTGGATACGCACCCGAATCATCCGCGTGCACGTCTGTACATGAAGGACATCCAGGCCAGCCGCGAGATGGTGGTCGAGGAAGAGCAGGACCGCGACGCGTTCAAGCGCAAGGCGATGCTTGACACGCCCGTGACGGACTTTGAACTCTCCGTCCGTGCACGTACGTGCCTGAAGAAGATGAACATCCGTACGCTCGGCGATCTGCTCCGCATCACGGAAGCAGAGCTGATGAGCTACAAGAACTTTGGCGAGACGAGCCTGGTTGAGATCAAGCGGATGCTCGCTGCACGCGGGCTGCGTCTTGGTCAGGGCCAGGAAGATGCTCAGCGTGCGGCACGCAGGGCGCTCATCGAGCAGTACAAGGGCACGGGCCAGGAAGCAGTGCTCGGCAAGCCGGTCTCGGACCTCCAGCTCTCGGTGCGTGCACGCAAGGCACTCTCGTATCTCACGATCCAGACGCTGGGCGACCTTGCCAGCCACACCGAGGCAGAGCTCATGGGCGTGAAGAACTTCGGCGCAACGAGCCTGAAGGAAATCCGCGAGCGTCTGCACGAGTTTGGGCTTGGTCTGCGGAAGCTTGATAGCTGAGCCTGGTTTTGAGCATGTGAATATCGAGAACGCCCACCGGAGACGGTGGGCGTTTTTCATTGTTCAGAACTGATCAACACCGTTTCCGCCTGCGGGTTTCTTGCTTGCAACATCGCGTCAGTTGCAGGAAACTCGAACTCCGTGGGAGGCGTGAAGAACTGGTACGTACATCACACGGGGCTCTTTGAGGTTCGTCATATCGGAGACTGAGTATGCATCGCCGATCATGTGGCCGCGTTTGCGGGATCGCTGTATTTGGAGTTGTAGCTGGGCATGCATATGGCCAGGGTCCGTGTGATGCACGGTGGCTGGAGACGGGGTACTTGCCGGGGACCGATGGCGGCATACTGGCGGCTGCGCGGTGGGACCCTGATGGCGCAGGGCCGAAGCGCGAGGTGCTGGTGATTGGTGGAGGCTTCTCGCGTGCAGGGCGGATCGCTGCGAAGAACATCGCGACGTATGACCCGGTGACTGGCGAGTGGGGAACGATCGGGACGGGGTTGACGGGCACGGTGACGGCGATCGCGGTGGCGCCATGGGGCGAGCTTGTGGTGGGTGGTGACCTGGACAGCCCTGCAGGGAACATTGCACGGTGGACGGGGACTGCATGGGCGCCGCTTGGGAGCGGGGTGAACAACGCGGTGCAGGCGATCACGTCGGTGCCGGGGCGCGGGATCGTGGTGGGCGGGAACTTCTCGACTGCAGGGGGAAAATCGTGTGGGCGCATCGCTGCGTGGGATGGCGTGCAGTGGATCCTGCTCGGGAACGGGGTCAACGGAACTGTTCTTGCGCTGACGACGTTGCCGTCGGGGGATGTGGTCGCGGGCGGGACGTTTACGCAGGCGAGTGGCACTGCATCGAAGTATGCAGCGCGGTGGGATTGGCAGGCGTGGAGATCGATGGGCAATTCGCTGACGGACGTGATGTACACGCTGTCGACGATGCCCAACGGGGATGTGGTGGGTGGAGGCTCAAAGGCATCATCGTCGTCTGAGTCGACGTTGATGCATCGCTGGGATGGGAACGCATGGACTGCGTTTGGATCGATGGGCGGCAAGGCTCCCTTGGTCAATGCGATGCAGGGGATGCCTGATGGAACAGTGCTGGTTGGCGGGAGTGAGCCGTGGTTCAATGGCGACGCTTGGGCAGGTCGCTTCATGACCTATCGCGACAGTACGTGGAAATCTGATTACGCGCTTGATCACAGCGTGCATGCGATCGCGGACATGGGTGATGGCTCTGCAGTGTTTGCGGGTTCGTTTACAACGTCGATTCATGGCATGGGGAGTCGCATCACGCGGTGGCGGGATGGTGAGTACACGATGCTGACGCAGGGCCCGCTTGGGCGGACGCTCACTGCGTGCAAGCTCTCGGATGGGAGCTATGTGGTGGGCGGTGAGTTTGAGGGTGTGCCTCAAGGCGTGCGCGGGATTGGAAGATCAAACGGCGTGCGCTGGTCTGCGATCGGGACGGGCTTGATCGGGCGCGTGGAGGGGGTGTGCGAGCTTGCAGATGGGCGGATCGTCGCGGTTGGCGAGTTTGAAGTGCCGGAGGATGCGAACATCCGCAACATGGCTGCGTGGGACGGGAGCACATGGTCGGGATTTGGAACTTCGATCCCCCCACTGCTTTCGATGGCGGTGCTTGATGGCGGCGAGATCGTCGTGGGTGGAGATTTTGATGCGATCGATGGTGTCGAGGCCAGCAGCGTCGCGGTGTGGGATGGCGAAGGGTGGAGCAGGGTTGGAGAAGGTGTTACCGGCACGGTTCGCGCGGTGCACCTTGCTCAGGATGGGCACGTTGTCGCGGGCGGGGCGTTTGTGATGGTCGATGGTTCGCAGGGGAACATCGCGCGGTGGAATGGGGTCGAGTGGAGTGCAGTTGGGGGTGGTGCGCAGGGGCCGGTGGAAGCGATCGGCGAGCAGGGAGATGGATCGATCGTGATCGGCGGCGCGTTTGCGAAGGTTGGCGACGTGGGTGCATCGTCTATCGCGCGGTGGAATGGTGAGGCGTGGCACGCGATCGGGCAGGGGCTTGAGTGGGGCGTGCATGGCGTGGCGTGCCTTTCGAGCGGCGAGATACTTGCAGGTGGTGCCTTCACGCGCGTCGGAAACAACTCGGGGTCTGCGTATCACATCGCTCGCTGGGATGGCACCGCGTGGAGCACGTTTGGCAATGGGATGAACGCGCCGGTGCATTCGATGTCGGTGTGCGACAACCAGGATGTGCTGGTGACGGGCGAGTTCACGATGACGGATCAGCTCATCACACCGTACTTCTCGAGATGGACGACATCGGGCGTACCGACGATGGGACAGCATCCGACGGACACGTTTGGAGAGCCGGGGACGACGATTGAGATGCGCGCAGCGCCTGCGTCGGGGTACATCGGCGTGACGTACGCGTGGTATCGCAACGGCGTGCGACTGAAGAATGGCACGGGCGGTGCATCAACGGGCGGCGGCGTGGTGAATGGGTCGAGCGGACACCTTGCATCGCCGTCGAATGGTGTTGACACCGTATTGAGGATCATCGGGGCAAAGGCGCTCGACACGGGCGAGTACACCGTGGTGTTCACGAATGAGTGCGGCGCGGTGGAGACGCGGCCTGCAGTGCTGACGATCAAGTGCCCCGCGGATGTCGATGACTCGGGAAGCGTGACGCCTGCAGACTACGCAGCGTTCGTCGCACTCTTTGAGGCAGGTGAGAGCGCGGCGGATATCGATCGGAGCGGGTTCATCGACACGGACGACTTTGATGCGTTCGTGCGGGAGTATCAGAGCGGGTGCTGAGGCACCCATGATCGTGCATCGCACGACATTGGGGCCGGCGGCGTTGAAGATGAGCTTCGAGGACGTGATGAGCATGCGCCGCCGCCCGGCACGCCCTGGGTCCAGGGCATTGTGCCGGGCGGGGCAGTATCTGCACATTCATTCGCGACTGAGCGTGCAGGGATAGAGAGACATGGTCAAGACGCCGAATCTGGGCCGGGATCAGCAGCCGTTTTCGAAGTGGGTGACGAAGAGGTCGTAGTCGTCGGTGTCGACAAAGCCGCTCTGATCAACGTCGCAGGTGTCTTCACCGTTTCCAAAGTCGGTGCTGAAGGCGGTGAAGTCGTCGACATCGACAAAGCCGCTGCGGTCGTAGTCAGAGAGGCACAGGAGCGAATCCTGGAGTTCCTTGTTGATCAGACCGCCGAGGTGGAGGACACCTGCGTTGTTGGGATGGACACCGTCGGAGAGGTAGACCTCCTTGTTGAAGGCAGAGCCCTCCGCGATGCGGTAGAGGTTGAGGAACGAGACGTTGGGGCGCTCAAGCGAGATGTTGTAGAGGCCCTCGCACATGAGCTCGTGATGGAAGTCGTCGTAGCCGGTCTTGTACTGCGAGACCAGGAGCCACACGGGCGGGGGCGCGCCGAGTGCATCGATCACTGCTTCGTGGCGATCGATGATGGCTTCGACATCTGCCTTGTAGACCGCGAAGCTGTGCGAGCCGGTGAAGTTGAGCGATTCCGCGACGGTCTGGTTCTGGCCGATCCAGAGGAGGCAGTGCGTCGGCGGATCGGTCGCTGCGTAGTACTGGCGGAGCGCTTCGTCGGTGAAGCGAGAGGTTGTGGTGTGGTCGACTGCAGTCCAGCCGCCGTGGGAGATGAACTGGATCTGGACGCCGTCCTCCACCTGTGCACGGAAGCGCGTGCCGAGGTGGATGAGGTTGTTTGCGCCGCTTGTCGATTCTGCAGTGCTTGCATCTGACTTAAGCCTGATGCCAGGATCGCCGGACGTGGGGCTGATGACGCGGTCGATCCACGTGATGGCGTTTGCGACGGTGGAGGGACGTGTGTAGAAGCCGCTTGAGACCGTGGAACTGCCGCGCACACCGGTTGCTTCAAAGCCCGCGAGCTGGTGGGCGCCTTCGTACATCAGGAGGCGTGCATCAATCGTGGCAGATGGTCCAAACGGGTTACCGAGGGGCATATCGACGAGGCGATAGTTGAGTATGAAGCTATCGGAGAGCGTTCCGCCGTTGGCAACGTTGCCGCTCCAGACGACGTCTCGCGTGCGAACGGGCGAGATTGCAGAGAGCCCGTTTGCGAAGGTATCACCGGGAATACGGATGGCATTGGTGGAATGCGTGCGCTGCGCGTTGGTGTATCCGATTTCAGAATTACCGCTATCTGCGTGAACAACCCACCCGTTGAACGGTACTTCAAGGCGGTCGCGATAACCGACCTGCATGCCCTGAACGCTATTGGTGGCGTTGATCGAATCGCCTATGACCTGGAGGACCTTCTGTCCTTCTGGTGCATACAAGCCCGATGCAAAGTCCGCGAGGCGGAAGCCGCGCGGCGCGGACCAGCGCTCCGCGCCGCCGTGCACGTGCTGATCGTTTGCAATCTGTGCGTACAGCGCGGGCGAGATGCCCGCCAGTGCGCAAGACGCCACCAGGACGCATTGTGTGCGTTGATACATGTAATACACTCCGATCCGGATTGAAAATGCGTGGACGAAAACACACGAACCCAACGCGGGTTCGATATGCGTTCACGCAAGGATCCGGGATGTGAACCGCTCTCTTTGCAATCGCTCGATGGGCGAGGAACTTAATCGCCCTGAGACTCATGCGAACCGAAGAGACGAACGCTCCAGATGCTCGGGCGGCACTGATCGGCCGCGCGATGCAGATGGATCCGCGTGGAAACATCACGCGGTTTCACATGATTTTCGATGCAAGTGATCACATCAAGGTGACGACAATGGAGCACTGACATAGCGGAGTCAGGGCTCTATTGATGAGCATGACAGCAGTGTGTCAGGACTGTGCGGATTCGGTATTGTCTTGTTCGGATGTGATGGAACCGCTGTGCGATATGTGTTCGGTGTTATACGCGAAAAAATGATGAGGTAGCACCGTGGAAGATCGCTCAAAGATACATCGGCTACTTCGGATGATCACCTTGATTCAAGGGCAGGATGGATGGAACGCGCCCAGGCTCGCGGATGAGTTTGGCGTTGACGTGCGGACGATTTATCGCGACATCAAGGATCTTGAGGCATCGGGATTGCCGTGCGAGCACGACCGCGAGCACAACGGATATCGTGCGAAGGAAGGCGTGTTTCTTCAGCCGGTTCAGCTTTCGGTGCAGGAGGCGCTCTCGCTCGCGGTGCTGTGCGATGAGGTTGCGGCGGAGGAGTCGATTCCGTACCTGGGGGCCGCGTGCCAGGCGATCGAGAAGCTCCGGAACCTGCTTCCAACCGCGACGCGCGGCGAGATCGACCTGATGATGAACGGGGTGCGGATCAAGACTGCAGTGGGATCTGAGGCAGGCCAGGCGAGGGATGTGTACGAGATGATGGTGGGCGCGATCCGCGATTCGCAGGCGGTGCTGTGCGAATATGAGTCGCTGTCGAACTCACGGGCGTTCACGTTTCATCCGTACGCGCTGTTCTTTGGTGTGCGCGCGTGGTACGTGATCGGGTTCCACGTGATGCACAACGACATGCGGACGCTCCGGCTCAATCGCTTCAACTCGGTGAAGAGGAGCGAGGAGCGCTTTGAGCGGCCCGTGGACTTCTCAGTGGATGACTATCTCGGCAACGCATGGCGGATGATGCGCGGGGAGAGTGATCACGAGGTCGAGATCGTCTTTGATCCCGAGTTTGCGCAGACGATCGCGGACACGATGTGGCACAAGACGCAGGAACTGGAGGAGCTGCCGGACGGGTCGGTGATCTTCCGCTGCAGGGTCTCGGGGCTGGATGAGATCGTGTGGTGGATCCTCTCGATGGGCCCCCACTGCGAGGTGAAGGAGCCTGCAGAGCTTGCAGAGCGGGTGGCGACGCTGGCGCAGGAGACCGCGAAGTTGTACGGGAAGAAGGCGTGAGGGACGGAGGATGAACTCGCGAGGGCTGGACGTTGCGGTGGCCCGTGCATCATCCGCGAGGGGCGCGGTGGATTGAGAGGTTGGCGAACCGGGGTCAGAAAAAGAACGACGCGGCTGTTTCCAGCCGCGTCGTTATTCATATCAGTTGGCTGTCGATCGACGACGCTGGATTAGCGGCGGCGACGTGCAGCGGCGAGGCCTGCGAGGCCGACGAGGGCCAGCGAGCCGGGGGCGGGGACGAAGTGGAAGCCACGTGCACCGACGCCAGCGGCGACGATCTCGAAGCCCGAGCCGTCGGTGTTGATCTGGTAGATGTTGCCGGTGGTCTCATCCGAGAAGACGATCTTGTCGGTGAAGGGGTTGTACTCGATCGCGTCGGGGCGGGGAGCGAGGACGTTGTCCTGGAAGAGGAGGCTGACGCCGGCGAAGTCGCCGTTGGCGTCGAGGACGACCTTGTAGATGCCGTTGGTGGCGCCGACGGCGACCGGTGCGTTGGTGACGAACATTTCGTTCGCGGAAGCCTTGATCGTCGAGGTGCGGACGAAGTTGAGGGCGGAAGCCAGGCCCGTGACGCCGGTGTCGGCGAAGTTCACGAGGAGGCTGGGCGTGCCGACCATCGAGCCATCGACGCTGAACTTCCAGATCGTGCTGGCTTCACCGTCGGGGCCGGGGGTGTTATTGCCGCCGTTGACGCTGGTGAGGTAGTAGTCGTTGGCGCCGCCGTAGGGGTTCTTGGTGATGTCGTTCGACGTGCGGACCGTCGGACGGGTCGGATCGATGTTGGCGATCTGCTGGTACGAGCCCACGTCAGCATTCGACACGGTGTTCAGTGCGCGAACGCCGTGGTAGGGGTTGACGGGGTTGTATTCGCTCTGGGGGTTGTTGGTGTAGAGGATGTTGCCCGAGGAGTGCCATGCCATGCCGGTGGGGTTGGCCATGGGGTAGTTCGAGCCTGCAACCGAGACGCTGGGGAGCGCGGCAAAGACGTTGTCGATCTTGTAGATGGCCGACTTGTTGTTGTTGAGATCGATGGGGAACGGACCGCTGCTGACGTAGTAGTCGCCGGTCGGTGCCTGGAAGATCTCTGCAAGGCGGACATCGGGGTCCGCGAAGGAAACGAGGGTCGAGACCGCGCCGTTGTTGTAATACATCACGGCGTCGTTGGTCGTCGAAGTGAAGACGATGTTGCCAACTGCGGCTGCCTGTGCGGAAACGGCGAGGCCTGCAACGGCCAGAACTGCGATCATGCTCTTGCTCATCTCATGAACTCCTCTATGCGGCAGGCCCTGTTAAACCCGCCATGGTCAAAGTGATCAAACCCCACCCGCGATTCTTTCGCGGGCCCTACTCCATACACCTCGCTGAACCGAGGTGATGTTGCCAATGCTGGGTTGTCTTGCGACTCCCTCAAGAAACTCCACGGACCCTACCCCTGACGAGACCAACTCTGACAAAACAAACCTGCTCACGCCCTGACGAGTAAACGTCTCCCCACCAGTTTCCCCACGCGAATCTGACACTCATTCATGCGCCGAACGACGTTCATTCGTTCAAGCGAGATTCGCGGTTTTTGAATCGGCGCTGGCGTGTACTCCATTGAACCGTTCCGACACTCGCGACATTCCCGCGAGGGATCAGAATCGGGACGGACGTACAGCGGACATCGCTGATCCGGAATTCGTCAACTTGTTGCTTGAAGCGGCCTTGCGATCCGGAATTGAACCGGACCCACTCCCCAAAGTTCCCACTCTCCTGACAGCGATCCGGCCACGATGGACCGCTGTGTTGTGATCAAGAAGCCCGGCATCCTGCCAGCCTCTTGAACTCCTGTTGAATCACTATAGTCCCAGAACCGCGCCGAGGAAATACGAACCTTTTACGATCATGATTTCCTAGCTTGACCTTGATGTTTTCAAGGCGGAATGGGCCGCGGGCGCAACTATTGCCTCTTGATTGCGGACCCATAGGTTACGGAATCCCGGGAACGTGACATGCGGGCTTTGGGGGTCTACACTGACGCCCTTGGAATCGGGCTTGTAGCTCAGTTGGCTAGAGCGTACCCCTGAT